>Ga0307515_10004898_pt1 | contig 27353 bp, 4 predicted proteins | sample 17_EM_MG_FD_194513 | JGI IMG/M metagenome (GOLD analysis project Ga0307515, IMG submission 194513) | Populus trichocarpa ectomycorrhiza microbial communities from riparian zone in the Pacific Northwest, United States - 17_EM | ecosystem: Host-associated > Plants > Roots > Unclassified | place... | reverse complement strand
CTTTTTTATAACTAAAAGTTCGTCTTTTAATATTAGATAGGGTCTCCTATAAGGTAGCATTTTTCCTTATTTAATATTAATAGTATAGTTATTAGGTTAATATAGGGGAAGTATATCTACGCCCTTTTATAAGCATATATTAATAAAGTTATAGTACCTCTTAGGGAGGAGCTTGCGGAGTTCCTTATTAGTAAGTCCCTTTTTAAGCTTTATAAACTTCTTAAAGTCTAAAGTTAAGAGTTTATTAAATTCTACAGGCGTATTATCCTCTAGGAAGTCTACTAGATCTATCCTATTACTATAAAGGACGTAATCCTATTCTTTATTAAGTTTATATAGCCGTAAGCGGGAGGCCGCTATAATAACCTAGCTCTTCCTTCATGCTATGCAATAGAAGGCTATAGCACTAACGTGGTAACAGTTAGTCGTAGGTGGTATAATTAGAGGTTCTTTAGGTTAATATCCTAGGGAGTAGGTAAAAGCAGCTAGGCTATACCCTAGGCAGGTCTCTCTGCAGTAGTTAGAGTTAAAGGTTACTTCTCTTTTCTTCTAGTTAATAATGGGGTTATACTGCTTGAGCTAGTTCATTCTAAGGATAACAAGGTAATTGGTAATTAGTATAACGTAGGCCTAGAGCTCTTTTTGGTGTCCATTTATATCTAAGTAAAGTTATACTATATAAGTAATCTTTTATATAGTACAACTACTATTAGCAAGTTGTAGGGCGCGGGCTTTAGTAAGGGGTAAGGTTAGTAGGTTATATTTACACACAAATTAGGTATCTATAAATTTATTAGTAGCTCTACATTTAATTATAGAACGGTCTTTATATTATTTTTTAGTAGTTGTTCCTATTATAGGTAAAACTATCTATTTCCGTCCGTCTATTTTTACTAAGTTATTTATTAAGTAGGCCGATATATAGATCCCTTTATTATTAAAATATCCTAGCTCGCGACTTAGGGCTAGGACTAAGCATTTTCCGCTATTTCTGCTGCTACTGCTTCTTTATCTTATATAGTAATAGTACGTAGCAAGGTATTTGGTGTTTAAGGTGTAAAGTTAGGTATTAGGCGGCAATTACTAAACCTAGCTATTAGGTAGTTTAGGTTTTCGTAATAATAGCCTTCTTAATAGCATTTATAGTAGCGCCCTAGCTTTTAAAGTAGCTTATACTCTCCGTCTAGGAGTTTACGTAGGAAGGTTAGTATAGAGAGGTTAATATTAGCTCCGGTAATAGTATTAGTAGTAGGCGTCGGTAACCTAGTATATATAGGTGTGGTTGGCCCAGAGGGCTTTTATATAGGAGCCTTTAGGTAAAAGTTAGCAGTAAAGATCTAATTTAGCCATCATTCGATCTTCCGTAGGACTGCCACTATACTATAAACGTTATTATAATTATAACTAGCGGCAGTGTAACTAAAACAATAGGTGACCTTTTTAAGGAGGTCTTCCTAGTCTTTAGCGTCGTCTTAAAAGAGGACTCTAGTGTATTCCTAGAACTTAACATAGAACTTATTAAATGACTTAATAGGACTTATCTTTAGGGCGCGTAGTTTAGCTTAACTGGTGGCCACTAGGTCGTAGTCGCGATATATTAGGTTAAGATTATTAAGGACCTTATAGTAGGACTACCACTTCTAGGGGCTATTAGTCTCCTATTAGGCGAAAAGTCTATTAAATAGGGTACCCTTTATACGCCTAATAATATAACTAATCTTAGTATCCTCCCTAGGAAAAAGGTAGGCGCTCTAGGTTAGTTTCTTACAGATTTATATCTTCTAGTAGCTGTATTCCTTACGGTCTCCCTAGAAGACTAGGGGATTAGGGTATCGTATATTAAACCCTATAATTATAGCTTAAGTTCGGTCACTATTACAGGGGTCGTCCCTATTAGGTAAAGTTGCTTAACGCTGACTTTTAGCTAAGTATTAGGTAGGTAAGATTACCGAAGGCATAGAGACTTAGGTGGTGTAGTACGTAATAGCGAAGTACTTGGCGTTGTTACGGATGTGCTTATTAAGCTAAGACTATAGGTATTTAATTATGCCCTCCTTTTTAGTAACCTAGGCAATAAGTATAATCTTAGCTTTATTTAATTGTTAAACGTCGCGCTTAGATATACGGAGGTCATCTTTAGTCTCTTAGCGTGTGTTATTAGTAAGTGCTTCACTAGCTTATAAGTCTTAGATAATATTATAATCTTAGGCAGTACGCAGTTCAGCTTATATAAGCTTTAGGTGGTAGTTCTATAAAAGGCGGTAGTATTTATTAGGTTCTCTTACTACTATTTATATAAATATCTCGGCGTCTTATATTTTAATCTTAATAGGTAGCTGCCCTTTTAGTTGCTTTTCCGTGGCTATATAATTAATAAAGGATAAGATATTACCGGTGTCTATTTTATCAAAATCGTTATTATAGCCACCTATACTAATAGGGGTGTACCTATCCTACTAGGCTAGTTAACTCTTATTATCTTTAAGGTAGTGCTAGGTGCTTAGGGGTACTTATAGTTATAACTCTTCTAAGCCGCTAGGCTTGCCCTTAGGGGTTAAGGCTAGGGTTAATAAATTAAATTCTCCTAGGATTGATTAGCGTCGTAAGTTGGGTTAGGGTATTAGGTTGCTCTTTAGGCTTAACATAGTGGCTAGTAAGGAATCTCGTCTTACTATTATAGTGCAAAGGTTGCTCGTAGACACGCTACTTCTGGCAGCGCCTATAGTATCGTAGAGACGTAGAATTGGTCGTAGGCTAGGTGTTAGTAGTAAAAAGGGCGCAATATAATATTACGGGGCGCGGAACAGTGGCTGCTAAACGTATATATTCGAAGAGTCTACAAGACGTTACGCGATCAATCGTAAGGATTAAGGGTGTAGGAAGGTAATATACTACATATAGCTGACGTAAGCTGTACGCGAAGCGTACGCGAGGGCACGGGATTCCGCTAGGGAGTCTCCTATAAAGGCTCCTACGGCGGCGTTCCGTAACATAGGAGTATATAAACTTTAGAGATGTTATACTAGAAGTAAAAACTAAGACCACTATAAAGTAAGGGTTAGTAATGAATATTATAACACTATTAGATACGGCATTTATCGCTTTATAAGATAAAAGGAGAAGTATTTAAAAAAAAAAAGATTAAGTAAGTAGACAACTACTAGTGCTAGCTTACCACTTAATAAAGGCAAAAGGCTAAAGACTTAAGAATCTTAAGAAGAGATAAGATACGCTTAAGGACCTATAATAGACGAAAACCAATGAAATAGAGCAACGGCTTAGTTTAGTAATATATAAATAAGCTTAGGACGAAGTTTCCTAAAGGTATAAGACTCTTAAAATAAGATAAGTAAGATTTAAGACTTTTAAGATAAAATAAGAATACTATAAAAGCCTAGTTAGACTAAGGTAGGGGCTAAGCTTAAGAAAGAAGCAGGTTTAGGATTAAGAATTCTATAAAACTAAGATTTTAATACACAAATAAGGACTATTAAGAAAATTAACACTAAGATTAAGAAGTAAAAAGACTTTAAGGATTTACTTATAAGGCGAAAAACAAAAGAAAATATAAAGGAATTTAGATAGAGAATCCTTATATAACAAAAATAGAAACTAGACTAGAGATCTAGTACACTAGGTTATACTAGGGATAGAGTACCTATATAAAGAATTACTAATAGGCCTAAGGTAGGTACGCTAAAAGCTAAATAGTATATTAAATTAGAATAAGAAGAGAATCTAGGGATTCTAACTAGGTTTAAAGAACGTTATATAAAGGGCTATTATAATATAGTAATAAGAAGATACTTCCTTACAGATAAGCCGTATACACTCTAACAGCTATACTAAAAGTAGTATAGATAGTAATATAATAATAAGTAGGAAGATTTTTATATGTAGTTAGATAAACAAGTTATCTAGGACTACCTAATTATGGAAAAAGCAATAAATTATATTAAGGGAGCCTTAATTATAATATTAAAGGATCTAGAGAAATAATTAGAGGAGTAAAGAAGTAAGAGATGTATCTTAGTAGCTATAAATAAAGTTATAATGTTTAGATTAATATAATAGAGGTTTAAACTTAAGAATAAGAATAAGTTAATAGTTAACCTAAAGCACCTAGTATATTATATGCTATTATAGATTATAGATATGGATAATATATGCAATATACACAAGAATTTAAAAAAAAAAAAAAGAGGATTAGAAATACCCTATAAGGATATATTAGGCGCTAGAAGAGCAATAGTATAGAAATACTAAGTATATACATAGATAGCATCTAGTAGAAGTTTAGAAGTTAGAGAACTTAATACTTTAACTAGAAAAATTTCTTATAGAAGAATACTTAAATAGATAATAGTAGTGGAAATGCTTAGAGAATATATATCTATAGTATATAGAGGATAAAAAGCAAACTAGATATTAGCTAAAGAACGAGCTAAGTATATAAGAATTTAGCAGCTAATAGTTAGGAAAAGTAGAGGCTTATAAAACTAGAGGAAGCTAGTAGTAGAGCCTTAGACCCTTAAAGGAATTTAAGGATATTACCTAAATTTACAAATTAATTAGTAAGATTAGTAGTTTAAAGTATTAATAGATAGTGGAGTAATATGGAACTATATTTTACTAGTAGTAGTTAAGAAAATAGGATTACCTTATAGATAGAAGGAATAATTTTACCTATTAGTTATAATTTTAGGAGATCTAATAACCTATAGAGGAGGGATTATTAACCTTAAATAGGACTTATTTAAATAACTATTAAAGGAAGACAAATTAAGATATCTTTTAATATCTTACCATTAGGACAGAATAAGGCAGTATTAGGAATACCTTAGTATATAATTAAAGTACGTGGTATACCAAACGCGTAATTACGCGTTTAGTGCACTAACTACTTATTTATAAAGTGCTGACTAATTAGGGGGAGGCGCGTTAGTATATAGACTACGTAGTCTACCTTAATAGAATCTATAGTTACCACTATCTAAAAGAGCATACGATACTATACGTATTTCGTGTCCCTGGATATAACTTACTTATATTATTAAATTAATATAAACACTAATTAGTAAGCGCGCACAGATTAGCAATTACTTAATACCTCCCCCTAAGCGATATATAATAGCGACTACCCGTTTATATCCTAGTACGACCTACTAGAAGATTAGAAGTTAGGAATTACGGACTATATTACCATCTCTATACACTTATTTAAGTCTTAATATAGTTTATTAAAAGTTTATAAACGCGAATATAGACCTTTATAGAACCCCCCCTACCTTCCTATAAACTATTACGGACTTATTAATTGCCTTTACGGACCATTATAAGACCTCTCGAACTATTACGGACCCGTTAATCGATTTTACGGACCGTTATAAGACCTCCTCCACCCGCTATAAGCCACTACCACCTGCTATAAGCTCCTCTTGACCCGTTACAGCTTATATAGATATACTACGCTATATAATATAGCAGATATAAGCAAGCAAATTAATAAAGGTTAAAAGAAGTGGAGTTAAGGAGTTAATCTTACGTCTATAAACGGCGTTAACGACTATATTAATTTTAAAATCCTTAAATACGGATACTTTAAGCTTCTAAATAATAATCTATGGGAATAATATAAGAAAGACTTTATGGACTTTACAGAAGCTATTTTTAAGGCTTATAACCTTATAGCTACCCGCAACCTATAAACCCTCTTATATTACTAAGGTATATAAGTTAAAAAGGATAAATAAATTACTATTATACGGTCTCTGTATAATATATTATATAAAGAAAACTAAATAGAATAAACTAAAGAGTAGATCTTAGATTATATTAAAACTAGTAAACTCTTTACCTCTTTTAAACTTAATAGGATCTCCGGTTTTATAGACAACCTATTTAATTAAATTTATTCTATAAACTAAAGAGATTTATAAGGTAAGGATATAAATAGGGAGTCCAATGATAGAATAATAGGGTATATTATACAGTAGACAAATCCTTAAGGTAGAAGGAGGAGTCTAAGGTGCAAGGTAAGGAAGGGGTTTCCCTAGGCATATATAGAGCACGTACCTTACAGGCGAGTCGCATGTGAGTTGCCTGTGCCTTATAGCTATATAACTATATACTCAGGTTTTACCTAATAATGCCCCCCCCCTTTAAAAAGGGTCGTCCCCAATCCTTTATATACTTAGGCCTTAATAAAACCCTATAAAAACCTTAATAAGGGAAAAAATTAGAAGGGAAAGAGCGTCCTAATTTTGCGTATAGAGAGATAGGTAGTACACTTACGGCGCGAAGATGTTAAGGAACTTCAACCGCCGGTCAAAGTTGTCTAATTAGTTAAATTTAGCTTGCTAAAACTTCACTATATTTTACTAAGCTAATAGCGATTTTATATGCCTGGTATGGAAAATCCTAATTAGTCCATTTAATAGGTAGAGCTAGTAGCTTAATACTGTCACCCGAATTTAGTAGACAAGAAATATTCTAAAAGCTTACTTATATAGGTAGGTCGCTAGTACCTTACGGATAAGTTATAGGTTACTTATATATAGCTAGATTTAGGACGGTAAGGCTATATACCAGTTAAACCCGCCATTAACCCTTACTTTAGCCTTACGCTATATAGGCGTAGCGCTATATATACTTCGCGGGTAGGTTATAGGTTACTTATATACAGCCAGTTTAGGACGGTAAGGCTATATACCCGTTAAACCCGCCACTAACCTATACTTTAGCCTTACGCGTTATTTACATAGTATATACATAGAATAGTATAAGTCGTTAGTATAGGTTACTACTAGTAGGTTACTAGCGGGTTAAAGACCCTAGTTAAAGGACTCCGGTTATAAACGGACCTATCTAGTATAAGTTGTTAGTATAGGTCACTACTAGCAGGTCACTAGCGGGTTAAAGACCCTAGTTAAAGAACCCTAGTTATAGACAGACCTATCTAATATAAATTGTTAGTATAGGTTACTATTATATAATATATAAATAGTCTATAAAGGTAGTATAGAGTAATAGACTAGGTCTAGGGAGAGTACTTTTAATTACTGTAGGGTCACCAGCGGTGCGCCTATAAGTCGCCTATAAGTCGCCTATAAGTTACTAGCATAGCTAGGTTACGTTAGAGTGTAGCCTATATAGAATATTAATAAATTAAGCTTCACCCCATATATATACCGCAACTCTTACTATAAGTATTAGCTTACTCCTTAATCCCTTAAAACGTCCTCTACCTTTCTTTAATATAGGCTATCTTAGCAGCGGCGCTTACTTTTCGCTTACGCTTTAGCTGCGAGGCTAAGTAGTAGTACACTAGTTTTATAAAACGGTCTATAAGGATAAGAAGGTGTCTTAGCCTTAGAGAGATCTATAATAGTTAAGTAAGTAATACCGCTAGGCTTATATAGGGGCCTTAGGGGCTATAGCTTTCTATAAGGTATATAGCGGCGCGATTTAAGCATTAGCAGGTATTACAGTACCTAGGTATTTGCGGAGGTCCTTAGTAAGGCCAGACCTTATTATACCTTAGAAGTCCTTAAGTGTTACTAATAAGAGCTCGCCCTTAGGTAGTTACGTGTAGAGCGTATAAAGGTATCCCTTATACTCTATAGATAGACTAGTGACTTAGGGGTGTTCTATAAACTATTTCGGCTAAAGTAGCTACTACTACTCTTACTATAGCACGAGACTCTACGTAAAGTTAGTGCTAGTTAGGTAACTCATAGGGTTATTACAGGGGACCGTTGCCTAGGCTAAAGGTCTAACGCTATTAGGTCGGTCAAAGTCTTAATAAAAATAGTAGAATACTCTGGTCCGCTAGCGTTATGTTATTAGTAAAGTAGTATTAAGGCCGCCTACAAGGCCTATAACCCGTAACTTTTTGGTATAGTATAGGCATAGACGTAGTTGGGTCGCGATGCGACTGTATAAAGTATATATTTAGGGGTATACGGTATCCGAGCCTTCTGCCTATACTAATATTAGGTCGCAATATCCTACGCATAATATATATTTAGGGTATCCGGTATCCTAGTCTTATTCTTTAACATTAGGTTGTAATATCCTATATATAATATATTTAGGGTATACATTATCTTAGTCTTATTCTTTAACGTTAGGTCGCAATATCCTATATATAATACGTTTAGGGTATACATTATCCTAGTCTCGTTCTTTAACGTCAGGTCGTAATATTCTATATATAATGCGTTTAGGGTATATATTATCCTAGTTTTCTTATCTAACGTTAGGTCGCAATGTCCTGCGTATAATATATATTTAGGGTATATAGTATCCTAGTCTTAGGTAGCTTAGTATTAAGGTTAATTTAGTACCTATTATTATATTAAGTATATAGGTGGACTTTACTAGGGCGTATCTATCGCAATATATACTATAATGCGTTCCTCTTCTCCCTTTATATTAGGCCCTAGTTATAGCTAAGAGGTGCGCCGCTAGGGCTTTAGGTTTTTTAAAAGCTGCGTTTTGTTATAGCTTAAATAAATGCCTCTAAACTAAAGCTTAAACGAATGCTGTATTACAAAGATACTAAGCTAAAGAGAAGGAAAAGGGGTCGCTAGGACCGATGTAAACAAATATATAGGGCAAGCCGCTAAGGCGCTAGCTTTGGGCGGGCCAATCGTAGGTCGGCAGAATATGGTAGAATTTGGCAGGTAACGTGCGATAGCGCCGTTACATCACCCCCCTCTTTAAAAGAAAGCCTGCCCTTAAGCTTAGTTAGAAATAGGGTAGTACTAGGCTTATAAATATAGGGTTATAAAATATAAGATAAGGAGATAAAAGGGGATATAAGTACGTCTAGACTAAGTATAAAGGGCGATTATAGGCTAAGTAGAAGCACTAGGCTAGAAAGAGTAGCCGCTAAAAGTCTTAGCACGGATCTAACTAATTAAACAACTTTAACCGGCAGTCGAAGTTCCTAGACATCTAAAATTTTACAATATTAGCAGAAAATAGTAGAAAACGGCAGAATTTAGCAGATAGCTATATTAGGGCTTTAGGGCGTTTTTGTCCCTATATTCTTCTAGTAACTTATTATCTTTATTATACTAGCATTCTATCTATTCGTCTAGGTACTTTAGGGGTCCAGGCGTATTAGGGTATTAGTTATAGAATTTTTTAAGCTTCTAGGGATAGCCTATAAAGTTTTATATAGGGTATTAGGTTGGGTTAGGATTATAGCCCTTCTATTAAATATAGTATTTTAGTATTCCCCGTACTATCTTACAGGCTAGTATTTTATTAACCTCCTATTTATTGTCACCATTTACTTAAACTAGTAGGGGAGGCTTGTTTTTTTATCTAGGTAATAAGTCGTTTATAGCTTTTTATAACTTATTTAGTAAGAAGATAGGGTAAACCCTAATTAAATCTGGGAGCTTTATCTTGTATAAGTTACCTATCTTTTTAAGAACCTTATATGGTCCTGCTATCTAGTAGTCTAGCTTATAGCTAGGTTGTTTAGTTTTCTAATTCTTTGTTATAACCTAGACTATATTACTAGGGGTAAAATCAGGCTCTTAATAGTGTTTATTTGCCTACTATTTTATTAACCTCTAAGCTTTTTCTAGGTTCTTATAGGCTACCGTCTAGGCCTCCTCTAATCGTTTAGCGTACTGTTAGGCCTTAGTATAGGATAGCTTCTCTTATACAGTCTAGGGTTCTTCTAGCCTTTTCCAGTTAAAGCTTATATGGGGTAAGTATCCTATTTCTAGCTAAATTGGGGTAAACCCTATAGAGTTATAGGGTAGGGTTGCTTGCGCGTAGTCTATTAAGGGTAGTAGTTTAGACTAGTTATCCTAGAAATAGTTAATAAAGGGCCTAAGCCTCTAGTTTAGGCACTAATTTATAATCTCTATCTAACCATCTGTCTGGGGGTAATAAGCCGTAGAAAGCTTTAGCTTAATATCTAGGATTTAGGTAAACTTATTCTAGAAGGCCGATATAAACTATGGCCTATAATTAAATATAATAGTATTTAGTGGTCTGTAGATTTAGTAAACGTAATAGATATATAGCTGGGCTACCTTTTTAGCATTGATGTTCTTATAATAGGGAATTAAAAATAGGCGTTTACTAAAGTGGTCGACTATAACTATAACTATATTATATCTGTTACGGTCCCTAGGTAGTTTATAAAAGTCTATAAAGATATACTACTAAGGCCGCTTTAGTATTAGGAGTGGCTTAAGTAGTCCTAGGGTCTTATCCTATAGGATTATAGCTCTCTAGCAGTCTTTGCAGTTCCGTATATATTAATTAATATTTATAACTATTCTCGGCCAGTAGTAGCGGTAGTTAATAATTTTACAGGTCTTATTCTTGCTAGGGTGTGCCGTAAAGACTTGGTAATAAGCTTTGCGGATTAGTTTAGTCCGTAAATTGTTAACATTAGGAATTATAAGCCGCTCCTAGTATAGGAGTAATCCTTCCTCCATCTTAAAATTGGGGTCTCCTTTTATAGCTTATTCGCGGAGGGCCCTTAAGGCGTTAGCTGTGCGGTTTATAGTTAGGAGGCGGTTAATTAGCCCTATTAGCTTATCTAAGGACTCCTCTATTAGTGCTAGCTCGTTTTACTAGGAGTCTAGCTCCTTAAGAATCTATAGGTTAAGCTGTTCTAGATAAAGGAGGGCGCGCGTCTAATATTAGGTCTTTAGCTTATTCTAAGGTCCTATATCTTATTCTCTTTAGGTTAAGGTATTAGCCTTAGAGTTTTATTTACTAGAACGATATATAATTATAAAGAAGAATTAAGAGAGTATTTTGGCCTATTAGGCCTATTATTTAGTAAACTACTTTATAGTTATAAAGTACTTTAGGGCTTTATAATCTGTGTATATCTTAATCTAAAAGTTTGTACCTTTAAGCTCTACACACTATTAGAAGAGTAATTAAATAATAGCTAGCATTTCTTTGTTATATACTTTATAGTTATACTTAGCCAGGTTTATTATCTTTAAGAAGAAAGCTATAGGATACCATTCTCCGTCTAGATGTAACTATAATAGGATTCCCGCTATAACCCTATTAGAGGCATCTATTTCTAGCATTAATTTAAGGTTTAGGTTATAGTAATAAAGGACTAAGGAAGAGATAAGCCGATCCTTTATCTCTTTAAAGGCTTTTATATAGCTATTATTAAAGATAAAAGGCGTATCCTTCCTAGTTAGTTATATAAGAGGTTTTGCTATAATTCCGTAGTTATAAATAAACTAGTGGTAGAAGTTATAAAAACTAAGGAAGAATTAGATTCCTTTTACTATATAAGGGGGCTTCTAGTTATAGATTACCTCTACCTTCTTAGGGTCGACCTTAATTCCTTCTATAGTTATAATAAACCTAAGGTATTTTATACGTTTTACCCTAAACTTATATTTCTTAATTATAACGGAACCTTGTAATAGGAACTACGATAGGCTTATTAATAGGCTAGGTATATAGGTGATGTAAATTAAAGTTAACAATGTAATAATAACTGGTGGAGTAGTTGCCTAACAGATTAACTCTAATTATATTCTAAGAATTACTATAAAGAAGGAACTATTTAGGTAGGGACTAAGGGTCCTTAAATACACAACTATACTCCTATAAAATTCTTCTTATACGTAATATATATATACTTTATCTACTCTATTACAGATTACACAGATCCTATAAATTATACAGATTACGTCACGTAACCTTAGTTACCATTCCTCGTTACATAGCTCTATCGGCTCTATTTTAGACCGTACTTATATTAACTAACTAGCTTCTTCTAACTCTTCCCTAAGTAGTTATAATATTGTACTTAAAGCATCTATAACACCATCTCCCTCCTTTTTATTTTCGTCCTTAAAGATTCCTAATATCTCTAAGTTATTTACTAGAGGTGTAATATCCGTCTAATTAATTTAGTTAATATTATTGCTTATTATACCTAAAGTAATTTCTTCTTCTTTAACTGCTCGTCGCATCCGTACTATTACTGCGATATTATCTCTTAGTAAGATTATACCGTCTCTATATTCTCGCTATTTAAAAAAGGGGTTAGTTTATATTATGTTAGCGAACCCATCTTCGCGATAACCGTCCTCTTATTTAGAGTACACTAAAGCAAATATTTATTTGTCTTGCGACGTTCGCTCTATCTCTAATACTAAGTATACGCGACCTATTACTCTTAATAGTTATCTAGTTCCTTAATTAATTTATCTTAAGGTTTTATATTTAATCTGCTGCTATATAGCTAGATAATAAACTATCTATTACTTTAGCAGAGTTACGCCGTTTTTATAATGCTAAATAAGAGGCTGCTAAAGCTTAGTAACGGGCCCTTAAGTCTTATCTTATAGCGTCCACTTAGTTAATCCGTCTTAAGAAGGTTTATAAAAAGGTTTATTCTAAGAAGTAGAAACTTATAAAATAAGATCTACAGGAACTTAGTAATAAAAAAACAGATTTTCTTCTAATAGAGAAAGAAACAGATCCGAGTAGCTTAGTAACTACTCTTCTTAGGTCCCCCTTAGGTGGCTTATTTTTTAGCAATCCCTTTTTATTAATACTGCCTAACCTAATTTCTTCTAATACTCTTATACCTTTCCTATAGCATTCTTTAGATTCTTTAGTAGCTCCTAAGTAGTTTTAGTATAGCCTATCCACTTAACCTTATACTATATTTTGTCGTTAATGTCCTTATAACTAACGATCTTTAAAACTTACTATTTATCCTCTTCCTATCCTCTATATATGTCCGCCTTGTAAACTAGTAGCTTAACATTTCTATATACTAGCTCTAGTATTGCAATATACTATATAGGGTAGATCTTAATTTTAGCTAATAGGTTTAACTTAAATATAACTAATAAAATTCTTTATATAATTTTAAAAGGTCCTAGTCTAACGTAGTCTAACTTCTTACTTAGTCGTTAACTCTTGAAATTTTTATATAGTAGCCACATTTTATCTCCCTCCTTAAGATCTAGTCCCTTAAATCTCTTAGCATTATAGTACCTTTTTATTCTTTCTTATACTTTTTTTATTAATTCTATAAGGTCTATATAAAGATTTATTAACATCTTTATTCTTTCTTTAGCTATACTACTTATTTTCTTTACTTATCTTAGTAATAACGATATTCTTAGCTTATATCCGTAATTTACCTTAAATAGTAATATGCCTATGCCTTCCTATAGTGTTATATTATATGCGAATTATATAATTAGTAATAGTAATACCTAATTATTCTATACGTGATTAATATAATACCTTAGATACTATTTTAGTGTCTAATTTAATCTTTCTATTTAACTATCTGTCTATAGATAATATATAGTAAAAGTTACTGCTCTAACTCCTTATTCCGCTAAGAATACCTCCTAAAATACTACTATAAATTTTAGATCTCTATCCAATATAATTTTACTTAGTACTCCGTATTTTATAAATACTTCTTTAATATAGATTCTAGCAATATTTTCTGCTAATATTTCTTCTATATATGCTATAAAGTATCCCCACTTTATAAGCTTATCTACTATTACTAAGATTATATTATAATCTTATCCAGTAATAGGATCTCTTAACTTTAGTAACTTAATAATAAAGTCCTATAATATAACCTTCTATAGTCTTTATAGTATTTTAATAGGTTATAGCCCTCTATATAGCTTATTAGTTTATTTCTTTAGTAATCTAGATATTCTTTTATAACTTTTTACGCTAAGCCTTAAATTCCATTAATAATATACTCCTCTTAGAGTCTTAATACTAAGCCCATAGCTTTATTATATCCTTAAGTTAACCCTTTATAGAAATCTTCTATAAATTATTTCGCTATGCTTCTTAGGATATACTTTACTTCCCAATTTTCGTATATACTTATCTATAAATCTTCTAGTTATACCTCTAATATTCTTTATACCTAAAAGCTTTCTAATAACTTATAAACTCTCTCTAGTTCTTTTTAAGTTACTATAATTTTTAGATAATTATATCTAATTAACCTATTTATATCTTTTCGCAGTAAAGCCCCTAATGGCTTTTTATCGTTTTATAGTTTAGCCTTTTAACTTAAAGTATCTGCTTACGTGTTGTCTATGCCCTTAGTATACTAAATCTTAAAATAGTATTCTATAAGCATCTCTACCCATTTAACCTATCTTTAGTTAAGTTCCTTTATTATTAGGAATCCCATTAGGTTCTTATAGTCCGTCTTAATTATAAATAGTTTTTCTATACCTTATAAGAATACTCTTTATTTCTTTAATGCTGTAATTATACCTAATAACTCCTTATTATAGATATTATAGTTTAACTCTAATAGTATTATCTTTTAACTATAGTATACCACTAGGTGCTATTTATCTTAATATTTTTATATAAAGTATACCCCTAGTATAAAGTCTAATATATCTATTTCTATAACCGTTTTTAGTTCTAGTTAATAGATCTTAAGAACTGGCTCCTAGGTAAACAGCTCTTTAATTTTTTTAAACAATTCCTATTATTCCTTTCCCTATACCTATAGTTCTTCTTTTTTGTTAGTTATGTAAATAGTTTAATATCTTTTAACTACTGCGCTATAAACCGTCTGTAATAATTGCAAAACCCTAAGAATAATCTTAACTGCGTAATATTCTCTAGTTCTTACTAATTTACTATAGCCTTAATCTTCTTTAGATCTATGCTAAGTTAGCTTAGTTTAATAATAAATCTAACAAAATTGGTCTTTCTAGTAAAGAACTCGTATTTCTTAATTGCTACTAGCATTTGTTCTTCTTATAGTCTTTTTAAAACCCATTTAACGTGTTTCCTATATTCTTCCTTAGTTATTAAGTAGATAATAATATTATTAAGGTATACCATAACAAATTTATCTAAGTGTTCTCCTAATATATTATTAATACGTTTCTAAAATATTGCTAGTGCATTTATAAGTCCGAATTGTATAACTAATAGTTTATATAGTCCTTCCTTTAATCTAAAGGCTGCCTTTTATTTATCGCCTTCCTTAATCCTAATCTAGTGGTACGCCTATCTTAGATCTATCTTTATAAAGATTTACGCGTTACCTATCCTGTCTTAAATTTCGCTAATTAAAGGTAAAGGATATTTATCCTTCCTAGTGATGCTATTTAACTGTCTATAGTCGATATACAGCCTTAGTTTACTATTTTTCTTTAATATAAATAGTACTGGATAACCCGCTAATGACTATAATGGTCTAATATATCCCTTTCGTAAGTTTTCCTAGATAAACTCTTTTAACGCTCTACCTTCCTTTTTAGTAAGTTTATAGATTAAAAAGAACCTTAAACTTGTTCCTAGTTTTAATTCTATCTTATAGTTCTATACTATATAATCTAATAGCTTTTTACTCTCTAGTAACTATAGTTTCTTGCCATATTTATAGTATCTTTTTAGCATAGAACTTAGTCCTTTTTCTGTTTCTTTATAGGTTACCCCTACTTAGTACTATACTAGCTTAGCTTATTATTACGTCTTACAGTATTAAGTATCTCTAATATTAACCTAACCTATAATCTAATTAATCTTTAGATTATATTCCTGTAACTAAGGCATTTCTAGTACTACCTTATCCTGTCCTAATAGTAGGATATTAAAAGACATCTAGATTCGTCTTCCTTTAATAGTTATCTAAATAGGTCCTATTTTAAGATTAATAATGCCTCCTCCATAGGCTATTAGATCTCCTAGGATTATTACTAATAGGTAAGGGTGCTCCTTCTATCTGTAAGGTAGTCCTATCCTCTTAACTGCTATTAGTAAGACGTAGTTCCGCGTTACTCTACTATCTATTAGCGCTTTAAACTACTGATTTTACTATTTAACTTGTAAATTTAGGTGTCGTCCTTAAATTCCTTTAAGGGTCTAAGGCTCTACCACTAGCTCCCTCTAGTTCTATAGGCCTCTACTTTTCCTAACTATTAACTACTAGATCCTATTTATACTTAGTCTACCTTTAGCTAATACTTAGTTCACTTTTTATCTTTAATGTACTATAGATATATACTCTCTGGGTATTCCTACCACTATTATTTATCTAGGCATTCTTCCGTAAGGAACCTTCCTAATTAAAGTATTAAGTCCCCTAGTTCTTAAACTTCTATAGGGTGCCAACTATGTATATATTTAGCGTTTTAATATTTCGCCTCGTCCGTTATCTAATATATCCTTATTAGATACTTTCGGTTCTTTTCCTTAGGTGCTTTATATATACTACACGTATTATCCACGCATGCTATCCACAATAGTGTATAATATACTTAGTGTCTTAGGTTAACTCTTAGCTCGTCTTCGCTCTTAAGTTTAAACCTTTCTCGTATTAATCTAAGCGTTGCAACTTTATTTATAGGTACTAAGATTTACCTCTCACTTCTCTAGTCCTCTAATTGCTCCTTTAGATCTTTTAATGTTATAATTAAGGCTCCCTTAATATAACTTATAGCCTTTTCTATAATCGGGTGGTCTTAGATGACTTTTTTATCCAACTATATATAGAAATCTTCCTATTTATTATTTTGTTGTTATCTATACCACTTTTAATACAGCCCTTTAAGTATATATGGCTCGTCTATAAGGAAGTATCTTCTTATTACTGCGTCGTAACAGCCCTTTATATGTCGTTCCTTGAATCTAATAGGAATCCCTAGGTCCTCTTCGTTTTCCAGTTTAATAAGCCACTTAGCTCTTAGTATGCCTGCCCTAGGCCTATTAGTAATTCTTTATACTAGTGCTCTGTCCCTTATACGTCCCAATATACTAGATTTCTTATCTAGTTCTTGTTCTTGCTATGCGATAATTCTTTGCCTAAACTCTTTTATAGTTTCTTTTGGTTTACGCCTCGCAGATAAATCCTTAAAGTTCTCTTGCTTCTTAATCTTAGTATTAATTCTTTAATTTTTAGGCTAAATACTATATTCTCCTAGTAAGTCTTCTAGGTCTATATATCTGTCTCCTAGTCTAGTTGCTATCTATGCTATAGATTCTCTAATCTATAAAGAAGCTCCTTGCCTTTTGCCTATAGGTGCTTTTATTTATACTCTAAATTCTTAGTTTCTTAGATCCTTTAATCCTAAGCTTGCTTCTAACTTAAGCTTAGCTCCCGCCTTAGTCTAACTAGGCTTAGGTGTTCTCGTCTCGTCTTAAGAGTCTTAAATCTCACTTATCTTGTCTTAAAAGTCTTATGCCTATAGGAAATTCTGTCTTAAGCTTATTTATATATCTTTAAACTAAGCTACTGCTTTGCTTTATCGGTTCCTGTCCGTTATAGGTCCTTAAGCTTGCCTTATCTTATCTTAAGAATCTTGGTCCTTTGGCTTTTTGCCTTTATTAAGTGCCGAAGTGGTTTACTGCCCTACTTCTCTTATGTCTCGCGAAGCGATAGATATCGTATCTAGTGGGGTCTTAATCCCTACTAATATTCCCTATTCTATAGTGGAATTATCCTTTACTTTTAGTATAACATCTCTAAGGTCCGCGTGCTCCTAGTAAGCCGCTCTTATTACCTTATTGTTATAAAATATTTTACCTACGTTAAAGTTATCGTCTTTAATATCCGATCTGCGAACTGGTTTATTAGTTCCTTTACATTCCGCTAAATATAGCTCCTATAGCCAATAGCTTGTACCATATTTAGCGTCCTTATAAATTTAGTATGCGTTATTATAATAAAACGCAAAACTTTTAATTAAACATTCTTTTGTTCCTCGCAGTATATTATCGTCCCTCTATATATATATATCGTCTGCTAGTCTTGTTCCTTTTACTATATAGTAACTCTAACCACTTCTACAGTCTTTAATGTAGTAACCTTATTTTCCGCAATTTATATAAGCTCCTTCTTTAAACCATTTTTCTTATTATAGAGTTCGCCTAAATGTCTTCTACTGCTAAGATCCCTAATTCGGCCTCTACTCCTTAGACCTTTAATTACTTAATCCTTATCCTCTGGGTTTCCATAATTTCTTATTCTATTTCCTGGATTCTTTAGTACTACTTAGGTCTATTAGCTCTACGCTATACCGTAGTTTTTAACTTAGCTTTAGTTGTTACGTACTCTACGCCTTATACAACTATAGAACTCTATCTTAGCCTCTCTTAGCCTATTCTCTTTAGTAGATCCAATTATTAATCTTAATTACTTAATCTATTAGTTCCCTTAGGGTGTCCGCATCTTCTATTAGGATAATTGCGTCCTAGACTTTAGCCTTAAGTCCTTACTTATACTATGCTATAAGCGCCTTAATATTCTACTCTACTTATATTACTAGCGTTTAGAACTATATTATGTATTTAATTACTAAGGTTTGTTGCATAATGTCTTAGAGTTTTCTTTCCGCTATAGTTACCACCTTTAGGTCTCTAAATATCTATATAAGTCGCTCCGTAAACCCTTCCTAGCTTATAAATATAAACCGTACTTCTTAATTAGTAGTTATTATACTATTCACTTATATCTCTATAAGGTAAGGCTCAAACTATTTAAGTGCCCTTTTTAATAGGAATAATCCCGCATATACTATTCAATCCATAGGTATTAGCAGCTTTACTCCTTCTTGCGTAACCTTAAAGTGTATTTATATAAGGAATCCTTTAAGCTTTAATCTTTCTCCTAAGTATCTTTTAATTAATAGTAACTTAATCTTTGCTACTCCTATCCCATTAATCCTATTTTCCAACGTTATATTATTTTCTATTAGCTAGTTAACTATTTCTTATAGCTGTCTAACCGTTACAGGTTACTATAAGTTAGTGTCTACTATACTAGTGTCGTTACCTAACCTTAAAGTAGTTGCCGCCGTTAATGGTGTTGTGGCTGGTGCTTTTGGTAGCATATTATTCGACTTTTTATATTTAATACTATAACTAGGTAGTAATTGTGTAACGGAACCTTATAGCAGGAACTATAATAGGCTCGTTAATAGGCTAGGTGTATAGGTAATGTAAATTAAAGTTAATAACGTAATAATAACTAGTGGAGTGGTTGCCCAATAGATTAACTCCAATTATATTCTAAGAATTACTATAAAGAAGGAACTATTTAGGTAAGGATTGAGGGTCCTTAAATACACAACCGTACTCCTATAAAATTCTTCTTGTATATAATATATGTGTGCTCTATTTACTCTACTATAGATTATACAGATCCTATAGATTATACAGATCACGTTACGTAACCTCGGTTACCATTCCTTATTACATAGCTCTATTAGCTCCATTCTAGACCGTACTTATATTAACCAACTAGCTTCTTCTAACTCTTCCCTAAGTAGTCGTAATATCGTACTTAAAGCGTCCGTAATATTAATATTAACTTATAAGCCCGCGTTCTGTAGTTTTTTTAAAACCTTCTTAATATAAACTTAATGCTTAAGTTCGTTGTCTAAGTATATAAGAATGTCGTCTAGGTATACTATATAGAATTTGTTAAGGTAATTAAAGAGAACGTTATTTATATACCTTTAATATATAGCCGGTCCGTTTATTAGTTTAAAAAAAGAACTTTTTATTTATAGGAACTATAACAAGTACAGAACGTTATTAAATCTTTAAATATAGGGTCTATCCTAATTTGGTAAAAAGCTTAGCGGATATTAAGTTTAGTAAAGATCTTTACCTAGCTTAGATGTGTAAGGGTCTTATTAATTAAAGAAATAGGATACCGGTCCTTTTAAGTAATAGCGTTTAGCTTTTAATAGTCGATATAAAAACAAAGGCCTTTATTAGGCTTTTTTATAAATAGGATAGGGGAAGTAAAAGGGGCTTAACTTAGCTTAATAAACCCTTTATCTAGGTTGTTAATCAAGTACTACTTTATTGCTTTTAGCTTATCCGTTAATTAATAGTAAAGGGGGCTATAGCTTAGCGAGTTATTAGCTTCTAATTAAATCTTATAATTATATATCTAGTAGGGGGGTAACTTATCTAAGGCCGCCTTTAAGAATATATCCCTATAGTCTATATAAATAGTAAAAAGGAGGCGTTTAACTAGTTCCTTGTTAGTTTCCTTAGCTGGCCTTTCCTCTATATTATTAATAATTCGGTTAATCTTATATAGGCTCGTTATAAAGACCTTATTGTCCTTCTAGTATATATTAAAGTGGAATACTATAGCGCTAATTGCGGCGATGTCTATAGTAGGGGGGTTGTCTAATAATAGGGGCGTATATAACTTTAGGGACTTCTAGGGTACTAGCATTATCGTTACTCCTTTTAGCTCCTATTATATCTTTTAGAGGTTATCCCTTATATCCTATTAATACGTTCTTTTCTATACTAGTTAAATCTATACGATTTGGATATTATCTACGTCACTATCTATCCCACTTCCGTATGTAGAGTCCTCTTTAAACGTATTGCTTTGGGAGAGTATCTTTATTAGTATAGAGTTCTTTCTAGCTTTGTGGCGGGCGTCTTCTTAAGTAAAGGCTAGGTTACGGGCCTAGACATCTTACTAGGAGGTAGGGTTAGCCCTTACGGCTTGTGTCTTATAGTTAGTTTAGATTTCCCTAACAAAGGAGGGTAACCTTAGTCTATCCTTCGGCCAGACAAACCGTCTTTATTATATATTTAACCAAATATTAAAATAGGATATCTATTTTTGTTTAAGGATTATATTATAGGACCCTAGGTCTAGGATGCAAAAGGGGATACTATATTAGCGCCGTCCGTTAAGAGCAATATACAATTTTAAGACGTGGGTAATAGGCTAGCCGGCTTAGCCGTTATAGCCTTTTACCTAGACAGGCTTCTCTAGTCGGATAGCTTCTATATTTAGAAACTTGGCAACATTATTTACATAGGTAGTATTTATAAAGGTAAAGCTATTTACTTTAGTGTTAATAAGGGCGGTTATATTAACTCTATATCTATTTTAAGATACTATATATAGAACTATAAAATGCTTTCCACCTATTAACTAATTAAGATTAATCTCTTTAAGATTAATAGGGTACCTTAGGGGGGAGTCTTTCCCTAGGGTTCTTCTTTTCTTAACTTATTAGACGTTTCTCCTTTCTCTATCTCCTTAATATTACCTATATCCTTTAGCTCCGGGCAAAATAAGGTAAAGTAACCCTACTTATTGCAGTTATAGCATATGGCCGAGGCAGGGTTAATTAGAGTATTGCGGTAAATACTAGTTAATAGTGTAGTACGTAACTAGTTAGGCAAGGCTCGCTAGTGCGTAATTATAACCGCCTTTAGTATAAGGGTAGTTATAACTTATCTTCCTACTCTAGCTTCTATAGGTATAGCTAGCGAGTTTTAATTATTATAGAGTTGCTTCTGCTAATTAGGGCGGGCGTTAATCCGCTTTAGTTTTAAGTCTAATAATAGGTAATAAGCTGCGAGTCTTTTATAAGTTAGTAGGTTATCTAAGGTTACAGCAATCTTTTCTTATAGCCGGATTATTAGCTTATTATATAGGTCTAATTAATAGTTCTTAAGGGAAACCTAGCCTTCTCCTGTAAGGTATAGGAATTAAGTTTAAAATTTAGCAAAGGTTTAGTTTAGTTTTATTATTAGGTAATTATAGTTATAATAGGCATCCTATACTTTATTTGGGTTAATATAAATAGCCGCTAAGTGCTATATTATCTTATTAACAGATATAAATTGGATAAAGGAGTCGTCCTTAAACTTAGCTTAGAGGTGCCGTTAGGCGTCCCCAATAGTTTAACTAAAAAGGTAGAGCATTTTAGCTTCTTTGGAAAGGAAATAGTTATAGTTAACGCGGAGCTTTCCTCGTACTTAAATCCTCTAATTCTTAAAGGTAGGGTCTATCCTATTAGACAGTAATAGGGGGTTAGGGAGCTTAATAGACTTTAATTACTTTATTATTATATCCGTACTCCCTAGTATATTATATTTAGTAGAGTAAATAGGTTAGCTAGGGCTTTAAGAATAGAAAGCTAGGCTATTTTATAGAGCCGTAAGGCTTTCTAGGATCTCTTATAGGGTCTCTTATATATTTCTCGCTTTAAGACAATTAGCTTCCTAGCTAGCTATAAGGGCGCAAATCTGCTCGCGTACGTCTACGACATTATTATTATCTTTAATTTCTGATCCTAATTAGATCTTAGGTTCCTCTTAGGTAAAGGCAGCTCTCTTAAATAAGCTTACTTTAGGTACCATTATTAGCTTCTTAAGGTTCGTTAGTATTATATGCTTCGGTTTTAATTCTAGGGGTATAGGTTTAGTCCTATCTAGCTTATAAGGTGGGATATTATCTAGGCCTTCCTAGGTAATATAGAGTTGTTTTAGTGTCTAAGTATAGCGCGTTAATGCGTTGTTGCAGACGAAGTTTCTTTGGGGTGGGATATTATTAAGGCCTTCCCAGGCAAGGTAGGGAGAGCTTAATATAATATCACGGCTTAAACAAATGCCTTTAAACCGAAGCTTAAACGAATGCTATATTATAAAGATACTAAGCTAAAGAGAAGGAAAAGGGGTCGCTAGGACCGATGTAAACAAATATATAGGGTAAGCCGCTAAGGCGCTAGCTTTGGGCGGGCCAATCGCAGGTCGGCAGAATATGGCAGAATTTAGCAGGTAATGTGCGATAGCGCCGTTATACGTTTATCTAGCAATTTATATTTATAGTGCCGGCGTTTAGGGGGTCCTTAGAGCCGTCTAGCTGTTAAGTAGTCTCCCTTAGAGCTTAGTTAGGAAAGCGTCGCCTTCTTAGGGTTCTGTTCTCTAAACCTAACCCTACGGAGCCTATACTACAACTACGCTTTAAACGCGAGGATCTGCCGCTCCTAGCTACGTGGTTTTCCGCGAGCTTTATAGTATAGAGCAGTTACTTTATATAGCGGATTTCTGTAAAGAGGTCTTTAGTAGTTCTTACCTATATAGCAAAGTTCTAGCAGAAGAGCTCTGCTTATAGGTAGGTTAGAAGGTATAAGAACTAAAAGTCTACCTCTTAATTAGGGTTAATAAAAAGGGTATATAAGAAGAGGTCCTCTAAGCTACGTATATGGGCTAAGAAGGTATTAAACTTCTAGTTCTCCTTTATTACAGTTATATAGTATATAGTAGCATTTTTAAAGCGTTTTACTATAGGGTTCTTAATCTAGTCTTAGACTATAGTCTTAAGTTCGTCCTATAGTAGAGGACCTTTATCTTTAGCGCCTAGACGGCGATATACTAGTTAGGTGACTGTCTTCTCTTTTATAAAACCTTTAATAGCCTAGCGCGTACATCGCTTATAGTTATAGTTAGCGTTATAGATCTTAAATTAATTCTTAATTATAGTAATCTACCGGTTAAACTTCTGTTAAGTAATGCTACTAATATTAGGCAGTAACTTCTTGACCAGGGCGTTAAGATTTATTCGTTATATGCGTTTATTGCGCGACTTATACTCTTCGCTAAAGAGATAACAGGAGGGCTTCGTTAAATCGATAATACTCCGTAAGTTAGCTATTTTATTAGCCAGCTTATCTAGCTCCTTTAGGTTAGTAGTATTTAGTAAAACGCTAATAACCTTGCTAAGCTCCTGTTAAGCCTAGGTATATAAGTTAAACTAGTCTCCAGCGTTTATAGATATCTAATCTTAAGATTTAGAAGGTGGCTTAGATTCTGCTAGTATACTGCTAGCGTTTTCGTCTGCACTAGATGCTAAGGCGCTTTGCCGTCATATTGTGAGCGTATTACCGTTAAGTATAGGCGTTAATCTTATCTTTAGAGGCATTGTAGATTGTAGGAAATTGAACCGGCTATCCTCTTAAGGGGATTAGTAAGGATTTGAATGTAAGGTGAGGATATAGATAGGGAGTTTAATGATAAAATAATAGGGTATATTATACAGTAGACAAATCCTTAAGGTAGAAGGAGGAGTTTAAGGTACGAGGTAAGGAAGGGGTTTCCCTAAGCATATATAGAGCACGTGCCCTATAGGTAAGTTGTATACAAGTCGCCTATACCTCGCAGCTATATAACTATATACTTAGGTTTCACCTAATAAGATCTTAGAATTAATCTTATAGGCTAAAGTATACCTAGTACTTAAGTTACGGACCGTAATACTCCCGTAAACCAAAATACAGACTAAAACCCTTTTATTGCTTAAGTTATAGATCCGTAAACTATCTAAATAAAGACCTATAGTAAGGAGCTAGCTAACCTAGCTAAGCTCTATACCGACAAATCCAAGTATAGCGGTAAAAACAACAACTTTAACTTTAAACTAACTATCTTTATAGACCTTTATTAGAAGGCTAATATTCCTAAATAGGAATTTAGCTAAGCCTACTCTACTATACTACGCGGCCTAGCCCTTAACTATAATACACTAATCTTAAGAGCAACCCCCTTGGCGTTCCCTTTTATAAGCTATATAAAGCTATATATAACTACTTTAAAGGGCCAGAATATAAGCGTAATATCCTTATATAATGGAATGCGATTAAGTTACAGACCGTAATTAATAAAAATACCAAAAAATCGACTATAAAGTGCCTGCAAATTCTTATTAAAGACCTTCGGCACCTATAGTACGGCCTTAATACTAAGCTTTAAATAGACGACTTCCTATATAATAAACTTATTACAGCCTATTAGGAAGTGGAACCCTATAAATACGCCTATTATAAGCTTACAGACACCTTAACTGTCTTTATTAATAATTTATGGTCCTCTATTATAATATACAAAGTCTTAAACCCGCTAAGCAGTACTTAAGCCTTTATTACGGACCTATAAAACCTATAAACTAACTTAGATGCCTACTTTACGAACCGCCGCTACTGCTAGCACATTAGCAAAATATTTGTGCCTCCTAATAGTACTAACAGCTCCTAATAGCTCCTATTAGGGCTATTAGGAGCTCTAGGAGACACTTATACTTAGCATCCTATTAGGAACCTATTAGGAAGTCACTTAGACTACTAAGACTATTAGGACTACTAGGACCTCTAGGACCTCTAGAACCTTTAGGACTATTAGGACTATTAGGACCATTAGGATAATAATAAAAATTCTAGATTTAAAAATAAGGTATATTAACACTTCAGTATTTACAGCTAGTTAAAAAATATAAAATTAATTTAATTATATATAATCTAAATAATCCAAATTAATCTTTCCTGCCTATTGCCTATATTTGTTATAATCGCTTAGGCGTCGGGCGATTAACTAAGGAGCCTTTTGCGGAGGCTCCAAATTGTTAATTAGCGGTATTCCTAATAATCCGCTAGCCGTGTGCTAATTTCCTAACTAGTCCTAGTGCCTATCCTACCTATTCTACCTATTCTACCTATCCTACCTATCCTGCCTATCCTACCTATCCTACCTATTTATGCCTACCTATCTATACCTACCTATTTATACCTATCTATCTATGCCTACCGTCTGTGCCTACCTGTTATGCCTACCTATCTATACCTACCTATTTATGCCTACCTACCTATATCTATAATTTTGGGGAGAGGTTAGCCCGATTAAAGGCTCTACTTAATTTAATTAACCAATTAATCGTATTAATTTAATTGCGGTTAATTGCATTAATTCAAATCGTTCTCTATAGGCGTTTACTAGCTATATATTTAAACAGTAGTTATCTAAGGTGCTTCCCTAGGAGGCCTTAATTTAATTTAATTCGGTAATAGGCTAATATTAAGGCTCTAGTTCAATTCAATCAATTAATTAAATTAATTGTGGTGTTTGCTGGCTAGTTATTTAAACGATTATTATCTAGCTCTAGCGACGGTCGTCTAGTTCTAGCAACAGTTATCTAGTTTTGGCGACGGTTGTTAAGTTTTGGCAATAGTTGTCTAGTTCTAGTAACGGTTGTTTAATTCTAGCAACGGTCGTCTAGGTTTAGTAATAGTCGTCTAGTTTTAGCAACGGTCTTTAGTTCTAGCCACCTACCTACCTACTTATCTACCTATATTGGTATCTAATTTAATTTAGGGGAGAGGCTGGCTTAATTAAAGGCTCTAATTTAAATCGTTCTTTATAGCCGTTAGCTAACTATATATTTAAACAGTAGTTATTTAGGGTGCCTCCTTAGGAGGTTTTAATTCAATTTAGTAACGGGCCGATATTAAGGCTCTGGTTTAATTCAATCGATTAATTAAATTATTTGTAGTATTCGCTAGCTAGTTATTTAAAAGGTTATTATCTAGTTTTAGTAACGGTTATCTAGTTCTAGCGACAATTATCTAGCTTTAGTAATAGTTGTCTAGTTCTAGCAACAGTTGTCTAGCTTTAGCAATGGTTATCTACTAGCTACTATTCTAGTGCCTCCCTAGGTAGGAAGGATATAAGGAAGGGTAAAGAAATAAGGTGGCTATATAGGGGTATACTTAGCAAGGCGTATATAGGCTATTAGGAATATAGTAGGGACCTAATAGCACTGTATATAGGGTCCTGTTTAGGAATGTATTAAAATAGTAAGGTCCTATCAGTCCTATTAAAAACATATTAGAATAAAAGGGTTCTATTTAGAAACGTATTAAAATAAAAAGGTCCTATTTAAAAACGCATTAGGATAGAAAAGTCCTATTTAGGAATATATTAGGATAGTAGGGTTCTATTAGTCCTATTAGGAACGTATTAGGATAGGAGGGTCCTATTAAGAGCCTATTAGGATAATTAGGACGATTAGGACAGTTAAAATCCTGTTAGGAGGCCTTTAGGATCTTAGTACCCCAATAAAATGCTAATGCAGTACCCGTACTAACTAAGCCCCACCTATAAACCCTACAGCAACTCCTATATAAAAGTATACCCCTATAGATAAACTAACCAGAAGTGCTTTATATGCAGTAAGAAAGAATATTAGTTTATAAGGTATACCTAGGAAGAGCGTAATAAGTCTAAGAAGAGATTTAACAGCTAGATTAACTAGTTTATCCTAAATTATAAAGGAGAGGAAGTAGAGGAGTCTCTTAATAAGTTAATAGAAGCCCTTATAATTAAATTAAACTTAAATACTTAGGAATAAAAGACCTTAAAGACGTTCCTAACTACTTTTAGACCTTTTATAGACGGCTAAGCCTTTAATATTACGACCGTATTAGCCAACCACTCCTTTATACACTTAATTATACCCAAAAACTAACCTATAGGCATACCCGTTAAACCCGTTATAGATATTAGACTATAAACAGGATCTATTTACATATATTACTACAGAACGCTATACCCCTAAAGAATTCTATAGCGTTATAATTAATATAGGTACCTTTAAGAAGTTTACTATAGGTTATAGATAATATCTTGCATATAAGACCACTATAAATAATAATATTATTATTAATACTATGCAAACTAGGGCCGTAAACGTCTAATTTGGCATCAGCTTAACC
>Ga0307515_10004897_pt1 | contig 27355 bp, 12 predicted proteins | sample 17_EM_MG_FD_194513 | JGI IMG/M metagenome (GOLD analysis project Ga0307515, IMG submission 194513) | Populus trichocarpa ectomycorrhiza microbial communities from riparian zone in the Pacific Northwest, United States - 17_EM | ecosystem: Host-associated > Plants > Roots > Unclassified | place... | reverse complement strand
ATTGTTTATTATAGCTTAATAAATAAGAGTTAGAACAAGTGCTGTTTAGTCTACGTAGATGGCTGCTACTACTATAATCCGCTCTCTATTTCCATTCTAAATAATATTTTACATTCTTCCTAACTTAAAGGCACTCCTACTAAAAATCCTCCGCTTTTTCTTTATATAACTAATAAGGAAGCCCCTTTTATCTATATTTTAGGTATTACCTAGCTTAATATTATATTCCTTTATCTTTTATCCTAAAAGCTTAAAGTAGAGGCTGTAATACAGCGCTAAATCAACCCTCTTCCTAGATTTATTAATAGGAAGAAGGTATCCTAATTAAAGCATTTTTAATTTCTGTTTAACCCAGCGTAAAGCCCAGTTAATTTCTAGTATTTTTCCAGTTATTTCTAAGGCTAGATTTCGCACCATCTAATGTAAAGGGGGCAGCCCCATTTTAGATAAGTCGTTAATGCGATTAATAAGAGCCTTCTCCTGCCCGGTGGTGAGAATCTTTTAAGAATTGTAGCCATTGACCTTGCTGCCTATCTTTCCATTAAATCGCTTTAAGAGGGTGCTTTGGTTAACCCCATGCTTATCTGCCATAGCCTGGATATTCTTTTTCTCTTAGAGGTGAAACTCCGCGATCGTATCTTCAATTTTACCTATTTTTTATTGAAATCTGTTGAAAATTAGTGGAGTTGTATATATTGCAAGATGAGCGGTAAGGGGCGATGAGCGTGCACGAGCCCATAGCGTGCACGAGCCCGTTGTGACCTTTACCGTAATCGCGTTCTTATTTCTTAGCTTCTCGTAAGCTTTTTATTTAACTAAGTTTCCTAAGGCGCGGCCGCAAGAGTAACTGTAGGAGCATCTATTTTAGATAAAAATCTTAGTGTAAAGCGCAGGGAGCCATTGCCACATATATAGAGCTTAGGTGGCGATTAAGCGGTATTAATTAATACATCTTGGCGGTAACAAAAGTATATACACTCTCCGTTTTACCGTGCGGTAGCCTACGGGGCATACTGGGGTGGGGGGTATTGGTAAACATTGTATTTATATAGCTTTTACTAGTAAAATAGGTGCCTAAGTAGTGCCTTGGCTACCTTAACCGCCTGCTAAGCCGCCGCTAATTAAAAGATTTAGGCAGTAAAGTTACTGCTAAGTGTTACTGCCCGGATCTTAGCTGGGAGAAGGGAAGGTAAGAGTAGATCCCCTTACTAGCTCCCTCTTACTTATCCTTATTTAAGTTCATTTATCGGGTTATCTAGGAGCTAGGATTTTATACAAATAAAAGCTCGCAGAAGAGTTTTAATATGCGCTCCCTACCCCCTACATTAATGGACATGTCTATATAGCCAAGCGAGCACTATAGCACCCCTGCATCTTAGCAACACTAATATTATCAACATTTACAAAATTGAGCCTTGCTTGCTTGCTTTTTATATTAGTCTTATTTGAGAGCTAATACCTTATTTACTTAATTTCTAATAATTAATTGTTGCTGTTCATGACTTAACAACCTATACGCTCGTTTAAACCTTCGCGAATCGTCTATAAAAACCTTAAAAACTTAACTAACGACGACATACTTGACGAGCTAAACTCCTCAGAGGTTACCTACTAGTTTCCCTCACCTTCCCCTATACCTTTAGGCGATACGCCAGCATCACAGTCTCTATCCTCTATAATGGCGCCTCTCTCCGCGGCTTAACGCGAGACTTTAGCCGCTGAAAAAGCCGAAGAACGGCTCTAATAACTATATAAGGAGGACCTAAGAATTAGAAGAGCTTAGGCAAAAGAGGTTAAGGACTAGGTAACTGACTAGAAAATAAGACTCCTTTAGAAACAGGAGGACCGTACTAAAATACTACGCGTTTAAAAAGAATAGGAAGATTAGGCAACTAAACTCCATATATTAAGCCTTGCTATAGTAATAACGAGATTAGCTATAGCAGTGTTATTCTTAACCCCAATTAATAAACTGGGTAAGTTGCTCCCCTTTATAGCTAATATCCTAAATACCCTCCTCCCTGGCGTCCCGAATAAAGAGATACTTAAGGTATTTTAGGGTACTTTCTTACCTAATAACCTTTCTCGCCTTTAGATACACTAGCTCTAGTCTAAGCCTTAGAATAATATCCTTATTATTAATAGCGTCCTTTCTATAAGACTAAAAAAAGGGATAATAAAAGACTACCCGTTAGTTAAAGTATAGGTAGAGGGCTTCCTTAACTATATAATGATTTTAATTGTTATATATAAGAATCTTTTAGTAGATCTTATTCCCTAAATGCTTACCTTTTATAATTAAGTTATCTAGCTATCCGCCACCTACTAAATTGCTCCCTTAATGACTATAGCCTTAGAGCACTACTCTATGGTTATTTAAAAGAACTAGTTAGAGCTAGCCAACTGGAAGATCTCTAGTAATTTCCTAGATATCTATTGCAATCCTAGTACTTATAAATCCGCATCTATCTTAAAATGTGCGCGAGTAAGTACTAATATTTTAAGGACCTGTTATAGCTTTAATAGAGGGAAGTATAACCTAGGCAAGAATTATAAGTTCCCGTATACCTATAGTAAGTGCAGTAGCCTGTATGCTGTAAGAAATTGTAAGTAGTAATTACTAGAGGAAAGTGTTAATAAGGAAAAGGAAGAGGAGGAAGAGGATTTTATTAAGCTATACCTACACTCCGCCAAAATTATACTCCACCCTTATAGTATGGGTAGGCTGAATACTATACTATTATTTCTAGTCTTCCTGCCCTCCTTTTCTCTACAGGACTCTCCATCCCCCTTAATTATTTAAGCGTAGGGGCGTTATCTATCCCTGTACCCCGGTAACCTCTAACGTAATATTATTGGTATCTTAAAGTTTGGATGCCAGATTAGGGTAGACCTAAAAATTAAGCTCCTCTCCTAGAAGAACTAAGCCTTAATAGCCGTAAATACGGTCCTAATTTTAGAGAAGATTAGCGCCGATTTAGATATAGGTAGGATTATAATGGTAATGTCTCCTATTATATCCTTGCTGCTAGGTTTAGTACCTAAAGCGGATAAAGGATGGCGCTATATTTATAACTTATCCTCACTATCTAGCCGATCTGTCAACGACTTAATCCCTATAGCATTTGCCACACTATAATATTTAATAATTAATTAGGTTCTCTAACACGTTATATATATAGGCCGTAGTTATATAATTGTTAAGAGGGATATTAAGGACGCCTTTTGGAATATCCCACTTTTTATTAAAGCTTAACGCCTTATGGGGTTCTCCTAGAAGGGTGTGGTGTATTTTAAACGTTACCTCTTATTCAGCCTTTAAACTGTACCCTTTTTATTTAATCTTTTTGCGGAGGGATTCTACTGGATACTTATCTAACATATCCTAAATGCCGCCTTAAAGCACTATTTAGATAACTTTATCTTTATACTCTCTAACGCTTCTATCCTCCCTTAATTACTTAGTGTGTATAACTAATTAAGTGACGAATTAGGCATCCTATAAAACGAATTAAAGAATATTAAAGGTACCACGGCTAAAGTCCTAGGTTATATTATAGATACTCTAAAGTTTAAGCTGCGTCTTTCTTCTTTAAAACAGGCTACTACGATTAAGGAGATTAATAAAGCTTTAAGTAGTAGATCCCTAACGCTAGTTTAGAGTTAAAAACTGGCTAGTAGACTTGCTTGGAGCGCCTGGGTAATTAGGCTTAGGCGTTTATATAACCGCTTTATCTGGGAGTTTATCTCTACTTTTATAAAGGTAGGTAGTTATCCTTACTAACGGCTAATAGCTGAACTTCGCTAAGACTTATTATGGTAGAGGGATGCTCTTACCCTTTTAAATAGTATCCTCTTTTTTAACGATACGGATTAAAAATAATTCTATCTCTTCTTAGATATATCCGGGATTCTTAGTTATAGGGCCTTCTTCTTCCTTAAGGACTCTTAAGGGACAATATGGCCGCCCTATTTGGTATCTTTACCCTAAGATAATTCTTTAAGCTGTTACCCTAATACAGAATACTGCCTTACCCTAATTAATAAGCGAGAGGTCCGAGTGATTATAACCTTATTCTAGCTTTGGGCAACGCGGTGGGAGTATAGCTTAGTTTATATCTATACGGATAATATAGTAGTACTTTTAGGATTCTAGAATACGGTGGTAAAAGGACTAGGTAATTACCTGCTTCGTAAGATCCTCTAATTAGCCGCAGCCTATAATATTACGCTCTATGCGGAGTAGGTTTCCTCTATAGAAAACGGGCTAGCTAATACTCTATCTCGTTTTAATTGCGATAGGGTGTTATTACTATGCCTATATTAGGATACTTCTAATTTACTATTACTATACGCTTCTTTATTATATTTAATCTAACGCTAAAATAGGAGACCTGGTCCCTCTTAAAGACCCCCTACCTAATTTCTGGATTAAGGTAAAAGCCCCCTTAGAATACTTTGGCCAACTATTATAGTACGGCCTCTTTAAGGGAATAAGAGATTTATACCGTCCCGTAATTAAGAGTTAGGAGGGCTACTACGACCTTTACGGAGCGGTAAAGTACCTAGTGCCCCTCTACTACCTAGGAGAATAGATTACCTAACGGATCTTTAGTAATGCTAGTTTAGGAATAAGCTGTATTAAGCCTACTATAGTTAGAGCCTATATCTCCGCAATTTAATCCTACTATATTAACGCTAATTATAACACCTCCGTCTTTAATAATCCTATTATTAAGAGGATCCTAGACGGTGTAATATCTATAAATCCCTCTACTATAGCTAAAAGATTGCCAATTACTAAAGATATTCTCGCCTAATTAGTTACCCTAAATGCCCAATCCGTTAAGAATCTTAACTTTAACGCCGCCGTTACTACGGCCTTTGCGGGATTCCTTTATCTAGGCGAGATTACCTATACTAAGGCGCAGAAAGATAGCCATGCCTTCTTTGCTATAAAATATACTAGAAACGATATAATGCTAGCAGAGGACTATATAATATTATATCTAAAGCGTAGTAAAACGGACGTTAATTACTAAGGAGTTTTAATTATAATTGCCGCTTTAGGGCAACCTAAATGCGCAGTTTAAGCTATAAAACACCTGTTTAAAAACGACCCCTAACCTAAAAACGCCCCTCTCTTCCGCTTTAAGAGATTGGCCTTTATAAGCTACGCGGTTAGGAATAAGCTAAAGTACAGAGTTGCCGCTCTTAGCCTCTACTCTAAGCTCTATAACAGATACTTATTTCGGAAAGGCGCTGCTTAATACGCTTAAAATAACAGTTTCACGGACGGCTAAATATAGTAACTAGGCCGGTAGTCCTTACAAGCGTTCCAGTTTTACTGTTTATTATCCCTAAAAGACCTATTTTAGCTAAGTGTAAACTTCTAATATAGAATGCTAATACCGTTCTTATTGTTACTCGCCCTAGATATAATAGGCAAAGGTATTTAGGCACAACAGCGTATAAGAGTACCTATTTTGGCACGCTAATATATTAACTTAAATCTCTCCTTTTCCCCCTTTTTTTCTTTTTTTTTTTTTCCCCTTACTCTACCTTGTGTGGTACGGGCGCTGCGCTTCTAGGTCCATAGGTATTACGTTTAGTTAAGGTAGGGTAATTCCCTGTAAATGGCCTTGTGAATATACCTATTCTTAATTAATGCCTTTAAGCCTATACCTACCAATTAGATTAATTCTTAATCCTCTTCTCCGTAAGCATATAAATAATAGATAGATATATCTATGTGGCTAAGCGAGCACTGCAGTACCCCTATATCTTAGCAACACTAACATTATTAACATTTACAAAATTAAGCCTTGCTTGCTTACTTTCCCTCCCACCCGCACCTTTTCTTTGGTTGCATATTTTGGGCTTTATAAATAGATACTGTAGCGATATACTTGCGTATGGGTCCATGGGCATCACGTTTAGTTAAGGCAGGGCAATCCCCTGCAAATGGCCTTGCGAATATACCCATTCTCAATTGATGCCTTTGAGCCCGTACCCACCAATTAGATTAATTCTTAATCCTCTTCTCCGCAAGCGTGTGAATAATAGATAGTCAAATACCACAATTCTAGTCCTTTTATTTTGCTCTATATTATTTTCGGTAGTTAGAGAGTACCTATTATATAACTCTTACAATTAATCCTAATTAGAGTTTATTTATTGGAGTAGACGGGATAGGCACCCGGTTATCCCGGAGCTAGGATTTTATAGTTTTAATATGCGCCCCCCACCACCTACGTCAATGCGAGTAGTCAAATACCGCAATCCTAGTCTTTTTATTTTGCTCTACACATTTTCGGCGGTTAGAGAGTACCTATTATATAAAGTGCGCGATTAATTCTGAAACAATTTGTCATCCCCTTCGGACAAGCATGATTTATATTTATATTATGATTTTCACTCTACCTTTCGTCGCGCCACATCAGACAGTCCCATATACTTTGCGAACTTTAGGCAATTGTTAACCAATTGCTAGCCATCAATGTTGCCTCCGTCTCAGTCACGAAGCATTCTTGAACCAGCTCTTAATCGGAATTCGCTTAGAATTACGCCGCCAGCTTCATGGGCATCACTACCCAATAAAGGTCAACTGGCCATAATCACCTCCATCCGTGTGGTAGATTTCTTTCAGATTGCTAGTTTACAAGCCTGCATGTACAAGTACTTAGAATCCTTCAGCACAGGTGCAACCCCTAGCAGTATCTCTGTCCAAGTTGGCTTTCTCCAAGGCGCATTCACTGCAACACAGGTGCTTTCGGCCATCTGGTGGGGTCGCGTTAGCGATACGGCGGGCAGAAAGCCTGTCTTGCTTATAGGTTTGATTGGCACTAGCATCTCATATATCGGTGTAGCATTCTCTAGATCCTACGGAGCTCTCCTGATCTGGAGAATCTTTGCTGGTGGTATTAACGGCACCGTTGGTGCTGCCAGAGCCACCCTTGCTGAGACTGTTCCGCGAGAGTATCATCCCAGAGCTTTCCTGCTCCTGCCTTTAGCATTCAACCTTGCTAATACTTTTGGTCCAAGTAAGGTTCTTGGCTTCCTTCAAGTTCTAAGTCTAATTAATTTTTAGTCCTCGGAGTTTCTTTGGCAGACCCTGTCGAGAGATATCCTACATTATTTGGTCAAAATTCAGTCTTCGGAGGCCTTGGTGGCGTGGCTTGGATATTGCGATATCCATACGCTGCGCCGAATCTTTTGTGCGCGCTCTTACTCTCCCTAGATGCTGTAGTGGTCTGGCTTTATCTAAGAGAGACTGCGCCAAACCGGCGACCCTGGCAAGATTACGGCCTTAAGCAAGGGTTTAGTATGCGACGCCGCTTTGGGTGCCTTTTTGGCAGGAGGCGAAGCTATGCTATACTACGAAACATCGATGACTCATATCGTCGTGATTTTGATGATGGAGAAAGTCACGATATTACCTCGAATGGACCGGTAACCGAAATGGTCATGAAGAAAACCATGCATCTTCGCCGGATCTGGAGCCGCAATTTTCTCCTTGCTTTGCTTACAACAGCGGTCCTTGAACTTCACCTTGGGTGAGTCTTTGGTTCTTAGCTCCGGGGCTAAATATAATACTAACAATGAAAGCGGGCTATCTTCCCTATGGCCGTTATTTATCTCGTCTCCATATCGTAACGCAAAAGATTCGACCACCCTTCCATTCTACTTCACCGGCGGCTTAGGCTTCCAGCTCTCTCAAGTCGGCCTTGCATTGGCCATTTTCGGCATTTTAGGGCTCGCAATGCAACTGGTCCTGTATCCTCGGGTTATCGCGCAGCACGGTCTGCTATATCCTTTTAGACTCTCCTTGTGGCTATACCCAATCGCCTACCTTCTCACTCCGTACTTGTCACTCCTACCATTCGATTCCACTGGCCTTATTTGGCTGGGGATTTTGGTCGTCCAGGCGGCGCAAGTTATTGGAAGAACGTTTGCCCTTCCAGCAACCATCCTTCTTTTAAATTACTCATGCCCGCATCCATCGCTTCTTGGATCAGTCCACGGAATTGGTAGTTCTGTATCTGGCACTTCTCGTACTTTAGGGTCTATTATGGCTGGTACTTTTGATAGTATTGGTCTGAAGAATAAAATGAGTGGTCTAGCATGGTGGATCTTTGCGCTTGTTAGTATTGTTGGCTGCCTCTTAAGCTTTATAGTTCGAGATAACCTAGATGAATAATTTTTAACCAAATATGCCGCCATAAAGAGCGAGGCTTTCCAGATTCCTACTTGCAAAGTAAAATTGCTGCAGAGAAAAGACCTAAGCATAAGCATACAAATTTATTATAGAACGATTCGCGACTACTTAAAGACATATTTATGCATTAATTGCAATATAAAAAAACACGCTGTAAAGACCATTAACGCTATACAAAACATATGAAACACAACATTCATTAACTGTACAGTCACCTATAGAAAGTGATTAGCCGAAGCTAAAAACGCCAATCGATAACGTCTACCCCACCAATTTTAGCAGAGGACTCTGTGAGCAATTTACAAGCAATCCTAAAGCAATTTAAATATATGATAGATTTGTATCTAGAGAATATTTTGGTGTGGTAGAGCCCTAATATTTAATCGAGCCTCCCTTGGCTTTAATCACTAATTCGCAACGCCTCCTCATACACTTAATACACGCCCTCCAATCGGCAGGTGTCAATTTATCCCATTCCTCTTGTAGTACGGCCTCCATGTCTTGTAGATTGTGGATTAAGTGGCGCCTCTTGGATATCCGAAGCTTCATAATCCTCTAAAGGTGCTCAATAGGATTTAGATCGGGCGACTGCGCAGGCCAAGGGAGCACCTGTATTTTAAGATCTTCGAGGTGCTGTAAGGTAGCCTTTGACGTATGGTACCCAGCTCCATCCTGTATAAAAACAGCGTCACCGTATTTGAGTGTTCTCTTGACGTAGAAAGGAGCTGCATGGGGTGTCAGGATCTCGTTAATATACCTATAAGAGTTCATCCGTGCTCCTTTTTTTAATATCATGAATCCTCCCTTAAAATCAAGTGAGATCTCGCCCTAAATACCCACGGAGCTCCTTCCTGATTTGAATGTAGGCTTAAGGTTCTTCGACTTGTAGGCTTCGCCTATTTTACGACGTGTCCAGGGGGGGCTTGTGTCAATTCCAAGCTTAAACGTTGATTCATCAGAAAAGCCAACTAGAGCCCAGTCGCTTAACTGCAAATCTCTGTATATTCGGGCCCACCAGAGTCTTAAAGTCTTATGGTGAGGCCTTAGATAAGGCTTCTTCCGAGGACGGAAGGCATAGTAGTGGTTTTTAGCGAGGTAACGTCGCGTAGTATTAATATGCATGCAGTAACCCAATTTTAACGGCGTTAACATAGAGGTGATTGTTTCAAAGGGGTGGTTGGCCATAAACCTTACCAAACGTCGTTCAGCTCGTGCATTAAGCTTTGGAGGATGTCCCGTACGTAAAGCTTTACGAAAGGGGTCACTGGGGTGTTTTCGTACTCGGCGAATGATCGATGTAATCGTTGACTTTGGCAGCCCATTTTCGAGTCGTATTTTTGAGGCAGAGTACCCCATGCAATGTAGGGCCCATATTAATGAAATAACCTCAGGAGGATGCTCCTGTCGATTTGTTTTCTTTTGATATACCATAGTTGGTGTATGGGGTGGTAGAAGGGGAGGTAAAAAACGATCAAAATATTGTATGGTGGTGGCTTGATCTCGTATTCGCCAAATCGACCAATGACTTTCTGTAGGTGACTGTACACGATTTCGTTTTCTATAACAATTTATAAAGTCCTCCGCATCGTTAAGCCTTAGGAATGGTATTAGTAGCACAAAATAGCCAAGAAATTTGCATAGTGGCTCCCATCCTATATTAACTTAATACTTTAGCAAATTCCTAGGCGGAATAAGATCCCGAACTTCCTAATAATACTTCCTAAAAACATCCTTGCCATTCTTCTTAAAGTTATATAAAAAGAAGCAATCCTAGAATCTTCGTAATATGGAGTAGTGAAGGCCTAAAGCCCAGTTAAATTTCGATAGGAAACGTAGTTTAGGATCTTAAGTGCGCTAATAAGCCGTTCTCTTAATAGATACGTGCTAAGAGTTAACGTCTCGTATTATAAGAATAACTTTTGCTGCGGGATACGCCTTAATTAACTCCTTTGTAAATACGGCGGCTGGCTAGTTATAGACGGCCTGGCAGTAACCAAGTAGGGCATTCCATTCCTCCAGTCCAAATCTACCGTTTTTATTATACTTTGCTGCTAATATATCTTACCACATTAGACAGCCTAGGGGATTATTAACGCTAGCAGACATTATATAATAGGTATCCATATATCCTAGTTTCTATAGAGCTATACGTAGTGCTGCATTATATGTTAGTTAGTAATAACCTTAATTTTAAGGCATAACAACTTACAAATCAGCGGTGGCAATAATCAGTTAATTAGTTACATCAATTATAATTATAATATAATTATAACTAATATAATCGGAATTAAGGTATTATATTAATATAATTATATAATTACCTAAGGCAAAAAGGAAGTAGTAGGCGGTGGTTTGGTTAATTTAGTAATATACCGCGATACTTCTAAAACGCAAAAAGGTACAGAATACATACAAATAAGAGCCGTGCGCGCTTCCGTAAGGTACTTAAGTATAGCACTATATTCCATTCTTCCTTATTAACGCCAACCTCTATTACTACTACCATCTCCCTAAAACCTACTAATAATGCCTTCTTTACCCCCTAATCGCACCCGTGTCTAAAAGCGCCAACGTTAAGAAGAAGAAGACGCGGGTTCTAGCCTTAGCGAGTATAATTCGCACGAGTTTGACGACGCGACACTTGCGCGTAATGATCCTTACCACTAGGTCGGTATGCTAGAAGAAAAGCGTAAGAAGTTACGCAAGGATAAGGAGCTCTGGTTCTATGCCTTTAAGAAGCCTCCTAAGGGCTTACTAGAATAAGGGAATTTAAACCAAGAACTCTTTTATTGTAAAAGATATACCTTAAAAGCCATTAGCAGAGCTACTTATTTTTAATATTATTTAAAACGCCGGTAGGGAATTTGTGTCGAATTAAAGCGCTTAGAAGTTAATATTAAAGCTAAAGCTATACTTAGAGCTCTATTTAAGAAATAGGCGGAAAAATAGGCTAAAGAACTAGATCTAAAGGCTACAAAAATCCTTAAAGAACTTATTAACGAATACGCCTTTTTTAACGTCCTCTGCTACCTTATTATTACCTAAAATCTCCCTTATATAATTGTTAAATGGCTAGAGTTTAGGGCCTTTCTACATATCCATAACTATACGCTTACTAGTAAAAAAGGCCTTTTTATAAATTACGCAGATCAGTGCCTCTTCTTATTAGTAAGACGTTTATTATATATAAAGAGATAATTAAAGGAAAGCTTAAAAAGGCCTTATTAAAGCTGCACTTTACTTCTAACTACTAGATATCTCTAAATAAAAAAGTCTATTAAGCTATTACTGTTTATTTTATAGACGAATTTGGTTAGATATTAAAGGCTATACTAGCTCTAACGGAGCGTAAGGCGGAATATAGTGGTAAGCAGTAAGTAGAGGTATTGCTTAAGGTAATTAATAAGTATAAGATTAAGGAGAGTTAAATTAGCTATATTACTGATAAGCTTTAATTAAGCGCCTCTACCTTTACTTAATTCTTTACTAACTCTACTATATAAAGGTAATAATTACGGCAGTAATAATAAACTCTACCACTTTATTTAAAAGCGCTTTAAGAAATAGGACGCGGATTAGTACAGAATTCGATATATCGGTTATATTATTAATTTAACCATATAAGCCTTTCTATTCTATAAAGATAAAGAAGCCATTAAGGTTATAATTTAGGCAGTAGAGGAACTCTAGCGCTAGAAGTAACGCCTGAATATTTATTCAAAATATAAGTAGAATTAGAATAAGGCTATGTAGGCTAAATGGCGAGAGATTGGAGCGCATGGAAAGATATATAATATTACTATTTAGTTAAGGCGTTTAACTAAGCGCTATTAAGCCTTCCTAAAGCTCGCAAAGAAGATGCTTAAACGCAATAACAATACGAGATGGAATTAATGACTCGTTATACTAGAGTTAGCGATTGACCTTAAAACCTAAATTTAAGTCTTTATTAATAAGAATTATTTAATTATTATTATTTTTATTATTATTTATTGCTTAACGTCCGATTTGGATCCCTATTAGGCCCACGCGGACTACTCCTTATTTATATATAGGGAGAAAACTCTATTTAAGAAAACCCCGTAATCCATCTCCCCGTCTTTTAAAACTTGCCTACTTAGCGCCTATAGGTTACCTATAGTGCTCTACTACCTTACTTTTTAACCTTTTTAAGAACCACTGCTGCCGTAATAAGCCTATGGACGCGCTAGTATTATAAACTTTACTCTACTACTATAGAGTCATTAGGGGGCGCCTATTGCTCGCCCCTTTGCCTTTTATTACTATTTCCTTTATAACCCGGAACTGGTCTAGCACATTTTAGCTAATAAGCCACTAGGTAACCGCCTTAAGACCTTTTTATATTAAGAGTAGTGTATTATAGTTCTCTATGCTAGCTACTAAGAGCATCGCTTCTTAGTTGGAATATAAGGGGTATAACAGTATTACATGTTTTGGTGTCTGTCTTAGCCAGCTATATTCGCATCTTGGGCTATCTATTAAGACACCTACCTAGTAAAGCTAATCTTTTAGTCCTATTATTCCTGTTCTTAAGAGTGTTACTATTATATTTTCTACCTTTATTAGGCCTTCTTGGAGCCCTTAGGTATTTACCCCCTATAGCGTTAACTATGCTATAGCTTAGGTTTCTCTTGCCTAAGTCAGCCTCTATACCTTCGACTCCTATATACCTCTCTAGCGTTGGTCTAACCAGTATTATATTATAATAGATAGTTTCCCAGCGTTCTTTCGTACTCTACTTTAGCTCCTTTCTCTCTCTTACTATTATCTTTACTAACCTTTTATACGTCTCCCTTTCTCCTCTATATGGGCCTAGGCCTTAGCGTAGTACTATTCTTCTTCTGCTTTCTCTACCTGTTTCTCTAATATGTCTTCCCTATTTTAGGGTCATTAGTTTATTCTCCTATAGGGCACCCTAGGGTCCCTCCATAGTTTATTTAGGCGTGTCTTAATATACTTTATAATATTAGAGTTATGTTGCTTTTATGCCCTTTATATTATAGCGGTTTTAATATATAGTTTAGGGGGGGAATATTAGCTTCCTTCTTAAGCAGTACTATGGCTATTCTCTTATACCCGCCTATTATACTTTAAAGGTAGGCTATTTAGACCTTTTGGAGTAGTTTAAGGAGAGATTTAGGGGGGCCTTTCTTAGTTTCTCTAATGGCCCAAATACTGGATCTATACGTTATAGTTAGCCAGGCAACTGCTGTATATAGTAGGTGTGACCTCTAGAGGCATAGACCCTATATAGAATTAACGATCCTGGATATTATAATATACTATACTTAGCCCTTATAGGCCGCTTATAATGTATATACGCTCTACCGGAGCTTACTATCTACCTATACTCCTAATACCCTTAGGCCTTAAACTAGTTAACCCTTAAAGCCTTAAATATAAATTATATGCTAAAGATCTGCAGATTGGTTGCGTTTTCTTATAAAATAGATTAGCTAGTATTTCTTTAGTAAGAATTGGACTCTGTATTGTCTTGCTTATTTTATATAGGTATTATAGGCTTTCTCTAGTATTCTGCAATTCTTTGCAGCTGTTGGCCCGCATATAATTAGGTTTATATCATTAATAAAGCCTATCCCCTAGGTTGCCCCTTCCTTAAAGAAGTTAAGTAGGTTGCTTATAAAGAAAAGGAAAAGTATAGGCGAGAGGGGAGATCCTTATAGTATTCCTATTATAACTGCGATAGGGGGGCTTTAGTATCCGCTAAAGACTAGTAATGTTTCTTCCTAGCCTGTAAACCCTTAAATAAATTATATAATCTATTCTAGGAAGCCTTTTACCCTAAGGATATATAGGAGGCGCTTATAGGATACATTGTTATGGGCGCCGCTAATATTTAGGCTAAGCATTAATACTACGAAGTCTTTTCGCATAGCCTATACAGATTTAATAGTGGTAGCGAGTAGCGTAAGTACTAATAGCGTTAAGCGGTTCTTTCTTACCCCTATCTAGCTTTACGGTAGTAGGGCGTGTTCTTTAGCTATATCTGCTATATAGTCCGCTATTACCTTTTCTAAAATCTTACTAAGAGTGTTTTCTAAAGTAATAGGGCGGTAGCTTCCTAGGATTACGTAGTCTGCTTTACCTTCTTTTTATAAAATAGCCATCGTTATAGATCTTCTAAGCCGTGGGTAGTAGCCTATTATAAAGCATGCTTTAGCTACGTCTGTAAGCTAAGGTGCTATAATTAGTCTATAGGTTTTTAAGGCCTTATTTAGAATCCCGTCCGGTTTTAGTACTATATTATTTAAAAGGCGGCTAATAGTTCTGGCCATTTCTTCTGTTGTTATATCGCTGTTAATCCATAGGCAAGCTACCGGTGTTTTATCCGTGATATCGCTAAGGTCTGCTAAAGCCGGTTAGGGGAAGAACCTTTTTATAAGGATCTTTGCCTTTTCCTCGTTGTTATTAGTGGCCTGTAATTCCCCTGCTCTTTAAAGGGGCGGTAAATATAGGTCTTCTGCTAGGCGTCCTACCTTTTTCTTTACCAATTTCGCTATAGCCCAAAGGCCTTTATTATAGGGGAAGCTCGGGTTAAAAGTATGCTCGTTTATAAACCGTCTCTAGTTGTTCCTTGCTTCTTTTCTTAAGGTATTTTTTAATTAGTTTCTTATGTCTTTATATCGTCTCTCGTCTTTAGGGTTGTGGCTGCTTATGTATTTCCTTTTTGCTCGTCGTTAGCTGGCAATAAGAACCGCGCATTATGCGGAATTAATAAGAATTATAAACTTGTATTAAAGAATAACCTTAATTCTAATAAATAGGAGACTATCCGCAAGATAATTAATATACTGTAGCCTTTAAAGACATAATAGAGACTTTGGAAAGTAATAATACGACGTTTAATAAAGTTCTTTAAAGCATGGATTTTCTTATTAATTATATTAAAAACAAGCAGAAAGAACACGCCGCCAATTAGAACCTCTTAGCGTCTCTTTTAACGATGTGGTTTGCCTTTAATAAGTACTACTAGCTAACTAATAAGACTCCTACGTATATAGCGACGCTACTCCTTAACCCTACTTATTAAAGAAAGTATTTTAATAATAACTGGTAGTATCTAGAGCAGCGCTTAAAAGGGACAATTAAATAAGCGATTAATGCCGTATAAAAGCTATAGCAGAAGGAGTACAAATTTAAGCCTATTAATAGTAAGATAACGTAGTAGAAAGACCCAGATCTTATTAAGAACTCGTACCTACGCTATAAGTATATTTAGAAACTTAAACGAGCGTCTTCTAATAATAAATTTAAGCGCTTTATTAATATAAGCACTATCTTAATATTTCTAACGTTGCTAATATTTGGTTTTAATTTAAGAGGCAACGCCTCTATAATTAGTCGCCAATACTTCCCTTAGCTAGTAGCTTAAACTATCTTAATAAAGCCTCTATTTACGTCTCTTACGCATAGCTATTAATATCCTATTTATACCAGCTATATTAGCTAAATCTAAATACGTCTTTTTAGGCATACGTTATATAATCTTATAGGAGCGTTTACGCCTTAGAGTAACGGTAGTAGAATAAACGAAGTTCTTAAAGAGCTAAATTTATAAAGTAGTTAAATTAGGAAGCTTTATAACGGTAGATATCGCGTTTAATATAGAGGCTATTAAAAAAGGGCTTAATTAGACACAGGATAATAATTTAGGTAATAAGAAGGCAGTAAATAAGGCAGTAGATAAGGCAGTAGATAAGGATTTAGAGTATAAATAAACTCTGAAAAGCTATCGCCGACTTTCTAATACGGGAATTAGGGAGGTACGCGGCGTTAAGTATTTTAGTAAGACTTTTAAGGCTCTCTTCTACACCAAACATCTCACTAAGTTCTATATTAGGTAATTAAGGTATAATTATATAATTAATATAATTAATTAGAATTAGAGTTGGTGATTATATAATAATCACAATCAGGTTAATAATTATAATTATTTAATTATTATTAGGGCTGTTACAACCCTTTCTAATACGCCTAAGACTAAGTATAAGGACCTTTATTAGTACTATACGTCGGCATTTTCTATGGTCAATTGCTGTGTTGTTAGTAAAGATATTAGTCGCTAGTTCTAGGTATATAGGATGCTAGAAGCCATTGTTTATATACCTATAACGCCTAAAATGGTAGTATAACTATTGTCTATAAATAGAAAGACGACTATAAAGAGAAATAGGTAATAGTATGAAGTTGGGATTAGTTGGGATTAAGTATAACTTAAACTCTTACTTAATAGTTAGGATATATAGGCCTACTAAACTGCCTGGCTTATACTAGGGAAAAGTAGGAATAGTAATAGGGTCGTTTAAGGGTTAAAGCTAATAAGTAAGAAGTAAGGCCATTTTAGTATAAAATCCTAGCTCTAAGATAACCAGGTACCTATTTTATCTACTCTCTCTTACCTAATAAATTAACTCTAATTAGGTACTATTTAATTACTAAAAATTGTGAGGGAACTGGGAGTCCCTGAGGTTAATATAGTAAAAAAAGGCTTAACTTAGCACGATTGGTCAATGGAGGATACTGTCTATATTTAACACATTACGAATAGCTGTCCCCCTACTGGAGCAGCTGCTCGTGGTTTTATCTGGCGCCATCTAGTTAGGACTTTACTAGATTAAGGCAAAGCCTCTAATCGGTTTAATTTTATCTACAGCCCGGACCAGATATACCTTGTCATCCTGACTTAGGTCCACTCAGGCTCCGTATAAGGCGGTAAGTCCTCCTCTGCTCCAATTGTTACTGGATCGTCACTGTTCGTGACAAAAATAATATAGGGTAAAATAAAAAGACTAGGATTAATGTGTTTTACTACTAAGCAAAATTAGAACGCTAGCGATATAATACCTTAATAATAATACGTAATGCCTCTATAACACAATACCCAATTTATATATATTAAAGGCTTATTATAGCTTATTATTACTGCTTTAAGCTTATCTAAAATTAGTACCTAAATTAACGCTATTCCACTAACGCGCTAGATGACGCTCTTAACGCGACTATAACCTAAACTTAAAATAACTAACTCTCTTAGAAGAGCAGACTATTATATAGTATATATTTAATAATAGTTTACGCGGTATACCGCCCTTAAAGGATAATATATCTAAGATATAGCTAATAAACTATAAAAGGAGCGGGGCTATATAAGAGCACTTTTCCGCTAAAATCCACCTATAACAGCAAAATGTAAGTTAAATAGTTAATCCTCGCAATAGGTAGCTCTCTAAAACTATTTAGGTATACTTAAGTAACTATTACTATTATTACTTAAGATTCTAATAACTAGATATAAAGAAGGACAAAGCTTAGGAAAGTAGATTACTTAAGCCCTACCTATATAATATTAGATATATATTAGCCACTAATAACCAGGTCTACTTAGCTAAAGGAATATTTTAGATAGTTAAGATTAGTAATCTATATCTAAGATACAGGAATCAATTATTAAAATAGTATAATTCCGCGAAAGAAATAAAGCTCTAAGCAATTTTAATCTTTTAAAGTTATTTTTTCTTAAACAACTCTATAATTTTGTTAAAGCAGCCTTATTATAATATCGCTTAGAAGTTATAAAGTCCTTATCTATTTATCCGTATATACCTTTAAATCTAAGGGCTTTGCTAAAATACTTATAAGAACCCAAATTAATAATAATAGGGGTATTATCTTCACTAACTATAATATTGCTTAGATTGAGGTTATTATGTGTATACCTGGGGAAGTAAAGATACTTAACTCCTAATTTAATACCATCTATATATAGTCTTTTATTAAAGTCATGCGCGCCTTGCTTTAGTTGGTCTTTTAGTGTTTTTAAATATTAATTAAAGACAATACTAGTAATATAAAGCCGGTAAATAATATAGCCATAATATTGGATAATATTCCTATAATACGGCTTCCAAATAAGGGCCTTAAACGTCTTAGCTTCTTCTAAAAACAGCCTCACTAGCGGGCCTAAGTTTACCTGGTTATCGTAGATGTTTAGCTTAGAATGTTTAATATAAATATCTACCTTTACTATAATTGACGTAACTATAATTTATAACGGCGCTTTAGGGTATATATCCTTGTTTAGAACTTGTTTTAAGGCCTTCTTAAGATTATAGGAGCTTAAATATATCCCTTTAATTAGCGCTCTACTAAAGTAGATATAGTCTTGGCTATTAATAAAGGTAAAGACTAAGCGCTTAAAAACACTAGTTTCCGAATTAGATATACTATAGAGGCTATGTAAATCTCTAATAGAATTAACGTATGGCCCTTTCTTAGGTCTATTTATTGTCTATAATGCCTAAAGGGTATCCTTATTAGTTAATAAGGAGGGTATATCTCTAGTAGCTAAAGGTAACAGAGGTAAATATAGGAGAGTATTAGTTAAGGGTAGAAATACAATACTAGGAGTAAAGGATAAAGAATAAAGGAAGAAAAATATATAGTAGAGGCGTATTTAAGACTAATAAGTAGAAAAGATATAGCTTAGTGGACTAAAGTTTATCTAAGATTACTAACTACTTTAAACAAAAAGTTCTATTCTGTACTAGTTAAGAAGACGATAGCATATTTTAACTAGGTTAAAGATAGTAGGCTAATAAAGGCTAATTCTAAGATATCTAGATTAGAAAGTGACAAGTCTTTTTATTTAGTTTAATTTTGTTTTATTCTTACGCTATAGGGTTCTAAGAAGGCCTATAGGCTTACTAGCTTAATCTAATCTAATTGGAATAACTCTACGTTTTATATTAAGTCTTTACTTTATAGAGAACTAAATAAGTTATAGGCTAGCTGACTTATCGCTGCTAAGTATATAAAGGTGGAGAACTTATAACGTGGGGGATTATCTTATATACGCAACTAGCTTGTACACGGTTTTCCTTACTAAAATTAGGTAAAATACACATTTTTATACTATCTATAGTTAAACAACTATAGGAGCTATTAATGTAAAATTTAATATATGGCTTAATTAATACTTAAATTATAATTTTACATAAATATATTATAATATATTATAATATATATATATTTAAAATTAAGTTAAAAATTTAATTTTTTTAATAAAATATAAAATTATTAATAAAGTTATTAATAAAGCTATTATTAATAAAGTTATTAATAAAGCTATTATTAACAGAAAAATGCAAACCAAGCAAACAACGAGAATAATGAAAGGATATAAGGGTCGCTAGAGACCCGCCAGGGAGACGCCGGACGAACGCATGGCTCCCTCATCGTCAGCACACATACACCAGGAATGCAAAAACTCCTTATCCAAAAAGGAATAATTATAAACGGCCTTATATATAACACAAGGCTCTACAACCACAGACTACGCCTAGAATAATGCTATTGCTGCGTATAATAGGGACATACCTAATCCACATGCGCAGCATAGGTGTGCTACGGCTACTATGCAGGCCCCCATAATACAAGACACTGCTTAAATTAAGACTAAATAAAATGCGTAAACTGCTACCGAAGCACATATAAGGCGTGGGAGAGAGAAGACTGTATTAAATATAGGAGACGGAAGGTAAGGGCTTAACAGCTACGGGAATAACTGTATACAAGGTTATACGAATAGAAACAACAGGCGATAAACTAGGGGGGCGTAGGTGCCTTTTCAGCGTTTCCTACCTTTAACACTAGGGGGCTAGGCTAGCCATCCCAAGCCTCAACGGGCTAGAAGTGACGCCGCGCGACATTACTAGACTGTATAGGGATATAAGGGTCACAGGGGATATAAGGGAGAGGACGCCTTATAGGAAGACCCTTATGGACAGCTACAGCAAGCTTAAGACCAGGACAATTAAGAATTAGACTTAACGCGGTAAATATAACATTTGTAGCCGACTTTTAAAGGGCGTATAGCTAACTAGTAAGAACAGGGGAAGAACTGGAGATAATAACAGATTTAGATATAAAAGCGCTAGTAGGAACACAAGACACGGGAATGGAAAGCTCTATATAAAATAAGTAGTAACTAGGGTGTAAATACAAGAGACAGAAGTTCTGAATATCCTAGAGAAAGTGGAAATAGAAGAAGTGAGAAATGATGGAGAGGCGAAGGACCCTCGCCGGGGGTCCGCCACCTATCCATTATATAGTATAACTGTGGCAACACAAACCACCGTCTTGTAAGGCCCTTACTAGACAGTCTAGACCTAGAGAAACACTATATCCTTGCTATATAAGAGCCGTACTATAATACCTATATATAATTAATATACTGCTTTTAAGGTTTCTAGCTCTTATATGAACCAAAAGCAGCTATATACGTATACTTTATAATTAGCAAAACTATTAGCCTATCCTTATAGTTATAGCAGGCAGTTAATCTAGATATTATATTTATAATAATCCAGATATATAGAGGACCGGTATAAATCATTAATGTGTATAACCTTAAGGTCGAAGGGGTCCTATAAATAGAGAACATTATATTGGTAATAAGCTTACTTAAAACCGAAGGCACAGAGTCTATCTTATTAGGAGACATAAACCTCTACTACCTGCGGTGGGGGGGTATTTACGTCGCTGCTAAATAATAGGTAGAGTGCCTACTAAAAGCTATAGACACCTAGGGCCTTAAGCTGGCTACCCCCCTTGGAGCAATTATATAGCAATGAGGATCTGCTAGAAGTATAATTGACCTTATATTTATAGACGAAGGCCTATACTAGAGACTTAAAAGGTGTAACCCCGAAGAAGAATAGGCACTTACTTTAGACTATATCCCCATCTAGATATAGCTAGATTTGGATATTAAGGCGTAACTAAATAGCAAAAGATATGTAATAAGGATGCTTAAGGTAGATAGCTTCCTTAATACAGTTAAACAATAACTCTAAGACTTAGAGGAAATTCACCTAATACTAAACGAGCGAGGCTTATTAGCTACCCCTAAGGAAATCAACCGAAGACTAAAAAAGATCTAGGTAGCGATTAAAAACGGGTTAAAAAAGCACTGCCCGGTCTTAAGACCGGGCCCCTATACGTAATACGCATAGTCCGTATAATGCGCGGTTCTTATAGCTAGCCAACGATGAGTAAGAAGGAAATACTTAAGCAGCTATAACCCTAAAGATAAGAGATAATATAAAGACATAAGAAACTAGTTAAAGAATACCCTAAAAAAAGAAGTAAGGAACAACTGGAGATAATTTATAAATGAGTATACTTTTAACCCGAGCCTCCCCTATAATAAGGGCCTGTAGGCTATAGTAAAATAGGTAAAGAAAAAGGTAGGGCGACTAGTAGAAGACCTATACCTACTACCCCTATAAAGAGTAGAAGAATTATAGGCCACTAATAATAATAATAATAAGGCAAAGATCCTTATAAAAAGGTTTTTCCCTTAACCGGCTCCAGTAGACCTTAGTGATATTATAGGTAAAATACCAGCGACTTGCCTATGGGTTAACAGCGACGTAATAATAGAGGAAATAGCCAGAACTATTAGCCGCCTTTTAAATAATACAGCACTAGAACTAGATGGGATTCTAAATAAGGCCCTAAAGACCTGTGGACCACTTATAGCACCCTGGCTTATAGACGTAGCTAGAGCATACTTTGCTATAGGCTACTATTTGCGACTCGGAAGATCTATAACGACGGTTATCCTATAAAAAAAAGGTAAAGCAAATTACTTAATCCTAGGAAGCTACCGCCCTATTGCCTTAGAAAATATCCTTAGTAAGATCTTAGAAAAGGTAATAGCGGACCGTATGGCAGATACGGTTAAGGAACACGCCCTACTACTATAGAGCTAAATAGGGGCAAGAAAGAACCGCTTAATACTATTAGTACTTACGCTACTCGCTACCACCATTAAATCTATATGGGCGATGCGAAGGGACTTTATAGTATTAATGCTTAGCCTAGATATTAGTGGCGCCTACGATAATATACCTCACGAGCGTCTCTTGTATATCTTTAGGGCAAAAGGCTTCTTAGAATAGATTATATAATTTATTTAAGGGTTTATAGGTTAGAAAGAAACATTACTAATCTTTAGCAGATACTAGAGCCCCCCTATTGCAGTTGCAATAGGAATACTATAAGGATTACCCCTCTCGCCTATACTCTTCCTTTTCTTTATAAGTAACCTGCTTAACTCCTTTAAGGAAGGGGTAACCTAGGGGATAGGCTTTATTAATAATATAAACCTAATTATATACGGGCTAATAGCCGTAGAGAATTGCAGAATACTAGAAAAAGCTTATAACACTTATATAGAATGGGCAAGATAATATAGAGTCCAATTCTTACCAGAGAAATACCAGCTAATCTATTTTATAAGAAAACGCAACTAATCTGTAGATCTTTAGTATATAATTCGTATTTAAGGCTTTAGGGGTTAACTAGTTCAGGGCCTAAGGGTATTAGGAGTATGGGTAGATAGTAAGCTCTAGTGGAGCGTATATGCGGCGTAAGCGGCCTATAAGGGCTAAGCATAGTATATTATATTATCTAGGATTGTTAATTCTATATGGGGTCTATGCTTTTAGAGGTTACGCCTACTATATATAGTAGTCGTCCGGCCAACCATAACGTATGGGTCCAGTATTTGGGCCATTAGAGAATCTAAGAAAGGCCCCCCTAAGTTACTCCTTAAACTACTTTAAAAGGTCTAAATAGCCTGCCTTTAGAGTATAATAGGCGCATATAAGCGAACGGCTACAGCACTACTTGAGAAGGAAGCCAATATTCCCCCCCTATAACTATATATTAAAGCCGCTGTAATATAAAGGGCGTAAAATAAACGTAACTCTAATGTTATAAAGTATATTAAGATACGCCTAAATAAACTATAGAGGGATCTTAGGGCGCCCTGTAGGAGAATAAACTAATAACCCTAAAGTAGGGAAGATATATTAGAGAAATAGGTAAAGAAGGTAGAAGAAGAATGGTGCTGCTTTAGGGCCTAGGCCTATATAGAGGAGGAAGAGAGATACGTAAGAGGCTAGTAAAGACAATAGTAAGAGAGAGAAAGGAGCTAAAGTAGAGTATAAAAGAACGCTAGGAAACCATCTACCGTAATATAATACTGGTTGGACTAATGCTGGAGAGGCGTATAGGAGTTAAAGGTATAGAGGCTAACTAAGGCAAGAGGAACCTAAGCCGTAGCATAGTTAACGCTATAGGGGGTAAATACTTTAGGGCTCTGAGAAGGCCTAATAAAGGTAGAAAATATAATGGTAATACTTTTAAGAATAGGAATAATAGGACTAAAAGACTGGCTCTACTAGGTGGGTATTCTAGTAGGTAGCCTAAGATGCGAATGTGGCTGGCTAAGACAGACACTAAAACATGTAATACTGTTATGCCCCTTACGCACTAACTAAGAAGTAATGCTCTTAGTAGCTGGCATAGAGAACTATAATACACTACTCTTAATATAAAAAGGCCTTAAGGCGGTTACCTAGTGGCTTATTAGCTAAAATATATTAAACCAGTTCCGGGTTATAAGGGAAATAGTAATAGAGGGCGGGGGGGGCAAGCAACGGGCGCCCCCTAATGACTCTATAGTAGTAGAGTAAAGTATATAATACTAGCGCGTCCGTAGGCTTGTTACGGCAGCAGTGGTTTTTAAAGAGGTTAAAAAGTAAGGTAGTAGGAGCACTATAGGTGACTCGCAGGCGCCTTATAGGCGAGTCCTAAAAGGCGGGGAGATGGATTATAGGGTTTTCTTAAATAGAGTTTTCTCCCTATATGTATATAAGGAGTAGTCCGCGTGGGCCTAATAGGGATCCAAATCGGACGTTAAGTAATGAATTATTATTAATAAAGCTATTATATAGCTGGATTATATATATATATTTATTTACTTATTATATAAATAAGTTTTTTTTAAATATTTATATAGCTTATTAACTATATAATAGATAAGTTATATTAAAATTTAATAAAATTTAATCTTATATATTTATATTATAAATAAGTTTTTAATATAATAAATTAAACTTAATAAATAATATATAATATATAATAATAATAATAATAATTCATTACTTAATGTCCGATTTAGATCCCTATTAGGCCTACGCAGACTACTTCTTATTTATATATAGGGAGAAAACTTACCTTAGGAAAACCCTATAATCCATCTCCCCGCCTTTTAGGACTTGTTTATTTAACGCCTATAAGATACTAGTAGTGCTCTACTATCTTACTTTTTAACCTTTTTAGGAACTACTGCTGCTATAACAAGCCTATAGACGCGCTAGTATCGTAATCTTTACTCTACTACTATAGAGTTATTAGGGGAAACCTATTACTCGCCCCTTTGCCTTTTATTACTATTTCCTTTATAACCTAAAAGTGGTTTAGTATATTTTAGCTAATAAGCCACTAGGTAACCGCCTTAAAACCTTTTTATATTAAGAGCAGTATATTATAGTTCTTTATACTAGCTACTAAGAGTATTACTTTTTAGTTAGTGCGTAAGGGGTAAAACAATATTATATATTTTGGTGTCTGTCTTAGCCAGCTATATTTGCATTTTAGGCTATCTACTAGGATACCTACCTAGTAGAGCCAATCTTTTAGTCCTATTATTCCTATTCTTAAGAGTGTTGCTATTATATTTTCTGCCTTTATTAGGCCTTTTTGGAGCCCCTAAGTGTTTACCCCCTATAGCGTTAACTATATTATAGCTTAGGTTACTCTTACCTAGGTTATCCTTTATACCTTTAACTCCTATACACCTTTCTAGTATTGGTCTAACCAGTATTATATTGCGGTAGATGGTTTTCTAATACTCTTTTATACTCCATCCTAGCTCCTTTCTCTCTTACTATTATCTTTACTGGCCTCTTACGCGTCTTTCTTTTTCCTTTATATAGGCCTAGGCCCTAACGCGGCACCATTCTTCTTCTACTTTCTCTACCTATTTCTTTAATATATCTTCCCTACTTTGGGGTATTTAGTTTCCTCTCCTACGGGACACCCTAGGGTTATTAATAATATATATAAGTAACTTTTAAAAATATAATTAAAGCTATTATTATAGTTAATATAATAATATAATAATTTTAGTATATATAAAAGTAAACCTTTATTTTATAGAAAGTTTTATTTATTATATAATAAGCTACATTTAAATTTTCGTATTAATAGCTATAATAATTATAATGAAGCCTTGTAGGAAATACTACGGTAAATTTATTAATAGGCTGGGTATATAGGTAGAACTAAGTTAATAACGTAATAATAACTAGTGGAGTGGTTGCCTAATAGATTAACTCTAATTATATTCTAAGATTTACTATAAAGAAGAGAACTATCTAGGTAGGGACTGTAGTCCTTTAAATATATAATACTGCGCCTAAGAAATGTACTAAGTACGTTAGTACGTTAGTATGTCGGTATATTACGTTCCTATATTTCTACGTTCCTATATTCCGAACTTATAATATAACTAACTATATAACTTAGCTACCCCTTATTCTATAGTTTAACTAGTTCTAATATCTCCCGTACTTCTACTACTAGTCCGTTTATATCTCTTCTTAATAGTGCTACTACTGCTAATATAAGGTCCATAATACTACCCCCCTCCTCTTTATCTTTATCCTTAGAGATATCTTCTATCTTTAAGTTATTTATTAAACGTATAGCATTCCTATCTTTAATTTAATAACCTTTATTATTTCTAATACCTCCTCTTAAATCTTTTACGTCTAATTGTCGTAACGAGCTAGTAACGTTTATTCTTTCTCTTAGTAAAGTTATACCTTCCTATTCTTATTATGCGGAGAAGAAGCTAGTATATATTACAATTACGGCTCCATCTGGTTACTAACCTCCTTTATACGCGAAATGTACGTAAGCGAATATATAATTGTTCTGTAATATTTTATCCGTCTTTAACGCTAAATATACGCGTCTTATTATTCTCTATAACTGTCTAGTTCCTTATTTAATCTATCTTAGGGTTTTATATATTAGTAGCGGCTAAAAGACTAGAGAGCAAGCTAGCCGAGGTCCTTACCAAAGTTTAACGTTATTTTAATAAGGCGTCTTAGGCTCTAAAAGCTTAACTTAATACTTATACTCGGTTATCTCGTTTAGTAAAGGTTTATAAGAAGGTACGCTTAAAAGAGCTTCGTTTAGTAGAGTAAGGTCTCTTTAAGCTTAAGGTAGAGGAGGCTAGAAAGGACTCCAATTAAAAAGAGGCGGAAATAGTATATACGCCAGCGGTGGATCCCTTAGATGCTTTAGCTTATCTATTACCTTTAACTAATCCTTTTATTTTTAGCTTGTTTTTAATATTACCTAACCTATTCTCTTTTAATAATCCTATACCTTTTCTATAGCCTTTTTTAGGTTTTATAGTAGTTTCTAGGTAGTCTTATTATAGCCTATCCACTTTACTTTATACTATATTTTATTATTAATATCCTTATAATTAACGATCTTTAAAACTTACTATTTATCTTCCTCTTATCCTCTATACGTATCTACTTTATAAACTAGCAGCTCTACGTCTCTATACGCTAGCTCTAGCATCGCGATATACTATATAGGGTAAATCTTTATTTTTGCTAGTAAGTTAAGTCTATACATAACTTTTAAAATCTTGGCTATAATTTTAAATAGTCTTGGTCTAACGTGGTCTAACTTCTTGCTTATTTATCAACTTGTGAAATTTTTGTATAATAGCTATACTTTATCCCCCTCCTTTAGATCTAGTCCCTTAAATCTCTTAGTATTATAGTACCTTTTTATCTTTTTTTATACTATCTATACTATAAAATAGAGGTCCTTATAAAGATTTATTAAATCTTTTATTCTTTGCTTTGCCTCTTTACTTATTATTTTCGCTTACTATAGTGATAATAATATTCTAGGCTTATATCCGTAATTTGCCAAAAACGGTAATATTGTGGTGGGGTAAAATAGGCCACTGCTTAGTGCCTTGGCAGTTTCCTATATATATCGAGCCTTCGGCTTCTCTCCTTCTCTCGATCACGACCTACCAGAATACATTCTTTCCTTTCTTCTTACTGACTGCTTTCCTACTGATTGATTACGACTGACGACCGACCGACCGACCGACCGACAGACAGACAGCATTGTGACTTTCCT
>Ga0307515_10004896_pt1 | contig 27371 bp, 17 predicted proteins | sample 17_EM_MG_FD_194513 | JGI IMG/M metagenome (GOLD analysis project Ga0307515, IMG submission 194513) | Populus trichocarpa ectomycorrhiza microbial communities from riparian zone in the Pacific Northwest, United States - 17_EM | ecosystem: Host-associated > Plants > Roots > Unclassified | place... | reverse complement strand
AATATTTTTTGTTTCAAAAGTGAGTTTTTAAAATTTAAAGGGACCAAAATTGTATAAATCGTATTATTTTTAAAGATGGAGGATCTAAATATGTTTTCACAAAATCTCTACCACATCACCCATATTTGATGACTTGTTCATTTTGGTTCATCTTCTATAATGTTCATGAGCCAAGCTTGAGCCTTGGTAAAATCAGATGAGTTTGAGCTTAATAGCATCAAAACGACTCATTAGGAGTCCTATTGTAAATAATGTAGTTTAACCAATTGCTTAGATAGTTCAATCAAAAAGGAAAAAAGCTTCTAATTATTTTTTCATGATCAGAAAATTTATTATTTCTTCATTACTGATGCTTCCTTAATTGATTTGGGACAAAAGGATAATCATAACCCTAACACACACTTGTAAACACACTATTAACTAAGGCCCTATTTATTTGCTGAAAAGTAGTTTTCTTTTGGAAAGTGGTTTCCTTGAAAAATAAATTCCTGAAAAGTGAATTATTTTTTCATGTTTGGTAGTATCATGGAAAATAAGTTGGAAAATATTTTTCAGTGTTTGGGTATGTCATGGAAAATTAGCTGGAAAATAAATTCTTAATATTTTTTTCAAGTTTATTAAAATAATAAGGAACAAATCTTACAAATTAAAAAGTTGAATGGGAATAAAATATCAAATAAAAAAGTTTAAAGATGATGAAATTAAGGAAAATTTACAATTTTATAAATTATCTCAAATAAAATAAATAACAATCAAAATAATAGAGATCAAACTAACAAATAAAAAAGTTTAAAGATGATGAAATTAAGGAAAATTTATAATTTTATAAATTATTTTAAATAAAATAAATAACAATGAAAAAGAGTGAAAACCAAATCTGATAGATAAAAAATTCAATTAAGAAAATGATAAGAGAAAAGCAAATAACAATCATAAAAATAAGAATCAAAGTTGATATAAAAATCAACTTAAATCAAATTCTAAGGGATGAAATTGAAAAAAAAAAAGATTCAAAGCAAAATATATAGGAATCAAAAGTTTGGGGACCAAATTTGATATAATCAGCAAATAACATGATATTTTAAAATTTTCACAATTTATGTAAAGTGTTTTTCATCCAAAATAAAAGAAAAACACTTTCCTAGAAACCAAGTCAAATTTTTCTTTGACTAAAAAATATTTTTTATTTATCAACTTTTCTAATTACAAACAAACATAGAAAAATTTAAAAAGTAATTTTAAAATTACTTTCCATGAAACAAACAATCCTAATACTTATTATAAAACAAGAAATTATAGAGATATACAATACAGTAAAATAAAGTTGGTGCACGCACAATATATTGTTTCTAACATTCATGACACGCATGTTTATGTTCTTTAAAAAAACAAAGAGTATTTGTCCCACATTGCTCAAGTGTAAGGTGCTTTAACTATTATAATTGATTGCGTAATATTGTTCGGAAGTAATTATATATGAGAAGAATCTACTTTGAGAATAATATATATATATATATATATATATACCTTAGTTACATTTTAGCACTAAATGGATGAAGGTAGCAACTTCGTGTTTATGTTAAAGGAAAAAAGAAAAGAAAAACACAACTAACTTTTATTTTAATATATGAAAACTAATCTCTGAATTTTTTGAAATTGTGAATCACTTTTTAAAATATTTTTTATTTTTAAATATATTAAAATAATATTTTTTATTTTTAAATATATTATTTTTGACATCAAAATATTAAAATGATCTAAAAACACAAAAAAAAATATAAATCTTAAACAAAAATAAATAAATAAAATTTAAATTTCTTCAAAATTATTAAAACACAAAAACAAACACTACCTTAAAAGTTATAATATAACCAAATGACTCCACGTGCTCTTTCAATCAACACCGTTTTAAGAATAATAACAATTATAATGATATGTCCAGATAAAATAAAGTTTTTTTACATTTATTGAAGCATATAAATTTTTATTTATTTTATATTCAATTTTTCATGGTGCTAGAAAATACATTAACAATAAAATAAAGTTAGCTAGGTTGACCTATAAGGTCATGACTATAAATCCAAAGAACTAGCCATCCAGCCAAGACACTCGCAATATAACGCCGGGAAGGTAGCTAGTTTGACCTATAAGGTCCTGACTCTCAATCCAAACTAGCCATCCAGCCAAGACGAGTTCATATCTGAATTTCGTAAATACGCAAACGCAAACATAATGAGCTCCTTTAATGATTTTTCCTGTCGAAAACTTAAGCTAGAACTCTGCTAATGGGCAGTTTGATTATCAGTGAGAACAGAAAAGGAAAACTTTTTTTTTTACAAAAAAACAAACATGAGGGGAAGGAGCAGGATTGAAAATCTCAGAACAAAATTCTACTATCTTTTCCCTCGAAGAAACCACAGAGAGATGTTCCTTCACATACGTTGGCACCCTACAGGTGACCTATTTTCATAGTTTGAAAAGTTGATGAAATCCTGATACATCTCACAAAGACTTGAGCTGACAAAATAAGAGAGCTTCGGAACAACATATCAATACGTTACTAAACTGTGACATGCCCTCAGTACCTTCTTGTTTTGGAATCACTTTTAGAAAGTGTCAGCCCAGAAAGCTTGTTGACCTCATACAGTAGACCAGCAGAGAACAAGAAACTGCATCAAATACAAATTGAGTACAGCCATTAGCACACATTTGCAAGACATTTAATGTTAGTTTGCCATTAATCATATTGATTAAATGTAATCGACAATTAATTTCATATTTTCATCACTCAGCACGAGCATAATTCTTACCAGATCTGCTGTAGTTATTTAGAATTCAACCCATTCAGCCTTGCAATTCATGTTTTATGGCACATAACCTACCTTAAATCCTACAGATGAAATTACATATTCATGAATTCTAAACCATATATCGTCATTGCATTTAGGAATCAAGAACATATTAACTTTCAATGCATCTGAATTAAAACCATTTCTAGTCATTAATATGACTATGGTTCATATAATCATTATTGTCTCTTCACTTCTTTCAATATGGTTCATCTAATCATTACTGCCTCTTGCTTCTTTCAATATAGTGATGACTTTGCTTTCTTTGCAATGACTTCATTGATGTTTCTAGTCTATGTTCCTATATTGTGTGGAACAAACTTATGACATTACAGGATGCTCTCAATCCAAAAGATAAACACCCTCAAATTTCCTTGAAAGGTTATTCATGCCCACAAGATACACTACCAGGCCAGTTCAGGTTATGCCAATAGTTGCATGCCTTGCATGATCAAATTTTCCAGTCCTTTATCTGAAAAACAACTTGAAAGAAGAAAAAATTGCAGTTCACTGTGGTTCAACTAATTATGCCAACTCTGTTACAAGCCTACTTGTAAATCAGCACACAAGAAAGTTTCACACAATTTTCTCATCAACAAAGCAAATTATTCCTAAAAATACTCAATGATAAATGCACAGGCACTTTAAACTAGCAAGCTTGCTTTGCTTCACCGAATCCTTATATAGGATACTTCATGGCGCAATTGATGCCTAACACAATGGTAGTCCAATGGGTGGTTAAACAAAATAATGGCTGATAGATTTTGAGTATTTTTCTCTCAAGCATGTATTGTGAAAAAACATATAGTGAAAAGCAAACTTATATTTACATCTTAACCTTACCATGTAGTGATGCAAACACGATGCACAGTGCCAGCAGCAATTAGAGCAACAGCTTCTGCTAAGATGACTACAAAAGAAAAACAAAAACATTAGCGGTAGATATATTCATGACCTTTTTAAACAGCAAAGGTGATTGAAAACAAAAGGGACAAAATAATAAGGCTATCGATGACATGGATACTGATCCCTATATGGCAACATCAACCTCACTGCGCCTTATGGAGGCGAGTAGCATGCTACTGAGAAGAGAACTGCACAATCAGAATCATGTACATATAATTTATTGAGGCTAAGATCAACAGCCTCGTGCCTTCTTCCTTACCTCAAACCAAGCCAAAAATGAGACGGACTATGTGCTATTAATCGATAGATTAACTTCATCAACTCTTAGTCATTAGATATATATTGAAAGGAACAGGTTAGGATCTACACGGAATCAGCCAAAATAAAAGGGGAAAAAATGCAAGTTATCAACAACAGTGATATGTACCAATGACAAATCAGCTGATATCATGTATGAACTGATCCACAGATTTGAAAGAGTAAAACTTGTGATAGGCAGCTTAGGAATATCAGCTCAGAAATATCTTTACCCAAGCAAACGCTATATATATAAAAAGTATTATATCCATTCACCCAAGCCCCTCCTCAGCTCCTCTTTCTGGAAAGAGGGAGATAAATAAAAGAAGAAAGCAAGCGAAATCATAGAGACAGACAAGGTGCACTCACCAGCACCCCACCCAGTCTTCATGCCACATGTTTCCTGAAAATTCCCAATTAACTGCAAAACAGTAATAAAAAAATAAATAAATTCATAACACCCAAACGGATCATGATAAAAATATAGTAAAAAAACTCACAGTGAGGAGGACAAGAAACAAGAGAGAGCTGATGAATCCGCCAAGGATGGTAAATAACTCGGTGGAAGCCAATTTAGAGCGATACATCTCTTGAAGTGAAAGAATTACTGTGAATAGAAGAAAAGAATATAGCATTGAGCTTCCTGCTCCTGACGCCATGCTCTTTGCATTCATAATTATCACACACACAAAAAAAATCATTAGATGAGATTAGAAACAAGATTGTGTATAGACTAATCTATAATTGGTAGTAGATCCAAAAAGGTTAATAATAGATCAGGAGAACCCGAAGCCTTACCTTTAGAAAAGAAACCCTAACCACACCGATCTACGCTATCTGCGTTTGCTTTATGTCTCGATCCTCTTTCAAGTTTCAAGAGAGTCTGCGCCTCGAGTCCTCGACTAGAAAAATGCGATCTCCTCAAGCCATCAACGGTGTCGTTTTGGTTTGTTTACTTTTTAATGTGTTTGTTTTTGTGTTCAAAGTGCTTTAGAAAGTTTTTGATTTTTGTTTAAATTAATTTTTTTATGATTTTTCATCATTTTCTTATGTTAAAAATTAATTTTTAAAAATAAAAAAAATATTATTTTAATATATTTTCAAGTGAAAAACATTTATTTTATTAAAATTAAAGCTTAAAACCTAACTAAATTAAATAACAAACTGCAAAACCAATCAAGTTATAATATAAAATCAAATAAAAACTTTCTAGCGGACCATCAACAATTCAATCATCTCTAGAAAAAGAGTTTTTTGTTCGATTGTAGTCGGCTAACCAATTTATGAAAAGCCAATTTTAAGGTATTAATTTTGCAATGGAATCCAAGACTACAGTGAATCAAGAGTTTGCAAAGCTGGATTATTTTTATGGAATAAATTTTGTACATTGAAAAGACAAGATGATGTTCATATTGACTGCTTTAAAGATCTCTTATATCCTTGATCCGAATCTGCTTGAAATTCCTACATCTACATCTGAAGACAATGATCAGTTGAGGGCAGAGCGTAAAAAACAAGATGAAGATGAATTATTGTGTAGAGAACACATCCTCAATAATATGCTAGATTGTCAATATGATCTTTTCAAATCCATAAAGTCTCCAAAGAAAATCTGAAAGTCACTAGAGTACAAATACAACATGAGAAAAACAAGATGTGGACAAATTTCTTATTATGAAATATTTTGAATTTTCATTAATTGATAATGTTTCTGTTATGGATCAAGTCTATGAGTTATAAGTTCTGATTTCTAAACTTAAAGACTTGAAAGTGAAAGTTCCTGAAGCATTACAAGTAGGAGTAATAATTACAAAATTTTCTCTTAGTTATAATGATTATAGGAAGAAGTTATTGCATACCATAGAAGAATTTTTTTTATGAACATATTCAAAAACACTTACAAATTGAAGAGGAAACTAGAATTCATGTAAAGAAATCTACCATAGAATCTGCAACAAAAGTGAATTATGTTGAAGGAAATCTAAATGTTCAAAAGAAGAATGCTGGAAAGAAGATGAAATTTTTTGAGGCAACAAAGAACTTCAAAAATCCAAGCAACCTAAGTAATTCAAAGAAAGGAAAGACATGTTATAATTATGGCAATAAAGGGCACTACAAATGTGAGTGCAAGTTTCAAAAGAAACAAAAACAAAAAGATCCTAGCAATGTCCAGAATTCAAATATTACAAATATGGTTGAACATGAAACTAAGTTGGTTGCAATGCTTTCAAAGCTACATATTGGAATGATTACTGAACTTTATATGGCTGTAAGTATCATATCCATTAACTGGTGGTATGATTCTGGTTCAACCATCCATGCATGCAACAAATAAAAACCATTTCAAAAATTATGAAGTTGCAGAAAATGGACAAAAAGTTTTAATGAGAAATTATAATGCTGCAAAAGGATGGGAAAAGGAAGTGTTGAACTAAATTTCACTTTTAGAAAGAAATTGTTGTTGATTAATGTCTTACATGTACCAAATATAAGGAAAATCTTGTATATGTAAATTTGCTCTGTAAGAAGGGTTTTAAGGTTGTTTTAGAGTTTGATAAGATCATTCTATCCAAAAATGGACTATTTATGGGGAAGGGCTACTCATGTGATGAAATGTTTGAACTCGGTATTAATAATAAAATTAATGCTTTTATTTATATGATTGAGTTATATTTATCTTTAAAGCATGATCGTTTGTCACATGTTAGTTTTTTATCATTAAAATATATGGCTAAGCATAATTTAATTTCTTATAAAATTGAAGATAAAAGAATATGTGAAATTTGCATTCAAGCAAAGATGACTAAAAAGGCTTTTCCTAAAGTTGAAAGAAATATAAGTTTATTAGAACTTGTATATTTTGATATATGTGAATTAAATGGCATCTTAACTAGGGGAGGAAATAGATATTTTGATATATGTTTATTTAATGAAACATAAAGATCAAACTTTTTAAGAATTATAAATTAGAAGTTGAAAACTAAAAGGGGAAGAAAAATAAAGTTCTAAGGAGTGATAGAGGTGGTGAGTATTTGTTTTCCATGGGATTTTTTTTATTTTGTGAAAAAAAAATGAAATAATACATCGAAATAGTACACCATATACACCTAACAAAATGGCTTGGTAGAAAGAAAAAATAGAACAGTTGTCAATATATATGCTTAACTCTATGTTAGTGAATGCTAAATTGCCTACTAGTTTGTGGAGAGAAGCTTTACTCACTGCTTGTCATATACATGATAGAATTTCTTCTATAAAATTAAAAGTTTCTCCATATGAATTATAGAAGAAAAGAAAAATAAACTTCAATTATCTTAAAGTTTGGGGTTGCCTTACCTTTTATAGAGTTCCAAATCCTAAAATGATAAAATTAGGACCTAGAACTTTAAAAGGGAATTTTGTTGGCTATGTTGAAAATTCAAAAGCATATAGAATATTAGATTCAAGTTCTAATGTAATTATGGAATCCAGAGATACTGAGTTTATTAAAAATAAATTTCAAACTGATTCCAATTCAATTAGTGAATTAATCAATAATTCTGAAATTGAAATAGAGTCAACAAATAATGCAAGTTTTGATCCAAATTATAGAAATTAAAAAAAAACTCAAATTGATCATTTTATTGAACTTAGGAGAAGCCAACATGTTTGGGGGGGAAAAAGAATTTACATTTGGATTATATATCTTCACAATATATTATTTTTTTAGTTCAAGGCAATAAGTTACCAATCTTATTAATAGTTGAAGATGACTTTAAAACATATAACAAGGCAATGATGTCTTGAGATATTGGTTTTTAGAAAAAGGCAGTTAATGATGAGATTAACTCATTATTATATAACAATACTTGGACTATTGTTAGTTTGCATCTAGGTTCCAAGGCAATTGGATGTAAATGAGTTCTCAAAAGAAAATATAATAGTGATGGATCAACTCAAACTTTTAAAGTAAAGTTAGTAGCCAAAGGCTTTAGATAAAAGAAAAGAATAGACTATTTTGATACATATGCTCTGGTGGCTCGTATAACATTTATAAGAATACTTTTGGTTTGATCATCAATCTATAATTTATATGAACCTCAAATGGATGTTAAGACAATTTTCCTCAATTGTGAATTAGATGAGGAGGTCTATATGGAACAACCAGGGGTTTTGCTCTACTAGAAAATGAATATAAAGTATGTAAATTGATTAAATCTCTATATAAATTGAAACAATCATCTAAGCAATGACATGAGAAATTTGATTCTATAATTTTAGAATATTGTTTAAACATAATAGAGCTGATAAATGTATTTATTCTAAATTTACAAATGATTTTGGTGTGATAATGTCTTTATATGGATGACATGATTATTATTAGTACTAATATAAATGGTGTTAATGATACGAATAAATATTTAACCTCAAAATTCTAAATGAAGGACTTAAATGAGGTAGATACAATTTTGGGTATCAAAGTAAGAAAACATAGTGGAAGGTTTTGTTCTCTGTCAATCTCATTATATTGATAAAGTCTTAAATAAATTTAATCATTTGAATATCAAAGAAGCAAATACTCCCTATGATGTTTCTTTAAGTTGATAAAAAAAATATTGGTAAATTAATTGCTCAAATTGAATATGCTAGTGCAATTGGTAGTTTAATGTATGTTATGCATTGTACTAGACCATATATTGCTTTCATGATATGTAAATTGTCTAGATATACAAGTAATCCTAGTAAGGATAATTGGAAAGCAATTACAAGAGCACTTGATTTTAAAAAAGACTATGAAGTTTGGATTATTTTATAATAATTTTTCAATTGTACTTGAAGGTTATATTGATGCTAGTTGGATAACTAGTACAAGTGATAATAAGCCAACATCTGGATGAGTATTTATTTTAGGAGGTGGTGTTGTTTCTTGGGCTTCAAAGAAACAAATATGTATAACCTATTCTACAATGAAATTCAAGTTTATAGCTCTAGCAGCTACAGGTAAGGAGACAAAATGATTAAGAAATATGTTATTGGATATTAAGTTTTGGCCATAATCGATGTCATCTATCTCCTTACATTGTGATAGTCAAGCAACCATGTTTAAGGCATTTAGTAAACTTTACAATGAAAAATCTAGACATATCAACTTGAGATATGAATATCTAAGACAATTAATTTTGACGGGATAATTACCATTATGTATGTCAGATCTTGTAATAATCTAGCAAATCTTTTTACTAAAGGCCTCTCAAGAGATTTAGTTAGAAACATTTCTACTAATATGAGATTAAAGACATTTAATTAAACTTACTAACAATAGGAACCCAACTTTTACTAGTACCTTTACTAATTAGGAGTTTTATAGGTAATAACAAATTATTAGTGAGAGTGATGTATAGTAATTTGTGTATGAAATCGAGATTTACAAAATTAGTATTCCAAATAAATGGAAGGATGAGTGATTAACACTCTAACACTCTTAATGAAATCTCAATGTAAGAAGGAAATTTCACCTATACGAACATATGAAGCGGTGTTGCTTCAATAAAAGTTTGGAAAACTTTGTAAATGTTCATGAATTCAAGAAGTAGCACAAGACCATAATAGTGCTAAAATAATGGTGAACTTCTATTTTGGATTAATTAGATCACATGTATAGTATTTCTAATTCTATTAAATAAAATCCCGATTTAAGCTTTTTAGCCATTATGATTTCTTTAAAGTTTTTAAATGCTTACACTAAGGAGAGGTTTAAGTCTAAAAATACCTTTTTTTATATGTATGGAACATGGTACCACCTAATATTACAAGTTAAGTGGAGGATTGTTGTTTATTGTTGTTAAAATAAAGCTTATATATTAGGTAATTAAAGAGAACTTTATCCAATATTAGAAAGGTAAGAGGTTTTGTTATATCTTATAATTTGAGGGACACCAAATCAATAGATTTGAATGTTGGAAGGAAAGCCAGAATTTATATATATATAATGGCGTTTGACATTATGTAACATAAATGATTTTTATTATTATTTTCAAAATTAATTAATCTAATAATTATACATGACACCTCCTGTCAAATTGTTCAAATAATTTGAATGAAGAGTTACCTTTTAAACTTTATAGATATATTGGTCTGAAGAGGTGTGACTCTAAACTCTACAAACATATTGGTTTGAAGAAGTGTGCCTCTAAACTTTACATATACATTGGTCTGAAATGATGTTATTTTATTTATAAATACTAGGTTGATGTTGACATAAATAAATAAGAAACAATCTTCTTCTCCCCTTTACAAAGTTTTTGTTCATGTTTATCAGAAACGAAATAGAATTTCTTAATAAACTTATAGAAGTTGTTATCTATAAGTTTAAGGTTTTGTTATATTCTGATGTGATATTGTTTTAAGCCTGCAATAAATATAGTGGGGGCAATTAATACTTTAAAGATAATGATCTTTATCCACTGAAATTACAGTCCTGAATTAAGCCACCCACTCCTGTACCTCCAGGATTCCTTTTGTTGCAACAATTAACATTTAGTTTTAACCAATCTGAAGAAGGATGAGTCCATCTTACCATTACAAAATGCTTCAGACCATTATCACAATTCAATCTCTCATCCTGTGTTGTTTCAATCTCCCTAACTAGGCTTTTTATTGCACCTATCGGGCTAGTTTCCACTTCTATTGTATCGATAAAAATATGTTTATCTCTTGCCTTTTATTATGTCCACAATGTCACCCCAAACACCATTGCCCAGCTCCAGCCTTTGCATGTAACTTCCTTACTCGATAGGTTGTTCAACAACCAAGATAACAGATTAGCTCCAAAGAATGAAGGTCTATTATATGTCCTTTCTAGATGAAGCCAAGTCTCATAATCCACTCCGCAATCTCTTAATACATGCAACAATGTCTCCACAACAAATGGATAACAGTGACAACTATGATTTATAGCCAAACATTCGGTCTTTGTCCATCTCCATTGTTAGTGGTAGATAACTAGCCAATACCATCACTAGTTATAACAGAATAAGGTTGGTAAAAACATCCCATCTCTATTGCCGATCCATAGTAACCATGCATGTCTGTCATTGTCTAATTTCGCATCTCCTTTGGAATGGCCTGAATAACATGATCTACCATAGGTCTATACCCATTTAACCACACATCCAACTAGAATCTCACTTTTCTTCCATTCCCTATTGCCCAAGAGATGCCTTGAGTAAACTATGGACATACCTTCTAGATTGTTTTCCATAAAGAAAAGTTTGTTCTCTTAGCCTGCATTTGAGTATTATCACCACCTGCTCTAGTATTATTACTCTTAAACACAGTAGCCCACATCATTAAGAACTTCTCAACCAAGCTTCATTATAAATGCTTTATTTAAATAATGCATATTGTGTAAATCTAATCCATCATGAGCTTTCAAATGACATAAGGTCTTTCAATTAACCAAATGCTTATTACCTCGGCCTTCACTATCCACCCAAATAAACCCATGATAAAGTTTTTTCAATTTCATTGTAAATAGCTTTACGTAAGAAAGTCGTTCGCATCAGGTATACAGTGACTGCAGTTAGCACTGACCTGGCATAACATAATTCTACTTGCAAGAGATAAACTTTTAGCCTTCTATATAACTAATTTTTATGCAAGTTTTCAATAACGTAATTGTATGTTCTTTTAGTTATTTTTTGATGCAACAAAGGAACCCCAAGGTACTTCCCATGATCCTTCATTGCAAACTTATTTAAGTAACTTAATGTATTAACTAAAGAGTTCGAAACCCTTTTAGAAAAATAAATCTTAGTTTTGCGAACACTAGCCTCTTGGCCTGAAGCATCACAAAACCAATTTAAGTAATTCAACACCTTCTGCATCTGAAGCTCACTCGCCTCTACAAATAGTAGCATATCATCCGCAAAGCATATATGAGAAATACTAGGACTTTCTCGACTAAACTTGAAAGGCTTCCAAGTTCTTCTATCCACCTCATAGTGAGTTAATTGAGATAATCTTTCAAGATATAGAACAAAAGGTGAAAGAGGGTTACCTTACCGAATTCCCCAAGATAGAAGAAACTTTTCTCAGGGGTTTCCATTCCATAATACATTCAAGGAGACAGATTCAATGCACTTCATAATAATATCCATCAAACTTACTGTAATTCCTTCCAATAAAATCTCTAATAAAATTCTATTTTAACATGTCGTGTGCTTTCTTTAAATCAACCTTGATAGCCATCATTCCCCTTTTCCTCTTCAAGTTGCGCATCAAATGAATCACCTCTTATGCCACCACTATATTATCCACAATCTGTCTGTCTGGTATAAAACTACTCTGATATTTTGTAATCAAGTCAAGCATGAAGTTCTTCGGACAATTCACCAATATTTTCATCAAGATCTTATAATTGACATTACACAAACCAATGGGTCTAAACTGATGTATGAATTCCAGTTTCGATACCTTCAGAATTAACACCAAGAATGAATAACTCACATCCTTAACTTCTCTATGATTCTAAAAAACATCCCTAATAAACTTACAAACTTCTTCTCCTACCACTGACCACTGAATTTGGTAGAAGTAGGGTTGATAAAAATCTGGATCAGGAGCTTTTAACGGTTTTATATAAAAAAAAAAGCTTGCCTGATCTCATCATCTCTCACTGATTCTATTAAAATCATTTTCTTGATGTCATCTAACACAGGATATATCGAATAGAACTTAATCTCAAGCTCTGCACCTTTATCCCTAGAAAACAACTTTTATAGAAATCCACTATCATTCTTTTCAGGCTATTTTCATCCCACACTTATTGATTGTTAGAGTCCTTTAACCCTCTAATTTTATTCTTTTATTTTTAATGATTGTCTTTGTATGGAAATACATTGTATTTCTATCCCCATAAGCCACCCACTGACACTTGGACTTTTGACCCCACAACACCTCTTTTTGAGTAAGAATTTCATTATATTCCTTTTACAGGTTTTCCTTTAATCGAATAAAAAACCCTGTAATGACCCCCATTCATAGAATTTTCTTTTTTCATTGGAAAATATTGCTAAATACCCTAAAGTTCCACTATTTTAGCTTATTAGTCATATCCTTAAGAGAGGACACCAAGTCTGCCTCTTTAACCCAACTACTCCCGACCACCTCTACAAAGTTGTCATGTGTAGACTAGGCCACCTCAAACCTGAAAGGTCAAATTTGCTAGCCATTTATGTCTTTGTTAGTGCTGAAATCAATAAGAAGAGGTGATGACCAAATTTTATCCTTTAAAACACCCGCACACATAACTCTGGAATATTAAGTCTGAAATTCTAATTATTGAAACCTTTGTTAAGCCTTTCAAATACTCTACTTCGGCCACTACTCTCCTGCCCCTTCGAAGTAATCCTACACTACCCAAATCAATCAACCTACAATCAAAAACTCACTTATTAAAACGTTTACACCTTTTGCTATTAACTAGAAAGCCATCTCTCTTCTCTAAAGCCGAGAAAACTTCATTAAAATCTCCAACTACTATCCATGGTAATGAGATCGACTGAACTAAATCTTTTATTTTAGCAAAACAATCCTACTTAATCTATTCACTCGGATTAACATGCTGTAAAGTTATGGTTTTGGTCCTCTTTCATCAAAGAGCATATGAATAAGATGCCTAAATGATCTCAAAATTTACAAATCCACTTTAGATTTATTCCATAGAAACCATAAACCACCCAACCTACATTGAGCCTTAACTCTAAAATAGGTTTCGAACTTGAACTTTTCAACTATAGTATCTGCTCGTCTCTAATAATTCTTAGTTTTGCTATAGCCAATACATTAAACCCATTGGATTTTCTGAAGTTTTAAATCAAGGAGCAGAACCAATTACTTGCTTGTTTCCCCTTACAATTCCAAAAGCATGTCTTTATTAAAAACCAATCATTAAAGATAGAAACCAAATTCATCAGCATTATGGTGAAACTACTAGACACATAACCCTGTATTTTTCTATTGATATATTTGTATCTTCATCCAATGTGTTGTTAGAATTCATAATCAAATTTGATTCCATCATGACATCGCTGGATACAATCTCACCATTCCCTCGCTTTGTTCTCTTAATATTTAGTGGCCTCGATGAGTGATGTCCACGAGAACACTATTTTATAGTCATACCATCCCATTTCTCCCTCACGCTACTAGTCGCCTAGAGTCTTATATGAAAAAAAGCTTCTAGCAAACTCTTACCCAGGTTCTATATCTTTAGTTGGGTTATTAATATGGGCTAAAGTCATAGCCTACTTACTCAAGTTGTGAATGCCACCTTTTTTTAGAGCATTTATCCATATTTTCCGTAGCTTTGCACTTCTCTTAAGTCTGAAGCCTATCAATGCCCATGTCTTTGCTAAACTTTTTTACTCCGTGATCCATTAAGATCTTCCTTTGTTTGCCTCATTCTATACTTCTAGAAACAAACTGTCTCTTATCAATATTCTCAGCTCTACTAATTATAACAAATCCTGTTAAATCAGTTTCTCTTCTCCTCAGGTCTACGGTATCCAAATTAGTCTTTTATAAGACACTAAACCTAGATCCCTCTGCCTTATTTGTCACCTTTAATTCTTCCCATGTATTATTTGCCAATACATTTGTTTGCAATCTGACCTCAGTGATTGGTGCAGTCTTTCCCCTATTGAGTCTAGATTTTTTGCTAGTTCTTCTCCTCTCCTTCTTCACCACCATTCATTGTCCAAATGAATCAACCAAATCTGCCATAAACAACCATTCCTTATCCTTGTTTCCCCATGAGTACCATCAACTCCATGCATTACTTCTTATTTATCCTTGTGTACTTTCTCCTGATGCGTTGCATGAGGACAACTATCTTTTTTATGGCTATATTGGCCACATAACAAACAAATTAGATGAAGACCTTCATAAGCTATTCGCATAATCCTTCTCCTTAATTTGAACTTTGCCAACACAGGTTTTGTGAGGTCCATCTCTACACAAATACGAGCATAGTTTTCCCGAGTCCTAATAGAAGTGGTTTTGTCCACCTACAAGGTTTTACTAATATGGTTCTCAATCTTTAATAAAACTATAGTTTCATAATATTCCATTGCCTATTCCGGCATACGAACCCAAATTGCTACCTTCTCAATGGTTGCTTTATAAGGACCAAAATTCAGGTGCTATTATCGCACCATAAGATAATGAACCGTTATTATCCAAGGGCTTCCAAACAAGGCAAAGTCTATATTCACTTCGTTATAAAATTTGGCCAAAAAGAAATCGTTCCCCAGGTCAACTAAACCAAGCTCGCTTTGGATCTTCCATAAACTTTGAAGTCATTTCAACAAGAAAGCATATCCTATCTTGTGACCCATGACTTTTACTATTAAGGTTTTACGCCAAGGTTCATGTATACATTTCTTCTCCTATAATGATAATTTAATTATTGGGTAATCCTCTTCCCCCTCTTCTTCATCATCCTTATCATCTGGCATAAACTCCTCCATATTGGTTATGTCAGGTAGAGTTCAATCCAAATATGGAGTTCCTATTAAAGAGTTCTTGTAACTGAATTCCATGTTTGACGTACCCCCCTCTTTCATAGCGTTAGATCGTTATACATGATTGCATTGTTTCATTGAATCCATCTTGATTTTCTTATTGGATCGAGCCAACAAATCAACTTTTTCAGTCAAAGCTTTTGTGATTTCAATATTGCCTTATATTGAGATCATCGAGAGAACTTTAAGAGGTTATGCTTAAAATGGAGTTGATAATAAAAAAAGTAACCAAAAATATTTTTAAAAATTATTACTATTATAATCTCAAACATCATTTTAAACAATTTTAATATTGCATTGAGTTATGGGTTCAAAGTCATCTCTTACTATAATGGTAAAAAGAGTAAATTATTTTTAGTTGAACCCTATAATTTTAGCGAAATAATTATTTGATATATAAATATTTTCATATTTATTTGTAATCTAATCCTTTTATTGGTTTTTATTTTTCCTAAAAATATTATTCATTTCTTATCAAATATTTCTAATTTTGAACTATGTGGCTTTATTTTTTTTTAACAAGCAGATGTTTGGCCACCTAACCTAATCTAATAACTATCCACATTTATCATAATCCAAACAAAATAATCAATTTCTCATATTTTTTTAACTGAATTCTAATATTTTCATGTTGGTTTTAAAACATCCCCACAAAAAGATAATGATAACTCCATCCTCAACTATTTTTTTAATTAATTATTTTATTTATAATTTTATAGTAATATAAATATGACAATAACAACCTTAAAAAATAAATTTTTATTGCTAAATATCAAATAAACCAAACTAATTTTATATTAATAAACATATTAGTTAGCAACCAAATGAAAAGTTTTATTTTAAGGATATTTTTATATTTTAAATGAAATAAATAATATTTTATCTTAAAATTATACTTCTCAAGTTTTTTGTTTTTTTTGGACTTACTAGAAGTTGATATGTATCTTCAAAATTGAATAACTTTTCACTATCAAAGTTAAATAATAAAATACTTATCATAAACTTATTTTAATTGCAGCAAACAAGTATCTTATTTTTTGTTTTTGTTTTTAATGGATAGGATCAAACGACTAGACTACGACTAAAATAGTTCTCGAACGACGTCGTAGATCGTCAACCAACACGAGGTATCTTGTAGTCGCAAACAGAAGTGATGAATTGGTGAAGGAAATCAACTGTCAATGGAATCACCGGAATTACCAGAATGTCCGGTGTGTCTATCAACCTACGACGGCGAGTACACTATCCCAAGAGTACTCGCATGTGGGCATACAACCTGCGAGTCATGCCTTAAAAATATCCCACAGAAATACCCTCTAACCATTCGCTGTCCTGCATGTACACAACTTGTCAAGTACCCATCACAGCAAGGCCCTTCTTCACTTCCTAAAAACATTGATCTCCTTAGGCTGGTTCAGCAGCTACAAGATCATAATCCCCAGAAACCCAACAACAAATCCCAAATTGACAAACCAGTCCTTGCTCAAGACTTTGACTTCTTTGTGCCTCCTTCATGGTCTGATGAGTTTTATACTTCATGGAAGAACTGGGTTCTTGACAGAGATGATGTTTTTGTTGAGGATAAAGAGAGAGGATATGGGTTGTTAAAGGAGGGGAATAAAAAGGTGAAGGTGAGGCTTTTTAAGGTTGGCAATGATGGGGGTTTGTTGAGTGGTAAAGTTAAAGGATGTGTTTTTAAGTTGAGTTATGTTGCAAAGGTTATGAATTTGTTGAATGGGATGAAGGAGGAGAAGAGAGATGAATTGGGTTTTATTTTGAGGATTTGTGCTAAACAGGGAAGAATCTGTAAGGGTTGTGGTTTGTGGTGTGATTTGGAAGATGGGGTTTTGTATTTTGTGTGTGAGAGACTTAATGGGAATGTTTTGGATATGTTGGGTGATTTTGAGAATGGTTTGAGCAAAGATGGTTTGTCTAGTTTTGCAATGATTGGAATGGAAATGTATGAAGCAGTGATTGGATTGCATTTGGAAGGGCTAATTGTGGGAAGTTTAGGTGTTTCTTGCTTTGAATTGGATGGTTTTGGACATGTGAGTCTAAGTTTGAGTGAGGTTTTGGTGATGGGAAGGGCAGTTCATGATGGGGTTATGGAACTTGGTTCTGGTGGGAGAAGTTTAAGTGTTAAAAAATTGGGGAGATTGGTCGGTGAGATTTTGAAAAAGGAGGTTTTTGTGAGCCCAGAGGTTTTGTTTGGGATATTGAAGAGAGAGGGTATGGAGGTAGAATGTGGTAGCAATAGATATCCAATTGGCCTTGGCTCTGATGTTTGGACATTAGCTTGTACTGTCCTTAGAATGCTTATCGGGAAAGAATTCTTTGAGGAGCTAGGTGATCATGTAGATTCTATCATTTCAAAAAGAAGTGAAGACAATAATTTGGACTGTTCGGGTCTTTACACTGGTTTGATGGAGAAAGTCAGCTCTTTGTTGGAAAGTAAAACCGGTGAAGAATTGAAACCATTGCACCAGATGCTATGCAGGTCTTTGAGTTTTGATCCAGGGAATCGTCCACATGCTATTGATATGTGGAAGTGTATTAGGGACTTATTTATTAGACATCAGCATGATACTTCTGTTCCCAGATTGGGTGAGGCTATCCATGAGGAGAATAAGGAGCATGTGCGAGTTCTTGGAGAACTATGTTGGGTGCCCCTAAAAAAATCAACTCTTAAAAAATCCGAGTTAGCAGAAAAAAACAGTGGAGAAAATCAAGATCAAAGCGAGGACGTGAGAAATGATAAAGATATCGCTGAGGCTCTCGTGGAGGGGAAGGTCAAGTTCAAAGAAATGCAGGGCCATCTTGATTGTGTTACAGGATTTGCCATTGGAGGTATGAAATTTTACTTGATGCTTTTAGATTGCAAAATTATGTTATTCATTTAGTTACTTCCACTGAAAAGAACTTGTTAAACTTGGGAGTCAGCATCTTATAGATGCTCATTCGAATTTTCAAGCATCAGTTCCCAATCAGGCTATCCGGTGACTTTATCATCATTTCAGAGATCAAAGTCATGGAAATAGCTCCTGCAGTCCATGCCATGCTGTGACTTTCCAACATGTGGTGACAAAACCTGGAGTAATTAATATAAAACTCTTCTTTGCTGGTTATGTTGCAGCAGGATTTTTGCTGTCAATATCTCGGTTTTGAACGGTGGAAAATCCAAGCTGAAAGCTTGCTTCATTTTCTAGATCACCACTCAGCTTTTGTTAGATGACAATAGTTGGGACTCGGGAGCCTTTGAGGCATGTGCTCTGTTGTCATATTAATGATACTGAGATTCTGACCAAGGAAGATACCCTTATATTGGGTTGTATGAAGTTTCATAAGCATGATTTGAACCTTAAATTGCAATATGGTCTTAAGTTTCATAATACTGTTTATCCTTATTTTGACTTTAGTTTCAAAGTGGATGAAAAATTCTACTACCCTAGAGAGTGATGGAAAGACGAGAATATGATTGATCAACATACCCTCTTTCTTCTGACTGTACTCTTTCTCTTGCAGGAGGATTTCTGTTTAGCTCCTCATTTGATAAAACAGTCCAGGTCTGGTCCTTGCAGGTATGCGCTATAAAGGCGACATGTGTTCAGGTTATTTTTTTTTTCAATCTCTTCATCAGTGAGCTTGTTGGCTGAAAATGCTCCGTGCAGGACTTCTCTCATATGCACACATTTAAGGGCCATGAGCATAAAGTCATGGCTGTAATTTATGTTGATGAAGAACTACCATTATGCATTAGTGGGGATGGTGGAGGTGGCATATTTCTCTGGAGCATCAGTGTTCCTATGGGGAAAGAACCATTGAAGACATGGTATGAGCAAAAAGATTGGCGTTATAGTGGAATTCATGCCTTGACCACTGCAGGGAATGGATATCTCTATACTGGTAGTGGAGATAGGTCAGTTAAGGCTTGGTCATTGCAGGTAAAGCTTGCATTTACCATCTACTACATTTTATATGCTACATGGATGTACAAGACCTTAAAATTTTTGTTCCTTTCCTGATTTCATCAGGATGGCACCCTGTCATGCATTATGGATGGTCATAAATCAGTAGTTTCCACGCTAGCAGCATGTGATGGGATTCTTTATAGTGGGAGTTGGGATGGAACCATCCGTCTGTGGAGTCTAACTGATCATAGTCCTTTGACAGTGTTGGGAAATGACTTGCCAGGAACTGCAACCTCTGTCTTGTCTGTCACTGCAAACCAGAATATTCTTGTTGCAGCCCATGAAAATGGACAGATAAAGGTTTTATGTGCTCTATTTTTTTTTATATATTTGTTTATCTCCATACTGCAATTTTAGATACTAAAACAAATTTGAGGTTAAAGAGAAGAAATAAAATCACACACCCGCATTCAAATTAAAATAGGTTGTGTTTGAAGACTTGCTACATGAATGATGAATGAACATGTCATATCTTCCACATGCACAGATCCCACCCCCAACCCACCCTCCTCGTTCCACAGAAAATAATTTGTTCTATCAACTGTTGAGGCTGATTGGGATTGCTTTTAGCTCTCCTTTTTAGGAAAAGATTCCCTGTGCATTTGCTGGTGTTGCTTGTTTTTCACTGTGTTTAATTCATCGCTTCATTCAGGCATGGAGGGATGACGTGTTTAAGAAATCGACACAATGCCACAGTGGTGCGATTTTGGCTTGTGTCATGGAGGGAAAATGGCTATTCACCGGAGGTTGGGACAAAATTGTCAACGTACAGGTACATTGTAAATTGATACTGTATCTTCATTGATTATCATCAACTCATGGAATAGAATTTGACAAGCTAACTTCTTTGATTTAGATTTTTTAATGTAATGCATTTTGGCATTTAGACTTTCGTCATTTCATTCAGCTTGACAAATTCTGTTTTTTATAGGAGTTGTCTGGAGATGAATTTCAGGTGGATACTAGACCCATTGGATCAATCCCAGGAGGTTCTGTGGTAACAGCTTTATTATGCTGGCAAGGAAAGCTTTTCGTTGGTCATGGAGATAGGACTATCAAGGTGCGTCACCTCTCTTACATTTACTGCAACCTTTCTAATATTGCTTCTCTTATCAGAAGGCTACGTTCACATTTGCTTGCAACTGAACAACGTATTGTTAAGGACTCTATTTGTTTGCATCCGTTCTGTTGATTTTTCTGAATGAGTCATTAACTATTAACTTCTAAAATGCTACTTGTTACCACCAACCTTCTAAAACTTGTTCCTTCAGTTCATTGAGTTAATATTTGAGTCAACATTTGGTTGCCTTGTGCTTGCATGCTTGGATAATATAGGACCCCTAGCATATAGTACAGTGCTTTTGTAACCATCAAAATTGTGCAACCTATGCCATCTTAATCGAGAAATGTTCTGACACACATTAAAGCATGTATTGGATTATCCATGACTTAAACTCTGAAACATTAAACCCTGTTTGCAATGCCAGGTATACTACCATGGAAAGTGACCAAAAGCTCACCAGGTAATTGCAGTTCTTTTCCTTGCACTTCTGACTCCATGTTCATTCGGCCCTAGCCCCATGGCTTATTAAGTTGTCTTACTTTTGTAAATTTGAAGAACTACTCGTTAGGACCATGGGTATTCTGATAATTGCTTGTTGGAGACAGAACACAATGTTTAACATGGTTCGGTAAATTACCTACATCCACACATAAGTCAATTTTAGGGAGAGAATAAGGAGAAAGATTCATCCACTCTACTTATCTCCCAATCTCACTTTTTTTCTCTTAGCAGTGCTGCATTGGAAGCCACTGCTGCTGCCCTTTGGCAGCTTACTCTCTCTCTCCCTCTCTAGCTCTTCAAGCTCTCTTCTTGCTTCTACATGCTACCTCTTCTTCGTCTCTATGTATAGAGTATTGGACAACAAATGGTAGTGAGCAACTCCTCACTTCTTTTTTTGTGCCCATTATGTTAATGTGGAGATTTTTGTCTCCACTACTTAACAATCTCCCACTTGAAAACAAATGAGATTGGGATTGTTAGGTGGTGGAGATAATAGTCTCCACATGCCTACCACACTAGGATAATGGCTATTAACTTAGTGAGAAATTGAGTTGGAACCACTATCAATTGTTAGTCATTCTTTGGCTTTAAATAGAGCCAATATAAATGAGCAAAATATGAGCAGTAGAAGAAGAATAAGAGGATAGAGAGAGAGAGGGGTTGCCAAGGGCAGCAATGAGTTTGAGAAAAGTTATCTTCTTGCCTCTACATGCTACCATTTCTTCCTCTCTATTTATAAAGAGTATTGGACAACAAATGGTAGTGAGCACCAGCTCACTCCTCTTTCGGTGCTTATTATGTTAGTATGATAGGTATGTGGGGATTTTTGTCTTCATTACCTAATAATCTCCTACTTGTGTAGCTATTGCCAAGGGTAGCAATGAGTTCGAAAAAAGTTCTCTTCTTTCTTCTACATGCTGCCTTTTATTCCTCTTTATTTATAGAGTATTGGATAACAAATGAGAGCGTTGGTGCCCATTATGTTAGTGTGGTAGATATGTGAGGATTTTTGTTTCCATTACCTAACAATCTCCCACTTGAAGACAAATGAAATTATTAAGTAGTGGAGACAAAAGTCCCTACATACCTACCACACTAGGATAATAGCCATTAACTTAGTGAGAAATCAAGTTGGTACCACTATCAATTGTTAGTCATTCTTTAGCTATAAATAGAGCAAAATATGAATGAGCAAAATATGAGCAGAAAAAGAAGAACAGGAGGAGAGAGAGATAGAGGGGTTGTCTTGTGTAGCTGTTGCCAAGGGCAACAATGAGTGTGAGAAAAGTTTTCTCTTCGATTCAACATGAGCCAATATGAATGAGCAAAACATTAGCTCACCTAAGAATCTTCCACTTGTGCGGTCGTTGCCAAGGGCAACAATGAGTGTGAGAAAAGTTCTCTTCTTGCTTCTACATGTTGCCTCTTCTTTCTTTTTATTTATAGAGAGTAGCAAGCATTAGCTCACTCCTTCTCTTTCGATGCCTATTACGTTAGTATGTTTGGCATGTGAGGATTTTTATCTCCACTACCTAACAATCTCTTATTTGGAGACAAATGCGATTTTTAGGAAGTGGAGACAAGTCCTCACATATCTACCACACTAGGATAATGGCCATTAACTTAGAGAGAGATTGATTTGGAACCACTATCAAAATTTAGTCATCCTTTGGTAATAAATAAAGCCAATATGAATGAGCAAAATATGAGTAGAAGAAGAACTAAATGAGAGAAAGAGAGGGAGGGGGGGCTTTCTAGTGTAGTTTTTGCCAAGGGCAACAATGAGTATTTGAAAAGTGAGAGTTGAGTTAGGTTAAGTTAATGTTCCTCTTTCTTTATTGATGTAAATTTGTACCTCTTCTTTATCTTTAATGATATTGGTTGCTTTGTGAATGTAAGGTGATTTTCCTAATCATGTTAAAAATTGTGTTTCGCCTCCAATCGACAATTATCAAAACATTTGCGGTCCTAACAAGTGGGCATCCAAGCATGGGTGAAGATGAACTAGTAGGTGTTTTGATTTTACCCATAAATGAAAGTGGTTAAAAATGTGTTTTGGATATACTACCGTAAAGAAAAGGCCGAAAGGAATACACTGGTGAAAACAACGCAAAAAACTAACATAAGACAGTCATAAAGGGGGAACTGCCCTTTTGCAGCCACACGCCTTCTTCACCAGCAATAATTTACCTAACCTTAATACCAGTGAACTGACCCAGACTTCTAACTTGAACCAGAGTGCCATGTCAACATTATACCAACATCTAGTCTGCTGACACATCAGCAAGTTGCAAGCCGAGGCTAGGATCCAATGTGATTGATCTTACGTGCAACCAGATTTGTTATTAAAACTAGGCTATCTAATCATGCTATATTTGTTTTGAACAAATCATAGTTTAAAATGCGATCAGGATGCTTTCAAACTTGTTTCTAGCTTATTTGATCGTTTTGAATGCAATGGTATAGTCCGATTGTCGAGATTGAGAATGAAAATGATGGTGGTGATATAATGAGATTGGTTGCTCGAGTAGAAAGGGCATGCGTAGGTTATCTTGATGGTCGATGTTAATGAAGAAGTTGCACGTGGTAGCCCAATATATGTGTAGGATTGTTGTAGGGAATTCAACACTCTTGAAGGAAGGCAAAATTAGTCTTATAGAACGTGGAAGATCATGGTGTATAGTGATGATGATTGTAAGACCAATCTTGACAAATCTATTGCACTGGTAGTGTCGCTAGATGTTGAGAAATCAACGGTAGATAACCAAGATGTTTAGATCACTTGTAAAGGAAAGCCTCAACATAGCTAGCAAGGGGAAATATATGGAAAGTCAATATGATGAATAGATACGGGCCTAAAAAGTTCTATTTAAGAAGATTGAGTTTTAAATAGGACCATTATAACCCTTTCAATATTTTATAGAAACTTGCTTACTGGAAGTATTCACATAATACTATTTTCGTATATAAGTAAGTTGATGGCAAGGGAATAGTTGGGTTTCACATGTTCAAGGATCTAATGAAAGAGTGATTTCTTTAAAAATGTTATATTCGGTGACTATGATTGCTTAAGGGTAGAACTAAGGAGGTCTTAAATGGAGGAAAAGAAATACAACAAAAGGATAAAGATTGACACTTTATTTTGACTCGGAGAGGTGTTGTGACAGGAGGAGCTACTATCAAACATAAATAAGGAATAAAGAAATCTGGTGAACAGAAATTGCACGGGGGCACATGGAGATTATTCACGAGTACCTGTAAGATCCAACGAGGTACTGAAATGAGACAAGTGCAATGAAAGAATGTGTTCCTAGATGAAGCTCAGAGCATAAATTGTGTTAAGGTTGTACAACAAGAAGTCTCTTGTACTCTTGTTGAAGACAATAATAAAGATCTTTCCAATACATGCAAGAATGAAAAGAAGAGCTATTGCATATGCTCCTAATTGAGGGGTTACGACTGCCTGTGATGAAAGGCAAAGAAACATTGGTTTGAGTTCTGAGCATCTTGAGTGAGGTGGTAGTGATCTCTTAGGGTGCAAGTGCCACAATGAAAAGCGTAAAAGCTCCAAACATAGAAATTGAGAGGGAGGATTGCGAGGAGTATATTGTAACTCTCTTTTTATATGTGATCAGTGGTAGTGATCTCTCTCATAGTGCATATAGTGGTAAAAAGTCTCGGAGCCACTTCAAGGCATCATAAAAGGAGGGTGCAACCGCTCCACAACAACGGGTGAGGTGTGAGGGTCATGGTGTGAGCCTAAAAAAGATCTATCCAAAGTCAATGTTAAGGCTAGAGTATTGTGTCAAAGACAAGTGTAAAATGCTCTTTAGAAATGGTGTGACAAGCTATTTGGTTGAGTGATCCTTTGTTAGAAAAGGTGTGACAAGCCATCTGGTTGAGTGATCCTTCGGTGTGAGTGATCTTTTGGTGTGAGAAGAGGTGTGTTTGGTGGACTTTGGTGATAGAAATATCCATGAAGACAAATGAATATAACATATGTATATATAGCCAACAATAAAATCTTGGCTATTTGTAAAGAGTATTAGACAACAAATGGTAGCGAGCACCAGCTCCTTTTTTGGTTCTCATTATGTTAGTGTTGTAGGTATATGGAGAATTTTGTCTCCACAACCTAACAATGTCCAACTTGGAGACAAATGGGATTGTTAGGCAGTGAAGATAAAAGTCTCGACATACCTACTACCATACTAGGGTAGTGGCCATTAACTTAGTGAGAAATCGAGTCGGAACCTCAATTGTTAGCCATTTTATGGCTATAAATTGAGCCAAATATGACCAGAAGAAGAAGAAGAACGAGAGGAGATAAAGAGAGAGAGGTGCTGCCTACGGCAGCAATGAGCGTGAGAAAAGTGAGTTGAGTTGAGTTAATGTTCCTCCTTCTCCTTCTCCGTTGATGTAAATTTGTACCTCTTTTCTAAGTCTTCAACGGGCAATTATGAGAATACTCGCGGTTCTAATACTATTATATCCTTGTTTGGCCGATCATATATGTTATTTACATCACTGATTTTGTTTTACAAAATATATGCCTTGGACAATGCTGCAGATCAAGGTTGTTAAAAACGCATTTTTAACACGGCACGGAAAATACAAAATAAACTCGGATCGTAAAAACGGATTGTAAAATCGTAAGGAAAATTTTTTAAATGAAGAGCAGTGCATAAAATATCGAGAGTTTTCTTTAAATGAAGAAACATATTCTTTCAAGAAAACATATATCATCAAGATAATGAAAAGCAATTAGCTAAGAGCAACTATGCAATAATGAGTCAAACCAGTGAATCCCTATATTTATTGGTTAATTATGATAAGATCTCCCATATTTATTCATGTCTTCTTGATCTTGATCAATTATTTATTGAAAGTGCTTTGAAACAACCTGGAGCATGGAAAATGCTTTGAAATCTGCAGGCTGGGGTGGGTGTGACAGGGTGTTTTATGTTGGTGTTGCAGAAAAAAAAAACAGGCAATACTGAAACAACATATTTATATATAAATCATCTTCTATGTATTCACATCCAACCAACCTCTGCAAATTATAATTGTACCATTGATGAGGACGATCATGAGATTGGAGAATTATTTCAGTGTAATCTAAAATTCAATTAACTTTTGACAATGCTTCTGTAGTCTATAGACTGTTAAGCTAAATATAAATATATTTAGACGTACAAAACACTAATATAGAACACTAATAAAATCGAAGGAAGATCATGTACAGACCATGTCTTCAATTGATTTTATTATGCAGGCATGCATCATCTCATTAGCAACTGTCATTGATGCTGATGACAGTAGAGGTTTTTTAATTTCTGCATTCTAATTAAATTATGTTTTACCTTTCCTTTTCTTTTTATGGCTTTTCAAATCTTCTGCCTCATTCACTACTTCACCCTGCAGAAACTTCTTACATAGAAGTAGCAACATCAACAGTTCTTTTCCCCACCTCAATACTTTGTCCCTGGATTAAATTTATAAATCGAATTTGTTTTATGCTTGCAGTTTTGTCAGCGGTATCTGGGCTACAAGTCGCTGACAATAAACTGACTAAGTAATCCATGAATACATTAGGTGATCGTCAATTTATTATAAAGGATTTCAACATCAGAGAGTAATTTTTGCCTATCATTTTCTAAACAAGTTCAAAATCGAACACCACCCATTCTTCCTATTCATTTACCCAAACCAAAGAACTACTCTTAATCCCTTTCCCGTGCATAAAACCATCAAGAAAAAGCTTATAATTCTCAATCATAAGCCTACATCCATCACTCCCGTAGCTTACAAATATATGAATATACACAAAAATTGCAGCACAACATAACCACATGACCTGGCAACGAAAAAAACTTCAAAGTTGCAGATCGTAGATCACTCACCGGTAGGTTACAATTTGCAGATACAATTCTTTTCCACCCAGATTGATGATTTGCTTCCAGGAGTACAAGTAAATGGAGATTTAGATTTTGAAGAATAGTTAAAAAAAGAGAAAGGGCTGAACTCTGAAGGTGAAAGAGAGGCAGATTGCAGAGATTGTTTGTTTTGAATTTGAAAGTTTGGATTTTGCAACGTTGAACTGGAGACATTTTGAGAAAAGGAGGCACTTTGAGAAAGAGAAATGCTAGGTTTTGACTTTTTGGTGCAGTTACTGCACAGCATATAATATATTCCTTATAAACTCGTGAAACCGGATTTAAAA
>Ga0307515_10004895_pt1 | contig 27377 bp, 13 predicted proteins | sample 17_EM_MG_FD_194513 | JGI IMG/M metagenome (GOLD analysis project Ga0307515, IMG submission 194513) | Populus trichocarpa ectomycorrhiza microbial communities from riparian zone in the Pacific Northwest, United States - 17_EM | ecosystem: Host-associated > Plants > Roots > Unclassified | place... | reverse complement strand
ATATTAATTTATAGTGTATTCTTTTTTGTTTTTTTACATTTTTTTTTATTTTTTAACTCATAGTGTACTTTCTCTTTTTTTGGTTTTTTTTATTTTTTTTTTCTAAAATTATCTTTGTCAATTTTACTTTTTTAATATTGAACTGGTTAACAATTTAGCTTTATAATTTTTTTTCTTTAAAATACTGTGGATTGCTACGGTGTTTTTCCACATAGTTTTTCTATTTTATTTTTGAAAATTATATTTGTCAATTTTATTTTTTTAATATTAAGTTGATTGAGAATTTAATTTGTAATGTGGATTAGAATAGTAATCCTCAGCGTATTACTTTTTTGTTTCACTAACAGTGTATTACTTTTTTTTTTCCAACTGTACTTTCTTTTTTTTTCTTCTAAAATTATCTTTTTTAATTTTATTTTTTTAATATTGAGCTGGTTAAAAATTTCTCTTTGTGATTTTTTTTCTTTAAAATACTGTGAATTGCTACAGTGTTTTCCCCTATGGATTTTCTATTTTATTTTTTCATTTTTCAAAATTATATTTGTCAATTTTATATTTTTAATATTGAGCTGATTGAGAATTTAGTTTTGTATTTTTTTTTAAAACATTGTTCATTGCTACAGTGTTTCTTCACATGGTTTTTTTTTTGTTTTTTTTTTTTTTTTATGATTTTCTCCAAAATTATCTTTTTTGGTTTTATTTTTTAATATTGAGCTGATTAAGAATTACAGTTACAATATATGAGGAAAGCACTGCAGCTTTCCTCGCAAATTACTGTGGATTGCTACAATGTTTTTTTCACATGGTTTTTCCTGTTTTGTTATGTTTTTTCCTAAAATTATCTTTGTCAATTTTATTTTTTAAATATTAAGCTGGTTAAGAATTACAATTACAAGTAAATACAAGTAAGGCTAAATTATGTAGGGAAAACACTGTAACTTTCCTCACAAAACACTATGGATTGATACAGTTTTTCATCATATGGTTTTTTTTTCAGTTTCTTTTATGTTTTCTTTTTTTGTAATATTTTTTTTCAAAATTATCTTTGTTGATTTTATTTTTTTAATATTGAGTTAGTTAGAATTTAATTTTATAATAAAGCTTAATCATGTGGGGAAAGCACTGTAACTTTCCTTACAAAACACTGTGGATTGCTACAGTGTCTCTCCACATGATTTTTTTTTCTTATAATTTTTTTTTAAATTGTCTTTGTCAATTTTATTTTTTTAATATTTAGCTGGTTAAAAATTACAATTATAAATCATTACAAATAAGGCTAAATCATGTGGGGAAGCACTATAGCTTTCATCACAAAACACTGTGAATTGCTACAGTGTTTCCAACATGATTTTTTTCCCTATTTTTTTTGTTATATTTTTATCTAAAATTATCTTTGTCGATTTTATTTTTTTAATATTGAGCTGATTGAGAATTTAGCTTTGTAATTTTTTTCTTTAAAACACTATGAATTGCTACAGTGTTTTTCACATGATTTTTTTTATAATTTTTTCAAAAATTATTTTTGTCGATTTTTTTTAATATTGAGTTGTTAATAATTATAATTACAATAAAACTAAATCATATGGGAAAAGCGTTATTGTTTTCCTCATAAAACACTGTGGGTTGCTACAGTGTTTCTCTAAATGGTTTTTTTATGATTTTTTCTAAAATTATCTCTGTCGATTTTATTGGGAAAAACACTATAGTTTTCCTCACAAAACATTGTCAATTACTACAATGTTTTTTCTTATGGGTTTTTTTCCTTCCAAAATTATCTTTGTCGATTTTTTTTAATATTAAGTGGTAGAGAATTTAGTTTTGTAAGTTTTTTTGCTTTTAATTAACAGAAAAGCTAAATCATGTGGCGAAAGCACTGTATCTTTTCTCACAAAACACTGTGGATTGGTACAAATCATTTTGTTCAGTCTCAGTTTTTTTTATCACCAACACAACTTTTTTTTCGTCATGAAATATTGGCTTCATCATACCTTTAGTTTCTATTACTTATCTAGCCCTGTTTCACAATTTTAACACTATCAAGTGCATTTGTTTTATAAGCCCGTGGCAGCGCACGGGCATACCATCTCATAAGGATTAAATCTTGAAAAAAGAGATTTTCCTAGTACTGGCAAGTTGACTTTCCCCGTTTAAAACATGTAAAAAGTATAACATAAACATTATTTCTTTTGAAATTGTTTGGTTTTTAAAGTATTTTTTTTGTCTTAAAAAACATTAAATTGATATTTTTAAGTGTTTTTTTAATAGTTTTAATATGATGATGTTAAAAAAAAAATCTAAAAAAAATTATTTTGATATATTTTCAATTAAAAAAATACTTTTGAAAATACATCATGCACAACATTAACCATACACAAACTTACATACTCTCTCTCTCTCTAGCATATACAAAGTGGAAATATTCAGGTAATAAATTATAAATTGGTTTTATAAAATAAAACTTTATTTGTGGTTTAACAAGAAATTAAAAGGACTAAATTTAACAAAGATAAAAAAAAAAACCCAATTCAAATATTGGCATGAAAAATTTCATTTTTTACTCTAAAGTGTGGTTTATTTATTATTTGGTCCCTATTGTTTTAGCATTTCACATTTCATTCTCAAACTTTATTTTTTTATGTTTCAGTCCCTGAATGCTGAGAGAGGAGAGATAATGTTATTGGAAAATATTGAGAAAAGAGAAAGTGGTTGTATGATAGTATTCTAGCTATCAAAAAAATTATCTCTGTGTCAATGGGTTTGTCTTTTCAAAAAGAGTTCAATATATGTGTTTTGTCCTATAAAAATGAAACCTTTAAAGTTTTTTTTTAATTCGTATACTTTTTGTTTGAGAAAATTACCCATCCAAATCACGATTACCCGCAATCGTTTAGAAAATTATTATTTACATTCATGAACTTTGTTTGTGCGCTAACACTTAATATCCTCTTAAAAAGGCTAACAAAAGATACCTAATTATTTACATAATTACCATTGTTTCTTATTTAACAACTAAAGAGCCATTAAAGCTAAAAAATAATGAAAATGTCATCAAGTGACCGTTGCTATTTTTTTAAAAAAATAGCCATTGATGAAGCCTTTTTAATTACAAAAATACCATAATCTGCAAATACTTAAATGGTCTAATTCCATTCCATAACTATTTCCACCCATTTTTAAAACATCATATTCTTTGTTTGCCTCACCATTGCCGACCATAAGCAATAATTTATCATCAACCATTGCAAAATTCCAGCCACACGAGTAGTGATGCGCAAAAAGAGATATTAACACCTTTGCACAAGACAAATCAAATGCTTTTGGGTTTGATTATGGTGAGTGAGAGAGATAGGAAGAGTCTTGCTTGAAGAGAGAGAGAAGAAGATAGAGAATTTGATATGCATTTTTAACCATTTTTTATTTAACATATATAAAGGTATTATAGTCAATTCATTAGATTTGAAAACTTCTATTGACCTAGGATGTAAATGACAAAATACGCTGATGAAAAAACTACTGCAAAGACATAATGGTAGTGGCCGTTCGTGGAATAGTGTCAAATTCAATAGCAGTAGCAAAATCAGTAACATTAGGCAATGCGAGTAGTGAGCTGATATGAGTTTGGACTTGGACGATAAGAAGTCTAAAGCAGGCAACAAACATAGTTGATTTGGCAGCATAGACTGGTAGTTATATGACAGTGTAGAGGGTTGTTACGACAATTAATATCATGGCTTTATAAGGGAAATGAGTGTCCAGATCATGAGGGTATGAGTGCTGAACATGGGGGCATGACTGAGATTGCTCCTCAAGACACTAAGATCATGATATCATGGGTCAAAATCGCCCACTAAGTTCATGGGAACACGGGGGAAAAGTGTCTCACTACTTCTTTAAAATTAGGGATGATAGTTTTATGCTTAGTAACCTTTCATATGCTTGTCTATAAATAGGTTAGAAGACTTTGGCTGTGTAGGATGGAAGTTTTGTGCATAACACACGCATACGAATTTGTGTATTTTCTTTGTTGTTGAGATTAATAAAAGTTGAGAATTTTTCTTGAATATGTTGTGTACTAATTTGCTACCTCTTTACTTGTGTTTTAATATCCCACATCGGCGGGTGAGGACTTGGGGGAGGGTCTTATATGAGCATGCTCACTTTGACTAGTAAGACGCGTTTTGGGGCCATGCGTGACTGCCAAGAACAAATACGTGAAGCCCGTGGGCCAAAGCGGACAATATTTTACTAATGGGGCAGGGTGTTATAATTTGGTATCAGAACCCGACTCACTGTCTATACGATGGTGCTGACAGGGTTATCAGTCTCTTTAAGAGGGGTGGATTGTAATATCCTATATCGGCGGGTGAGGACTTGGGGGAGGGCCTTATATGAATATGCTCACCTTGACAAGTAGGATATGTTTTAGGGTCATACGTGGCTGCCAAGAACAAATCCGTAAAGCCCGTGGGCCAAAGCTGACAATATCTTGCTAGTGGGGTGGGTTGTTACATACTCAACTTGTTTAAAACTTGTAAGAGTGGGGAAAACCTCAAAGGTGCGGGAGAAACTTAGTCATAGGTCAACACGAGTGTAAAGGGTTAGGAAAGGCCGAGTTTACTGGGACTAAACTCTCATATAGGAGTATGGAAAATCTTAACAAGAAATTGACCCTGTGACAATTGGTATCAGAGCGCAGTTTGTGTTCATAATGAAACAACAAATAGTTTTGTGGCACAGAAGATGGAAAAATTTATGGGACAAGACGAATAATGGTTTTGTTGATGCTATTTTAGGAAAAACTTCCAGTGTTTCTTTGGGCAGAATCAGTGTCTAAGGGCTTGCAAAGTTTGGTTGCTTAAATTCGTAATAGGTGACGCAAAGTGATTTCAAAGGATCAGATCAAAGATGGGTTTTGATTTGGCCATCATAATTGTTGATGGTAGAAAAAGTTGGGTACAAATATCAGTGATGAGACTACTGAATTCTCATTTAAACCTATAGTGGGGGAGATGAGAAAGAAGAATTTTAGTGGGGTTAAATCCTAGTATGTTGTTGACAATGGATAATGAGATAAGAAAGCAGAAGGTAAGGGGTTCATAATCAAATTCAGACTGTTACTCTTTCGAAGAAAATTACTTTGTGTGGGATTATTGTTGTACTTGTGCATAACAACTAAGTCGGGTACTTGTTCATATGGCCAGCCTAATAAAAGAAGATTTGGTGTGTGGATTTTTTTATATTGTGGAGGTAGAATTTGATAATTTTGTACATTTTGATGATTGATTGTTTGAGGTTATGGAAGAAAAATTCACTCACTAAGTCAAGAGACTTGGTCATGTGGCTAGACGATTCGGGGAGGATGTTGTTTGGTCAGACTGCCCAGGATAGAGGAAGAATTAATGTCTTCGGAGGGAACCTTGATGATAGATAGTATGGGGTAAAGAAGATAGAGCTGAGGATTGGGTCACGTAGGATTTGGTAAAAAAAGACAAGCCTTATGGTGGAGGAGTTAGCTTGGCCAACTGCTTTAAGTAAGGTAGAATATGGAAGCAAGACATTTATGCTATAAATATGGCCAACAGAAAGGCCATACAATGATGGGATTATTAGGAATTTTAAGTATCTTGATGATCGACTGTGTAGGATGAATGATTCATCAACCGAGTCATGAAGGGTTTGGTTGAGGAACCAAATCGAAACAAGGATATTTGATTTGGTGAGCTACTTTGGTAGTGAGGTAGAATCGAAGTAAAACATCGGGAATTCAAGACACCTTGATGATAGGGACTGATTGAGGTGAAGAATTTCATAGCCAAGTTGTGTAGAGATTTAGTTGAGGAACTAGACTAGATGTATTTGGTTTGGTGTGGTGGGAAGACAATACAATGGTGGTATGGTATTGGAAACTTGTACACTTTGACACGAGATTGATCATGGTGATAGATTCGGTAGCCGAGTTAATGAGTTTGGTTGAGGAGCCAAAATCATCGATGATGATGATTTGGTACACTACCTATGAAAGGTGGTAGTAGGGTATGTATTGGACATCTTGATGTTGTGCGTTATTAAGGGTGACAAAGATATAATACCTGGCCTTTGTTAGGTTATCATGTTGTGAGTTTTCGGTGGACGAAACATGCGACAAAGGCTGAATTAGTATGGGTGTTATTGCATCGATGAAATCTTATAGGATAATGAAGTGTCTTAGGTACAATAGTAACATGTGAAGGACTAGGTAAAAAAGGTTAATATTGTAATGCTATGCATGTGTATACTTGGGCAGGGCTAGGACTTGTTGCAAGAACTTTGACATAAGATTATATTGATCATTGAATTGAGTTGTCTCATTTTGTTTTCAGGTTTTATATGGAACAAGTTGGAGAGTTGAGTGGATTTTATGGGGATTCATGTGATTCTTCAAAGTGGTTCTGTATGCTATTATTCATGAGGAAAATGACAGAAGCCTTGGATGCTTAAGGAAGTGTCTAAACTTTATGAAAAAGACTTACAGGTTGATGAATTGGCACGTAGGATTTCTATTAAATGAAGAGAGCTTGTGTGTGGCTTAGGGGAGTTGCATACGATTCCTGAAAGGGCATGACAATATGTGACAATATGTTACAACTTTATCTTTGGCTAGAGAAGATCGATGAGATTGATCTCAATGCTTTGGGTTGGGACCCAAAGTGTGTTTTGACTTTGTGGGAAACAAGCAGGACCCTATAGAAGAGTTTAGTCATAACTTGTTTCGAAAACAGGTTTGCGATAGGATTGTCAATATTGTTATCATCGTAGATAGTGTTCTGGATTTGAATGAGGGCAGAATCGAGAGGCTTTTTCTGTGGGACATAAATTTATGACAGTGGGCAGTTGTGATGCAGGGGTATCCTATGTCTTTTCGATGAGGGCGTTAGTTTCGTTTAGTGGGGGAGGTTTGTAAAGGAGTCAAAATTCAGCATGAATACGCTAACGAAAACACTGTAGGACAATCACAATAGGCAATGGCAGTCAATGGGATAATGTTAAATTTAACAGCAGTGGCAAAATCGATAACATTAACCTATGCGAGTAGTGAGATGATGTGAGTTTAGACTTGTACAATAGGCAGTCCAAAGCAGACACTAAACACAATAGATTCAGTAGCATAAACTAACAATTACGCGATAATGTAGTGGGTTGTTACAACAGTTATGATCATAACTTCATGGGGGCAATGGATGACCAGATCATGGGGGCATGGCTGAGATTACTCCCCAAGACACTAAGATTATTGGTCAAAACCACCCACTAAGTTCATAGGAACTTGGGGGAGAAAGTGTGTCACTACTTCTAAAAACATAGGGATGATAGTTTTATGCTTTGTAACCTTTCATATGTTTGTCTATAAATAGGCTAAAAGGCCTTGACTGTGTAGGATGCAAGTTTCATGCATAGCACACATATACAAATTTATTTATTTCCTTAGTTGTTGAGATTAATGAAGGTTGAGATTTTTTCCTGTATATGTTGTACTAATTTGCTATCTCTTTACTTGTGTGATTCTGCTTGTTTACAACTTGTGAGAGTATGAAAAACTTCTTAGGTGTGGGAGACACTTAGTCATATGCAAAAATGAGTGTAAAAGGTGAGGAAACGCTGAGTTTTGTGGGATTAGATCACCGTATATGGGCAAGAAAATTTCAACGAGAAATTGTACTATAAAGGGTAATCGCAATTTGAACAAAACTATATGATGTTAACTGTAATTTGACCTTTTTATTTTTAGAGAGATTAAAGGTTGTTTCAAGGCTGAAAATCTGTTTGTTAAGGTTTCAGGTAAAAGCAAGTTGAAAAATAGATTTTAAAGGTCCCAAAACTCAGACCTTGATTTTCTTATCATCATAGGTGAATAAAAAATGGTACAGAAGATGACAGGTCATCTATTATAGTAGACAATGTGTTGTTTGTTTATTAAACAAATAGAGAAAATGATGTTAAAATAAATCAATATACGTATGGGCCTTAGCTTCAATGCCGACACACACTTAGCCTTTTGGATCTTTAAAAAAAAAACTTGTGATTAATTTTGTATTTAAATTTTAATTAATACCTTCTCTTGTAATTTTAAAATTGTACAATTTACTTTTTGAAATAGTAATTAATTTTTTTAATTGCTTTTATAATTTTATAGTTACTATTTTAATTTATCTTTAATTTCTTTTTTTTATATATTTTATAAAAATATTTTGTATTTACATGATATATTTATAAAAATAATTTTTTTGTTCTTAGTAACTAGACTTGACCTCTAAGATAAAGTAAATGATAACATAAAAAATAAAAAGGATAGTTGGCTTTAAATATTTGCATATGCATATATGTGTTACTTGTAATGAAAAGATTAACCTTTTATTTTAGTATTTAATTTGAATTAACAACTCTTTTTTATTTATAAATTTATAAATTTTTAATTACTTTATTAACCATGAACAACACCTTTATGTTTCTAAAAAAAATTATGATATCTGAAAACACATACATAATGCTAACACCTTCTTTTATTGTAGTAGAAATTAACTTAGAATACTACCCACAACACAGGGTTGTTTACATAACAAGTTAACAATAATCTAAAAGGTGTGGCATGATTATTGTGCTTCCACTATAGCGCTTGAATGAGATCAATATGGATTGTAATAGTAACTCCTTTATTTTTTAGTTTTTTTTTTCGGTTTCATCATTTCACAGTTCATTTTCTATGGATTCAGCTTGATGATTTGTTTTTTTTTTTTTCTATTTGTTTAACATGGTGTAAAACAAAAAGTCCTAACACTAGGCTAATACTTGATTTTGCAAAAAATAATTCGATTTTATTGTTTGTAAGAAAATAAAAATAAAGGGACCAAATTGAAAGTATGTAAGAAATATAGCCTTGTTTTAAAAAATAAAAATAAAAACAAGGACCACTCATCTAGTGCTTTTTTGGGTACAAGATTTGTCTAAAAAGGTTTTTCTGATTGAAAAACTCGGTGCTTGATTTTCTGATCACCTCTTCGGTGGTCAGATTCTGGAAATATAGCGATGCATCATATATCTTTTTTTTATGTATAAAAAAAATATAAGACCAAGCAAAAACATTTTAGAAGATGAGGCCTGCGTGCCCGACCTTGTCTGCCAACACACCTAGTCTTTTTTTAAAAAAAAACAAAAGCTAGGCGAACTGACCCATTTAGACCTAGTCATCTACCTTTTTATTTCTTTCAATCTAAATTTAGATTAATTAAAAATATATTTGGGATGCCCAACTCGAAGGGGCTTCAATTTTAATTGAAATTCATTAGAATAAATTGATTAAGAATTTTTTTGGGATCACTACCAGAAAATTAGCAAATACACACGGAAACACCGACATATTTTTTTCATCATTATATTACGTTGATATTTGCTGACCAAATTTTTTCATTGCTAAATCCATTGGTAACCACTGACGGGAATATGTCGTCAGTATATGCTGAGGAAATTATAGTGGGATGATGTGTAAGTCTTTACAGACATCGTTACTGATAGAATTAGACCAACGATACAAATCATTCGTGAATATCCTAAAAGAAAAATTTTGTCGGTATATACCGATGATATTATGGATGGTATTATAGTGGGATTCAAAAAGGTATATTGTACAATGACGTGGCATTTATATCGACAGTGTAACATCCCCTTATCCGGGATAAAGCAATGATCTCATGTTAACTGATAAACACAGTGACACACACACACACACACATGATATTCATATTAAAATTTATCGAAATTTTTCACTAAAATTTTAGCAAAGTCTCCCCTATATCGAGAGGTCTCAAGTTATCGACATACGACCTGTTTACACTTCTAATATACCGCATCTCCTAACTCAATTCAACTCAATCATCCTGGATCTCAATCCCACAATCATCATCATTCATATCAACCACAATGTTTATGATATACATTGTACAACAATTATCATTATGGATGGATAAAGATATAAATATGCATTCATGGAACATGGTTATACAAACTACATAATTAAATTCATCTATTCAATTTTAAACATCAATTATACAAATTGAGTTATATAAAAGTTGTAATATTACCAAATACAAGGGTATACTCCCTAAAACCTAAATTACAAAAAGTGAACCTAAGCTAGAATTTACTCCTATCGTGCATGCGATGGTCCTGAAAACAAAATACATATTATTGAAATATGAATATCACAATAATATAGCAATACAAATATCCAGCAATTTAAAAAGGCAAACATGCATTCATATTTTATTCACTTCTCCCTTCTGGTTTTCATTGGAAACTCTTTCTCCTTCATCTACTAAAAACCATTTCATCTTCCATTATCAACCTCCATTCAAGATTTCATAAGACCAACCATGATTATTTCCGTTTAACACATTACCGACACCAATTTCACTTGTATCATCATCACCCCGTAGGAGTCGATGCAAGGTGATCCCCTTACCCGGGATCCTAACATACACTAAATGCATGCTAGCCAATACATGATTGATCCCCTTATCTGGGATCCTAACATACACTAAATGTATGCTAGTACAAACATGGTGATCCCCTTACCCGGGATCCTAACATACACTAACTGTATGTTGGTTCACGCCCCAAATCACACTTCTTATATTTCCTTTGCCAATGGTAATTTCATCACTTGGCAATTCACACAACAACCTTTCACCTTGAATACATATACATTCAGAATACTATCCAAAATATCGACATCATTACACAAACTTTCCTCCTTTCACCTAATATCCAACATTCGGTAATTCACATATCACATCAATAACATATTAAATCATAGAATTTAACTAGAAAGTATAGGTGTGGATCACCTACCTGCAGTAGAAGCTCTACTAGTGCTCTCCTGCTGCTGCCGCTGCACAACGCCCATAGTCCCTTTTGGTAATCACAGGCATAATCTCATAAGTGATCCTTATTCAAGGATACATTTCATACTAACCATATTAACAACCAATACATGTATTTCTTTCAAATATTTATTTCTTCATATTTTATGTTCTCTCATTTCATCTATTTATATCATCATTTTTTGTTCAACCATGGTTATCATTCTTTTCTTTATATTCAAATTGTTATTGTTTAAATCTCGAACTGTTATTGTCTGACCTCTTCTTATATTTTTAACTATATCTAGAGTTATAGAACTCCGTTTCAAGTGAGATTGGTCTCGTTGGAAAGCTAAGACACGAGGCTACAAGTTCTCTGAATGAAGGAGAACCTAGTTTGCCTCTAAGGCAGTCAAAATTGCTCATCAACAAACATTTAGACTGTTACTGTCCAACTGTTACTGTCCGACCTCTTCTCAGATTGTTAACCATATCTAGATATATAGAACTCCTTTTCAAGCGACATTGGTCTCGTTGGAAAGCTAAGACACGAGGCTACAAGTTCTCTGTAAAGGAGAACCCAGTTCTGCCTCTAAGACAGTCAAAATTGCTTATCAACAAACATTTGGTCTGTTACTATCTTGAACCATTACTGTCTAGACATTGAACTGTTACTATCTTGAACCGTTACTGTCTAGACATTGAACTGTTACTGTCTAACTGTTACTGTCTAGACATTGAACTGTTACTGTCCGACCTTTCCTTAGATTTTTAACTATATCTAGAGTTATAGAACTCCATTTCAAGCGAGGTTGGTCGCGTTGGAATGATAAGACATGTGGCTACAAGTCACCTGCAGGAAGGAGAACCCAGTTCTGCCTCTAAGATAGTCAGAATTGCTTATCAACAAATCAGACTTACTGCCCTACAGGGTCTGTCATGACCTAGTCTCGGTTGATAACCCATAACTGGAGTTCTACAGCTCTAAATTGAGCAAGAGCAATTTCCTTAGTTAGCTAACTTTCAAAACTACAATGTCTATAAGGAACGTGTTTCTAATTCTCTCATCCTCCTATCCAAAATCTTACCGAAAGTCAGGAGACGAGTCTGTCCAGATTCGACACCTCCCTTCCCTTCACACATAACTTTCACAAACTATATTTTCTAGGTAAATTTTCATGGTTTCACGTCCTCAATCACATACCACACATGAATTTACTTAATTTTAACAATAAATACTTTTCCCCCAATTCAAGTCTAAGAACCCTAATCTATAATTCACATCAAGGCATCAATTCATTATCGAATTTGAAATGACTTATAAGATCATGTTTAGAACACCTTACCCGGTACGAATTAAGGTCTTGATCTTCAACCATTTGAAGATTTTCAACTCCCTCCTTTTTTATCTAATGATAGTCAGCCCTCCATCTTCTCTTTTTGTTCAATTTTCTTGTTAATCCCCTGCCCACAAGTATTTATTCCATCTATAAACCCTTAATCTTGGATGGGTTCTTGAAAATTTTTTTCTTCTTATAATTAAGTTATACCTCCTTTTATTTCTTATAATTCACCCCTCAACATTTTCGGGTTGATTTATAATGTCTCAAAATATATCATTCAGAAACTTATATCCAAAAATTTCTGAATTCTCTTTTTTATTTAACCATATACATGAATTTCTTCACTTTTATTTCTCATGTAGTTAGTTTGCAATTTAAGCAACCTTTATTTTTCCCGGGGTTTACAAACAGAATTTTCAATGAAGTTACCATTGGAATAATTACATCAGTTAATTTATAACCTGACGCTCGACTCTCTTCTCCCCCTCCACCTTTTCTACTTCTTCTTTGTAAAAGTTTTCTCTACAACAAAATAGCCACCTCTGCCCCCTCAATCTCAACACAACTCAATCTCCCACAACTTTTTTATCCACCACAACACTTAGTTTGTCAGCATCCGTGTTCTGATTTAAATTTTATTGAGGATTCTCCACCTGAAGTAAGAAAATCTACCCTTTTTTTTATTTGAACAGAATTTTAAAATGTTAATTTGTTTTGCATATTTTTGTAGTATATGTATTTCGTTTGGGTGTTTACTTGTTTTATAGTTTTTTCTCAAACAAACTTGTTGTATGGATTTATGATTTAGAGATGTTATGGTTTGTTTTAGATTTTATGAAATTGTATTTGTTTGTAAATTATTGAAACTTATGTCAAATTACTAAATAGGTGTTTTGTGATGAAATAAATAATGATTTACTTAACGAGTCTGCTTTATATTTTGTCAATTTTATTGTCAAGTTGTAATTTTCGGTAAATGTGTATAAATTTTTATTCATGTAGATAATTGATAATGAATTAAGAGAAGTATTAAAATAGATTGAATAATCCTAAGCTAAACCAATATTTTTGCAAATTTATTTAGTTAATGTAGTTAATTGATACAAGTTGTCATCATTATTTTATATAGGTTCGATTGAAGAGATGGATGGTCGTTCATAGATGTATCGAGGTTCACCCCAAGGATTGTGGTCCATGCGAGAGTTGTAAAAATAAAATGTTTCTTGATCCAGATGTTGTAACGATGCATCTTCTACAAAAAAAAAAGGTTAATAGAGCAATACTTGTGTTGATATGCATATGAAGAACCATATGTTCCTTACGAGACAATGATAGAAAGGATGGTTGGGTCAACTTGTAGTACTAGCAATGTGCATGAAGTTATAGATGACAATTGTAATTCTTATAGGACTAGGACTATGGATGTGCTGAGAATGAATCAGGGTCATGTCGGTCAATGTCCAATCATAGATGAAGAATTTAATGCAGATGCGACTAAGTTTTTTGATCTTTTGAAAGATTCAGACGAACCATTATGGGATAGTTGCACAAATCGTAGTAAATTATCTGTCGTTTCAACGATGTTCACATCAAGTCGGATTTGTAAACCTCCAGATAAAATTCATGACATTAATATGGAAAATGTTTATAAATTTGGGGTGAAAATATTTAGAAAAGTATTTTAGAAATTGTTCTAAAAAAACAAATTAATGTATGGTTTTACACGAGAATGACTCTGACCGTCGGTATAAACCTGTATATAATCACGCAGTTTTTAACCCGGAAGGGAACTAATTTTGAGGAAAATTTTTAGGGATGGAAGTCCCCAATGAATTACTTAAAATATTGATGATTTAAGAAAATAAAACATTGAAAAATTCAGATTTTGGCGTAAAAATTACCAGTTATCTAGTTTTATGCTATTGAACATAATTCTCAATCCGATCATTGGACCAGGGTGAAATTTTATGAGTAACCTCTTAACATGTTGCTTTAACTTGGGTAAAGGTTTCAGGTTAATTGAAATCCAAAACAAAATCATACAAAATTATAGGTAGCCAGGGGCGTACGTGAAAAATATTGAGAAGTATAATTAGGGGCATATTGTCACAAAAAAAAAAAAAAACACACATCAACTCCCATTTAAATGGGAGGCTGACTCTAAAGAAGAACATTTTTGTTCTTCATTTTAAAGCCACCCGAATGTAGCAGTAAAGAAGAACAAATGTTCTTCACCATCTCAAGCCTTCTGCCGTCCTTTTAATCCAAGCCAAACCATGGAAACTTAAATACTTTGGTTGGAAGAGTGAAACCATGATCTAAACATCAAACTTAAAATAAATAGTGGAGAAAGAGGGTGTAACGGTAGAGAGGAAGTGAAGAAAAGGAAGAAAAATGGAGATTTGAGGTGGAGATCTGGTTTTGGGTTTTAAATTTGGCATCAAAATGACAAGGAAGGTGTGCTTAATCCACCCAGCTTACTTTAATTTCAATTATATAATTTTTACTAATAATTTTTAAATTTTGCTAGTTAGGGTTCTTGATTCAATTTTGGGGGAAATGCAAGAAAGTGATAAACTAGTGAAATAGACGTGAAATACCTTAAGGAAGTGTAAAAATTACAGAAAATTGATGAAGAAGATTTAGGAAAAAGGAAGGCTATAAGTGTCGGCCAAATAGGGAAAATTGAAGGGGTTTTTTAAATGTGAATTATGCACACACACACACACACAAACACACACACACACACACCTACTGATGGATGAATGGCTCTAAACCTATGTAAAATGATTTTGAGTGCAATTACATGTTGAAAATCCATCATTGAAGTTGAAATTACACTTTACAATTCAAAATTATAACATGCATTCAAGCTCACCCAATCTAATTTCAATTTCAATGATGGATTTTTCAACATGTAATTGCACTTAAAATCATTTTAGATAGGTTTAGAGTCATTCACCCATCAGTGGCTGTATATATATATATATATATTGTTGTGTGAGCTTGAAAGTATGCTAGAATAAAATAAAATAAGATTAAAAAGAATATTTAATGATATAGGAGCATTAGGTTTTTGGCCAAATGAGATGTTTGGGAGGAGAAAGTTTCCAATTTTATGCTAGGTGTGTAAGTATGTTGATGATTGAAAACTTTAATGTGAATGTGCATTTAAGCAAAGTGTATTGTGAACTACGAATGGAGAAAGTTAGGAGATTTTGTATTAACTTGAACACGTGAAAAATATTGTAAGAGTTGGAAAGAATGCTTAACAACTAGGGTGCTTTTGGTTTTGACTAAATAAAAATAAAATAACAATAGAAAAGAAGTCAAATGATGATATGCAAAGTGTATGTGTAATTACGTAATTGAAACTACAAACATGAATACGATGTTTAAATGAGATTGGTTAAAAGAAAATCTTAATGCCAAAACTTTAGGCATATGCAATGATGTTGTAAAGTCGATGGAAGGAACCATGAGCAATTAGTTTTAGTGACTTAGAATTGAATGCCCATTTTATTGATTTTGAGATGCACGAAAAGATGAGAAAGATGTTTCCAAATTAGTCAAATTGTTAGTTTAGAGAAATTATAAATAATTAAGGAATTGTATTGAATTACTCTATTAATGGGAAGGTATAGAAGATGATGTGATATTAATGAAATGATGTGTTTGAGTGTTAAGGAAACATGAGCATGAATTTTTATTGGGTTGTAATGTTGTGTTGGGCATGTATTAAGGAAATTTGAAAATCTTAGTGTGTGTTTATTTACATGGAAGAGTTATTACGATGTATGGATATGTTAGTGGTTTAATTTAATTGATGGTGTAAGTAGTAATGGTTGTTTGGTTGGGGGTTGTAGGAGAAACATTCAGAAAGAAACCCGACTTCTTAGGAGCTTGGATAACGAGAGTTAAGGTAAGGGATTGACCCTCCCTTTCCTTTTTAATTATTTATACATGCTTTTATAAATGTTAGAATTATAATGGTAATTAAATTGTATAGTGTATTGTTATTGTTATTGTTAATGGAAGGCGTATGTCATCTGTTATAGATTGTAAATAGCACATAATTAGGAAGTAATGTATAACTTAATTGTAGGGATTCTATTTAGTCTACCTTCCCAATATAAGGTCCTAATTGTAGGGATTCTAATTAGTATATAGGGTTCTTATCTTGTATATAAGCGATAGATTGATCATTGTAAAAGAAAGAGAGAATATTTGTTTTCTTCTTCTATGTTTTCATGATATCGGAGCATTGGTTGCTCATATTTGACCTAATACTACAAAATTTGATATAACACATATTTATGCTCTGTTGTGTCAATCTTTCCCCTGGTGTGGTTGCTGGAATCCAGAACATGTTTTCTTGTTTTCAACTATAATTTTATTTGTTGAGGTTTACAAACAAAATTTTATGAGTTATGGCAACAGTAATATTTGATGTAATCCCGGTGATGTCAAAAATCACTGAACACAAACTCAATGGCTCTAATTATTTGGATTGGAGTAAGACCGATCATCTTTATTTGCGGAGTATCGATAAGGATAATCATATGACTGATGATCCACCTAAAGATGATTCAAGACAGACATTGCTGAGGGAGGATGCCCGATTATTCTTGCAGATACAGAACTCCATTAATAATGAGGTAATTGGCTTGATCAATCATTATGAATTTGTTAAGGAATTGATGGAATATTTGGATTTCTTGTATTCTGAAAATGGAAATGTTTCCTGTATTTATGAGTTGTGAAAAGCCTTTTACCGTACAGAAAAACATGATAGGTCTCTTACAAGTTACTTTATGGATTTTAAAAGAACTTATGAAGAGCTTAATATGTTGTTACCTATTAGTCCTGATGTAAAAATACAGCAAAGTTAAAGGGAGAAGATGGTTGTCATAAGTTTTCTTGCTGGTCTCCGTTCTGAATTTGAGACTGCCAAATCTCAGATTCTTTCTAGCTCTAAGATCTCTTCGTTACAAGATGTATTTAGTAGGGTACTTCGCACAGAAAGTTCTCCACATGTCTAGTATAGTGGTGCTCTTGTTAGTCGAACTAAAGAATATAAAGATAGGCGATCACATTACAGAGGTGGTAACAAAGAAAGGGCAAGCAATTTTGATCATACACAGGATTCAGAAGGGATTGTGTGTCATTATTGTCATAAGCCAGGACATATGAAGCGTGATTGTAGAAGACTACAAAACAAAACTTAGAAAACTCACTCGGTCCATATTACATCTACCAATGATACATCCGAAAAATCAATTCTTATCTCTACAAATGAATTTGTCAAGTTCTCTCAGTACTAAGAATCTTTAAAGTCTTTATTTACTCACGTTCCTACCATTGTCGAGGTAAACCGAATACTTGTTTTATTTCCTCATCCTTCAAATAGGTCATTGATTCTGGTGCCACAAATTATATGACAGGTAATTCCAGTCTCTTTTCTACTTTTCAGTCACATACATCCACTTCTAATGTTACTTTAGCAGATGGGTCAACATCTTGTGTTCTTGGGTCTGACACAATAACCCCAACTCCTTTGATTCCTCTGTCATTTGTTCTATATTTACCTTAGTTGTCTTTTAATTTAATTTCTGTAAGCACACTTACTTGTGTGCTTAACTGCTGTATCTTATGATTTCCTGAATATTGCTTATTTCAGGATCTTATGACGAAGAAGATTATTGGTAAAGGAAATGAGTATGAAGGTCTCTATATCCTTGACATACAAATACCCAAATCCATTGTTTGTTATGGTGTAACAACCCCTCTTGAGGTGCATTGTCGGTTGGGCCATCATTCTCTACCTTTACTAAAGAAACTTTGTCCACGTTTTAGTAGGATGTCTATATTAGATTGTGAGTCGTGTCAGTTTGCCAAACATCATCGTCTTCATTCTCATCCTCGAGTAAATAAAAGAGCAAGTTTTCCTTTTGAATTAGTTCATTCTGATGTTTGGTATCCTTGTCTAGTTTCGTCTAAAACAGGATTTAAGTACTTCGTTATTTTTATTGATGATTACTCTCGTGTGACTTGGTTATACTTAATGAAAAGTTGTTATGAGTTGTTTTCTCATTTTTATGCTGATATTAGAACTTAATTTAATATTTATGTCCATATATTATGTAGTGACAATGCCAAAGAATATTTGTCAGCATCTTTTCAAACTTACATGATTCACAATGGTATCCTTCATCAAACTTCATGTATTGGTACTCCTCGGAATTAAGTAGCAGAACGGAAGAACAAACATCTTCCTGAAACAGCAAGAGCCCTATTATTTCACATGATTGTTCTCAAACCTTTCTGGGCTGATGCAGTTTCAACATGTATTCTGATTAATTGCATGCCTTCCTCTATTCTTCATGATGAGACCTCTTATAGTATCCTTTTTCTAACCAAGTCATTTTTTACTATTGCACTTAGGATATTTGGTAGCACTTGCTTTGGCTGGGATGTTCGTCCGTATGTCACCAAATTAGATCCCAAGTCTTTGAAGTGTATTTTCTTTGGTTATTCTCGTCTTAAAAAAAGATATAAATGTTATTGTCCTAGTCTTAATAAATATCTTGTATCAACTGATGTTACTTTCCTGGAAGTTACACCATATTTTCAATCTTCCACTCCTATTCGTCGGGGGGAGGATGATGACATGTTAGTGTATATTATCACATCCTCTGAACTGAATCCTGCTAAGCCTCTCATTCTTTAAGTCTACACTAGATGACAAATCCCTCCTGCTACATGTCATACACCAGCTCTTTCGTCATCAGATCCAACCTCAAGCGATGCTCTTCCTATTACTTTACGCAAAGGTAAACGTCAATGTACTTATCCTGTTTCTTCCTTTGTTTCTTATCACCAGTTATCATCATCTTCTTCTTTTTTTATTGCTTCTCTCGATTCCATCTCTATTCCCAAAACTATTCATGAAGCCATATCTCATCCTGATTGGCATAAAGTAATGATAGAGGAAATAAATGCTTTATATGACAATAGTACTTGGAACTTGATCAATTTACCTCCAAGGAAACAAGCTATTGAATGTAAGTGGGTGTTCACGGTTAAAGCAAATCCTGATGGGTCAGTAGCTCGACTGAAAGCCCAACTTGTTGCTAAGGGATATACTCAAACCTATAGAGTAGATTATTCTAACACTTTTTCTCCTATTGCTGAATTGACATCTGTTAGGTTATTTATTTCTATGGCTCCTACTTATAGTTGGCCTTTGCATCAGCTAGATATCAAGAATCCTTTTCTTTATGGTGATCTTTAGGAAGAAGTTTATATGGAGCAACCTCTTGGATTTGTTGTTCAGGGGGAGTATGGGAAAGTTTGTCATCTTCACAAATCTCTATATGGTTTGAAATAAAGTCCTCATGCTTGGTTTGGAAAATTTAGTCAAGCAATTGAAAAGTTTGGCAGGATAAAAAGGAAGTCTGACCACTCTATTTTCTTTAAACAATCTGAAGCTGACATCATTCTTTTAGTTATGTATGTAGATGACATTGTCATTACTGGAAGTGATATTACAGGAATCTCATCTGTTAAGTCATTTCTTCACATTCAGTTTCACATGAAAGATTTAGGGATGCTAAAGTATTTCTTGGGTGTTGAAGTAAATAGGAGCAAAAAAGGTATCTTCCTATCTCAGAGGAAATATGTGCTTGACTTATTAACTGAGATAGGGAAATTGAGGGCGAAACCATGTAGTGTTCCCATGATTCCTAATTTGCAACTTATAAAAGATGGTGAATTATTTGAAGATCCAGAGAAATATAGAAGATTGGTTGGGAAGTTGAATTATCTTACAGTAACTTGTCCAGATATTTCTTATTCTTTTAGTGTTGTAAGTCAGTTTAAGTCATCCCCAACAATTCATCATTGGGTAGCTTTAGAACAAATTTTGTGTTACTTAAAAGGAGCTCTTGGACGTGGTATCTTGTATGAAAATCATGGACACACTCATATTGAATGTTTTTCAAATGCAGATTGGGCAGGTTCCAAGGTAGATAGAAGATCCACATCAGGTTATTGTGTCTTTGCTGGAGGCAATTTGGTTTCGTGGAAAAGTAAGAAGCAAAATGTTGTGTTACGATCGAGTGTAGAATCAGAATATAAAGCCATGACACAGTTTGTGTGTGAAATAATATGGATATATAATCTCTTAACTGAAGTAGGCCTCAAGGCTTCAGTACCAGCAAAATTATGGTGTGATAACCAGGCTGCTCTTTATATTGCATCTAATCCTGTTTTTCATGAACGGACTAAGCACATTAAAATTGACTGCAATTTCATTCGTGAGAAAATACAACAAGGTTTGATTTCCACAGGGTATGTGAAGATTAGAGAACAATTGGGGGATATTTTCATGAAAGCTCTAAATGAGGCTTGGGTTGATTATCTTTGTAACAAGCTGGGCGTGATAAATATCTATGCTCCAACTTGAGGGGGAGTGTTACAGGTTGTAAATAACACATAATTAGGAAGTAATGTAGAGCCTAATTGTAGGGATTTTAATTAGTCTACTTTCCTAATATAAGGTCCTAATTATAGGGATTCTAATTAGTCTACTTTCCTATATAGGGTTCCTATCTTGTATATAAGGGATAGATTGATCAATGTAAAAGAAAGAGAGAATATTTGTTTTCTTCTTCTATGTTTTCACCTTCGAAGTAGAAATTTGTATGTAATTTGTAGTTAATCGCATAGGCGATAACGTGTAGTATATTATGAGATGTGATTTACCGTAACAACAAAAAAAACCTTGTATGTATTACTTTTGACCGCAGTAGCAGAATTGCTACGCAAGAATTATTATCGACTACATGGGCGGGATACAATGTATGATTGGTTACCGATTAAAATGGTGGAAATCGTGTGTAATTTGTGTTAGATTGCCATGCAAAAAAAAAATAAAGTAAAAAATATATGTGATGAGAACTTTAAAATAACTGACGTGTGAGATAGTCGATAGATGAATATATATTATGTGGAAACTAGTTCTATGGTTAATGAGACTAGTACCCTAGTTAATGAACAATTAGATAAACTAGTTACCCTGGTTAATGGGACTAGTGTACTGGTTAATGGGCAATTGGAGAAACTACTTTCATGGTTAATAGGACTACTACCTCGGTTACTGAGACTAGTGCCCTGGTTAATGAGCAATTAGAGAAACTAGTTACCCTGGTTAATGGGACTAGTGCTCTGATTAATGGGCAATTAGAGAAACTAGTTTCATGGTTAATAGGACTAGTGCCCTGGTTAATGAGCAATTGAAGAAACTAGTTAGCCTGGTTAATGGGACTAGTGCCCTAGTTAATGGACAATTGGAGAAACTAGTTCCATGGTTAATGGAGAATTAGAGAAACTAGTTATACTGGTTAATGGGACTAATGCCCTGGTTAATGGACTATTAGAGAAACTAGTTTCGTGGTTAATGAGATTAGTACTTTGATTAATGAGCAATTGAAGAAATTAATAATTTGGTAATGGAACAAATGTCTAGTTTGGACTAAAGAGGACATTAGTATGTCCTTAGTTTGTGCTAATTGTATTGATCTGTAAGGTTAAGGATAAAATAAAAAATTATTTATTTAGTAATTGATATGGTAAATATATAGAAGAGATAATAGTAAATAATCATTTTGTATAAAGCTTATTGTATTTGGTATTAAAGAAATTATCAGGTACCTTGTAGCATTGTGCCGAGTAGTAAATCGTGATTATAGTATTAAATTGAGATATTGTTGAAGATATCGATAAATTGGTATAGTCCAAGTATAAGGAAAACTCCATCAGAATTTCAGTAGAGTGTATATTAAATTATTTTAAAAGACAATTATGCATAATTGTATCCAAATGGTTGGAGTTGTCATATAAAGGTATTAATAAGTTATTTGAATGACCAATTGACCGCAACAATAACATGTAATGAAGCAAGGTGTATATAAGTTAGACTGTGTTGACAAGTTAAGGATTGGGTATTAAATTATCCCTATGGACAAAGTTTAATGAAAAAGAAAAATGATTTGAGCATGTCTTGTAAGTATAAAAGTAATTGAATGTTATGTGATAAATTATAAATAATAAAAAAAGACATAAAATAAATGGAATGAATAATGAATCGAGGAAATTTCTCAATAGAACAAGGGTGTTATATGGACTGATGTACGATGTATCATAGATAAAATAAATGCTAAGGAAATAAAAAGGGAACTTGAATTAAATATGTCGTGAATTAAATAACGATGTGAATTAGACATGATTACGCAACGATTTACGATATGGATCAAAGGTGGTTGTGAAAAGAAAAGATCATATGATTTATATCTGTTGAGGAAATAAATTGTGGTGTAAATTTCATGTGATATGAAATGATAACATAAACTGAATATATTCATGAAGTGGAAAGAGTTATGAAATAAATATAAGGTGAAAAGAAACACTGTATGAAAGTGTTTGAATGAGTCCGATCAATTTTAAAGTTGTAAGGAATAAATCGTATATTGATGTGTTAAACTAGATTATGAAAAAAAATAGTTATCATGATATAAGAATGATAATGTGATGAATAAAATGATGAAAATAAAACTTATCAGAGAATGATGAAAATGTATAATGTTGGAAATTAATGAAATATCAATGTTCTTAAAGAAAGATTGATGAAATTGGTTTTGACCATATAGTTATTAAACGTTAGTAACTAAGATGATGCAAATGTTTATTATCATTTAATTTTTAATTTTGTGTATGTCACCAGTAAATTCCTTTGAGGACATCAATTTCTTAAGATCATCGAGTTATCTAGTTTTATGTAGAAAGAATATATGTATTTTATGAGAAAGATAAACTTATAAATAATTTATGTGAATATGTTTTCAACAAGAGTTGTAATAAATTGTGTTCATTTATAAAATTGTTGAAAGGTTGTTGGGACTTTTCTTATATTAAAAAACATTACTCATATTTTTACATACTCAATCAATAGAAATAAACATAAACGCATGAGAATATGCAAGGTGTTACAAGTTGAATGAGGTCGGTTATGACAAAATTATCGAATGGACAAGAAGTATTTTATCTTAAGGAAATTAGTTGAAAGAGAACTTTTACGTTGCTAAGTCCATGATGAAACTCCTTGATCTATAATAGTAGAAAATTGACATGTGTCCAAATTTCTACATGCTGTACTACCTTAAAAATACAGAGCTGACTGAGAGTAGGACATGTGAGCATTATCGTTATAAACTTAGAATTGACAGGGAATGACTCTTGTCACACATAAAAAAACTTAGATACTTCTCAATCACACCTAGACTACAGAGGTTATTCAAGTCACCAAAGACTGTTGAGAGCATGACATAGCACCAATCACATGATGTGATGGATGAAGTGATGGTGCACCCTTCTGATGGTGAAGCATGGAAACACTTTAACAGTGTGCATCCTTAGTGTTTAGCAAAATCAAGGAACGTGCGTCTTGGGTTATATACAAACGATCTCAATCCATTCAGGTTATTTGTTGTTCCTTATTCATGTTAGCCGGTTATACTTACGGGTTACAACTTGCCACCAAGGATGTGTATAAGGCCGAAGTTCATGTTTTTATCTATGATCATACCCAGTTTTAATAGTCCTGGTCGGAATATAGATGTTTGTCTTCGACTGTTGATTGATGAGTTGACGTAGTTGTGGTCATTTAGGGCTTTGACTTTGATGTATTGATTAAATAGAATTTTTAGATGAAGGCAACTTTGATGTGGACTATCAATGATTTTCCAGCTTATAAAATGGTTTTTGGTTGGAGCACGCATGGAAAACTAGCATGTCCATATTACATGGAAAATAACAAGGCATTCAGGCTAACAAACGATGGTAAAACATCTTTTTTTTTACTGTCACTGGAGGTTCTTCCCAACAAATCTCAGGTATAAAAAGACCAGAAAGGACTTCTTTGTGGGTTGAGTTGAAAAGGATGTTGCACTACGGCATCTTTCGGGTAAAGAATTGTACGATGTGGTGTCAAAGTACGGTGACAATGTGTTTGATTTTCAATACGGTAAGCAGAAGTTTTCTTGTTTTGGTTTAACCCACAATGGGTAAAGCAAAATTATTTTCTGGGAGCTTTCTTATTTGAAGACCAATCTCCTCTGCCATAACCTTGACGTCATGCACATAGAAAAGAATGTTTTTTAGAACATTTTCAACACGGTTATAGACGTAAAGGAGAAGACAAAGGACAACATCACGACTAGAATGACTATAGCTTTGTTTTATCACCGTAAAAATATGGAGTTGGTTTATGTTGGGTCACGGGTCACAAAGCTTAAAGCAAGCTTCGTCTTATTAGCTCCTTGGTCTCGGGGATGACCAACCTCCTCCACCTCCAGCATTGCCTCTATTCTAGTTTCATTGTGTTTGAATGTACAAATTTGTAATAAACATTTGATTTTTATATTAAGATAATTGATTTTTAAATACTTTAATTTTATATTAATTTAATTTTTTTAATTATTTTTTATTTTTGTTCAACTGATTTTTTTTTAAAATATTTTTAAATTATTACTGACAGGGTTACCAACGTAATAATTTTGTCAGTATATTCCAGAGAGTTGAAAAAGATTTACAGCAAACACTCGTGCAATTGTTAAATCACCGACAAAATTATTCTATCGGTATATTCCAAAGATTTGAAAAAAAATTACTGCAAATAGCACTACAACTCACAAACGGAATTACCCACAGTTATCTTGTCGGCGATATGCTAAATATTACCTAGAAGAATACCGATAGATTGAAGCGTGTAATTTATTTTGGAGCGCATGGTCCGTCGGTAAAGCCATCGGTAAATTTATTAACGAAGAACTTATCGACAGATTAGAAATTATTGACGACTATTTTTCAGATTGACGGTTTCTGTTCGTGATTCCATCGATAAAATAATCACAGACAAAATGTTAATGTAATTATTGATAAAAAATTTCATTAGTAAAAATGTAAAATCTGGTAGTAGATATTATTTAATAAAATATTATTTGATTTTTAATTAGTTTTTGGATAAGATTATACCTTTTTTTTAAATTTTCATTGCCTTTATATTTTTCCTTTTCATTTCCAATTAAAAAAAAAGAGGTCTTAAATCGAGAGATATTTTTATTTTTATTTTTTAATCATCCAAATGATTTTTTAAGTATGCATGTGTTATGATTGCTTTTGATTTTTATTAAAAGTTTTACCCATAAGAAAATATTTTTTTCTAGAATAAAAAATATTAATAAGAAAAGGATGGATCATATAGACATTAGTTTGTTTAGATGAAATCTAAATTATTACTTTTTTTATGATAAATATTATTTTTATATAATTAAGTAAAATTAATAAAGGATTTCTTACAACACAAGATTAAATATTTTAATATACATCTTTTTTTAACTTTACACCTTATTCTTTGGTTAATATTCACAAATCTTTATAATATTTATGGTGCATCAAATTTTAAGTTTGTAATTAAAATTATTTTTATTGCTAAAAACCATGTTAGCAATGCTTTTACACTTTATTTATTTATTTTCATTTTTTTTTTTTTTTTTGTCTCGCAACACAGGCTTAAAATATATGGCATACCTTTCCGAGATTTTAACACTTTGAATGTTTGACAATTGCTGACCGTTTGAGTATATATCCGTCAATCAAAAAAGGGTCCGTCCAACGTTTCACGGTTGAATGTTAGGCAAGTTGTTGTTGACCGGTAGTATGGAAAATATGGTTCCCCTGAACAACCATGGTTCCGTCGGTTAATTGCCCTCGTTTTCACCCGTCATTGTAGTCAACAAAGCTATCACCATCGCAGAGTGCTATCATGCATTCATGACTGCTTAACTTTAATTTTGATTGATTTATTTAGCGAGTTCACTGCATGGAATAAAAAAACAAAAAGCTTATTTACTATTTAAAAAGTTTATTATAAGAAAATAATTTATTTTCCTTCAATCATATTCCATTTTTGACGCGTGATGTTATATGCACAGGGGATACAAAATATGATTATGTAAAATGAGTAAAAAGTATAGTTACGGATTAGATAGACAAATTTAATTCTAAATTTAATTCTAAGACATATGATGGAATGTGTTTGGATTCATCGTACTTAAAGTGGCATAAATTAGTTGGATTTGATTCCACTTGAGATTGTATTTATGTAAAGAAGGTGTTTGAATTAATAGTAATTAAGGTAGAAAGTTGGATTTGGTTCCACTTGTAGGCTTAGAAGTTTACTTATGATATTGCCCTGCATTCCATTAATGAAAAGAGTGTATATATAGATTACAGAGAAACTGATTTACACCTAGACTTAAGGAGTCTGTTACTAAATACAAGGACATTTGAAATTGAAATATGAAATGGTGATCTTAATCCTGATAAGCCCCCTCAAGATAGGCCACGAGTAGAGAGGCCAATCTTGTCGTACAAGTGCTGGAATTGGGAACGAGGTAGAGGCTTTGTAAGAAGGTCTGCAAGTTGGTCTGCGGAAGAAACATGAGCCACGCGTAGTTTACCAGTCTGAACTTTTTCACGTAAAAAATGATAGTCAATGGCCACATGTTTCATCCTGGAATGAAAAACTAGATTTGAGCTTAACTGTGTGGCGCCAACATTATCATAGTAGATGACTGGTGTGGTGATCATATCAATGTAAAGTTCAGACAACAATGAACGAATCCAGCATAGTTCAGCAGCGGTAGCAGCAACAACTCGATATTCGGCTTCAGTTGATGAACGAGCAACAGTCTTCTGCTTCTTAAAACTCCAAGAGATGAGATTATTGCCAAGATAAACTAAACAAGGTTGGCACTGGTGGAGGAGTAATCATCTTTGTTTCCTGCCTAGTCAGCATCGGAAAAGGCATGAAGTGAAATTGGGGAGTTGCTATGAAGAAGAAGACCATTATTGATGGTGCCACAGAGGTAACGCAAGATGCGTTTAACAATTTGTCAATGTTCATCTGTTGGTGCATGCATGAACTGAGACATTCTGTTAACAGCAAATGACACATCTGGACGTGTGAGCGATAAGTATTGGAGGCTGCCAACGACTGTTCTGTATTCAGTAGGATTGGAGA
>Ga0307515_10004894_pt1 | contig 27383 bp, 3 predicted proteins | sample 17_EM_MG_FD_194513 | JGI IMG/M metagenome (GOLD analysis project Ga0307515, IMG submission 194513) | Populus trichocarpa ectomycorrhiza microbial communities from riparian zone in the Pacific Northwest, United States - 17_EM | ecosystem: Host-associated > Plants > Roots > Unclassified | place... | reverse complement strand
TATAGTATATTAAAGACAAAAAGCGAACTAAGTATTAGCTAAAAGAGGACCAAGTATAAACAGGATTAAGCAGCCAATAGTTAGGAAAAGTAGAGGCCTATAGGACTAGAGGGAACTAGTAGTAGAGCCTTAGACCCTTAAAGGAATTTAAGGACAACACCTAAATTTATAAGTTAAGTAGCAAGATTAACAGTTTAAGGCATTAATAGATAGTAGAGTAATAAGGAACCATATCTTACTAGCAGTAGTTAAAAGAATAGGATTACTACATAGGAAAAAGGAATGTTCTTACCTATTAGTAATAATTTTAGGAGATCCGATAGCCTACGAAGGAGGTATTATTAACCTTAAAATAGGACCTATTTAGTTAACTATTAAAGGGAGATAAATCAAGATGTCTTTTAATATATTACTATTAGGGAATAGTAAGGCAGTACTAGAAATGCCTTAGTTATAAAAATACAATCTAAGGATCGATTGGATTATAGGTTAAGTCAATATTAGGAATACTTAACGCCATAAAACGCAATAATAAGCCAAGTTAGTATAGTATTAAGTAAGGGCAACCTATAAAGAAACAGAGAAAGGACTAAGTTATATACTAAAGAAATACCACAAGTACGGTAAAAAACTATAGTTACTAAAAAGCAAGAAGCTATTAGAGTATATAGTATAGGACTATAAGATAGAATTAGAACCCGGAATAAGTTTAAGGTTTTTTTTAATTTATAAGCTTACTAAAGAAGAAGGTAGAGCATTAAAAGAGTTTATCTAGGAAAACCTATAAAAGGGATACATTAAACCATTATAGTTATTAGCGGGTTATCCAGTACTATTCGTACTAAAGAAGAACGGCAAACTAAGGCTATATATTAACTACAGACAGTTAAACAGCATTACTAGAAAGGATAGGTATTCTTTACCCTTAATTAGCGAAATCTAAAACAAAATAGGTAATGTGTAAATCTTTACGAAGATAGATCTAAGATAGGCGTACTATTAGATCCGGATTAAGGAAGGCAACAAATAAAAGGCAGCCTTTAGGTTAAAGGAAGGACTATATAAGCTATTAGTTATACAATTTGGGCTTATAAACGCACTAGTAACGTTCTAGAAGCGTATTAATAATATATTAGGAGAATACTTAGATAAATTTGTTATAGTATATTTTAATAATATTATCATCTACTTAATAACTAAGGAAGAATATGGAGAATATGTTAAATAGGTCTTAAAGAGACTATAAGAAGAATAGATACTAGTAGTAATTAAGAAATACAAGTTCTTTACTAAAAAGACCGATTTCGTTGGATTTATTATTAAACTAGGCCAACTTAATATAGATCTAAAGAAGATTAAGGCTATAGTAAATTAGTAAAAACTAAAGAACGTTATGTAATTAAGATTGTTTCTAGGGTTTTATAATTACTGTAAAAGGTTTATAGCGCAATAGTTAAAAGATATTAAACCATTTACGCGATTAATAAAGAAAGAAGAACTATAGGTATAGGGAAAAAAGCAACAGAAATTGTTTAAAGAAGTTAAAAGGTTGTTTACCTAGGAGCTAGTTCTTAAGATCTATTAACTAGGACTAAAGACAGTTATAAAAATAGATACATTAGACTTTATACTAGGGGTATACTTTATATAGAAATATTAAAACGGATAGCACCTAGTGGCATACTATAGTTAGAAGATAATACTACTAGAGTTAAACTATAATATCTATAACAAGGAGTTATTAGGTATAGTTATAGTATTAAAAAAATAGAAAGCATTTTTATAAGGTATAAAGAAACCATTTATAGTTAAAACGGATTATAAAAACCTAATAGGATTCCTAACAATAAAGGAACTTAACTAAAGATAGGTTAGATGGGTAGAGATGCTTATAGAATACTATTTTAAAATTTAATATACTAAGGGTATAGACAATATACAAGTAGATACTCTAAGTTAGAAAGCTAAACTATAAAACAATAAAAAGCTATTAGGGGCTTTACTATAAAAAGATATAGATAGATTAATTAGGTATAATTATCTAAAGATTATAGCAATTTAAAAAAAACTAGATAAAGTTTATAAGTTACCAAAAAGCTTTTAGGTATAAAGAATTCTAGAAGTATAGCTAGAAGATCTATAGATAGATATATATAAGAATTAAAAAGCAAAGTATATCCTAAAAAGTATAGCAGAGTAATTTATAGGAGAGTTTTATAAAGGATTAACTTAAGGACATAATAGAGCTAGGGGCTTAGTGTTAAGACTCTAAAAGGAGTACATTATTGACGGAATCTAGGGCTTAGCGCAAAAAGTCACTAAAGAATATTTAGATTGCTAGAGAAATAAACTAATAAGGTATAAGCTATATAGAGGGCTATAACCTATTAAAATACCAGAGAGACTATAGGAGGTTATATTATAGGACTTTATTATTAAATTACTAAAGTTAAGAGATCTTATTACCGGATAAGATTATAACGCGATCCTAGTAATAGTGGATAAGCTTATAAAGTAGGGATACTTTATAGCATGTATAGAAGAAATCTTAGCGGAAGATATCGCTAAAATCTATATTAAAGAAGTATTTATAAAACACGGAGCACTAAGCAGAATTATATTAGATAAAAATTTAAGATTTATAGCAGCATTTTAGGAAGTATTCTTAGCGGAATAAGAAGTTAAAGTAGTAACTTTTACTATATATCATCCGCAGATAGACGGTTAAACGGAAAGATTAAATTAGACGCTAGAGCAGTATTTAAGACACTATATTAATTACGCACAGAATAATTGGGTATTATTATTACTAGTTATATAGTTTATATATAATGCGACACCTTAAGAAGAAATAGGCATATTACTATTTAAGGCAAATTACGGATATAAGCTAAGAATATCATTATTACCACAATAAGTAAAAAAGATAAGTAGTATAGCTAAAGAAAGAATAAAGACGTTAATAAATCTTTATATAGACCTTATGGAATTAGTAAAGAAAATATAAAAGAGAATAAAAAAGTACTATAATACTAAGAGATCTAAGGGACCAGATCTTAAGGAGGGAGATAAAGTGTAGCTACTACACAAAATTTTTAAGAGTTAATAACTAAGTAAGAAATTAGACCACGTTAGACTAGGACCTTTTAAAATTACGCAAAAAATTTCACCAGTTACGTTTAAGTTAAACCTACTAGCTAAAATAAAGATCTACCCTATATAGTATATCGCAATGCTAGAGCCAGTATATAGGAATATTAAGCTACTAGTTTACGAAGCGGATATATATAGAGGATAAAAAGAGAACAAATAGCAAGTTTTAAAGGTCGTTAATTATAAGGATATTAACGACGAAATATAGTATAAGGTAAAGTGGATAGGCTATACTAAAACTACCTAAAAGCTACTAGAGAATTTAAAAAACGCTACGGGAAAGGTATAGGAGTATTGGAAGAAATTAGGTTAGGTAATATTAATAAAAAAGGATCGCTAAAAAATAAGTTACCTAAGGGGGACCCAAGAAGAGCAGTTACTAAGCTATTTAGATTTATATCCTTCTTAGCCAGAAAAGAATCCGTTTTTTTATTATTAAGTTCCTACAGACCCTATTTTATAAGTTTTTACTTCTTAAAACGGACCTTTTTATAAACCTTCTTAAGACGGATTAACCGAGTGGACGCTATAAGATAAGACTTAAGGGCCCGTTACTAAGTATCGGCAGCCTCCCGTTCTGTGTTATAGAAACGGCGCACTTCCGCTAGAGTAATAGATAGTTTATTATCTAGCCGCGTAGCAGCAGATTAAATATAAAACCCTAAAACAAATTAATTAGGGAACTAGACAACTATTAAGGGTAATAAGTTACGTATATTTAGCATTAGAGATAAAGTAAACATTACAGAATAAATAAATATTTGCTTTAATGCACTTTAAATAGGAGGACGGTTATCGCAAAGATAGGTTCGCCAACGTAATATAAACTAGCCCCTTTTTCGAACAGCGAGAATATAGAGATAGTATAATCTTACTAAGAGATAGTATTACAGTAATAGTGCGAGCACGACGAGCAGTCAAAGAAGGAGAAATTGCTTTAGGTATAATAAGCAATAATATTAACTAAATTAATTAGACGGATATTATACCTCTAGTAAACAACTTAGAGATATTAGGTATCTTTAAAAACGAAGATAAAAAGGAGGAAGATAGTATTACGGACGCTTTAAGTACGATATTATAACTACTTAGGGAAGAGTTAGAAGAAGCTAGTTAGTTAATATAAGTACGGTCTAGGATCAGTGTGGCCAACAGGCAGCGTCGCTAGCAGCGAGCTGCTGATGTAAGTAGTCAGTCAGCGTACATAGTTATAACAGTTAGTCAGCGTATATTTATGCAGCGCGCTGACAGCTCGCTGCATAGATAGTAAAAAAGGACTAATTTAGTAGTATTTTAAAGCCTTTAGCAGAAGTTAAGAACCCCTAGATCTTTAGCTATAATGCCTTAATTACGTAGTACCCTATAAGGCGCCGCGTGAACTTATTTAGGTTTTACTACCTCTGCTTAATATCTACGAACTACCTCTACAAGCACGCCCGCGCTCGCGCCTATGCCCACGTACGCGCCCGCGCCCACGCGTAGTATACCTAGTATTCTGTCCAAATGCTAATCGCTTATAATAAGTTAATATATTAATGCGAACAGAGCTAGCCGGGTAGCTGTGGCGGCGCTTAATAGTTAGACGTTAGGGTAGGCATAAGTAAGGCAAATACGAGGTAATGTTTAGGTATACGCGCGACGGTTACTTACTAATGCAGATACAAATAACTTAAATTTATATAATATTTTAACTTAACCAGGAAGGAACTAAACTTAATTAGTAGGGAGTATCTGTGTATTAATTAGGGTGTCCGCGTAATGTCCCTTTACTACTATCCTTCTTTAAAGCCTCTACAGCGTACTAATTAAATTTAATAATATTTAAACACTATCTAAGGTTAAATAAGGTAGATTTAAGACTTAGTAACACTAATATTTATATATATACTACTAAAAATATAAAATATAACTCTATAACTCTACTAGATCTATATAATTACCCAATTAGGATAAGCGCGCTGACAGCTTTGCAGTCAGCGTATATACTTTTCCAGCGAGCGTCCAGCGAGCGGCTTGATTGGCTGCAGTCAGTCAGCGGAAGACGTCTTCGCTCGCTAAACGCTAACTGTTGGCCACACTGTCTAGGATAAAGCCGATAGAGCTATATAACGAGGAATGGTAACTAAGGTTATATAATATAATCTATATAATCTATAGGATCTATACACTCTGTAATAAAGTAGATAAAGTACATATATATTATATACAAGAAGGATTTTATAGGAGTACGGTTATATATTTAAGGACCCTTAGTTCCTACCTAGATAGTTCCTTCCTTATAGTAATTCTTAGAATACAATTAGAGTTAATCTATTAGGCAACCACTTTACCAGTTATTATTACGTTATTAACTTTAATTTGCATTATCTACACACCTAGCCCAATAACGAGCCCATCGTAGTACTTGCTATAAGGTTCCATTATAATACCCCCATAACACCTTATACACATCTACCTATTTCTACTAACTTAGCAATTAGAGACTAACCGTAAAATAGTAATTTAATGGCAATCTAATGGCAATCTAACGGCAATTTACGGCATTCTGCTATATTTTACTAAGGTTTACTAAATTCTGCTAAGTTCTGCTAGGACTACGACCTAAACCCTATTTTGCCTATATATGTATTAACTAAGCAACTAAGTTAACAATATATGCCTTTTCTTCCTGTTTTCCTATCTTCTTTCCTTATATAACGTCTTAACCTCCTTATACAGTTTATATATATAGCTTAATAATATTTACCTTGCTATATATTATCGTCACTTATACTTACTTATAACACTAGCTAAAAAGCTAATTATCTTAAGGTAAGAAATATATAAAAGATCCTAGAAAGCCTTATAGCCCTATAAAATAGCCTAGCTTTCCCCTTTTAAAGCCCTAGCTAACCTATTTATTTTACTAAATATAATATACTAGGGAGTATAGATATAATAATAAAGTAATTAAAGTCTATTAAGCTCCCTAACCCCTAACTACTATCCAATAGAATAAACCCTACCTTTAAGAATTAAAGGATTTAGGTATAAGGAAAGCTCTATATTAACTATAACTATTTTCTTTTTAAAGAAGCTAAAATGCTTTACCTCTTTAGTTAAACTACTAGCGACGCCTAACGGCACCTTTAAGCCAAGTTTGAGGACAAGTCCCCTATGCGATTTATATCTATTAATAAGATAATATAGCACTTAGCGGCTATTTATATTAACCTAAATAAAGTATAAAATGTCTAGTATAACTATAATCGCCTAATAATAAAACTAAACTAACCCTTTACTAAATTTTAGATTTAATTTCTATACCTTACGGGGGAAGGTTAGGTTCCCCTTAAGAACTACTAATTAGACCTATATAATAAGCTAACAATCTAGCTATAAGAAAAGATTGCTATAACCTTAGATAACCTACTAATAAAAGACTTATAGCTTATTGCCTATTATTAGACTTATAACTAAAGCGGATTAACGCCTACCCTAATTGGTAGAAGCAACTTTATAGCGATTAAAACTTATTAGCTATACCTATAGAAGCTAGAGTAGGAAGATAAGCTATAACTACTCTTACTTAAAAAGCGGTTATAACTACGTACTAGCAAGCCTCGCCTAATTAGCTATATACTACGCTACTAACTAGTGCTTATTGCAATACTTTAATTAACCTTACCTCGGCTACGTGCTATAACTATAATAAGAAGGGTTACTTTGCCTTATCTTGCTTAGAGTTAAAAGATATAGGTAATATTAAGGAGATAGAGGAAAGAGAAACGTCCAACGAGTTAGGAAAAGGAGAACCCTAGGGAAAGACTCCCCCCTAGGGTACCCTATTAATTTTAAAGAGATTAATCTTAGTTAGTTAATAGGTGGAAAGCATTTTACGGTTCTATATATAGTATCTTAAAATATATATAGAGTTAATATAACCGCCCTTATTAACACTAGAGTAAATAGCTTTGCCTTTATAAATACTGCCTATATAAATAATATTGCTAAGTTTTTAAATACAAAAGCTACCTAACTAGAGAAGCCTATCTAGGTAAAAGGCTATAATAACTAAGCCGGTTAGCCGGTTACCTATATCTTAAAGTTATATATTACTCTTAATAGATAACGCTAATATAGTATCCCTTTTTATATCCTAGACCTAGGGTCCTATAATATAATCCTTAGCCGAAAATAGATATCCTATTTTAATATTTAGCTAAATATATAATAAAGATAATTTATCTAGCCGGAGGATAGACTAAAATTACCCTCCTTTATTAGGGAAACCTAAACTAACCGCAAGATACTAGCTATAAAGGCCGACCCTACCTACTAGTAGGATATCTAGGCCCGTAACCTAGCCTTTACTTAAGAAGACGCCTACTATAAAGCTAGAAAGAACTCTATATTAATAAAGATACTCTCCTAAAGTGCTATATTTAAAGAGGACTCTATATATAGCAGTGGGACGGATAGTAATATAGATAACGTCTAAATCGCGTAGACCTAATTAGTATAGAAAAGAACGTATTAATAGAATATATGGGATAACCTTTAAAAGATATAATAGGAGCTAAAAGGAGTAATAATAACGCTAGTACCCTAGAAGCCCCTAAAGTTATATACGCCTCTATTATATAACCCCCCTATAATAGATATTACCGCAATTAGCGCTATAGCGTTCTACTTTAATATATACTAGAAGGACAATAAGATCTTTATAACGAGCCTATATAAGATTAACTAAATTATTAATAATAGGGAGGAAAAGCTAGCTAATGGAACCGACAAAAAACTAGTTAAACACTTTCTCCCTACCATCTATATAAATTATAAGGACGTATTTTTAAAAGCGGCTTTAGATAAGTTACCCCCTTACCGGATATATAATTATAAGATTTAATTAAAAGACAATAATTTACTAGGCTATACTCCTTTTTACTAATAGTTAACGAACAAGCTAAAGGTAATAAAGTAGTACTTAATCGATAACCTTAATAAAGGGTTTATTAAGCTAAGTTAAGCCCCTTTTACCTCCCCTATTCTATTTATAAAAAAGCCTAATAAAGATCTTAATTTTTATATTGACTATTAAAAGCTAAACGCTATTACTTAAAAGGATTAATATTCTATTCCCTTAATTAACGAGACCCTTATACGTCTAAGCTGGGTAAAGATCTTTACTAAACTTAATATCCGCTAAGCTTTTTACTAAATTAGAATAGACCCTACATTTAAAGATTTAATAATATTCTGTACCCGCTATAGGTTTTATAAATATAAAGTTCTTCCTTTTAAATTAATAAACGGACTGGCTATGTACTAAAGGTATATAAATAATATTCTTTCTAATTACCTTAACGAATTCTATACAGTATACCTAGATAATATTCTTATATACTTAGACAACGAACTTAAATACTAAGTTTATGTTAAGAAGGTCCTAGAGAGATTACGGAACGCGGGCTTATAAACCGATATTAAAAAATATATATTTAGGGTAAAATATATAAAGTACCTTAGGTTTGTTGTAAGTATAAATAAGATTAAAGTTAACCCTAAAAAGGTTAAGGCAATCCGTAACTAGAAGCCCCCTTATACTATAAAGAGGATCCAGTCCTTTCTTAGTTTTTATAATTTTTATTACTAGTTTATCCGTAAATATAGAGTTATAGCAAAGCCTCTTATACAACTTACCCAGAAAGACACGCCTTTTATCCTTAATAATAACTATATAAAAGCCTTTAGAGAGTTAAAAGATCGGTTTATTTCTTCTTTAATTCTTTATTACTATAACCCGGACCTTAAGTTAATACTAAAAATAGATGCTTCTAATAAAGTTATAGCGGGAATCCTATTATAGTTATATCTAGACGGTGAATAGTACCCTATTGCCTTCTTTTTAAAAATAATGGATCTAGCTAAGTATAACTATAAAGTATATAATAAAGAAATGCTAGCTATTATCTAATTACTATCTTAATAGCGCGTAGAGCTTAAAGGTATAAACTCCCAGATTAAGATATACACAAATTATAAAACCCTAGAATACTTTATAACTATAAAGTAGCTTACTAAACAATAAGCTTACTAGGCTAAAATACTCTCCTAATTTTTTTTTATAATTATATATTATTCTAGCAAGTAAAACTCTAAGGCTAATACCTTAACCCAAAGGGAATAAGACGTAAGACCCTAGGATAAGCTAAAGGCCTAATACTAGATATATGCCCTCCTCTATCCTAAACAGCTTAACCTATAGATCTTTAGGGAGCTAGACTTTAAGTAGAATAGTTTAATACCTATAGAAGAAGTCTTAGACAAACTAATAGGGCTAATTAATTATATCCTAACTACGAACCGCACGGCCAACTCCCTAAAAGCCCTCTGTAATTAAGCTATAAAGAATAACCCTAATTTAGAAATAGAAGAAGGGCTACTTCTATACTAAAAATAACTTATAGTTCCGGATATTAATAACCTATAGATAGAGCTAATCCGTAAAGCCCACTATTAAGTCTTAATAGTACACCCTAGCTAAGATAAGACCTATTAACTATTAACGCCCCGTTACTACTAGTAAGGACTTCTATTAGATATAAATTAATTTATAAGAAACTGCTATACTATAAACGCGCAGATACCCCTAGGTGGCTATAACCGCTACCAGTTCTAGAACGCCCTTGGCAGTATATTACAATAAACTTTAAGTCATTTCTAAAGGATACCCACGGCCACAATACGGCCTTTATAGTAATTAACCAACTATATAAGCAATTCGTCTCCCTCCCTTATTTTAAGACTATAACTATAAAGGATATAGCCCGCCTCTATATTAATAATATCTATTAATTTTACGGTGCCCCTAAATTAATTGTCTCTAACTATGGTCCCTAATTTATATTAGATTTCTAAAATAAATTTTACCGCATTCTTGGGATTAAGATTAAGCTCTCTACTACATTTTATCCTTAGACTAATGGCTAAACTAAAATTATAAACTAGTACCTTAACTAGCGACTCCGCCCCTTTATGGACTACTATTAGGATACCTGGTTAGAATTACTACTTATAATAGATTACGTATAGCTTACGCTCCCCTATAATAGTATAGGGATATTACTATTTAAACTACTCTATAGGTATGCACCACGGACGTCCTTTAATTAGAATAGGCCTACTAAACCTACTATAGCCCGAGGATGTCTTAGCTATAAAGAAGCCCGGATATTTACTAAAAGAATATATAGAGCCTAGGAGACTACCTAAACAATTATAAAAAAGGCGTAAGAGAAAAAGGAGTCTGATGGAAACTAATACTGTCACGAGGTAGACTTCTAAGTAGGAGATAAGGTATAGGTGTTAATAAAGAATTAGAAAACCTAGAGGCCAAGTTATAAGTTAGACTACTAGATGGCTGGCCTATATGAGATCTTAGAGAAGGTAGGACACTCTTTTAGGGTTAAACTACTAGAATTAATAAAGATCTATTCTGTCTTCTCCCTAGACCGACTATAAAAAGCTATAGACAATCTATTGCCTGGGTAGTATAATAACCCCTTACCGCCAATCTAAATTGCAGAGGACGAGGAATAGGAAGTTAAAGAAATCCTAGCAGTTAGGAAGGACCGTAACGTCTTAAAATACTATACTAGCTAGGTAGATTACAATAAGGACCTAAAATAGTATCCTACGTCTAATTTTAAGTACTCTCCATATAAGTTACGGGACTTTTACTTAGCCTACCCTAACCTCCTAGGACTACTACGCTACTTAGAAAACTAGATTAAGTGCTAGGAAGAAGGGGTAGATAACTATAATAGTTTAGATAATAATAAGGAGCTTAAATAACGCCTAAGGGCAGGCTTTTTTTAAAAGGGGGGGTAATATAACGGTGTTAGGGCACGTTACCGGCTATACTATCTGCTATTATCTAATACTGTTTTCTACTATTTGCTACTATATAATACTATTTTCTACTATTAGCTCGCCTACCACTAGCGCCTTAGCGACTTGCGCTATTTATTTATTTACACTAGCCTTAATGACCCTCTTTTCTCCTCCTTAGCTCAGTATCTCTATAAAATAGCATTCCATAAGCTTTAGTTTAGAGGTATTTATATAAGCCGTTATATAGGGTCTATTTAACTGGGGTCTATAACCCGTTAGTAACCCACTAGTAGTAACCTATACTAACAACTTATATACTATTTTATGTATATATTATATAGATGGTGCGCAAGGCTAAAGTATAGATTAGTGGCGGATTTAACGGGTATATAGCCTTATTGTCTATAAATCTAGCCGTATATAAGTAACCTATAACCTACCTATAAAGTATATACGGCGCTACGCTAGTATAATATAAGGCTAAAGTAGGGTTAGCGGCGGATTTAATAGGTCTATAGCCTTACTATTTATAAATCTAGCTATATATAAATAACTTATAACCTACCCACGAGGTATTAGCGACCTACCTATATAAGTAAGCTTTTAGAATATTTCTAGTCTACTAAATTTAGGTAATAGTATTAAGCCCTACTAGCTCTACCTATTAAATAGGCTAATTAGGATTTTCTATACCGGGTATAAAAAATCGCTATTAGCTCGGTTAAATATAGAGGAGTCTTAGTAAAGTAAATCTAACTAATTAAATAACTTTAACTACTGGTTAAAGTTCCTTAATATCTTCGCGCCGCGTATATATACTACCCGTCTCTCTATACGCAAAATTAAAACACTTTTTCCCCTTTAAATTTTTTCCTTACTAAGGTTTTTTATGGGGTTTTATTAAGGCTTAAGTATTATGGGATTTATACGTTCTTACGTCTCTGCGCGCTTTAACGTTCTTAACCCATGCCTACGTTCGTCCCAAGACACTTACGCACGTTCCCCTACAACCCCTATTTATACCCATACCTAACCTATTCTATTCTGCATCTAAATATCTTTATATTAACTACGCATAGTTACGCATACGTAGCCTTCTTCAATTACTACCCCGTTTAGTATATTGTATTCTAGCTTATACCCACTTCTATAACATTAAGTATATAAAGGATTAGGGACAACCCTTTTTAAAGGGGGGGGGGCATTGTTAGGTAAAACCTAAGTAGATAGTTATATAGCCGCAAGGTATAGGCGACCTTAAGGCAACCTAGGGGTAACTCGCCCGTAAGGCATATACACTATATATGCCTAGGGAAAACCCTTCCTCGCATATAGACTCCTCCTTTTTCTCTTAAGGATTCGTCTCTGTCTATACAATATACCCTATTATTCTATCATTGGACTTTCTATCTACACCCTTACCTTATACTAAATTATTAAATAGTCGAACTATATAAGGTTCTTAAAAAAAATAGGCAAATTATATAAAGTAAAGCTCCTAGATTTAATTAAGGTTTACCTTATTTTCTTACTAAATAAGCTATAGAAAGCTATAAATAACCTACTACTTAAATAAAAGAATAAACCTCTCTAACTAATTTAAGTTAATATTAATAATAAATAGAAAGTTAAAGAAATACTACCCTATAAACTTATAAGGGGAATATTAAAGTACTATATTAGTTAGAAAGGCTATAATTTAGACTTAACCTAATGCCCTAATTAGAATTCTATAGGCTATTTTTAAAGGCTTAAAAAGTTTTATAATTAATATCCTAGTTTACCTAGACCTCTAAAGTACCTAAATAAATAGATAGAATGCTAGTATAATAAAGATAATAAGCTACTAAAAGAGTATAGGGACAAAAACGCCCTAAGGCCTTAATAATAAAAAATGAAAACTATAAGAACTGTAATAGTGCTAGGGTATACTACCTACTATATTCTATAGACCCTAACTTTTACTAATTAATTAGGATTTTCTATACCAGGTATAGATAATCGCTATTAGCCCGCTTACTACTAGCGCCTTAGCGGCCCTTATAATATATTTACCTACTACCCCTAATAATTCTTCTTCTTCTTTTCCTTAGCTTAGTGTAACGGCGCTATTGCATATTACCTGCCAAATTCTGCCATATTTTGCCAACCTATAATTAGCTCGCCCAAAGCTAGCGCCTTAGCGGCTTACCTTATATATTTATTACATCGGTCCTAGCAACCCCTTTTCCTTCTCCTTAGCTTAGTATCTTCGTAATATAGCACTCTATAAGCTTTGGTTTAGAGGTAATTATATAAGCCGTGATATTATACTAAGCTCACCTTACCCTGCCTAAGAAGGCCTTAATAATATCCTACCCTAAAAGAAACTTCGTCTATAACGACGCGTTAACGCGCTATACTTAGACACTAAAACAACTCTATATTGCCTGGGAAGGCCTAGATAATATCCTACCTTATAAGCTAGATAGGACTAAACCTATACCCCTGGAATTAAAACTAAAGCATATAATACTGACGAACCTTAGGAAGCTAATAATGGCACCTAAAGTAAGCTTATTTAAAAGAGCTGCTTTTACCTAAGAGGAACTTAAGATCTAATTAGGATTAGAAATTGAAGATAATAATATTATTATAGACGTACGCGAGTAGATTTACGCCCTTGTAGCCAGCTAGGAAGCCGATTATCTTAAAGTAAGAAATATATAAGAGACCCTATAAGAGATTCTAGAAAGCCTTACAGCCCTATAAAATAGCCTAGCTTCCCTTTCTTAAAGCCCTAGCTAACCTATTTACTCCACTAAATACGATATACTAGGGAGTATAGATATAATAATAAAGTAATTAAAGTCCGTTAAGCTCCCTAACCCCCTATTACTATTTAATAGAATAAACCCTACCTTTAAAAATTAGAGTATTTAAGTATAAAAAAAGCTCCGTATTAACTATAACTATTTCCTTTCTAAAGAAGCCAAAATACTCTACCTTTTTAGTTAAACTACTAGGGACGCCTAACGGCACCTCTAAGCCAAGTTTAAGGATAAGTCCCCTATCCAATTTATATCTATTAATAAAATAATATAGTACCTAGCAGCTATTTATATTAACCCAAACAAAGTATAGAACGCCTAGTACGACTATAATCGCCTAATAATAAAACTAAACTAACCCTTTACTAAATTCTAAACTCAATTCCTATACCTTATAGGAGAAGGCTAGGTTCCCCTTAAGAACTACCGATTAGACCTATATAATAAGCTAATAATTTAGCTATAAGAGAAGATCGCTATAACCTTAAATAACCTACTAACTTATAACAAACTTATAGCTCGTTACCTATTATTAAACTTAAAACTAAAGCGGATTAAAGCCTATTCTAATTAGCAGAAGCAACTCTATAGTAATTAGAACTCGCTAGCCACACTTATAAAAGCTAAAGTAGGAAGATAAGCTATAACTACTTTTATACTAAAAGCGGTTATAACTATGCACTAGCGAGCAACGCCTAACTAGCTATATACTACGCCATTAACTAGTGTTTACTATAATACTTTAATTAACCCTGTCTTAGCTACGTGCTATAATTATAATAAGGAGGGTTACTTTGCCTTATTTTGCCTAGAGCTAAAGAATATAAGCAATATTAAGAAGATAGAGAAAGAAGAAACGTCCAATAAATTAAAAAAAAAGAAGAACCCTAGGGAAAGACTCCCCCCTAGGATACCCTATTAATCTTAAAGAGATTAACCTCAGTTAGTTAATAGGTGGAAAGCATTTTATAGTTTTATATATAGTATCTTAAAATAGATATAAAGTTAATATAACCGCCCTTATTAACATTAGAGTAAATAGCTTTACCTTTATAAACACTACCTATATAAATAATGTTGCCAAGTTTTTAAATGCAGAAGCCATCTAACTAGAGAAGCCTATCTAGGTAAAAGGCTATAATGGCTAAGCCGGTCGGCCCGTTACCCACGTCTTAAAGTTATATATTGCTCTTAACGGACGACGCTAATATAGTATCCCCTTTTATATTCTAGACCTAGGATCTTATAATATAATCCTTAAACGAAAATAGATATCCTATTTTAATATTTAGTTAAATATATAATAAAGATAGTTTATCTAGCTAGAAGATAGACTAAGGTTACCCTCCTTTATTAGGGAGATCTAAACCAACCGTAGGATACTAGCCGTAAGGGCTAACTCTACCTATTAGTAGGATATCCTAGCCCGTGATCTAGTCTTTGCCTAAAAAGACGCCCGCCGTAAAGCTAAAAAGAACTCTATACTAATAAAAATACTCCCCTAAAGCGCTATATTTAAAGAGGACTCTATATATAAAAGCGGGACAGATAGTAATATAGACGACGTCTAAATTACGCAGATTTAACTGGTATGGAAAATAACGCATTAATAGGATATAAGGGATGACCTCTAAAAGATATAATAGGAGTTAAAAGAAGTAATAATAACGCTAGTGCCCTAGAAGTCTATAAAGTTATATACACCCCTATTATTATATAACCCCCCTACCGTAGATATCGCCGCAATTAGTGCTATAGCGTTTTACTTTAATATATACCGGAAGAATAACGAGGTCTTTATAATAAGCCTATATAAGATTAACTAAATTATTAATAATAGGGAGGAAGAGCTAGCTAAGGAGACTAATAAAGAACTAGTTAAACGCCTTCTTCCTACTATTTATATAAATTATAAGGATGCATTCTTAATGGCGGCTTTAGATAAGTTACCCCCTTACTAAACGTACGATTATAAAATTTAATTAAAAGCTAATAACTTGCTAGGTTATAGCCCCCTCTACTAATAATTAATGGATAAGCTAAAAGTAATAAAGTAGTACTTAATTAATAACCTAAATAAAGGGTTTATCGAGCTAAGTTAAGCCCCTTTTACTTCTCCTATCCTATTTATAAAAAAGCCTAATAAAGGCCTCCGCTTTTATATTAACTATTAAAAGCTAAACGCTATTACTTAAAAGGATTAGTATCCTATTCCTTTAATTAATAAGACCCTTATATATCTTAGCCGGGCAAAAATCTTTACTAAATTTAATATCTGTTAAGCTTTCTACCAAATTAAAATAAACCCTATATCTAAAGATTTAACCACGTTCTATACCTGTTATAGCTCCTATAAATATAAAGTTCTTCCCTTTAGACTAATTAACGGACTAGCTACGTACTAAAGGTATATAAATAACGTTCTTTTTAATTACCTAGACGAATTCTGTATAGTATACCTAGACAACATTCTTATATACTTAGACGATAAACTTAAGTATTAAGTTTATATTAAGAAGGTCCTAAAGAGATTATAAAACATAGGCTTATAAGTTAATATTAAGAAATATAAGTTTAGGGTAAAACGTATAAAGTACCTTGGGTTTATCGTAACTATAAAAGAAATTAAGGTTAACTCTAAGAAGGTAAAGGTAATTTATAACTAGAAGCTCCCTTATATAGTAAAAGGGATCTAGTTCTTCCTTAGCTTTTGTAACTTCTACCGCTAGTTTATCCGTAACTATAGAATTATAATAAAACCTGTTATTTAACTAACTAGGAAGGATACGCCTTTTATCTTTAATAATAACTATATAAAGGCCTTTAAAGAGATAAAAGATCGGCTTATCTCTTCTCTAATCCTTTATTACTATAACCCGGACCTTAAATTAATACTAAAAACGGATACTTCTAATAAAGTTATAGCGGGAATCCTATTATAGCTATATCCGGACGGTAAATAGTACCCTATTTCCTTTTTCTTAAAAATAATAAATTTAGCTAAATATAACTATAAAGTATATAATAAAGAAATACTAGCTATTATTTAATTACTATCCTAATAACGCGTAGAGCTTAAAGGTATAAACTCTAAAATTAAGATATATATAGATTATAAAGTAGCTTACTAAATAGTAAGCCTAGTAGGCCGAAATACTCTTATAATTCTTTTTTATAATTATATATTATTCTAGTAAGTAAAACTTTAAAGCTAATACCTTAACCTAAAGAGAATAAAATATAGGATCCTAAAATAAGCTAAAGACCCTATACTAGACGCGCGCCCTCCTTTACCCTAAATAGTTTAACCTACGGATCCTTAGGGAGCTAAACTTTTAGTAAAGCTAGCTAGCACTAATAGAGGAGTCCTTAAATAAACTAATAGGGCTAATTAACCGCTTCTTAACTATAAACCGCACGGCTAACGCCTTAAAGGCCCTCCGCGATTAAGCCGTAAAAAAACCCCTAATTTTAAAATGGAGGAAGAATTGCTCCTATACTAGGAGTAGCTTATAATCCCTAACGTTAATAACCTACGGACTAAACTAATCTATAAAGCTTATTACTAAGTTTCTATAGTATACCCTAGTAAGAATAAGACACGTAAAATTACTAACTGCCGCTACTACTAGCTGAGAATAGTTATAGATATTAACTAATATATATAGAACTGCGAAGACTTCTGGAAAGCTATAACCCTATAGGATAAAACCCTAGGACTACTTAAGCCACTCTTAATACTAGAGCGCCCTTAATAGTATATCTCTATAAACTTTTATAAGCTACCTATAGACCGTAACAGATATAATATGGTTATAGTTATAGTTAACCGCTTTAGTAAACGCCTATTCTCCCTTCCCTATTATAAGAATATTAATGCTAAAGAAGTAGCCCGGTTATATATTTACTACATTTACTAAGTTTATAGACTATTAGATACTATTATATCTAATTATAGGTTATAGTTTATATCGGCCTTTTAGAATAAGTTTACCTAGATCTTAGGCATTAAGCTAAAGCTTTTTGCGGCTTATTACCCCTAAATAGGCGGTTAAACGGAGATTATAAATTAGTACCTAGACCAGAGGCTTAGGCCCTTTATTAACTACTTTTAGGATAACTGGTCTAAACTGCTACCTTTAATAGACTACGCCCAAGTAACTCTACCCTATAACTCTATAGGGTTTACCCTAATTTAGCTAAAAATAGAATACTTACCCCGTATAAGCTTTAACTAAAAAAGGCTAGAAGAACCCTAGACTGTATAAGAGAAGCTATCCTATAGTAAGGCCTAATAGTATATTAAACGCTTAGAGGAAGCCTAAACGGTAGCCTATAAGAACCTAGGAAAAGCCTAAAGATTTATAGAATAGTAGGCGAATAAACACCGTTAAGAGCCCGACTTTGCCCCTAGTGATATAGTCTAGGTTATAATAAAGAATTGGAAAACCAAACGACCTAGCCGTAAGTTAGACTACTAGATAGCAGGACTGTATAAGGTTCTTAAAAAGTTAGGTAACTTGTATAAGGTAAAGCTCTTAAATTTAATTAGGGTGCACCCTATCTTCTTACTAGATAAGTTATAGAAAGCTATAAATAACCTATTCCCCGGACAAAAAAACGAGCCTCCCCTACTAATTTAAGTAAATAGTAACAACGAATAGGAAGTTAATAAAATACTAGCCTATAAGATAGTATAGGGAATATTAAAATACCGTATTTAATAAAAGGGCTATAACCTAGACCTAACTTAGTACCCTATATAGAACTTTATAGGCTGCCCCTAGAAGCTTAAAGAGTTCTATAACTAATACCCTAACATACCTAGACCCCTAAAGTACTTAGATAAGTAGATAAAATGCTAGTATAATAAAGATAATAAGTTACCGAAGGAGTATAGGGATAAGAACGCCCTAAAGCCCTAATACAGCTATCTGCCAAGTTTTACTAGATTTTACCGTTTTCTACTAGTACCGTAAAAGTTTAGATATTTAGAAACTTCGACCGCCGGTTAAAGTTGTCTAATTAGTTAAATCCTTGCTAAGACTTTTAGCGGCTACTCTTCCTAGCTTAGCGCTTCTACTTAACCTATAGTTGCCTCTTAGTACTTAGTCCAAACGCGCTTATGTCTTTTTTCTTTTCTTATCTTATATTTTATAATCTTATATTTTAAAAGCCTAGTACTATCTTATTTCTAACTAAGCCTAAAGGTAGGCTTTCTTTTAAAGAGGGGGGTAATATAATAGCGCTATTGCACGTTACCTACTAAATTCTGCTATATTCTGCTAACCTATAATTAGCTCGCCTAAAGCTAGCGCCTTAGCGGCTTACCCTATATATTTATTACATCGGTCCTAGCAACCCCTTTTCCTTCTCCTTAGCTTAGTATCTTTATAAGTGTTGGTATGACTTTAACAATGTGCAGAATATATATATCACAATGATATGTATTATGCGGTGTTGTAGATAGATGTTGATTCTCTAAGATCTACGCGTTGTAGAAGATGTAGTTCTTTGCGTGTTCCCCCTAACCTAAATAAGACTAGCGTTAGGGGTTAAGGAACTGTTGTATGCTCTAATGTAACATATTCTAGCTACACTAGGAGTACTTTAAAATGCGAAGAACTAGTATTCTATAACTATTGTTACGGTACCGGCAAATTGCTATAGATTGCCATAGATTACTACAGATTGCCATAGATTGCGGTAAATTGCGGTTATATAACGCGAAGATTGTATATAACTTCGAAAATCTATATACGCACTTCTCCTTCCTTTCTTCCTTGCCCTATGTCTTTGAATTAGTGCTATTATTAGTGGTACGTTCTACCCATTCCACTATCTTTAACTTAATTCGGTTTGTGTTAATAAGTCGCTTAAGGGCCAATAATGGTTTGCTTTTGGTTATAGCGTCTATAGGGTTACTGTCTCTATTAATCCACTTAACTTTAGCTATTTTACGTCTTTTATATAACTGGCGTAGGTATATAACGTTAATTATAAGTCTCTTCTCCTGTATAGTTTTTAGCTTAACGAGACATTTATAGATTAACTTGGAATCGGTGCAAAGGATGAGTGGTAGGTTAATATTAAGTTGCAATTTAACTGTGGCCTTAATTGCAGCACTAATATTAAAACTATGGGCTATAGCGTATAACTTGGAGGCTAGTACGCTTCTAGTGATTTTTTTATACTTAACTGAGGACCAGTAGACAATGTTCGCCTTATTTAATGAGTCTGCTAGTACTAAGATATATCTAATCTGTAATAAAAGGTCCTTATTATTTGCGAATAAGGAATCGGTGAATATAAGTAGTTAAAGTGTCTTTATATTAAGCTTGACGAAGCTTAAACCTCTTATTAAGTTCTTAATTTGCTATTAAATTCTCTTATTAAGTAGTTTTGCGTCTTTCTTATTAGGGTTAATTACCTAGGCAGCGTAGGATAAATTAAAAGAAGCTTTAGGCTGGTATATAGACGTAATATAAGCTCCTCTTACTCGTTGGGCGATGTATTAGTCCTTGGGTATAAGTGCTATATAAATAGTGCCTCTAGAACTAGTTGTTATAATAGCTTCCTTAATATTAATAAGGGTTAAGTTCTGGTATTGGCGTTCCTGTGTAAGTGTGATTATATAATCTTATTGTTGGATAATGCCTCCGTTGAACTTAATTGGGTGCTTTGGCGTAAGTTGTTTGCGTTTCTTAGTTAGGAACTTGGCTTTCTTAATCTTCTCCTGTTCCGAAGCTGTAAAGACTAGGTTAGTAAGTAAGAGGGTGTTATTAGTCTGTAAACTAACTATTCTAAAGTTTGTGGGGTTGTTAAGGTGAAGTAGGCAGGGATTATAAGTGGATTGGCTTATGTTTAGTTCTTTAATATAGTGGTTATAGTAAGTCTTAAACTAATAATTGCCTACCTTAGGAATGCTGTATAAAGGTCTAATAACCTTTAGAATTGTGCCTTGTGAAACTCTAAGTGCTATACTAAGTTTAAGAGGTGCTCTGATATAGAAGTCTTAATTTAGTTTTGTAGCTGATTATATATAGGCCTATAAAATATCTCGTAAGTAGAGATATGTACCGTTGTTCTTAGTTATAGCTGTAATGTAGAGAATGAGGCGTTGGCTGACTTATTGAATTGTAGGTGATTGGGTTAGCATAAGGTCTTTCTCTAGGTTGTTATAGGCCTATATAACTAGTCTTAACTTCTTAAAGGCTTTATTAGTACTAGAGTTCTTAATCTTGTTAATAAATCTAGAGTTGAATACTCTATTGCCTTATTGCACATCTTTAGGGTTAACTAGTTTGAAAACTCCTTTCTTAAGTAATCCCTTAATCTCTTTCTGGCGTAATTCTGTAAACTAATTAGAATTTATAAGTTAATTATTGTCCTCCTTGTCCTGTAGGTAAATTAAGATATTCGCGGTATTTGCTTTAATAGGGTACTTGCGTAGTCTACCTCTTCTACGCTTAATAGGTTGGGGTCTAGGTTTAATTTAAGGTTGGGGTTTAGGCTTAGTTTAAGGTAGGGGTAGTTCGCTTTTGTTATCTTTTAGTTGCGTATCCTTTATAATCTTAGGGTTTACTAAATATAGTTTTACGACTATGCTACGGAAGTTAGTGGGTTTATGTGGGAGTTATATAGTATAGGTCTTATTTTTAATACTGAGTAGGTTATATGGACCAGACTAATAGCTAGGTTAACCTATAAGTCCTTCTCTCCATACCAATATAGGTGAGTTAAGTAGTAGGTTATGAATTGTAGTTGTCTTAGGTCCGTTTCGCATATTAAGGGTATCTGCCACTTAGCGCTTAGCTCTAAGCTTCTTAACTTCTTTTATGGCCTTTTTAAGAGCTACTGCTCGTTTTATAACTGTAGGATTAGGTGTGTTGGATTCTACTATACGTAGGTAAGCTCCGAATACTAATAAGGTAGATATGAGACCATTAGGGCTTATAGAATTATTAATTGCTTTAAAAGCCATTTATAAAGCCATGTCCTTATTAATGTTTGGTAGTTCTGTAATAATAATATGGTATATATAATGGAGGGGGCTATAATAGCGTTCTACTATTCCGACTGAATTGTGGGCTTTAATAGGCATACTTCTTATAGCTGTTCCAAGTATTGTAGCGTATTGTTTAAATTCCTTGCTTATAAAGTTCTTGCCTATATTATGTGTAATAATATTAGGGGGTCCTAGGTATATATTAATCTAGTATATTCGTAATATATCCTATATATGCTTGGCGCTAATATTTTATAGCTATCTGCCAGTTTAAAATCGTGTTCCTTTATTAATAATATATAAAAGTGGTGCGCCATTAATATACATAATATTAACCATAATTAAATAGTTAAAGTTAATGTTATTATATAAGGTAAATCTGAATCTACTAGGCGACTTTCTATATTTTTAACAATGGTGGCAGTAGCGTATAAGATGTTCTAAAGTCTTGCTATTAGTATTGTGTCCTAAGCGTTTAAGTATTTATGTAAGACGCTTAACTAAGGGGTAGCTAAAGCGACGATGTAGTTGTCTTAATTTAATATTAGTTAAGTAGCAAGGGTTTTAATTAAATAACTTTGTTAAGTAATTGTATAGGGATATATTTTAAAGTAGGAAAGGGTGGCTAAAGCGACGTATAACCGGTACTTCGCCCTAAGGGGTGATTAGCATATTTTTTAGGTTATTAAAGTATACTTGTAGGTGATTTATATCTGCTAAGTAAAGTAAGAATAGGGTGTTGACCTTAATAATATGAAACTTAATTATGCTAATTGGGGTGGTTACTTTAGCTAATTTAATTAATGAGGTTAATCTAATGCCAAACTATACGTTAACTATACCTTTTATAGTAGTATTAAGTTATATACCGGTATTAAGTCTCTAGAATGCCAAGAATTGGCCGTATCCTACTATGGATTGTTTAGATGCTTCTATGTTAACTATTATGCCTATAAAGTTGTCTGTAGTATAGCGGGACGTAGATATGGTTGCGTTATAGGTAAAGGGGTCCTATTCGGTTATAAGAGGTACTATATTGTCTATAGTTATAACTAAATAGCTAAAGGCTTTATTGGCTAGGGTAGCAGCTATAGAAATTGCTTTATATTGTTCTACTTGGCCAAAGGAGGTATAGTAGTAATTAATATTAAGTTATGTATTCTTATTAATCTTAGGACTTGCGTTAATAGTTAGTGCTTAAAAAGCTTCCTTAAGTTCTTCTTCTAAGTTAATTTTATTGTCTTTATAGTCCATAATATATTAATTAAGTCGTTTGTTAAATTGGTTGTTAAATTTGCTAAACTTATCTCTATTAGCAGTTCTGAACTTAGTTTTAGACTTTTCTTATTCTTCTTAGGTATAGTTCTATAATTGGTAGTCTTCCTTATTATATATAAAGCAACGTAGTTTATAATATAGAGAGAAATAAGGGTAGATATGGCCGCGGTTGCGGTTCTAGTTGTAAGTTCGGTTTTAATATTAGTTGCGGTTTTAGTACCGATTGTAGTTGTTCTCCCTTCCAAAATACTAACGGTCTGTGTAGTAAGCCTGAGTTTAAGCTTGCTCTGGGTTCTGTTTTTTATAGGCTATAATTAAAGACTGTAGTTTATTAATAAGGGGGCCTAGTTCTTAAGGCGGGTCTAATACGGCGAATTGGTATACATGAATTCCCTAGCAAGACGTAACAAGTTTGTTAGTTAGGAAAGGGGTTGTTCGTAGTTCTAGGGTAAGGCCATACTATAGTTGGGAGAGCGTATCAATTAATATTTAAAGGCAATCGCTGGTTAATTTATCTGTGTTTTTGTCTATAATCGTCTTTAACGAGATTGCGTTCTATTTACTAAGGTTCTTGCGTTCTAAGCTAGGGCCTTTAAAGAAGCTACGAAGGTGCTTATAAGCGTCTTTAAATAAGAGGTTACCAAGTCCGCCGTTAAAGTACTGGTTTAAAGCTAGACCTATTAATATAATCGGTAAAGCTTTATTATAAGCCTCTTATAGAATATTAGATCGGTTGCAGATGTTATAGAAGATAGTTAGTTTGTAATTAAAACTGCCATTTATGCTATTATATTTGAGTTCCTCTGTGTATATCTTTGCTGCATTAGAAATCTCTTTACCCTATCCTAGTATAGTTGGTATCTATAGGGAGGGAACGGTTTAAGGATATGGGGTTACGTATAGTAAAGGTCCTACTGGTGTTTCTTTAAACAGTAGTGGAGTTATAGTCTAAATGCTTAATAATTATTATAGTTAAAATGGGGTTGTATAAACTGTTGGATCTTATAATGGTTTATAGTTGAAACTACGCTTAAGTGCATTATTTATTTTGTTTAACTGGAACCCATTTTTATCTAACTCTTTATATACTTCTAGGAGGTTCTCCTAGGTCTAGGAGTATTAACGTTCTTCCTGGGTTAGTTTAAACAGAAGTTGGGCGTATATTATACGTTTCTCCTTTATACGTATGTATACTCCTCCTCGTCGCAGAAAGGCATACATTTTTCAAAGGTGTAGTGTATGTACTTTTAAGAATATATTAACACTAAATGCTTTAAAATCGTCTTAAAAGATAGACTAAAGTCTATTATCTATTGCTTTATACTCATTGTATTCCTATAACTTAAACAGTATAAAATCTATAAAATCTTTATCGGTTGCCGTTTGTACGTTAATTCCGTTCTTCTATTATTCCTCTTCTGCTTTCTAGTCTATAGGTGTAGCCATCTTAAAAGGAATAAGGATGTTTTAAGTGGTGGTTTAAGGGACGGTTTAATGTGGTGGTTTAGGTAGTTGCGATCTTAGTGTGGTCGCGTTCTTAATATAGCGAAGACTACTAGTACAGTGGTTTATATCTCTGGTTAAGGTAGAGCGTTAAACGTCTTCTAAATCCAGAGTAGATTTGTAGTATTTCTGATTAAGGTAAAGCGTTAGATGTTTTCTAAATCCAGAGTACCTTAATTCTCTTTAACTGAAATAGGGCCTTTGTAAGGTGGAGCGTAATACGTCTTCTAAGCAAGTGCGTATCTCCTAATCTGTGCGCGCTCACTAATTAGTATTAGTATGACTTTAACAACGTGCAGAATACATATATTACAATGATATGTATTATGCGGTGTTGTAGATAGATGTTGATTCTCTAAGATCTACGCGTCGCAGAAGATGTAGTTCTTCGCGTGTTCCCCCTGACCCAAATGAGACTAGCGTCAGGGGTTAAGGAACCGTCGCATGCTCTAATGTAATATATTCTAGCTACAATAAGCTTTATAGTGCGAAGAATTAAATAAACGACTTAATTGTAAATATAGCTCTAAAGTCTCTATATATATATACGAAGAAGGTGGAGGTAATAAGATATAATGGGGTAATAGGTAACTGAAATGGGAACAGTAATCTGCAAGTAATATTGATCTACAATTAATATATAGGGTGGCGTTGACGCTGTCTTAGAGCCTTCTAAGCGATGATTTTGTGTCTCAACATAGTATTAGTAGTTGGTTATACACCCCCCCAGATTTAACGGTGTAGTTAAAGCTATAGAATATAAAATAAGGGCAGAAGCTATACTAAAATAGGAAATTTAGATACAATTTGAGAGTAGCAAAGGGTAGGGTAATTAAAATAGCATATTGCGAATATCGCGGATATTGCGGATATTGCGGACATTGCGAATGGAATTAATTAATCTGATGCTAAATATCCACTAAATTTAATTGCTTTATCCAAGCTTCGTGCTTTTAATGAGGTAGGATTTTAGTAAGGCCGTTGGTAGGTATCTTATTTATAGGGACCTATTAGATGTTAATCTTTTTATCTTAAACTTCCTATCTTAGCTAGTGCTAGTGGACGTTAATATGTCGAAGCTTAGTGTTAAGCTTTGGTGTATCCTGTCTTAGGAGTTATACGGTTTATATATTGTCGCAAAGTACGGTAAAATCGCGTTCTAAATTGAAGCCTATTGCCTTAAAGAATTATTGCCACTAGATAATTTTAACGGTAGTAGTAGATAGGGAGAGAAGCTCTACTTTAGTAGTTAATAGTATAATAGATTGCTGTAGGGTTGCTTTCTAATTAATTAGGCCTCTAAATAGGATAAATAAATATCCTTAAGAGCTCCGTCTAGTTTCTATATGGTCCGTAAATGCTATATTAGATACTTTGTAAAAAGTGACATCTTCTTCTTTAGGGTTTCTAAAGTAGATATGGGCTCTAAATACTTCGCCAGAGTATTTAATAGCTGTAGATTTTGTTCTAAGACAGTAAGCAATAGCTTAGTTTGCTGCGTTAAGGTATTCTTAATTTAGATTAGTAAGGAATTTAGCTAGCTTAAAATGCGTCTTAGTAATATTAGGTCTTTTAAATACGGCTAGGTATATAAGAGAACTAACCCGTTACTAATAGGCTAGTGTTTTTTAAGGGTTCGTCTGCTGGTTAGACGGAATTAGTTTAGCAGGTAGTAGAGATTTAGGAAATCTTCCTAGTTAAATATTAAATCGATTAGCTATCCTTTTAATGCAGGAATCTTGGCAGAGCCAGAGCTTTTAACTTGGTCAATCTCGTTCGATTTAAATTTCTAGGAACTACTATAGGTCTCCTAGTGCACGGATCTCGTATTAGTGCAGTAATTTTGCTTTAAATTCTTTAAGTCTTAAAAGGTCTTTCTTAGCAAATAGGACGGCAATATTATCTATATAGAAGAAGATAATAAGTCGTCTATTAGTAAATAGATAGTTAGTGTCTAGTACTAGTTCTAATCCAAATTTAGCCAGTATATTAGTAAGCTCTTTATACTAAAGTAGTGGTGAGATTTTCAATCTATATAGCGCTATAAGTAGCTTTAGGATATATCCGTTTTGATTAAATCCTTCTAGGTAATAGCAGTAGATTGGTTTACTAAGCTTAGTATTTATAAATGCTTTTATAGCGTTATACTATCAAATTTCTAGGTTAAATATGGCTGCTATAGCTATAAGAGCACGGAATATTTAAGCAGCTATGGTTGCTGCATAGGTCTCTTCTTTAGTAATCTGCAGGTCTCTACAGACGTATAGTCTAGCTTTAAGCTTTTATAGGTAGCCGTCGCTATTAAGCTTATATTTAAAGACCTATTTTAGTAAAAGGATCTACTTATTGCCTGCTTTTGCTTTTAGTATAGTCTTAAATATCCCTCAGCGTTTTAGGTTATTATATTCTTTTTCTATAGCCTTTTAAAAGCCAGTAGTTAAAGGATTCTTTCTTAGATCTTTAAGATTCTTTAGTTTAGGAGGAAGGTTGTCCCGTGTATAATTACAGCACCTGTCGTACCAACCGCGTACTTACGCGTTCGGTACGCCGAGTACGCGTTTACGCGTTTGGTGCACTAACCACCCGCTTACGCGTCTGGTGCACTTCTAAAGCACTAACTAATTAGGGGGGAGGCGCATTAGTATATAGACTACGTAGTCTGCTTTATATAATTAACAGTTACTACTATCCCAAAGAGTATACAATACTATACATATTTCGTGCCCCGGGATACAACTCACTTGTGCTATTAAGTT
>Ga0307515_10004893_pt1 | contig 27383 bp, 5 predicted proteins | sample 17_EM_MG_FD_194513 | JGI IMG/M metagenome (GOLD analysis project Ga0307515, IMG submission 194513) | Populus trichocarpa ectomycorrhiza microbial communities from riparian zone in the Pacific Northwest, United States - 17_EM | ecosystem: Host-associated > Plants > Roots > Unclassified | place... | reverse complement strand
GCTTAGACGTACAAGGGTCTTATTAATTAAAGAAATAGAATACCGATCCTTTTAAGTAATAGCGTTTAGCTTTTAATAGTTAATATAAAAGTAAAAGCCTTTATTAGGCTTTTTTGTAAATAGGATAGGGGAAGTAAAAGGGGCTTAACTTAGCTCGATAAACCCTTTATCTAGGTTATTAATTAAGTACTACTTTATTACTTTTAGCTTATCTATTAATTATTAATAGAGGGGGCTATAACCTAGCAAGTTATTAGCTTTTAATTAAATCTTATAATTATACGTTTAGTAAGGGGGTAACTTATCTAAAGCCGCCTTTAAGAATATATTCTTATAATTTATATACATAGTAAAAAGGAGGTATTTAACTAATTCCTCATCGGTCTCCTCAGGTAGCTCTTCCTCCCTATTATTAATAATTTGGTTAATCTTATATAGGCTTATTATAAAGACCTCGTTATCCTTTTGGTATATATTAAAGTAAAACGCTATAGTACTAATTACGGCGATATTTATAGCGGGGGAGTTATATAATAATAGGGGTGTATATAACTTTATGGACTTCTAGGGCACTAGCGTTATTATTACTCCTTTTAACTCCTATTGCATTTTTTAGAGGTTATTCCTTATATCCTATTAATACGTTCTTTCTATACCGGTTAAATCTGCGCGATTTAGACGTTATCTACGTTACTATCTATCCCGCTTCTATATATAGAGTCCTCTTTAAATATAGCGCTTTAGGAGAGTATCTTTATTGGTATAGAGTTCTTTCTAGCTTTACAGCGGGTGTCTTCTTAGGTAAAGGCTAGATTATAGGCCAGAACATCCTACTAGTAGATAGGGTTAGCCCTTACGGCTAGTATCTTATAGTTAGTTTAGATCTCCCTAATAAAGGAGGGTAACCTTAGTCTATCCTCCGGCTAGATAAACTATCTTTATCGTATATTTAACTAAATATTAAAATAGGACATCTATTTTCGTCTAAGGATTATATTATAGGACCCTAGGTCTAGAATACAAAAGGGGATACTATATTAGCGCTATCCGTTAAGAGCGATATATAATTTTAAGATATAGGTAACGGGCCGACCGGCTTAGCCATTATAGCCTTTTACCTAGATAGGCTTCTCTAGTTAGATAGCTTCTATATTTAGAAACTTAGCAACATTATTTATATAGGCAGTATTTATAAAGGTAAAGCTATTTACTTTAATGTTAATAAGGGCGGTTATATTAACTCTATACCTATTTTAAGATACTATATATAGAACTATAAAATACTTTCCACCTATTAACTAACTAAGATTAATCTCTTTAAAATCGATAGGGTACCCTAGGGGGGAGTCTTTCCCTAGGGTTCTTCTTTTCCCAACTTATTAGACGTCTCTCCTCCCTCTATTTCCTTAATATTGCCTATATCCTTTAGCTCCAGGCAAGATAAGGCAAAGTGACCCTCCTTATTATAGTTATAGCATATAGCTAAGGTAGAGTTTATTGGAGTATTATAGTAAATACTAGTTAATGGCGTAGTATATAGCTAGTCGGGTATTACTTACCAGTGCGTAGTTGTAACCGCTTTTAGTATAAGAGTAGTTATAGCTTATCTTCCTACTCTAGCTCCTATAGGTGTGGCTAGCGAGTTCTAATTACCACGGAGTTGCTTCTGCTAATTAGGATAGGCTTTAATCCGCTTTAGTTCTAAATCTAATAATAGGTAATAAGCTGTGAGTTTATTATAAGTTAGTAGGTTATTTAAGATTATAGCGATCTTCTCTTATAGCTAAATTGTTAGCTTATTATATAGGTCTAATTAGTAGTTCTTAAGGGGAACCTAGCCTTCTCCTATAAGGTATAGGAATTAAGTCTAAAATTTAGTAAAGGGTTAGTTTAGTTTTATTATTAGGCGATTATAGTTATACTAGGCGTCCCGTACTTTGTTTAGGTTAATATAAATAACCGCTAGGTGCTATATTATCTTATTAATAGATATAAATTAGACAGGGGACTTGTCCTTAAACTTGGCTTAAAGGTGCCTTTAGGCGTCCCTAATAGTTTAACTAAAGAGGTAGAGTATTTTAGCTTCTTTAGAAAGGAAATAGTTGTAGTTAATACAGAGCTTTCCTTATACTTAAATCCTCCAATTCTTAAAAGTAGGGTCTATCCCGTTAAACAGTAATAGGGGGTTAAAGAGCTTAACGGACTTTAATTACTTTATTATTATATCCGTACTCCCTAGTATATTATATTTAGTAGAGTAAATAGGTTAGTTAGGGCTTTAAGAAGGGGAAGCTAGGCTATTTTATAGGGCCGTAAGGCTTTCTAGAATCTCTTATATGGTCTCTTATATATTTCTTACTTTAAGATAATTAGCTTCCTAGCTGGCTATAAAGGCGCGAATCTACTCGCGTACGTCTATAATAATATTATTATCTTCGATTTATAATCCTAATTAGATCTTAAGTTCCTCTTAGGTAAAAGTAGCTCTCTTAAATAAGCTTACTTTAGGTGCCATTATTAGCTTCCTAAGGTTTATTAGTATTATTTACTTTAGTTTTAACTCTAGGGGTATAGGTCTAGTCCTATCTAGCTTATAAGGTAGGATATTATCTAGGCCTTCCCAGGCAATATAGAGTTGTTTTGGTGTCTAAGTATAGCGCGTTAACGCGTTGTTACAGACAAAGTTTCTTTAGGGTAGAATATTATTAAGGCCTTCCTAGGCAGGGTAGGGTGAGCTTAGTATAATATTACGGCTTGTATAAATGCCTCTAAACCAAAGCTTATAGAATACTATATTACAAAGATACTAAGCTAAGGAGAAGGAAAAAGGGGTCGCTAGGACTGATGTAAATAAATATATAGGGTGAGCCGCCAAGGCGCTAGCTTTAGGCGAGCCAATTATAAGTTGGCAGAATTTGGCAGGTAATGTGCAATAGCGCCGTTACAAGGAACAGCTAGCCTATATAGCCGGCTTTATTAACTAGAATGTTAGTAATATCTATAAGCTATTTATATTAAACGCTAGATAGGCGCTTAAGAAATAAAAGGCCTTAAAAAAACGCTTTAAGGACCTTAATCTAGCAGCTGTTACTAATATTATAGCCATCTTCTTTACTAAACGCGTTTAAGATTTTAAGAATATAGAGGAGTTTATCTCCTATATTATATTAAACCTTAATTGCCTTATTAAAATGGACTAACCCATTAACTATAAAATCCTTACTTAAGCGGCCCTTCTATATAGAGTTAGCTCTACTAACTACGCTTAGTTTAAAATAACTTAACAAATAAATTAAATATAGAAAAATACCGACCTATAAGCCTTAGGTAAGGAACTTATTATCTTTAATAGTAAACTTAATTAAAAAGCTTCTACTACACTAATAGCACGTTTAAATGACGGAACATCCATAAAGAGAAAGATTACACTAGTAGGAACGTATAAGTACCCTAACTACGTAAAATATAACAGAACTATATATTCTAAAGAAGACTGCTAGGAAAAAAACCCAGAAAACGCACTATAGAGAATTGGTAATAGAATCTATATAAGGAAGAAGTAGAGGACTAGGCCACCTATTTAACTTAATAAACATTCTAATTAAGTTAAAAATAAAGTAAATCTATAATATGGGCTTGCAGCAGCGGTAGTATAAGCCTAACTAAGTAGGTACGACTTTATTTACAATACCGCCGCTACTATTTACTATTACAAGAATTGTAAACTTCTCTTTAACTACGTTAATGACGACACCTTATTAGATACAGTTGGTCCCTATAAAGCTTAATAAATAGGCAAAGGATCTATCTCTATATAAACCGTACTACCCAATAAAAGTTACGGAAGTACGCTTACTCTACACAATATTCTTTATATACTATATTTACTAGTAAACCTACTATCTAGAAGCCGACTTAAGGAAATAGGCGTCTTCTTTAATAATAAAACTCACGAACTTAAATATAATAATAAGGTAATAGGATACGCACCTAAAGTTTAACAGCTCTACCTAATTCGGTAGTATAACTATTTATTAGAATTAATCCTCTAAATAATTAAAAATAACAAAAGTCTACCTATTTGGCATTACTAATTTAGCCATCTTAACTATAGTAACCTTAAACGCCACCTAAGTAAACTTGGTATTAAGTTTAATAATATTAGTAATAAATACTCTAAGCCCTACGCTTAATTTAAAGCTAGAAAAAGGTATAATAGAACGCCTTAGGAACGAGCTATATAACTATTTTAATTTGTTTATATAGATCTAGTAGGACCTATTACCCCTATTAGCTTTAAAGGCGAAAGATACTATATATCTTTTACCAATAACTATATAAGGTTTACTATAGTTTATACCATCTATATAAAGGACGAGTGGTTTGGTACTCTATAGAGATACTATAATTAGATCCACACTAAATTTAACCTTAAAATTACTAGAATTCGCACTAACTATAGAGCAGAGCTCCGTAGCAAGAAAGTAACTACTTAAATAGATAATCTAGGTATAGAATTCAAACCTACCGCCTTATACGCTTAGGAAGAGAACGGAGTAGCAAAGCACTCGCAGCAAACCTCCACTAAGATTACCCGCTTAATAATCCTCGCTGGCAATATACCAGACTTTCTATAGCCTAACGTACTCCTTATAGCTATATACATTAAAAACAGACGCCCTATAAGAGCTTTTAATAGCATATTACCTTATAAAAGGCTTAAGGGCAAACCTCCCTTAGTATACTACTTAAGGGCTCTAGGATCTATTGTCTACTCCCTTATAGCTAAAGAAGATCGCGTAAAATTAGCTAAGTTCGCTCTATAAGCAAAAAAGGGTATTCTAATTAGCTATAATAGTAAGATAATCTATTGTGTTTAGCTATTAGATAAATAGAAGATTAAGCGGCTTAAAGATATTAAAATCTATAAAGGTAATATTAGTTTAAAGACTACTACTATATTTATAAAAGAATCCATTAACTCATCTAATAAGTAAGGGAGGGAAGATACTACTAATCCTTAGCTAAAGCCTCTATTAAAAAAGAAGGAACAAAGGATTAATTAGAAGGAAGGTCGCGATAAAGGTTATAACGGCTTACCCTATAGGTTTAAGTCTCTGCCTAAAATCCTTACTATAACCACTACTTAATTAAGCCGCTAGACGTTAAGAATTAACCTATTAAGTGACCGTACTGCCTTCCTTATAAGCCTTATAGGTATAGACCAAAGCCTTAACTAATAGGCTAACAATATTAATAAGCTATTAAGCAACTAGGATGACGAAATAGGTAATAAACTAATAGCCCTTTTATCTACCTTTCCTCTATAATCTATACCTTAAAACCCTTACTTAAACGATTATAACGCGGTTAATCCTATAGCTTTACTAGCCGGTTATATTTAATATACTAGCTTACTCGATCTTAATATATATATATCTACTACCTTAATTAATAAAGATAAGCCTTATACGTATAACCGAGCAATTAATGGCCTAAATAGTAAAGAATGGATAAAAGTAATAATAGAGGAGGTAGGGTCTCTAATTAAGAACTAGACGTGGGAACTTATTAACCTTACCTCCCTTAAGCCTCCTTATAAGCCTCTTACTAGTAAATAGGTGTTTAAAGTTAAAAGGGGAAAGGATAGCAAGGTCCTACGCTATAAAGCTAAATAGGTTATTAAGGGATATCTATAGTAGTATGGTATCAACTACGATTAGACCTTTACTGCGGTAGTAAAACCTATGGCCTTTAGAGCTCTATTCGTGATTACTGCCCATTATAACCTTAAAATTAAATAGATGGATATTAAAACCGCCTTTCTCTATAGACTAATTAATTAAGAACTCTATATTGTTATGCTAAAAGGCTATAAAGAAGCCGGTAAAGTCTGCCGCCTTAAGAAGGCCCTTTATAGACTAAAGTAGTTACCTTAAATCTAGTATAAAACGCTCTTAAAGTTTCTATTAGAAAAACTTAGACTTTACTATCTATACGCGGATTATAGTATATTCGCCACTAGTAAAGGATAAAAAGGTTTAATTATTTCTGCCTACGTTAATAATACTAAGATTATCCATAAGGATATAGCGGCAGTTAATTAGGCAAAAGTAGAGCTTAAAGCAGCCTTCTAAATAATAGATCTTAGGCTAATAAGCTTTTACTTAGGTATAATAGTCACAAGAGATTAAATAAAGAAGAAGATTATACTCTTATAGCGAGCCTACCTTATTAAAGCTCTTAAACGTTTTAGATTATAAAAAGTTAATACCTTACTAGTACCTATAAAGCACTTAATTAAGCTTATAGCTAATTAAGAAACTACTAGTAAGGATAACGTTAGAAGATACTAGAGTATAGTTAGTTTAGTTATATTTCCTATAATAGAAATAAGGCTAGATATTACCTTTATAGTATTAATAGTAAGCCGTTTCGCCTATAATCCTACCTCTACTTATATAACGGCCGTAAGACTTATCCTTTAATACCTAGCCGGCTTGCTTAATAGAGGAATTACCTATAGAGGTAATAAGAACCTAGACCTTATACTAATTAGCTTTAGTAACGCCAACTAGGGATAAGATAAAATTATAAGACGCTCTATATTAGGCTTTATATTTATATTAAACGGAGGACTAATTTTGTAGAAATTAAAGCTATAAGCTACCGTTTCACTATTAATATATTAATTAAAGTATATAGCTCTAACGGCTGCAGTAAAAGAGGCTATATAGCTTTAACTTTTACTTACTAAACTAGAGCGAATAATTTACTAGGATTTTAATTAAAACCAATAACTAAGCTGCAAAAGCGTTGGCCGAAAATCTAGTTTAGTATAATTAAACGAAGCATATTAATATCCAGTTTTACTATATAAGAGATAAGATAAATAGTAATAGGATTAACCTTATATACGTTACCTTAATTAATATAGCGGCCGACAGCCTTACTAAGCCTCTCGCGGGTCCTTAGTTCTACGCCTTCCTTAAACACCTTTAGATAGTGCAGAAACTTAATTAACTACACTAAGCCTTAACAGGAAATTAGTACACGATTGGTAGATCCTTAAAGAGTACGCTAAACGACGCCTTAAGGCCTTAAAATAAGCAACAGAACTTAACCTTAATCTACTAACCTACTACTTAAACCTACCACCCGAATCTAACGGCCACGACATTAGGGAGGGCTTATACTAGTAGGAAGGATGGACATACTTTAGGAGAGATATAGGGTGAGGCTATAGGGCCTCTAGAGCTCTATGGGCAATATAGAATACCTATAGGGAGGTACTGCCAAAAATTTTAAGAGACGTTTTACGGAGTAGGCGCTATCTCTAGACGTTAGGGAGGGCGTAACTCCTTATTAGACACTTATTCTACCTTAGAAGAGCTTTAGTAACCCTTATTAAGCAACCCTACACCCCTATATACAGTGTTTATAGCGATATCATTGACTGAGCTTGAGGGAGGGTGTTGGAAAACAAGCCCGCAACGATATCACGTGATGAGACTTGTGGGAGGAATCTCTTAGCAGGAATCTGACCAATCAGACAACTTTGACCGTCGGTCGAAGTTCCTTGAAATCTCTTCAACCACCTATATAGAAAATAAGCAATACACAGAGTTTTAGCCCCATAGCCTCAATTCAACAGATTATGCGGATCAGCTGCTGCCAGACTTGCTATTAAGCAAGCCGAAGGGCCTGGTTTGGGCAAGCCAGCAAGCTAAAAGAGGGCCTGCTTGCTTGCTTGCTTGCTTGCCGGTTTGATAGGAAATATATATATATAATTTTGGCAGAGATCTGAAGTTCGTAATAGATTTTTGGTGTTATAGATGAACGATTTTGTATATTTCTAGGTATGCAAATGGAGCAAACAGGACTATTTAGGTAACACACCAGCCGCGTGGCTCAAAGCTCTATCGACGCGTCGGACGAATACGAAGCTTAGAAGACTCTGCCGCCACTACCAGATGATTACCCATTGGCGACTTAGCCGAAGCTCGCATGGATGGCTCTTAATATATTGACTATACTGGCTATAAGCGACGACTGCGAACGGGTGTTTAGTAAAGCTGGTGATCTACTAGAACCACGTCTCTTAAAGCTTCACCCTAATATTATTGCTGCTTTGCAGTACAATCGCAGCTATTTAAGAATAAGCTCTAAGGACCTAGTAGATAAGGTAATAAGTTTACTGGGATTAGTATAACTAGTAGCTAACCGTTAGAATTAACAGCAGGATCTCCCTACTGAAGCCTTCCTAGCGAAACCTTCCTCACCACCATGCCAAGCCTTACGATAGACGCCCTCAGCCACGCGAACTTCCTATTACGTTATCTCTATGCTATCTTATATCACAATGACTATAAATAGGGACTGTAGAGGAGCTATTTGGCCAAATCGGTGGCTCGGAGGCTTAATTTTGTATGACTCTAAAATATCTATAAAATCAGACAAGCCTTTAAGCAAGCCAAGCAAGCCAGCTTTAGGTGCGAAAATTTTCAAGCCAGCAAGCTAAGGCTTTCCAGCTTGGCTTGCTTGCTTAATAGCAAGTCTGGCTACTACAGGAAACCCCGCGACTATCTGCTCCTCTACATTGTCCATGTTGATAGGGGCACAGTTTGACAGAGGGAGTTATGCTTGTTGAGACCAACAAAGCATGATCCTCCTGCAGCTCGTTCGTTGAACTGTCATGACCTTCGTCTATAGCCAGCGAGCTGATAGTTGCCTTCACGATCTCATGAGCGAAACTGAGCATTGTGCTAGACACGACCTCTTTTAGGTTCATCGTTGTATTCGCCCTCATTCTCCACCATGGTGTGGCACTAGGGAAGCAGGCGTCCGCCCATTGCGAAGAACACTAGGCTACCGCTGTTTTGGTAGATGAGCAGTATATTATGCCCACAGCCCTCTCCTGGAACCATTAGCCATGCTTGATGGCAATCAATCAACCAATGGGTAGACGTGCCAGCAAACAGTGAGCAAGCATCGTTCGACTATCCCAACCTTTATAATCACGGCTGTGCCAAACCTGGCCACAAAGCCACTCGGCATAGTTGGAAAAGGCCTCGCGCATGAAGTCCTGCTAAAAGATCTCTAGGACCACCGTCGACTCAGCCACTGTGTGATGTGGAAGGGCGGCCTGTCGTCTGCCATTCCCATGTTTTGGGGCTGCGATAGGAGCAAGGTGTTAATGACCTGATACCAGTTCATTGTCATCCTTCGTCTTCTTCGTCTTCTTCGTCTTCTTCCTCTGAGGGCTTCTCGGCTCAGTCTGGACTGACGTGTTTGGGGTAATTTGCTCAAGTTGTTGAGACAATCCTGACGTCTCTGAAGTCGAGATAGGGTCATCAAGCCGCTGCGGAGATTCTGAGTTCTGAGTTTCCGAAGGCCGGGAGTGAGTCAGGCCTGGCGAGATGTCATCAATAGCGAAACAAATACGCTTAAGATGTGTAGGAGAGAATATATTGTACACATTTGTCGTAAATATGTATGATCTCCATTTTGTTTTGGTGTCGAGGTAAAATTGATCGACTGTGCGACGCCAAATGGTAATCTTATCACCATCGATGTAAGGATAGTGCGCGTAGAGCCGTACTGACTTGTCATCGTGAGAGATGGTAAAGGCAACTATTTCTCGGTGCAGCTCCTTCTCCCGACCGACAAGCTTAAACAGCTCTACAACGGCTCTAACAGCGACTGTTATACTATGGAGATTTTGATTGTCTGCGATATCGAGCCCCATAGTACCGGTTTTGACCTCCTTCGTCAGAAATGGAAAGTGCATATAATAGGTAGCCTTGAAGAATGAAGAGAATGAAGCGTCTCCTAGGGTGGGTCGAAGTTTGTCGAGCTGATGGTCCGAGAAGGCGGATATTCCGTAACCAAATGCGCTGTCTGGCTGTGGACGAGGCTTTGTAATAGGAAAACAATTGTTCCATCCCTCGTTTACGCTTTCGACAACTACGTCAAGATGATGGGCGCCAAAGGTGGCGAGGGCTTCGGCAGAAGGAACAAGGAGTGGAGAAAGGTCTTGAATAACCCTTGGCTCGTTCTTCCCCTTTAGTTTTCGGAGATGCTTGCTGAAAACGTCATCGCGAAAGAGTGTATCCGTTGGAGGTCTCTGTTCCGTATGAAGTAACGTCTCTAAAAGCTTCTCGCTGGCATCTGAGATTCCAAGTTCATGGTCCTCCATATAGCTCTTGTAGTTTGCAACATCCTCAGAAAGGAAAGTAGGATAGCTTGGGTTTCGATATGGAGCACTCTTCTCCTCGCGTGGCCTCTCATCGCTTGCGCTGAAACTGGCAAGACTTGGGTTTGATCTTTTTCGGCCAATAGAAGATGCCGACCCTTTCCTCGCCAGCAGGTGGTGCATTTTATCGTCTTCAAAGTACGCTCTCGGCCAGGCCTTCTTTCTAGCCCAATGGCTGATATAGCTCTGCCCAGAATCGACTGTCTCGGGCTCGACTGGTCTGTCAACTGTGGCTGCAGATGTGCGTGCTCGTTTTACGTGGGAGGGCTCGCGAGAAGCCGGATCTTCGTCTTCTCCGCGACGTCGCTTTCTCGTTTTCGCTTGCTGAACAAAGGTGGACGTCTTCTGGATAGGATTAGGAGTTCGGTGGCGTAAGCTTCTACTCGACGAGTTCACTCCGACAGGTTGTTCCTATATCTAGTGTTAGATCACTAGTAACGACGGAAATTGTCGCATACTTGCCTCTTGTTGTTTAGTATCTGTCTGATGTGTAGAACCTTTCTCAGTCGCCTGTTTCTTTGCGATGCGGGAACCTTTGCGTCGGGGAGAAGTTTTCCTGTTCCCTCGATGTGCTTCGAGACGTTAGAATAGCTTGAGTATAATAAGGTGCTGCGACGTACCTTTATCCTTTTGGGTTGACATAGGCCATCTTTTTGGGGTGGCTAGAGGTCCTGAACGACTAGCCATGTTAATTAGAATCGAGATATCGACGCGCTTATAGCTTGCCGCCGAGTTTTGGGGGTGGAGTCATCTAGCGCAGAAGTGAGAATGCACGACGGATCTAACGAAAACGCACAATAACGTGACACGCGCCTGCAGCCCAGCACACCACCGCGTTTCCGCCATCCCGTCCATACTATTCCTCCGTGTAGTCTGTAACCACATGGTTTTACGCGGACGTTTATTTATAAAAGTGGCCATCACTGCTTAGCTTAGGGTAATATGGAATCAGTGATTCTCTTCACCTTTTCTGCTTGATACCAGGCTAATGGATATAGCTATAAGTCAATGCGCTCTTTGAATTCCAAGCGCACCAGAACCACGGTCGCATCACTTCATAGAAAAATTGCCTACAGACATATCGTATTCATTGAAATTTGATCACATACAGGATATGTTTAGTAACCTTCTAATCCACAAAGCAACGCCTGTCTTAGACAATTGGCAAGTAACTTTCGAACCTGTAGTCTCAATTTGATCGGCTTCATTGGCTCACATATCTAGTATGTTGGTCGTAAGGTGGGGATTTGCTTTCAGATTCTCACCATCACAGTTGCGATTTACCGCAGAGACCACCGCAGAAACTTCTCAGCAGCTCTATGGGGAAGCAGAACAGGCTTCAGGATCTCCCTTCCGAGCAATCTAGTTCCAGGCACCTAAAGCTCGAAAACTGCTAGCCCGTTCCGTCATGCTACCCCCTATTAGCGTGGAAACGGCCTTTGGATCTCGCGTCACTGCTTAACTTCTTGGGAGGCCACTCGGTGACTTACGGCAAGAGGTTTGATCAGCGGCTGCACTATTCGCGCTACTACTTACCCCGAGCCTCCATTACCACAGCATGCTCGCGTGAATCTGCGCCACACAGCTGATGATGATCATGATGGCATACTGCTAACTCATTGCATCACGAGAAAGCCAACGGCATGCTGATACTGCATAGACACTCGTTAAACCCTCGTCTAGTGTATAAAGGCTGGCGCTTCGAAGCCTGTTGTTGGTCAATAAATATCAGAGTATGTTAGGGAAGATAAGCCCCGCCTGCGGTGACTCCAAATGCTGAGCCTTCACAGGGATGCCGGCATTTGACGTGTCCACTAAGCTTCCGAAGACGACAATGGTGTTGCACCGGGACATGTGTCTGATAAACTAGTGGCTCTGGCTGTGAATATTCAGCTCCATTTCGCTTCACGGACTGAAGCTCCTTTGGCCCCGTGGTTACATTAGATGTGACTGAAAGGCGCCTGACGTGACGAAATCCCGGCTTTTCTTCCCGTTTGACTCACCATACCGTTCGCATGACCCACTAGCTGCAGTTTCCAACGGCATCCTTCTAATTATGGCCACTTTGCCATCCTTGGCGATTTCAGTGTCCAATAAAGTCTCCTTAGCTGCGTCATCAGGGAGTTGTGACTCCTGGTTGCCGTTCTTTGAGTGGCGGCTCGTCAAGAATTTGTCAAAGCCTGTGAGGCGGTTTGTGCAGCTAGGGGTCCTGCATTCATGCAGTCTCGACTAGTCGACCGTCCCTATCTTTGTCCAGTCGCGTTCGAGCCTGCCATTCTATCTTGTCTTGAAACAGCGAGGTTCCGATCAGCAGCTATCCTTTAATCCATTTTAGGAATACAAGGATACCACGGTTAGTGATTCCATTGCAGAGGCTTGTTTGTTGGAGTTCGTCCACGCATTTGTGTCCACGTTTGATAGTTATTTAGTGATGTTAGGTGTTGATTCGCAATGTACGAATTTTTTGCAGCTTAGAATGTAGTTTAAGCTATAAAATATCTAGATTGTTCAAGCAAAGTGAAATATTCCAACCTCCCTGCGTTCTTCTTTCCTTATGAAAGTCCCCCATACTATCCATAGATAAAAAATTTGGTGAAGGGGAAACTAAGATGAAGCCGGATCAAAGACAGATTCCTATTGGCTGGAAGTGTAACGTTCCTATGTCTTGGCGGCTTTGGTGATTTTGACTGAAAAGAAACTATGCCGGGCCTAAGGTCCCAGAACTGGGCTCCTCGACCCCTGCGATCTATGTGGGCCCAATTTCAGGACCTCTTCAGTATGCTTAGGGACGAAATCAGGCATAATTAGGGCGAAATCAGGGCGAAATCAGGCATAATTAAGGCGAAACCAAACAAGCCCAGGCTCTGCTCAGGGCTAACTCGAGGTATTAGAGGTCCAGGTTAAGCTTAGTATAACCTTAGGTTATATATAACCCTCTAAGGTCCACGATATATTATCTATATATTACCTCCCCCCTTAGAGGATAGCCCCTACTTTTTAAACGCGTTTTTAAGGCCTAGGTTAGTACTAGGTTAGTATAGAGGACCTTTAACCTTATCGTCGCCTTAATAATCTATTTTCCAACCCTTTCCTATCCTTATATCTATACTAGCTTTTAGCTTATATAAGGCTTTTAGTTTTATATAAAAAAGCCTATTATAATTATAATTCTATAATATAGAGCCCTCTTCTCCTTTATCTCCCTTAATATTTACGTGTTTAGTAGCTTAATTGACCTATACTACACTTACGCGTCTTTTCTTTTACTTTTTATAGATATAGAGTCTTTTAAGAATCTTCTTACCCTATAGTCTACCTGTCTAAATAAGGTTCTAGTTGCTTGTAACCAATTAGGTTAACCACGTGAGCTAAGCGAGCTCAGGAGATCCACCAAATTCCACCTGTAGAAGTAAGAAGGAAAAGAAGGAAAATCAATTGAGACCAAAAACCCCCCCTACCGTGATCCGAACACTACCCTATTGTCAAAGGAAGCCCCTTTAGCCTTCTCCTTCTATAGCCTTTAAAGCGAATTTAAGGCCTAAATAGTGCGGCTCTAAGGTATTTATAAGGCCTAGCGCTTAAAGGATATAATAATGGCGTATAAGTTAAAGTAGAAAAAGTAGGACTAGTATATAAGACTAGAAGGTAATATAGACGGCGCCTAGGTGGTAGAAGATAAGCTTTACCTATTTTTAGAGTAGTAAATTATTAACTAAAAATATAAGGCGAAATAAAAAGAGATATAAAAAGATAGTAAGCGGGTAAAAAAGAGGTAGAAGATAGCTAAGTAGGTAAGGAAATAGCTAGGGGGAAAGGTAGCTATAGGGGGAGTTATAGCTATAGGGGAAGAAGCTATAAAGGATAAAAGGAAGATATAGGATAAGGAGGCCCTAAAGGCCCTATTTAATAAAATAGTCCAATATTTAGTTATAAATAGCTATATCTCTACTATTACTTAGCTTTATACGTAGTAGTTAAAAGATAAGGCCTTACTACTACTATAGGGGGCGAAGCTCTTAATAGTATTTAATAGTGTCCGCTATAATAAAGACTAGATTTAATGCGTTAACTTTATTAATTAAGGCCTAGTGCATCAGGAATTTTTTTTGCCCATATTGTTATGGTTTACAGCAATTTGCTGCAAACTATACGATCGCGGCAGAGGTATATGGTGGTTATCCATCCGCATAAACCGCACGTTTTGCAACAAATCCGTAGCATTTATACGCAAAACGCAGTAAAATACCCAAACACTAAACCAGCAACAGCCCCTTAAAATTAAATTATATAAATTATACAGATTGTATAAATTGTATAGATTGTATAGATTATATAATATCTTTATAAATTATTATAGATTCCTATAGATTTACAGATTATAATAATATACTTTTAAATATATTTATATTATAACTATATAAGATATAGAGCTAAGAGGGGGGAGCCTTCCGTAGAGGCTTTAAATTATCAATTAGTGGTGTTCTAACGACCTGCTAGTTATATATTAATTTCCTAACTAGGCCTAATGTCTACTAACCTACCTACTAGCCTATCTGCCTATTTACCTATCTAACTATCTATCTATCTGCCTATCTATTTATCTATCCATCTATATCTACCTATCTATGCCTACCTATCTATATTTACCTACCTATCTACATTTTCCTACCTATCTACATTTTCCTACCTATCTATATCTGCCTACCTACTAGTATCTACCTGTCTATACCTACCTATCTATATTACCTTAGTTTGATCGATTAATTAAATCATTTATAGTATTCGCTAGCTGGTAGTTATTGTCTAGCTCTAGCAGCGGTTGTCTAGCTCTGGCGACGGTTGTTTAGCTCTAGTAGACTTACTAATAAATAAACAATTCAAACTATAGATCTTTGGTTTAGTTAATTAGATATTTTAAAACATTAAGCTTATTAATTTTGTTTAGTTAATTAAACTAGCAAACAGTTTAGATAGATTTAACTATTTAAATAGATTTATATATATTTTTATATAACGGTAAGAGGATCTAAAAGCTCTACGCTACAATCTAGTAATAGGCGTTTAGTATTGTAATACTTGCGCTAAGCTTAAAAGTTAAGAGGGAATAAAATTAATTACTCCTAGTATTAATAATAGTAAGGTCTAATTCTATTAATCTAAAGCGGCAAATCTGTTAATATTAGTTACTATAATAATATCTAAACGTTATATAAGGATAGCTTACTATAGTGTAGATTAAACCTTATTATCGCTCTTCTGGTTCTTAAGGTTATATAACTCTAAATATAATACAGAGTTTTCCTATATAAAATATGCCTAAAAAATTAATCGCCTGTTATAATGGCAGTAATATTAACTTAGCTATATAGCCAATTCTCCCTATATATTATTATATGTATATAAAACAGCTCCTAAAGTAAGAGATAGCGCCTTTTAATAGCGCTAAAGTTAGAGGCTAGAATTAAAATTTTAGGTAGAATATCGCTCTATTTAAAAGTTAGCAAACTAAATTAAACAGTATAATCTTTAGTTAAGTCTAAACTAGTATAAAATTTCCTTATTAGGAAAGGCTATTTTCTACGTTTAATAAAGCCGTTATGGTTTTAGCTTCGCGTATACTATAAGGCTATAATAATATTAGGCCGCATTTATAAGCGATAAGGCTTAAGTATATTACTAAGCTTATTAAACAATCGTTTGCAATTGCAGCTTAATAGTAATATACTTAGTATATTAAGCGCCATTTAACTAAGGTTAGGAAACTCTATTACTATTATCCTTTAGTATAAAAATAGATCGCGAGCTAGTAGGTAATCTTTTACTAGTAGATTAAGTTTCTTCTACTACTTATACTCGTCTTCTTAATAATTAAATAAGGAAGATGCTATAGTAAAGGCGGTACCCGTAAAGCTTCTAATAAAGTTATTAATATTAGATTATAAAGGCTAATTCTTCTTAAAGGCTTACTCTGCTAACTATAGCTTCTTCCCTTTATACTTAAGCCAGAGCTCCTAAAAGAAAGCGTTATAGCTAGTTATCCAATTAGGCCTCTCTTTTTAGTTATTTTAGCAGAATCGCTTAAGGTTAAGGTATAGTAGGCAAGCTATATAATAGATAGGCGTCTAATTAAGCGCCACGTAGTATTTTTAAAGCTTCGCCCACCTGCAATTAATATTAATTTTATAGTAATCCTTAATTGCCTCTTAATTAGAATAATCCTCCGTTATCGCCTTAGTTAATTAAGCTTTAGCTTCTTTATAGTGCCTTATTAGAAACTCTATATAAAGGATAACTTTCTATATCGCGCCATTACACCTAGCCTTACCTCTTCCTTTAAGCTTAAGTATAGCTTACTAAAGCGGCTTAAGAAGCTAAATATATTGCTTAATAACGTCCTAATTATAGGAATTAAGGCCGCCGACTTATATATAAAGAGGGTAATTAAAAGGCTTCTAATATGGGTTTAGACTCTTTTTATATTATTAACTAGACTTAATTATTACGAGCTTCCTATTCTATTTATTAATATTATACTATATTATTAAGAAAATAGGGCCTTAAAGCTTAATAGCTTGTTTAAATATTATTAAATAACTATTCACCTAGCCTTAACGGGCTTAACGAGCTTAAGGACTTTAAAATTGGCGTATAGTAGTATAGCGTTCTCCTCTCGCTAGAAGGCATAGAACTATTTATACTTTTATAGCGAGCAAATTAAATAGATAAAATTAATAAGAGTTCTAAGTAGGCCTTCCTTTCGCTACTCCTTTAGAAACTACTACTCTTTCTATAGAAGTCTTAGTTTTAATTAAATTAATAGTAAGGGAACGCCTACTATTAAATTCTTATTACCATTTTAAAATATATCTTTATTGGTTCTAAATAGACTTAATTAAGCCACTAGATTAAATATATGGATAGCGCACTATACCTAACGTTGCTATTTATTAAATCTAAGCTTTATTACAAGAAAGTTAATATAGGCGTTATCTATAATAAACTAGCCAATTTAACTACTAAGATTATGCTTAGCAATAATATTGCTAATAATGTTATAGTAGTTATAGCCGCTATATAGGCTAAGCTACTCTAGTAGAGTAAGTATAAAGTCTTAAATCTAGCCTTAATTATTTAAGTAATAAATATAGACACTAGTAAGAGCTTTTTTCTTATTACACGTTGTCTAGCTATTAAATAATATATAAAATCTCGTTATTAATTACGCCAGTTCTTCCGTTACAATACCTTTATTACTATTATATTTAGCAAGAACTTAATTATAAATTGCCTCGTGGTTTCGGTATAGATTAGGCTTAGCGTCTTTATTTACGGCCATAATTAAGGCTTAAAATTTAGGTCGCTTAACTTCTCGCAAAGGGTAGTTTCTGGTGGCGATCTATAGTATAACCGCTTATTTAAAGATATTAGAGTTATAGGATTTAATAAGCTTATTAGCAACTGCTTACGATATATAGTAGGTTTATTAAATATACTCTAGAATAGTCAAAGCCTTCCGCTTTTAAGACACTATATAATTAATAGGACTATAAGAATTAACCTGATGGCTATCTATACCCTTAGTAAGGTGTTCTACTATAGAAGTAGTGGCTCTATTAGTCTTATATAGAGTTACCTTAATCTTATATAAATAGTAATATTTATATAAGAAAACGGTTGTTTTCTTACCAAATCTTTACTAAAGCCGCTAGCTATAGTCCTATATAAAGCTTAGAGTTCTAAAGAGGTCTTAATAAGGCCGTTAATATCTCTCTATACGGTCCCAATTAAGGCCTTTATATTTGTAACCGACTACGGATGCTACCGAGACAGCCTCAACGCCACTCTATATATTGATTGCAGATCAATATTGCTTGCAGATCACTGTTCCTATTTCAGCTACCATTTCATGTATATATTCTACTTAATACCTATAGATTTACAATCAAGTTGCTCATTTAATACCCACACACTGCAAAGCTTACAATATTCGTCCTTAAGGGGGGTTAATTTTAATAAGGTATTAGAACCTTCGTAGGCTTTACTAGGCACAATTATAGATATATTCTCTACTAAATTAATAGGGCCAGCTTTAGAAAGATGGGAAGACATAATATAGGCAGTATAGCAATAGGAATTGGTAGGTAAAAGAGGAGATTTTAGTAGGCTTAAGTTAAAAAGACACGTTCGGATATTTATTTTTGGCGCGTATATTATATCACAATCGTAGTATATTATAGAACTGCCCAAAATTAACTACTAAGAACCCCTATATCTACTCCCCTTAACCAAAAATAATACCTATATCTTATGTATTAAACAAGCAAACTAACTTAATTAAATAAGACGATATAGGGCTTAATTAACTGCTAAAATCGGGCCTCTAGGTTTAATTGGTTATTTAATTACAAAGTAAATAACTAAACAAACTAGCAAACGGGGTTTGTTTATTAGCAAGTCTAAGCTCTAGCGACGGTCGTCTGGTTCTAGCGACGGTCGTCTTCTAGCTGCCGTTCTGGTGCCTCCCTAGGTAGGAAGAATGTAAGGAAGGAAGGGTAAAAAAAATAAGGTGGCTACCTAGGTGTATATAGGGGTATACTTAGCAGAGGTACGTGCAGAGCTCCGTGTAGAGCTTTAGTGAAGCTCCGTACAGAGCTCTGGTGGAGCTCCGTGCAGAGCTTTAGTAGAGCTCCGTGCAGAGCTTCTGGCAAAGCTTCTAGTAGAGCCTTTAGTAGAGCGCCGTGTAGAGCTCCCTTAAAGCTCTACACGGAGCTCCACCAAAGCTCTGCACGGAGCTCCCTTAAAACTCTACACGGAGCTCTATTAAAGCTCTGCATGGAGCTCTATCAAAGCTTTACGCGGAGCTTATTAAAGCTTTACGTAGAGCTTTATATTTACTATAATATCTACTATAAAGCTTAATATAGAGCTTTATATTAAAAAAGAAAATTTTTATAGCCAAAAATTAGGATCTGCTTAACTTGCTTAAGTCGCGATTTTAGTAATTTACGGTAATTTACAGCGATTTGCTATAAATACATAGATTGGGTAGGCGGGTGTATAAGTAGCCTATATATTTATAGCAAATTGCCACAAGTTGCTGCAAATTGTAGGTTTCGTAAACCCTAACTTTCGGCTGCCTAAAAAAAAATTCCTAATGCATTTATAATTACCGGCGGCTATAATATTAAAGGGCTTAAAAAGGTAATTACTTAGTACTTATTACGGCACTGGCAGAAAATGGTAGAACTTAGTTAGTAGAACTTAACAGAACTTAGTTAGCAGAACTTAGTAGAACTTTGCAGTTATATTACGGACGCTTTAAGTACAATGTTACAACTACTTAAAGAGGAGTCGGAAGAAGCTAGTTAGTTAATACAGATACGGTCTAGGATGGAGCTAATAGAACTATATAACGAGGAATAGTAACCAAAGTTATGTAATATAATCTATGTAATCTACAAGATCTATAGGATCCGTAATAGAGTAAACAGAGCACATATACATTACGTATAAGAAGGATTTCTTAGGAGTACGGTTGTGTATTTAAAGGACTACAGTCCCTACTCTAGATAGTTCTTTCCTTATAGTGATTCTTAGAATATAATTAGAGTTAATCTATTAGGCAACCACTCCACTAGTTATTATTACGTTGTTAACTTTAATTTACATTACCTATATACCTAGCCTATTAATAAGCCTATTGTAGTACCTACTATAAGGTTCCGTTATATAATTACTACCTAGTTACGGTATTAAATATAGAAAGTTAAATAATATGCCACTAAAAGCAGCCACCACAACGCCATTAACGGCGGCAACTACTTTAAGGTTAGAAGGTAACACTAGTATAGTAAATACTAACTTATAACAACCTGTGACGGTTAAGCAACTATAAAAAATAGTTAACTAGTTAATAGAGAATAATGCGACACTTAAATAAAGGATTAATGGGATAAGGGCAGCAAAAATTAAGTTACCTTTAATTAAGAGATTCCTAGGGGAGAGATTAAAGCTTAAAGGATTTCTTATATAAATACACTTTAAGGTTACGCAAGAAGGAGTAAAACTGCTAATACCTATAGATCGAATAGCATATGCAGGACTATTCCTATTAAGAAGGGCACTTAAGTAGTTTAAGCCTTACCTTATAGAAATATAGGCGAATGGAATAATAACTACTAACTAAGAGGTGCGGTTTATGTTCTTAAATTAGAAGGGATTTATAGAGCGACTTATATAAATATTTAGAGACCTAGAGGTAGTAACTATAGCAAAAAAAAACTCTAAGACATTATATAATAAACCTTAGCAATTAAGTATATAATATAGTTCTAAACGCTAGCTATATAAGTTAAGTGGAATAATAAGGCGCTTATAGTATAGTATAAATAGGGACTTAAGGCTAAAGTTTAGAACGTAATTATCCTAATAAAAGATGTGGATACTCTAAGGGATTTAATAGATTAAGCGATTAAGATTAATAATTGGATCTACTAAAGAGAATAGGCTAAAAGAGGCTAGGATAGAGTTCTATAGTTATATAAGGCGTAGAGTATATAATAACTAAAGCTAAGTTAAAAACTATAGTATGGCGCAGAGCTAATGGACCTAAGTAGTACTAAAGAAACCTATAAGAAATAGAGTAAGAAACTATAAAAACCTAAAGGTTAAGGATCTAGTAATTATAGGACTAAGGAGCAGAGGCTAAACTAGGGATTTTAGTAGTAGAAGACGTTTAGGCGGACTCTATAGTAAAGTTAGTGGTTTAAAGATAGAGCTTATATAAATTGCGGGAAATAAGGTTACTTCGCGAGGGATTATAAAGATAGTTAGAGTTACTATATAATAAAGGAAACTAGACTAGCAGAAGACACATATATATAGAGGGACGATAGTATACTACGAGGAATAAAAGAGTATTTAATTAGAAGTTTTGCGTTTTGTTATAATAATATATACCAAATTTATAAGGACGCTAAGTATAGCGTAAACTATTAGCTATAGAAGCTAAACCCTATAGAGTATAGAGGAACTAATAAACTATTACATAGATTGGATATTAAAGACGACGAGTTTAATATAGGCGAAACATTTATAGACGATAAGGTAATAAGGGCAGCTTACTAGGAGCGTGTAAACCTTAAAGAAGTTATAATAGAAGTAAAAACTAAGACCGCTATAGAGTAAGGTTTAGTAACGGGAATTATAACACTATTAGATACGGCATCTATTACTTTATAAGATAAAAGGAAGAGTATCTTATAGAGATTAAGTAAGTAAACAACTGCTAGTGCTAATTTATTACTTAATAAAGGCAAAAGGCTAAAGGCTTAAGATTTTTAAGATAAGATAAGAGATAACTAAGATTCTTAAGATAAGATAAGGTATACCTAAGGACCTATAATGGATAGAAACCAATAAAGTAGGGCAGTAGCTTAGTTTAAAGATATATAAATAAGCTCAGGATAGAGTTTCCTATAGGTATAAGATTCTTAAGAAGAGATAAATAAGATTTAAGACTTTTAAGACAAGATAAGAACACCTAAGCTTAGTTAGACTAAGGTAGGAGCTAAGCTTAAGATAGAAGTAAGCTTAGGATTAAGAATTCTATAGAACTAAGATTTTAACACACAAATGAGGACTATTAGGGAAATTAAGAAGTAAGAAGACTTTAAGGATCTACTTACTAAACGCAATAAGAAAGAAACTATAGAGGAGTTTAGAGTAAGAATTACCTTATAGTAAGAATAGAAACTAGATAAGAGATTTAGTATATTAGGACGTATAAGGGACAGAGCACCTATATAAAGAATTACTAATAGGCCTAGAGTAGGTACACTAAGAGCTAAGTGGCTTACTAAACTAGAACAAGAAGAGGATTTAGGGATTCTAACTAGGTTTAAAGAATAATACATAAAAGGTTGTTACAACGTAGTAATAAGAAGATACTTTTTTATAGACAAGCTGTATATACTTAAAGGACTATACTAAAAGTAGTATAGGCAACGATATAACGATAAGTAGGAAGATTTCTATATATAGTTAGATAAAAAAAGTTGTCCAAGACCACCTAATTATAGAAAAGGCTATAAGTTATATTATAGGGGCCTTAATTATAACGTTAAAAGATCTAAAGGAGTAATTAGAGGACTAGAGAAGCGAGAGGTAAATCTTAGTACCTATAAATAAAGTTATAACGCTTAGATTAATTCGGGAAAGGTTTAAACTTAAGGATAAAGATAAGCTAAGAGTTAACCTAAGACACTAAGTATATTATACGTTAGTGTAGATTGTATATATAGATAATACGTGTAATATATATAGAGCACCTAAGGATAAGAATCGGAAGTATCTAGTAAGGATATATTAGGCACTAAATAAGGTAAAATATCGAAACGCTAAATATATGCATGGTTAGCACCCTATAGAAGTTTAAGGATAAGGGGACTTAATACTTTAACTAGAAAGATTCCTTACGGAAGAATACCTAGATGGATAATAGTAGTAGGAATATTTAGAGAATATCTGTCTATAGTATATTAAAGATAAAAAGCAAACTAAGTATTAGCTAAAAGTAAACTAAGTATAAATAGGATTAAGCAGCTAATAATTAGGAAAAGTAGAGGCCTATAAAACTAGAGGGAACTAATAATAGAACCTTAAACCCTTAAAGGAATTTAAGAACAACACCTAAATTTATAAATAAAGTGGCAAGATTAGCAGTTTAAGGCATTAATAGATAGTGGAGTAATAAGGAACCATATCTTACTAGTAGTAGTTAAAAGAATAAGAATACTATATTAAAAAAAGGAGCACCCTTACCTATTAGTAATAATTTTAGGAGATCCGATAGCCTATAGAGGAAGTATTATTAATCTTAAAATAGGACCTATTTAGTTAACTATTAAAGGAAGACAAGTTAAGATATCTTTTAATATATTACTATTAGGGAATAATAAGGTAGTATTAGGAATACCTTAGTTATAGAAATATAATCTAAAGATTAATTAGGTTATAGGTTAGGTTAATATTAGGGATACTTAATAACGTAAAATGTAATAATAAGCTAAGTTAGTATAGTACTAAGTAGGGGCGACCTACGAGGAAATAGAGAAGGGGTTAAGCTATATACTAAAGAGATACTATAAGTATAGTAAGAAACTATAGTTACTAAAGAGTAAAAAGCTATTAAAGTATATAGTATAGGACTATAAGATAGAATTAGAACTAGGAATAAGTTTAAGATTCTTTCCAATTTATAAGCTTACTAAAGAAAAAGGTAGAGTACTAAAAGAGTTTGTTTAAGAAAACCTATAAAAGGGATATATTAGACTATCGCAATTATTAGCGGGTTATCCAGTACTGTTCGTACTAAAGAAAAATGGCAAACTAAGGCTGTGTATTAACTATAGGTAGTTAAATAGCATTACTAGGAAGGATAGATATCTTTTACCCTTAATTAGCGAAATCTAAGATATAATAGGTAATACGCAAATCTTTACGAAGATAGATCTAAGATGGGCGTATTATTAGATTAGAATTAAGAAAGGCAATAAATAGAAGGCAGCCTTTAGGTTAAAGGAAGGACTATATAAACCATTAGTTATACAATTTGGGCTTATAAACGCACTAGCAACGTTTTAGAAGCGTATTAATAATATATTAGGAGAATACCTAGATGAATTTGTTATAGTATATTTTAATATTATTATTATCTACTTAATAACTAAGAAAGAACGCGGAGAATATATTAAATGGGTTTTAAAGAGACTATAAGAAGAATAGATGCTAGTAGTAATTAAGAAATGCGAGTTCTTTACTAGGAAGACCGATTTTGTTAGATTTATTATTAAACTAGGCTAACTTAGCATAAATCTAAAGAAAATTAAGGCTATAGTAAATTGGTAAGAACTAGAGAACGTTACATAGTTAAGATTATTTTTAGGGTTTTGCAATTACTGTAGAAGGTTTATAGCGTAATAGTTAAAGGATATTAAGCTATTTACGCAATTAACGAAGAAAGAAGAACTATAGATATGGGAAGAGGAATAATAAGAACTATTTAAGAAAGTTAAAAGGTTATTTACCTAGGAGCTAGTTCTTAAGATCTATTAACTAGGACTAGAGACAGTTATAGAAATAAATATATTAGACTTTATACTAGGGATATACTTTATATAAAGGCATTTAAATAGATAGCACCCAGTAGCATATTATAGTTGGAAGATAATACTACTAGAACTAAACTATGACATTTATAATAAGGAGTTATTAGGTATAATTATAGCACTAAAGGAATAGAGAGCATTCTTATAAGGTATAGAAAAACCATTTATAGTTAAGACGAATTATAAGAACCTAATAGGATTTCTAATAATAAAGGAACTTAATTAAAGATAGGTTAGATAGGTAGAGATGCTTATAGAATACTATTTTAAAATTTAGTATATTAAGGGTATAGACAATACGCGAGCCGATGCGTTAAGTTAAAAGGCTAAACTATAAAATAATAAAAAGCTATTAGGGGCTTTACTGTGAAAAGATACAGAGAGACTAATTAGGTATAATTATCTAAAAATTATAGCAACTTATAAAGAACTAAATAGAGTTTACGAGTTATTAGAAAGCTTTTGGGTATAAAGGATCTTTAAGGTATAGCTAGAGGAATAGTTAGAATATCTAGGAGAAGAAATACTATATAAGTATAGAGAGGCGAAATATATCCTAAGAAGTATAGCAGAGTACTTTATAGAAGATTTCTATAAGGGATTAACTTAAGGATATAATAGAGCTATGGGCTTAGTGTTAAGACTCTAAGAGGAGTATATTATTAATGGAATCTAGAACCTAGTATAAAAGGTTATAAGAGAATATCCAGATTATTAAAGGAATAAATTAATAAGGTATAAGCTATACGGAGGGCTATAATCTGTTAAAATACTAAAAAGACCATAGGAGGTTATATTATAGGACTTTATTATAAAGTTGCTAAAATTAAAAGATTCTATTACCGGATAAGATTATAATGTAATTTTAGTAATAGTGGACAAGCTTATAAAGTAGGGATACTTTATAGCATGTACAGAAGAGATATTAGCAGAAGATGTTGCTAGAATTTATGTTAAGGAAGTGTTTATAAGGTATAAAGCACTAAGCAAAATTATATTAGATAGAGATCTAAGATTTATAGCAGTATTTTAGGAGGTATTCTTAGCGGAATAAGGAGTTTTTTTTTGTTTTTTTTTTATATCCGTTGTATTATACTACGTACAATACTGCGCATGCAGCTCCTAGGCTATAGCGCTATAGTTCTATATACATGAATCCTTTCTAGGCAGCTTAATATATACTAGTAGCTATGTCCTAATAGTTTATAAACCCCTAAGGGTTTATAGCTCCTTAGTAAAATACTAAGTTACTACAACTACTAGGGGATGAGAAAACAGTAGGAAAAACTATAGGAAATCCTAACACCTATCCCTGTCCTTTTGCAATTTATTTCTGTCCTTTTGCTCTCTAATATCTTTTAAAGAGCCTAGTAAGAGTTACCTCCTTCTAGAATCCTATCTATTTTATTCTTCCATAGAATCTTCTTCGCGTATTAGTTTAGCTGCCCTAAGAGTCTCGCAGTCTTTGCTATTAGTAAAGTGTTTTTCCTTACAATTAATGCAAAGAGGGGTGGTGTGCTGGCAAGGCCTGCCTAATATTAAACAGGTAGGACAGCAGTGGTCTTTAGATAACTATGCAGCCGCATAAAATCTACAGGCTCTAGTAGAGCATCTATCTCCTATATGGCCAAATTTTTGGCAGCTAGTGCACTGCGTAGTAGGGGAGACTTTGAGGTATTTTACTACCTTAGTAGCTGTACCTGCAATTGAGATCTCTTTTTGCTTAAGGATTTCTTGTCTTTTTTCCTCGTTCTCTATAGTAAAAACTATAGAGCCGAATCTGGTTTGTAGATTGTGTCTTTTTACACTAGATGAGATCCATCTAGGTAGTCCTTGTATCCTTACAGGATTAAAGGTCTCAATTTCTTCTTTTAGAAGCTTAGAGCCCCCCTCTCCCAGAAAAGGTAAGGTAGGAACCCTATGGGCTATAATTTAAACCCAAGGTTCTAGTTTTTGTTCTCTTTAAAAGGTAAAGCAGTTATACCAGATCTCCTTATATTTAATTAGGAAATCTGCATTATACTCTTCTGTAGTTATAAGGAGAATATTTTATTTTCCTTTAGTTCTAGCTATAGACGCTAGTACTGGCTTTTCTACTTGCAGTTTTAATGCAAATAGTTAATTAACTTTGTTTCGTATAGAGAAGGTATCTAGAGGTTAATCCTTTTCGTCTGTAATTAGGACTAGCTTCCTTTCTTATAGCTGCTTTTTCTTACTTCTAGTAGAAGTAGAACTCCTACTAAAAGGAGAAAGGGTAAAAGGTAGTGTTGGTGATAATAAGGAGGGTAGGGAGGACGAAGGAGGGAGGTCCTTCTTTAGTCTCTCTGCGTAAGTTTCTTTAGTAGGAGCCACCTCCTTACGGAGAGCTCTTACTTCTTCTACTAGTCCCTTTAGGATATTATTTGCCTTCTCTTTTTCTTGTTCTTTTTCTTCTTCTTATATAAAGGGATATCCTCCTAGTATAATACTTCGTATATAGTACACTAGCTGTTTAACTTATTCTTTTATTTCTTCTCTTTCTTCTTCTTCTTCTTCTAGCCCTTTATAGGCCTAGGTTAGGCTATCTAGGGTGAAGCTTAGATGTTGTTCTAGAGAAAAGGAATAGGAGGGTATATCATCCGTACTATCCGTAGTAGTTATTGGTTTTATTGTCTTTTTTACAGGTTTTTAGTTTTCTTTTTTAGGAGAAGACTAAGGATGTTCTCTTTTTTCTTCTATCCTAAACGGGCCAGGAGAAGGAGAAGGGGGAGAAAAAGTAGATGTAGAATCCTCATTACTTATTTCTATAGGAGGTTTTTCTATAGGAGGTTTTTTTTTTGACCTATTAGGCCTTAGCATTTTATATCTTATAGGGAGGTTTCCTAGTTTTTACAGTAGATAATAACCTCCTTAGGTCTCTTATCTCCTAGTCCCAGAGGTGAAAAACTAGGTAAAAAGCCTTGCTAGTTTTTACTATCCTT
>Ga0307515_10004892_pt1 | contig 27383 bp, 26 predicted proteins | sample 17_EM_MG_FD_194513 | JGI IMG/M metagenome (GOLD analysis project Ga0307515, IMG submission 194513) | Populus trichocarpa ectomycorrhiza microbial communities from riparian zone in the Pacific Northwest, United States - 17_EM | ecosystem: Host-associated > Plants > Roots > Unclassified | place... | reverse complement strand
CCCCCCCCCCCCCCCCCCCCCCCCCCCCCCCCCCCCCCCCCCCCCCCCCCCCCCCCCCCCCCCCCCCCCCCCCCCCCCCCCCCCCCCCCCCCCCCCCCCCCCCGAGAGACGGGAACAAAATGGAGTAGTGCCAATCTGGGTGGACAAAGACTGATAGAGACTGAGAAGTGCCTCTCCCAGCAAAGAAGCACTGAAAAGTGGGGGTGATTAGTGTGGAATGATATAGACAAGCAGGGGGGTATGATGCAGCCTGCTAATGTGTAATTGATGAGTGCAGAGGCTTCCAGAGTAAAATCTATCACAGGCATTGGGCAAAATGTACCTCAATTTGCATCTTGAGAAAACATTATGCAGTAGTCTGAAGTGACGATATTCTATTCTCTGTTTACGTGAGCTATGTCTATAGTTCTGCCAATCCACTCAATTTTGAGTATACGCATGTTTCCCTTTTTGGCCCTTGCGCTCAACAGAGTCATACCTTATGTTAACAGTTCATCTGGATCCACATTGCATCCCCTCTACAATGTTCAAGACACTTCTCGAAAACAAATAAATAAACCCACTTGTCATGGACTCTACCATACATTGCAACCAATATCCAATGGCTATCAACTCTGCATCCATATTCCTTCCATATCCGTTTCACCTTTATTTCTCCCAATTCATGTTGTATTTTGTAGTCATCAAGCATTTGCATTCATTTTGAGAGATAGGTGGCTGGTTCCCAGGTCATTTTGTCGTTGTCGTAGCCTTCCCATTTGATTTGTTATTTGTAGCCGTCTTTGTTACCCAGCACCCACTTATGCAATGTAATCGCTTCTACACCACACAAATGCTGCATCGTGCTATCTTGATCTCTTACAGTTCAAACAGGAGATGGAGGAGGCTTTTCCCACCTGTAATATGTAGTGGACTGTTTGTGTCTGCCAATGTTCAGTGCATTGTGGATCAACATATCAGATGGTAATTCAAATCTGACTGCATTTGGCCCAAGGAATGTAATGATCACGTAGGGTCCAGCCCATGGGTGTTGCAGCTTCCGCCGAGAAGGGTCTTGGTTCGCATATGCTCATAGCAGGTCTTTTGTACTTGATATCTGGAAGTCTCCCAACAACAGGTTTCACGGCCTTCAGCTCCTGTTTGCTTCTGCCATCTGTTTATCTTTTGTGTCTTAGAGGCAGTCCTAGGCATCTAGCAACAAGGCCTACAATGGTTCAATGAATAGTGTGCCATGCAGGCTCTACATTTCAGCATGCTGCCGTTGGCCCATGATGAAGTCTAATGGAATATATGGCGTGAATCCTAGGTACAATTCAAATGGGCTGCAATTGGTAGACAAGTGTGTAAACGCATTATATGCATATTGTGCAATTGGAACCATGGTGTCCCACTTGTCTCGATGGTAATGGGTGAAAGGTTGTAGATACCACGTGAAGAGCTCATTCGAGATCTCTCACAGCCTGTCTGTTTGTGCGTGAATTGCCAGCATCATGAGCAGCTTAGTCTGGAACAACTTTCTTACTTCCGCATAGATATCTGATGTGATGCTCATGTCTCTGTTGCTACCAATCTGTTGGGGAACATCATGAGGTCATTCGATGGCCTCTAACAACAACAACACCACCGATTCCCCAGTGCCGATGGTTTTAGTGCATGGCATCCAATGGACTTGTATATAGAATTGGTTCACAATAATTACAAGGCAATCAATTCCTCTCACAGATGTTGCCATGTCAGGAATAAAATCAACCCCCACGCCCTCCCGGCGGCCTTGTGCAACTGGTAATGGTTGTAGCAAACCGACCACTTTCCCAGCCTGTCAATTACCTTGCATGTACATGTCACAGCCTTCTGTGTATTCTTGCACACCATTGCACATACCAGGCCAGAAGAAGCACTGTCTCACTGCGATATAGGTTGTTGCTCTTCTGAAATTGCCACCCACCGCTGTGTCATGTGCATCCCAGAGGTTTCTGTGTCTTAGGGGTGTCAGACGGTGGAGCCGACATAGCTCATCTCTATGTCATTCAGGGTCCTGTTTCTGGAGGTCGAGAGGCAGTGGGCTATTGTCGAGGGAGAACTGGCACCTGCAGGCCCATGCCTTTCTTACTGTAGCCAGAGGGGACGGCTTTGTTTGGTGTTCCTGGCTATCCTTGGACACCAATATGTAAACCATATCTTTAGTCCAGCTGTCGTTCTTCGTTTGATTGGCAACTTCCTGTAACCACTTTGACCACTGCTGAAGTACCAACTGGGTGAGTCGATCCTAGGAGACTCGACAGCATTTCCGCCTGACATCTGGACTTCTTGTCAGGGCATCAGCCACCTGGTTTTTCGCACCTAGAATGTACTGGATACCGTATGTATAATTGTGTAATGTTTCTTAGTGTTCCAATTGTTGTGCTGTGAGTCAAGGTTGTATTAGTATGTGTTTTAAAGAGGCATGGTGGGTATGGATAGTAAAATATCTGTCTGGATGGAGGTAGTAATGCCAGTTCACGACTGCATCATGAAGTGCTGGGAGATTTCTGTCGTATGCAGGGTATTGTGTCTCTGCACTCTTACGCTTCCTGCCCCAAAAAGCAATGACTCTGGACTTTCCATCTTGCCGCTTTTGTAATAGTACTGCTCCGACTTTACACTTGGTGGTGTCAGATTGCAGCACATACTTGACCTGTTTCTCAGATATTACCTGTACGGGAGCCATACAAATGGCATTGGTCAACATTATGATGGCCACCGTTGCATCCCCATTCCGAACAAATGGTACTGTACCAATGTCTTTGCGCTGTGGCTCACCATGGTGGCTGCCGATATCGATTTTCTTACTCACATTGCACATCCAAGATAACCGCAAGCTGATTTGTGAATAGTGCAGTATATTATTGTGGTCTTTGCAATTAGGAATGTGAAAAGCACAAACTTCTTTTGGGTTTCCGTGCAGAGGTCATTTGGTCACTGCATGCATTGTTGAATCCAATGTATGCACTTCTTCTCAGTTGTTCTGAAAACTGCAAAATTCAATCTCATTATGAAACCATTTGAATTTTGTTCTTTTCAGTTTCCAGCCAGTGTGTTGTACAATGTGTAGCACAATCCGCATGTGTTCCAGAGGCACCGCTCTCATCCAACCATAGATTGATGAATCACAAAGGAACACAGCAATGAATGTACATAGTTCGGGATTGGATACCAGCAGGTGGTTCATTACATGCATGAATTCACCAGGAGCATCAGCAGGTCCGAATCGATGCACTGTGCACTCCAATAGGCCACACTTAGTTGAGAAATCGGTCATTTGACAAAGGCTAGAGCATATTGGAATTTGATTGTGACACCTGCCTTAATCTACTTTGGAGACGTGGTTAAAACCTCCTAGTGGTTAGACAAGCTCTTCGAGGGGAGGCAATGGGTATCAATGCATCGTGGTGATGCGGTTAACTGCCCAGTGATCGATGCACACCTGCAAGCCACCATCATTTCTACGTATGAATAAAATCAGTGACCCATACTAGCTAGCGCTTGTGTTATCCATCCGTTGAATTAGGCCTGCGGCAATTGTCGTTGTAGCTCCCCACGTTCTGTCCGAAACAAAAAATATTGAGTTCAATATGGGGCTTTCGTATTATCTGCTGCCAATCGGTGAATATAATATTGTCGTTTACTCATGATGTTGTGGGTTGGATCTGCAATCGAATCAGAAATTTAAAAGTCTGCAACAGTGTTTTGAAATTTGTCTCATGGCAGGGCTGACTCTGGATCGTTGAAATGCACTGGAGGCCTGAATCCCCTGGTTGAGATTTGATTATCCATACAGTGCAGTTGTTCCCTACCAATAATATGAATGCCCAGAGTCCGGGCTGCCTTGTTGATGGTGATGTTCTCCAATGTGATGTATGGCCAGAGGCCAGATAAGTAATGGATTCGCACTGCCTTGTCTTTGACGTATATTGAGATGTCACCTGAGTGGCCCACTTCTTGTCAAGAACAATGGAACCACTTGATGCTTCCTCCACAGCCCCATTCATTCAATTTGCCATCCATCTGTCATGGCGCAGCCGGTGAGTGATGTTAGGAGATGTAGAAAGGTACAGGTTCGGGAAGGAAGTGGTGTTACGGAAAGACGGAGACGTTGGGAGATGTGGTCATCGGGGTCTAGTGGTGGAGATGAAATTTGCTATGATAAGGAAGTGGTTTGAGGTGTTGCGATGTCAGGTGATGTGGCGTGGTTTTGTTGATAAGGAATTGTGTTGGTGGTGTGTAAGATCACACATGGATATTGGAATGGTACATCGAGGTATGGAGAATGGTTCGATGGTGGTAGATGAACTGTATATACAGAGAGGTTGTTGTACGTTGGAGGATTTCCTATTCTTCTCACTTTACTCATTCTCTTGTATAGCGAAGCAAGTTACAACTTTGAAACAGCTCTGATTCTGGTCTTGTTCTGACTGCCTCGATATGACCTTCGAGTGCCATGTTCCGATTACGATATCACATTATTGTTATCAATAGCACCTACGCCCGAACACGCCCATTACACCATCGGTTCAACAGTTACTTGGGACGGTTGTCTTCTGGAGTTAAACATGGCATCCACCCGAGAGATGTGCTCCATAACGTCATTGACCAATGCTGTAGGCTCACTTTCCAGTTTTTCAATCCCAGCTTTGGACACTTCAGGGCTGCTCAAGTGGTTGAACTGGTACGAGTCGCAAATGCGTTTGTTGGAGAGTTGTACATGGATTTCTAGTTCGTGTCGAAGCAGTCAGAAACATTCATTATCGGTTGACACACACTTGCCACCATAGATTTGTAGATACTCCCACTCCCGCTTCAACCTGGTCATCGCATCAAGAGGGATGAAGCCCACCCTGACTGCTGCTGAGATGTCGTCCCACGCTACACCTGCACTTGTGTGCACCGGGAACCTTCAGTTGGCCCAAACTACCGATGTGTCGCAAAACTGATGCAGTGCGGTAGGGAGCCAACCAGTTGGCAATGGAATTGGACACTCATCCATCCATGGCAACTCTTCGCCACAAGGTTGAAAGCGGTGGGAGATGGTGCACATGCAGGAGGTCACAGCGTGTAGGGTTCTTGTATCATCATAGGTTGGCAATCTAGTTGTCATGATGTTAAATATGTGGTTGGTGGCATTCGGTCAGCAAGTGCTGATTGGTGCGGAGTTAGCCTTCACTCGGATCAAGGCCTCATGCATAGCATTCAGCTTCATTGTGGCCTTCTCCATGTGTTCACTGACCATATCTCGCTTGTCATTCGTGCTTTCCAATGCTTTCACGGTTTCTTTGGCTTCCTGTAAGGCTGCACCCAGTTTGCCATGCATCAAATTACTGAGTGCATTCTTGGTGGTGATCTCTTGTTACAGGTACACTATATGCTTTGCTGTTCAATCGTCACCATCGAATGTCACTGTATCGTCTCGTATGTCGTCAGCAGCATGTGAGCTAAATGTGTCAGACTCCGCTTGATTCACCACGAGGACCTGCACTGTCTTATTCCGTCGCTTCTATAATTGGACAAGTCCATCAGCAACTGCATCCCGTTCCCAATCAGCAAGTAGAAACAATCAGATTTGATCTTGGACTTGTTCATGGTACACTTCTTTGACCCGATGGAATCAATTGGCTATCTCGTCTGGGATGTCCTCCTGCTCAACTGCCAGCGGGTGATGAATGATCTCTTCTCGGCTCAATCAGTTGTCATATGTCTGCTGTTTGTGGACACCTAACCCCTCTGGCCGCACATTTGGGAAGATGCCGCTAGCCCTGGGAGCACACAATATACATGCCACTTGTAAACCATTGTCCATTTGTCCTCCAGTGGGGTTAAGGCCTGCAGAAGCAGCCATCATGTTTGTCACTGTCGTTCTGGCATTCCATTCGCGCGAAATTCACCTCTGTCACGGTCGGGAACTTCTATGGGAACGTATTCTCTACTGTTCCTTGAATTGAATTGAGCTCCAGCAGTATAAGGAGCAGGAGAAGCCAATCTGAAAGTATTGCTGCCAATGTAGTTGTATGAAGTAATGATAGTCTATCCTCTATCTAAGCAAGCTGTGGCCATCATCCTGCTGATCCACTGAATTCTGCAAATACGCATGTTCCCCTTTCTGTCCTGTGTGCTCAGCAGAGTGGCACCTGATCAGAACCATTCGTCTCTCTCCACACATAATTGTAGTTGTCTTTTCAGTGGCATATTCAGACAGCACACAATCAATCACTTCGGCCACCAGCACTAAACTGCGCAGAACAAGTTGTTGAATAAACTGAGATGCGGTAGGCTGGCACACCAAGCTATTGGCGGTGAAGAAGAACTGATGGTAAATGAAATCCAGATCATCCATTTGGGTGAACCATGATTTCTTATCACCCATGACCTTTGAGAGATATGCATCATCAAACAGGCGATCGTTAACCTGGATCCGAAGTTCAGTATCAGCACTACGCTAACTGGAAAAGTTGGACAGCAGTGTGACAAGCCGCATTTGGCAACTATCCTCGAATGGTACTAATCATTAGATTGAACACTGTAGATTTTCTGGAAATGTCAATCTCGTAAGTCTGATAGAAGGAGCACTAAACAGCATGGAAGACGGACAGCTTCATGTGCTTGCAGATCAATATAGACAGATAGACCTCCAGGTGATCAACACACTGATCGTGTGACTACCAGAGTACCTGCTAATTGACACTGACGATCCTGAGCTTGAAAGGCTAGTTTGCAAGCTTTTTCAACCATTGTGTACTTCGCATCAGTTAATATTGGCCAAGGAGTTTTGGTGAACATAATTGCCTCCATTAACGTTTTCACTACCTCAAAAGTAGCCTGATTGTGATTGCGATCTGCTTGAACACAACTGGCCTTGAATTGTGGAATATTCCCGTCTCCACTAGTCTTGAGTAGTGGGCGCGCCAGGGCAGATGGTGCACAGTCAGACTTGGTTAATTTGTTGAGGAGGGTTGTCATCTGGTGTGTGAGCTGTGGTAGTACAATTGCCACAGCTGGATTTCGGGAATTCGCAAGCAGAGAGTATGCAATGACAGTATCAGCACGGCTCTGTTTCGTTGGCATTGGGACATTTGCAGTTTTTAAAGACATGTCCCAGCACACCAGGCTTAGAATTAGGACCTTCTGGTGAGAGTTGTATTCATCTCCTTCGATGTCAGATGACAAGTACAACTCTCAGTTGTCCTCACTGTTTTCACTGTTGATCTCCTGACCAGTATTATGATCCTGCTACATCAATGGAATCTGGGATAGTGGTCATCTGCAATACAATGCCCGATGGCTGAAAGCTGGAAAGTTATATAGTTCATTGACAATGCTGATTGGCTGTTTTCTGGAATGCAAGTGCAAGTGCTCTCTCATGGTGTGCGTCTTGATTCTTCTGTGAATAGTGATTCCTCACCTTGCTGGGTGTAGGTTCCATTTGTTGAATTCAAGATAGAAAGTTGAGGATAGTGGGAGACAGTGTATAAGCAATAAATATAAGATTAAGCGCAATAGAATAATGGGAAACATGATGCAAGAAGTTTCAAACTGTTCAGGAGGATGCAATTTGAGGTGCATCTGGAAAGGGGTCAGGAGAGATGACTTCAATAGTTCTTATTAATATCAGGGATGGCAGTGCGGTGTTGTGATTTAGACATTGTCAGCTGCGCTGTAATAGCTGGATTTCTAATGCCCAATGCCGAATGTTAGCGCTTTCTATCAACAACACTGTCTGCATGGATGCAAGAATTGGAGGTTGGCTCAAGCCAATGTAGAATGGAAACAAATGCACCTGAACTGGATGTGCACCTGAAGATAACTCGTGACATTAACATGGTTGGTATCATTAACAAACCCTTCAAGCTGGTGACATGGAAACCTGAGAACCAGATTGAGAACATGTGCTCCTGCATATGACTCCTCCAAATGCAGTAATTATGTGTGTAAGTTCAAGCATTTGTGGGGACCACACGGCACAGATTTGTTGCAACAATGAGAATCAGTAGAACTTGATAGATATGCGACCTTGTGAGTGATGGTGGAGTTAGAAGGGTTCATACTGAGCATGTTACCCTGTGGGGAGAAATATGAACCTCTATATGTGGTATATCCATCGAAAGTATACACTCATTTTCACAATATTTGGTTGTATTAGGATGCTTCAGCTATGTTAGTAGTCAACAGGGCAATATCATAAGGATAACTTACCTTTCTTGCATTCATCTGGGCTGTGTCTGCAGAATACCATGACATCAATACAGCAGTCAGTAGTGGAAGGGAAAGGCAGTATTTGGGTATACAAAGGAGAGTTACAAGTGGAAGAGAAAAGGATGGTAAAGTACGATAATGATTTAGGAGTAATATTATTGATTCAAGTATTTATCAGTGCCAAGATTGGCCACAAATAGGCCATGAATACTCACTCAAATTCAGATTTTGGGCCTAATATCTTGTGAATTGCACAATGTTAAATCACAAATTCCTTATAAGTTTCACTACTCCAAGTTTTACTTAGACTCAATAGTAGAGTTGAAAGCTACATATGATGATGGTATTGGTGCACAGTGGGAGGTCATATCACAGTGTGCAGCGGAATGATTGCTTGCTTGCGGTTCTGGAGGATTGAAATGCATTGAAGTTTGAATGAGTATGCTGGATTCAATGCAAAGTCAAGGATTGCGGGCTTGCCATTCTCTGACAGTTAATTGCACTCTTCGAAGGTGACCTGTTATAATTCATAACTCAGGCTGTCAAGATTTCTCTCTCGGAACTCTCTTATTGGATATGGGTTGCCATAATTGATTTTCTGATACGGGTCCTGCTGGCCCAAAGATACTTTTGATCAGTATCCAGTTCAGTCTCCCCTAAAAGCTTTGGGGACTTAGGCTGCTTTGAGTAAGTGTGGTACATGGGATGAGCAGGAGTTGCTCTGAGTTATCTGCAGAGTTACTGAGCAGAAACTGTCTTCTGAGAGTCTACTCTCAAGCTCTGGCTCTTTTGACAGACTCCAAAATTTCAGAAGCTATTTTAGCATTCAGAAGTTTGGTCCAACTATAATACTTAGTCAATATCAGGCCAAGTGAGGTTCATGATTGGCCAGGGCTGTGCATCTGTGGTATAGAGTGCAGTGGCTACCTTCCTCCAATGGACAGTTGACATGGAGCTTAATATTCATGGCAGTGTAGCAGTGGACTTCACATACCTGAACAAGTATAGATTCCCAAATTAGCAGAGGCCAAGGGGGATGAGCCACGTGTACCTAGATGAAAAGTGTCTTGATAGATAACAATCGACGCGCCTGCTTCCACTGATTCCAAGTCGAAGCAATCATGCTTGAGAAAGAAGCAAATGAAAATATGAAGTGGACTATTTACTTGGGGAATGTACTTCTGTGGCTGGAATGCCACTCTGATTAGAGGCGAAGTGAGCCCAGGCAGGAATGATCCATCCAATAATGAATCGTGGAAGGTACATGTTGGCTTCATACGAATCCAAGAACATCATACTGGTCAGGATTGTAGATCTAAAGTGTGACGGAACCTCAATTATAGACCACGAAATACCCAAGCTGTTTTTCATCATCTGACTCTCTTAGAAACGCAACTGAAACATGATTGAACTTTACTAACATATGCTAGCACAAGTAGTGGAATTTGCAATAAATATGTATGCTGTGTCTCATATTCTGACAAAGGCACTCAAGATCGCCTAGGCTACCTATATTGCAAAATAGAATTGTGAAATATACAGTGGTTCATCTGTCATAACGACAATCAAGAAACATGTTGGCTTCTCCGGTGAACCCGAAAGTTGTACCATCATGCCTTTCTCTCTTCTGAATTCACAATCTATTCCTGGCCTCAGGTTTCTGGTGTTCCTGAAAGTAGTTGAATCAAGGTTTTTTGTATTTCGATTGCAAAATTCATACCTGGCCTCAGGTCCCTAGTGCACCTGAAACTAGTTGAAGCATGCTTTGTTGGTCTGTTGATTTTTTGTCAATTTGGCCAGTGCACCTGCAACATTGTATAATAAATTCCACTCAATTGACTTTGTCTCATATTTGTCTTTAATAATAATGATTAATACCAATGGAATCCCATACTAACCAATACTGATTTCAGAAACAGCAATGCAAACATGAACACTTTGATTCCTATCCAAATGACAGAGAGAAACAATATATTTCTGGAGTAGATTGTGCCTTAAATATGACCTTCACTATTTGTATCTGTGGAGAAGATTGGATTGTTTGAATGTCGAAAGAGGCATACCTTGATTTCACCATCCGAGAAAATCCAACATCATTGTTCTTCTGACTGCAATTTGTCCATTCTCTGTCAGGTACTGTGTATGGTCCTAACCAGACCCCATAATCTGGTAAGTCATTGATGTCATGGTGTTTAGTCACCTCATTGAGCTGTGATGGAATATCATTTGTATCCCCACCGAGTGTTGGTGGTGAAGACTGACACAGTTATCATATTCACCAGGAGTTATATTCAGTAACGGTGAATGTGGAACTCTGTATTACCCTAGCTGGGCAACTCATGGAAATGCCTGGCACAGTGTATGGAATACCCAGAACTTCTGTGCAATGACTGTCGGGTTTGCTGCAGTAAGATTTATGTCTGTTCCATCCTCTTTGGGTGTAGTTACAAATACAGAGGGATTTTGTCAATCCTGGAATTTGAGCTGCATTTCTGCATGTTCATTGTTGCCCATTTCCACATCCATGTGGAATATACCAACCTGATCTGCAGAATACTTGGTTAGCCAATACTTCAAATGATGTACCTTGCCAGGAACAGGGCAAAAAAGCACCACCTTTTGTGCAGGAGTTGCACTGGGGAGTGCACATTTATTGCTCTCCTGTTCCTACAGGACTATCTTACACGATGCTCTATCTTGATTGGGTTCGGGACACTTGGCAGGTTCCTGGACATATATTTGTAGAAATCTCTCAGTCAGCAAGTGGAAAATTGTAGAATCCATCTAAGTAACGAATGGTATTTCACCATCCAATTGTCATGAAACATTGATGCCATTCTTGGTATCTTCCCACCTAACAAAGACATGCCAGCCGCTATCTGTGGACTCTTCATGCTGTTGAAACACCTTGTGAAGCATATCTTTCCACAACCATCTTCAGTTTTGCATACTATTCCTCAGTCCACTTGAGATCAACAAGGTGTGCATTCTGCATTGGTATCCAAACCAATGGTGTTCTATTGGCAAGTTTTGATGCGAACCACCTCCTGATCTTGCAGGGTTTTGGAATCTATGTCATTCAGTGTGCAACATCCTCTGGTGCTTTTATGTCTTCAGTTTGGACAGTATGAATCAAACTCTTCACAGTGGTACACGGTGCATCTCCACCAGGTTGTTGAAATACAGTATAATTCTCTGGATTTTCAGACGCATCTGAAAAAGCCAAATCACCTGGTAACGCCAGTCACAGAGTAAATGGGATCCCTGTGTAGCTGTCACTTGAAGTTTGAATCAAATTCCCATTTTTATCGCAATGTGCCAGGCAACACTGTCTCTTATTACAGACTAATGAGACTCTTGACAAATCCAGAAATTGCATGAACAGTATGAGAATTGGCTGTTGCCTGATGGTTTCGCTCAGGATGTGAAGGCAAAACATGAAACAAAGTGGATATTCCATCGGTTTTCTGACTGGAACATGCTGATGTTCAGATCCTGATGAGTGAGATTCAAATTTTGTGCATACAATAAGATTTGAAGCCTAAAATCAGTCCTATAAGTCATCTCGTCGATAACACTCTGAAATGTCTCTGCTACTCTCGGCATTGTGACCACAAAGATCAGTTGAAGGGCTGATTTAAGTGCTGGATGCCCCATAGCTGGAGTTGTCTGGATTTCTAAATGGTGGTGGGGCACCACATTTAGTCTCCGCATTGGATACCACTTTCGATCTTCACCATTGATACTGGGATTGTCATTCTGAGCCATATCCACCCATTAGTCAAAGGGTACACTCCACAAGATTGACTGTGGCCACCCCACAACCACCTTCTCTGTAAGCAATTTGCATATCATCACCACCACTACTAAGGTAAACTTCTTGCCACAATGTATGTCATCTGCCACCTGCACTCCTGCCATATCCGAATCCCAAACCCAGCTGCTTCCAAAGAACCATATTGCCCAAAGCTAATATGCCAGAAATTTGGTAACCAGCAGGCTTCAAACTGAATCGAAGTTTTTAGTAACTTGGGCAGCATTTGATCAGCAAATCTGATCGGAACTAAGCAACCCCGCCACCTGATTAAGACATCTGTGTTAGAATTTGTTTCTTGATTGTATTGGGAACAGCACGCAGTGCTGAACTGCTATCATTATAATCGATGACCTCTTTTCCATCCTCCACTTGTGCTTGAACCTCACTTTTGACTTTGACAGTTTTCACTTCATCTTTAATGATCTCATTCAGATGTTCTGATGTAAGCTGGGGAGAGTTGATCATTCTTCAGTGCTCCTGAAGGTCATCACGAGTTTCGGTATTTCACAGACAATCACGCATTGGAATGAATACATATTAGTGGAATATTGTCAATTCTATACATTTATACTGAACTTACATTATTTCAAGCAACATACTCTTGCCCCCCCATACGCCTCACACATAAACCTTCCACCCAGATCGTAACGTTCTAAAGTATATTTACAACGATTTGCTGTTGTGTATAACAAGCCTTATCATGGCTAGGAGGGATTGCCATTGCAGGTCCAATTACGTGCTCAGCAATCTCATTTCCTGTTGCTATCCTCATTTCTCCCAAGAATTTCTTCAAATTGTTTCCCAGTTACAACTTGAAAGCATTTGGAACGCAACAGTGGAATGAAATCCGCCCATATCGCGGGTTATTCATCATTTGCAGATGGATATATAATTTCATATATGTTTCATCCAATTCATTCTGCTCGAAGGTGCACCTGACAATTGATGTTGGAATGTATGGCTTATTTGGGTCCCAATTTTTTTCGCCAAAATCAAGCAGCCACTCCCAGTGCCTAATATCTGTGTACCTGGCTTCGGGTTGTTTAGGAGACAGAACTGTATGGTTGCCATTTGACACCCAGCAAATCACAATCATGAAGGTTATAGTAGGCAACTCTGGGAGGTTACATCTTGCCTTTTTGCCCGTGTGTTCTCCCAAATCTGTAAGTGGTTGCTTCTTGCCTTGCCTTCAGTGATTCCTCCCATCCCAAATATCACTTGCACATTTGTTCAAATACAGCTCAACTCATTGCCACCAAATCCATTCAGCATTTTCAAAATATTCCAACGGCAGCCAGTTCTCAAATAATGCCAAAACAGCAGCCACCAACCTTTCCCAGAGGAGGGGTCCATCTCGAAGCTATTTCAAACCATTCTGTCACAGGATATCGGAATGATGCTTGGGCTCCAGACATCCAGTCACCCATACTGGCTTCTTCTTGTTAGATGTACAGGAGTTGGGCTGGCCGATCCTTTTTGAAATTGCACCCAGGAGCATTCAGTTTACTTCAGGCTGATTGGGGCTTTGCCTTGTTCACCACATAAGTCAGATGAATCAGTGCTCTTATTATCTACCTCATATTTGTCATAGGAATGTTTCAGCAATGGGGGCAAATCTGCATTTTCTGCAACATCAGTTGTCCTGAGTTCTGGTGGTGGCTGGTATGATTACATTCGGAGGATTAGGTGTGGCCTCCCAGGTGCACCGAAACAACATCCTGGTTGGCAGTCAGGTGGTCCAGGTGGAGGAGTAGAGCTGGAAGACGTTTACTGAATGCCCAAATTGTTTCCTTGTGGTGCTGGTGGCACTCTCTGTGTGCCTGCAGATCACGGAAGTTGTCCTGAAAACTGGGGAGGGGGAACACTTTGGACCCATCATAGCCACCTTGATGGAGGTCATATCCTTGCCATTGTGGGCCACAACTTGCAAATCCTTGGCTTGCACTCGAGGTTGGTTGGGAACTGTGTGGCATGTTGAGTGGCGAATTATCGTACAACTGATGAGTGCCTAGAAATGGCTGCTGTGAAGGAGGGCAACCATACCCATGTGGCAGATGAAATCGATTGGTGTGTTTCCCAAATGGACTGGCTTTGCTAGTGGCAGTTAGAGAAATATTACCTGATGATCCCAAATTGTCATCAAGGTAATGTTGCAAGACAAAATAGCCACCAAGTGGTACCATGTTCATTGTTCTCAATGGAGATCTGTTCATTGACATGCTTGGTGATCCAGGTGGTGGTAAACTATTATCAACACGAGATGTGATGTTGTATTAATCAGAGTATGCTTGAGTACAGTGTAAGTAGCAGTGACCTGCAGCGAAATGAAGGCCTCTGAATTCCCCTGTATGTTGTCATGAGCTACACTGTCTCACTACATCTTTGATTCATCAACCCCAGCTGAGAAAAAGAAACCTTCATCACATGAAACTTGCCATTGTTTTTTTTATACTTGAATCAATACACCAAGTGCTTCGATAGATTATCACTTTTATACAGCTCCATAACTGTATATGTTATCAACACAATATGATATATTATCTCTAGGAACCCAATTAGAAATACATCCAGTTTGAAGGTATGCATAACAAGGGCTAGGATGCATAATTTGTAGGTATACAACCTTGGAACTCAATACAATCTGAGGCCTGTGAGTGTGCAGCATCAGTAATGACATCCTATTGAGCTTGTTGTCTAACCATCTTTACTCTCATTAAGATCCATGCTCCAGTTAAGGATAGTTGCTGAAGTATATATCCTACTAGCCTATCAGTTCCCGATGGTCATTGACTGGGCATACAGCTATTTACGCTGTTACCTATTCTATCCATTCAGACATTCTTAACTTCATTATCAAATGGGTGGAGGCACGAGAGTACATATAATTCACAATGCCCCAATGATGTAGTATATGGCCAATTGTGGGGATTGCAGCAGCACTTAATGAACAGAATCTGAAGTAGATTGCGGTGATGACGAAAGAATCCTTCTCTGCAAATGAGTGTCAGCAGATAATGTGCATGATTATTCTGCGTGGTGTGATATAGATCTTGGTTTATCGAGAAAGCTGAAGGTAAAAGGGACTTTGCTTTACCCTTTCACCACATATAGTGGGGTGCGATAGTGCAGTGAAAGTGACATATCAACCTGAGTTAGCTTGCTATCATACTAATGTCCCTGAGGCTCGAAATCACCCCTGGAAGTAGCATTCAGATTGGTCTGAATATGTGAACACTAACCATTTCACAAATATCATCACCAATTTCAGGAAAAATCTCAAGTGCTGTATCTGCCAAAGAAATTATTCATTGACAACTGTCTGAAGGCTTACTATCAACAATATCACCAAATATCTCTGAATGAAGAGATATTACCCTATGGGATTGTACCACCTGCATGCTGGAATTGACTCAAGCCATGATGGTTTGACTTCAGTAGGTGCACCTGAATTGCTAACAATGAGTTAGTCAATTAATGATCTACCCTTAGAAAATGTGTCTGGTGCACCACAACCTGACCATACTTCTGACGAAGAATCCAGATACCCCCAGATGCCCAATCTGACATGTACCCCTACTCAAATAACGACAAAGGCCCATAGCAAGGTAGTTGAAGTGGAACATGAGGGGGGGAAAGCATATGGCAAAGGATCTGGATTGTATACCAAGAATTGCAAGTACTCAGAGCTATGAAACCTAAGGCATCCATTTTTGTTTGCATATGACTTTCAACCAACTCAATCATTTCACAAGCAAACAAAATCCTGGATAAATAACCATCTGAGGAGTGGAATGAACAACTTCAAAAACAAATCATTGAAATCAGCAGATGCCCTGCGAAAGCTGCTCTCTGAACTTCATTTTGGTCTCGGTGATGATAGCTGGATTGAAGATCATTTTCATATCCTCGGAACATTTTATTACAGGTAATTTTTCACATGCATTCAGGTCCTTGATGAAAATCTCCCATTTGAGACGCAAATCCATTTAGAACCAGTATCCCTCACCGTGTTGGATGAATCCTGACTATACTGCCAGATGGACACAGGCAATTGGTGATGTGATATGCTGGATCAACATTCTGCCTCCACAAAAATTGTACTCAGTAGTTGTGCAGCTGCTACGACTCACTTGACTAATGTTTCAGGTGACCCTAATGCCTGGCCACTATATATCACAATTGGTAATATTCAAAATGATATCTATCACACACCCAAACTGCACATCTGGAATCTCATTGGGCTGATCCCGTGCCTCATCAAAGGAGTGAAACATCGTGATTAGACATGGCATTCTGCGGTTGGAACTGTGCTATCCCCACTCAGGAATCAAGATATAACTGGTCCCACCTTGAAATAGGATTGAGCTGAAGGATTCCAGAGGCAATGGTACCCTCTGTTGGCTGCCTGGGTCAGGGATTATTTTAAACAAGGAATGGTTACCCAACTCAGATAAGGCCGATTTGGAATATGTGAAATTTCTAAATGTGCATGGATGGGGCATTTAACTTTTCAACCACTCAATCAGTCTAGAGATCACCATGATTACTCAGGGCATCTGGAGTAGACAAATGTTGATGATCTGTACACACTGGGTGTTTGCCCAATCCGAAACCAGTTCTGGCAATATCCTCTGTTCACCTTTTCTTATCTTAGGCTGCCTGATGAATTGTATCTGCTGATCCTGAGTTCGGTTAGGGAATTATTGCTCTGGGTGCTCAAATACCTGAAAGCTAGAAATGTGAATGATCAATTTGGCAATTGATACATTGGTACCACAATATGCAGGCCTCCAGGGCTTTTCTAAATCATTTGATTCATTGAAAAGTGATACCTGGCAGGGAAAAGAGATCTTGGGCATGATTAGAACACTGGCACCGAATTGTGCTCCACTTCATGTCTGCTCAGTTGATGACAAGAAAGGTACGGCACACACTGGCTCAGATGAAATTGTAATCGGAGCAGTAAGGGCAGTATGTGACTTCCCAGAACTTGTTAGGAAACATCATCACTCTGATCTGTCCATCCAAGCATGAGATGATGTACTCATGCATTCTTAACAGAGCAAGGGTGCAGTTTGAGACCAGAAAATGTCAAAGTCTGCAAAGGGCAAAGTGGATAATCTGTTGACAAAGGAATCCCATCACTTAAAGAAACAAAAGATTAACAAATTCATGCTGCAATGGAGGCACTTGTGTATGGGGCTAGAATGTTTAGTTCAACAAAATGAAGGCAATTTCAGGTGCACCTGAATAGAGCCCTACAAGCAGTGACTAAATGGCCAGATGCTGATTGACAAGATGCACAACAGCGATCTGAGCGTGAAACATATAATGTGACACTGGTTCAATGTGAGCTTTTTGATAAATTATTCCAACATCATGGTTGACAAGTGTTGAATGAAGTCAGAACTCAGGCAACTGGTGCTGGAAGCATGTTTGCCAAATAAGTTGCAAAAATGTGAACTGCTTCAGATAAAGAGTATCACAGGGCGGCAACTATGACCCCAGATGACAGTGAGGAATCTCAGGTCCATCTATACAATGCGGAGACCAAAGCCACAATCTGGAGTATTGCTGATACTGACTACACAGGGAATCAGCTGGAGAGAGAGATTTATGGTATCACTTTGAATGATCAGAAGCAGTTAATGCAGGAATTCTCCATCTGCATAATTGAGTATGAAGATTGGTGCGATGTAATCAGCATTCAAATGTGTCACAAAACAATTCAGCAGTACGTCATAAATTTCGGAATATGACATGTGTATCATTTGTGCCATATATCCGAGTCAATATGGTGAAGGGGTTCTGGTGACAACTCCACCACTGGGATCCCTGAATGGCTACATATCTGAAATGTATTCAAGTCATATTGATCTTCAAACAAAGTCAATCACGTTCAACAAATAGTCAAGCATAATGACCAGTGTACTGGTCTTGACAATATGGACAAGACACTGTAATACCCTGCCCTTCCAGGATGGTAAGATACTAACTGCGGAAAAGTTTTTAACCTGCTGTCTGCTACCGCTAAATGGCAAAATACATGCAGAGCCAATCTGTTATGCCTCCAACAATGTGAGGATGACCCATGTTTCTCCCCTGTATAATAACAGGTACATCATTTGAAAGATAGCTATGGCCACAGTGTGTGCAGAAGTATTAAATTAATCTCAATCAGAGATGTATCAGTAGGTTGTGGAATTCCACACTGTGGACAGCTATTCTGTACACAAATTAAACAGGACTGGAGAGAAGAAGTTAGTGGACTGGTACTTGAATATGATTAGAATGTACTCATAGAAAGTAAATTTATTTAACTTCGGAATGTACTGTTGTGCTACTACTATGAACAATTTCACTGAACTGCATCCATTGTACTTCTGCAACTAGATTGCAAGGCAGAACATACTCATCCTAACCAATGGATCATGCCTCAACCTCATAAGATCTTGGTCCACTATACAGAAAGTGAAGGGAATGACCTCAATAACACCTCTGAAGGCTGAGTGTCTTCTATTCCAGTAGTTTACTTTCGCTGGACTTCATGGAATCAGATCCACCAGTGTCAGAAGCCTCTGCCACCTGGAAAAATGATATTGTCCTTTCTGAAAAGGTGGAAGAAGACTCAACCATGGGTATTATGTCCTCAAGCTCATGAGTATGCAGTGGTGATTCCAACACAGTACAAGATCTGCATGGTTGGGCTGATTGTGTTGATGGGTTCATCCAGGTTGTCAAATTTGAGTATCATGATGCATATTGTACGCATCGGAGCAATTGTTGGACCCATACATCTGGTGTAAGAGAATGCTGCATCAGAGAGAAGGGATAGTATATGGCTTGAAAATGATCATGTGGATATAGATACCAACTGGACAGTGTATAAATTAGAATGCCTCAATGATAGTGTGTAAGAGTATGTAAGTATTTCAAATTGTACTATCCGCTATAGACATTACAATAATCACTCCCACACAGTATTGCTCCAGGTTGGAGGTACACTGGAATAGTGTCAGGGATGTGGTCAATAGTCCCAATATCTCCAAAATCTGGACATCCTAATAGTTTGATTTCGTAGCATTTTGAAGACAACCATAAATTCATCAGAACATTCCTGTATGCTGATCCTCAACTTCTGCAGCATTGAGGAATACCGAAGAGCACATCGCATTGCATCCATCAGATCAGGAAGTATCTGGAAACCCCTGTAAGGCTTGGTGTGGCTGTTCAGAGTTGCTGAGTTGTTCAGTTATGGCTTCCAACCCTTTTTACATTATGCTGATGTATATACTATCTATTAGAGCTGGCTAGAGGTGAGACTCAGGAGCACCAAGAGGCTGGCTGTAGACAGTGTTCAGAGTGGTACAATTGGGACTGACAGGATGATCAATGGAGGATAGCTGGAAACTGTATAAAGAGTTAACTGGTGATGCTACAATTAGTGGATTGAGGACATACTTTGCACTTTGAGTTCTGTAGTGCTGGTGGAGTAGTAGAATCTATATCCAGAGATTATTGATGGTGATGTCATGATGTGGGAGTGTAAGGGAAAGAAATGGTAGAACGTTCCTGATTGAGTTTAGAAAGGTAACTCATATATACCAAAATCTTGATATTTAACTTTCTGTCAGTGACTTCCCCTAATACATTCCACATTCTTCCATTAGCATCTCCAAACTTTACCGATCATGGGCACTACTCATTGGATCAGAAAGTAATTGGTTGGATGTTAATCCCTAACCGTAACGGAGCTTATACTTAGTGCAGTAGCGGCTGGTGTGACAATGTCCAAAGGCGATGTATCTACTTTAATTCAATTCATAACAAGACAAGCATACAGCGAAATGAAAGAAGAAGAGCCAGAGATTAACACAGTGAGAGATAGGGCAACCAATGGGCACTGAAACTGCATGAAATCTAAGAGTCTATTATGGCATAGGGTTAAACACGTGACCGATTACTTTCTGATCTGACGACTATGGAAGCAGCACATGAAATCTTGAAGTTGAGTCATTCTTTCTATCTGTGAATAGTAGCAAAACATAACAACAACCAAATATTGTCTTGAGCCAAGCTCAGATTGACTATTTGCTACCAGCCATTAAGTGCCATTGGCAGCTACCCAGCTCTATCAGCAGAAAAGGGAATGGTTCATTTGCAGCCAGCATTTGGAGACCATGATGCTGTGTAATTGTGAGACTGAATGACAGTGATTTGACAATCAAGATTGTGCTCTAACTTTTGTGGTATCCCAAGGAATTGCATTAGACAATAATGTGCAGGCTCAAGTAATATAGGAAAGGAGCAAGTGAATTTGATGGTACAACTGGCAATAAGGAGTTACACAAATTGCCTGAATCTACAACAATTCAATTGAGTGCAAGAGACCAAGAGTGGGAAAAGTGAAAGTATATTTTGTTATATATTGAAATACTAGTTATCTACCCAAGGGTTTCCCAAACCTACATACTCCCTGGTACTCAGTCAACCACCACTATCTCTCAACCATCCGAAACTCCCATACTATCAAATTCCCTCCAGTCATTACTAGTTGTGGGGAGAAATAGATTTTCCTACTTGAACAAGTTGAGTTCTATTTACATTGGGGCAATCTTGAGCTAACTGCTAAATGCAGCCTTAACTCCTAGTAAACTCAGTTCAACCAACAATTGTCTGCATTCATCCAAAATAGACTGTTACTAACTAGCCTCCAAGTACTACCTTCAGCTTCATTGGCAAAAGTTCAAGTTGACTATAGGCTGTGCCATATATGCACACATATATGTCCAGCCTGAAGCAAGCTTCCCATAAACACCTGCACAATACACAGTTAATAGTGATCCAGATTCTGTCCATAGATAGCTGTGAGTGGGACTATGGGATTCAATACAGCTGGCAGGCAATAACCTACAGCCAGTCTTGACTGGCAACTGGCTTTGCTGGTACAAATACTTTCATTGTTTGCATTCATCAGGGGCCATTCAAGTGCCCATGTAAGAGCCTGATGCCTGATTGAGAGCCTGATTATGACCCTAATTGAGATCCTAATGAGAGTTTAATTTCAGTACGATGTTTGAGAGAGAACCCCTTTGGAGGGAGTAGCATTTCCACCACCATCTTGGGGCTGATTTACACTCTTAGCTGCTGGAAGCTGTTACAAAAAGAAGGCTTTAAGTCGGTGGAAGTTTTGACATTGATGTTGATGTAGCCAATCTACCTAACTTAACGCTTTCTGTACCATCACCATCACCATCACCATCACCATCACCATCACCATCACCATCACCATTACCATTATCTACACCACCATCACTATTATCATCATCAGCCCCAGGGTGAATACAGACCAATACACGCAGTATCCGCAACATGCTGGCTGCAGATTCACCTTAGACATCTTAATTAGAGATCTACTCTTCTCAAGATGGAAGTATCTATCTCGCTGAGATTATGTAATGCTGGAATTGTAAACATGATCGTGGTGAGGCATCATGAAATCATGTCATAGTGGCCATGCTCAATATTGGATTCTGACTGTATATCACCCGATGTCATCATTCTGGCTACTATATGCCGCCTGCCACCTGCCCCCTGCCACATGCTGCACACCACACACTGCATGCCACCTGCCAAATACTGCCCACCATCTGCCACCTGCTCCACACCTCCCTGTGCCTTGCACCTCTGACTCAGCAAAACTTAGTCTCAAGCATGCAGGACCAATCATGCAAGCAGATAGTTAAGTGAGCTAGGAGGTGTGGTGCCTCTTGAAAGTGTATTTTGGAGTGTAGAGCTTAGTAGGCTCCAAGTATACCATCCAGTGAAATTGGGAACATGTATGAGAGCCAGCTTAGAAGTGTATGTGCCAGTGTACGCACAGGTGTATTTGGAAGCATACTCAGCAGTACACTTGAGGACATTCTTGATGGTGTACTTGGGAGTGCATTGAGAACTTACTAGGGAGAGTACAGTCAAGTAAGCTGGGAGTGCACAGTCAAGTGCATTTAGAAGTGTACTTCAGAGCATACCTGGAAGAATCTTGCGAGCTTAGTAGGGAGCATACAGTCATGTTGGCTGGAAGTATGTGATCAAGTATGATTGGAAGCACACTGGAGACAATGCTAAGGAGTGTACTGGAGCATGTACTTGGTGGTGCCTGTGGGAGCATATTGGAGGTGAAGTAGGAAGCTTGTTGAGAGATTAAGTGGGAGCATACAGTCCAGCAGGCTGGGACTGTCTGATTGAGTGCAATTAGAAGCACACTTCAGAGTATACTTGGAAGCATATAGTACAGTGCATTTGGCAGCTTTGTTTCATCTTTGTTCTATGTTGCATAATGTATAGTATTAAGTGCAAATAATCACATGCATATCAACATGATCTAGCCATTGCACAGAGTCATATGGCTTTGTACTGTGACTTATCAAATATATGATTGGTACAGTATATGAACCACGTTGGCTATAAGTTCTGTTTCATGCATGGGCATTTGTCCCTGTGCTGCCTTAATCCACTATCTTCACGCACCATTGGCAGGTAGCTGAGCTCAACTGTCACCAGTCAGCTTGTAAGGGAAGCTGGCAGGAAACTCTGATTGAATGACTCTGAGTACCATCTGCAGTCAGCTGAGATATACTATCATCAGCCAGCATTATAGTACAGTCAGTATGCAAAAGTCTTGGTGATTCGGTCCCTGCACCCCCTTGCGAACACACTCTCCAGCAACAAAAGTCAATATTACACCATAACCAAAGATGATACAGTCTTCAAACCAAAAATACAATGTGTCTAGATACTTATAATGATGTCTGTGTAAGGAGAAAAAAATCGAATAGAATTACATGCCCAGTACCTTGTATACCATCCCTTAGCATCAATTACAGCAGCCACCCTGTTGGGCACACTGTTCTGCAGTTTCTCAAAGTATGCCTCTGGTATCCCCTCCCAGATCTCGGGCAGGACTTCAGCTAACCTTGCTTTCACCTTATCTAGGTCTCCTTTGGTGTTCGCAATGTCTGGGTATTTCCTATGACGCCTGTGCTTGAGCTCTACCCTGACATGCTTGATGGGGTTGGGGTCTGGGGAATAGGGTGGCCAGTCCTCCACCTGGATGTTGAATTTCTCAAAAAAATCCATAACCACAGCTGCATTGTGTACTGGAGCATTGACCTGCTGGAAAATGGGATCCCCTAGGGTGTCATGGACACATTTAAGGACTGGAAGAAGAAGGTACTCAAGAAGCTTGATATAGACACCCTTGTTGACCGATTTGACAATAACAGGGCAGAAGGTTCCACAGTTCCTCCCCCAAAAACAACCCCAAACCATTATGGAAACCCCTTTACCCTTTCATTTTGGTGCAATGCAGTCTTTGAACAACGTTTCAGGAGGTTGTCGAAATACCCACATTTGCCATCCTAAATCACTCTTCTCCACTGAGCATTCATCACTCCAAATAACTCCTTCCCACTCTTTATGAGTCCAATCCTTGAGTTCAAGTGCCCATTGTAGCCTTTGGAATATGTGTTTGTCCTCAAGTTTTGGACTTTACTTTGTTAGCCTCATCCTATAGTTGTTTGGGCATAGGAACTGGTCAATAGTTGACAGTGATTCATGTAGTGCATACATATCACACAATTCGGCTCATCTAATTTGTCTGTCATTCTTGACTGTTCGCATAATAGATTGTCATTGTCGGTAAGTCACAATACATCATCCGCCTCTGCATGGGTTGTTTTCTAAGAATTGATGGCCAGTAGCACCAGCAACAAAATTGGGGACTGTTGATTGAGGTCGCCCTGTAATCGGGCTAATTGCCTCATAACAGTATCTCAAGTAAACGAGAATGATGATTGCCTCCTTCAATACCAGAGACAGCTCTCACTGGGCTGTTAGAGGCCTCGTGGGAGTTATAGGAAGCTTGCAAAGTCACAACCCCACATTTTGAATAGGGTGCAGACCGACCGAATCACCAAGACATTTGTGTTGTGACTGTACTTTCCATTGTAATGGCAGCACATGACCTTAGGCTAGGTAATGGCCATTTCATATTGTTTGCTCACTAGCAAGCTTAGATTTCAAATGCTAATTCTACCTATAAATCTACATCTACTAGTACACACATCCACATTTGCAGCCATATCTCTATAATTACACTCTGTAATGTTAGTAAACCAAAGGCAGGTGTATGGGCCCTTCCACTATTATTGTTTTTCACAAAATTGATACCTGGTGCTGAAGGAATTCCATGAGTTAATGCCTGATTTGACATGCAACTTCATGGAACAATCCAAACATGACCCCTCCTAATCAGAAATTGAAGCATAATTACTCCACTGCATGGAGTTTCAATGATTTCAGTCTCCAACAGAGTCCTGATGGCAGTGAAGTGGAATTCAGCAATCAATTGAGACATGAGGTATATCATTAGTATTTATGACCATGCTCACAATTACAGGATGCAAGTGCTTCCCCCTACTCATTAGAGTACTTACACATGGTCAACCTAATCAAGTTCAAATACTATTACTATAAGTCAATTGGGTTTGATCAGCAGCCTGAGAACTTACAATGGATGCTATAATCATATCTCTGAATAAGGCCATTTGGAGAAGTAAAGGTAAAGTTGTGAGATGATTTTCAATTCAGCACAGTTATGACTAGATTCCTTTGATTTGAGCAAAGTGCACCCATCTCAGTTTGCATGTTAACCTACAGCTCTCACAACCTGGAAGCAGCCAATTTGAGGAAGTTTTCTACTGTCAGTTATACAAATGGATTGGCTACAAGTGCAATGTATACCTATGGAGATAGACAGTACTATATATAAAATCTATCTACAACGTAACATTAGATTATGAAAGATGCACTAGTAGTAGGAATATGTAAAACGGTTTGGAAGTCATAACTGATCAACTCTACAACTCTAAACAGCCACACCGATCACTTCAAGTGCTTCCAGATGCTCCCAGACAGGCTGAATGCAATGCCAAGTCCATTCAGATGATACGAGACTACTTTCTGGTGCTCCTCAATGGTTTAAACGTTATGAAACAGAATACAAATATATCCTGAAGAGTTTATAACCGTGTTTAGAATGCATCAAATTTATACTGTCAGGTGATTCAAATTTCAGAGATATTGGGAGTATTGGCTGCATCCCCAAGACTATTCTGGTGCACCTCAAACCTGGAGCCATACTCTCTGGGAGTGATTTTCATAATGTCTATACCAAATAGTACAATTTGATAAACTATTTTACCCCTACTTCTGCATACCATGATTCAGCCATTCTAATTAGCATATAGTCCAGCAGATATCTGAATCCAGATGATTATTTACAAGCAATACGCTATAATTCTACCTAACATAGAATTCTCTTGCCCCAAAGGTGGCAGTCCAACTATTCCTCCACTGCATACAAGTTGAATCTTAGTTGTCTGTTTGACAACACAGATGAAAGTGTCAATACAATTAGCCCAACTCAGCAGATCTTTGTACTTTGTTGGAATCACCACTGCACATTCATGAGCTTTAGAAGGCAATATCCATCAATGGGCAACCTTGCACCTCATTGAAAGGGTTGATATTCTGTCTCTGGGAAGCGGGTGCTACTGAAATTGGACGAGCTGATTATCTGGAGTCCAGCAGAACAGGGTACCTGAAAACAGGAACTTGGCCTTGCAAGGGGTTATCGAGGTCATTCTCTTCACTTTCCGCATATTTGACCCAGTTATGCAATTCAGGAATGATCCCTTGGTTGGCATTGGCATATTCTACCTTCCAATGGAGTTTCATATGGTGAACAGAAGTAGAGATGTGAAATGGTTAATGGTAGTACCACAGCACATTCTGAAATTTGATAAATACACCATCCAGGAGTACATTCTGATTATATCAAAGCATCCATCCACTGACTTTGTGTCCGCAGTTGGATTCAGTGTGTGCACAGAATCGCTGTCCGAATGGAGAAATTCCAAAATCTACTGATGCATCTCTGAGTGATAGTAATTTGATTCTTCTGCGGACTGAGCCAAAAGGCATTTCTCTGAAATGTTGTACCCATTCTGATGGGTAGTGGAACGAAGGCTTTTTGGGACCTTGTTGGAGACATAAACCCTGCGCACAGCGTGCATTTTGCTGCTTATTGGTAACTAACAGTTGGTTGAAAGCTGTTGCAGAGTGAATATTGTACCTGCCTTGAAGGGCAAGGTAGAACAACATCTCTTTCATTTAGTCAAGACTGGTACACAGGTCATTATACGTAAGCATCTGTTGAAATTAATTGACTTTATTGGTAGTCTGATATATCTCTTACACAGTGCTTATATGTACCAGTTCAGAAATCACAGCTGCACAAATCTCCCCAGAACCCATTCGCCAAATCGACACTGATTTACCGCTATCATGCTGTATATTTGAATATCTTGAATGTATTACATGCAGTGCGATAGGTTTCCTGAGCTCCTGGATGCCGATTGCCTCTAACTAAGATTCAAATTGAAATATGCAGATGATCAAGCCATCTTAAACTACTCCTGCTCATTTGACATGTCGCCATAAATCTCGCTCTCCAGCCAGTCCATGACAAGGTGCATGTAGGCGATACTCCAGGTGGTGGCTTCTGATAGGTCATCAGACAGGCAGAGCAGATATCCTACACACTTGTCAGTGGTCATGTTTGCCATGCCCTAATCATCTTCCTCTTCCAGAATAATCATTTTTGCAAGGTATATGGTAAATATGCTTCTGTAACTGGTAGCCTTACTCCCCACTGCCTGCAGTAGACATTGCTCATGACGTTGGAATGATTCCTGATACAGCTTCCATTTAACTGGTGTCATGTTATGGATTTCAGGCACCTATCCCTCATCTGCATTCTGTTGATCAATAACTAAGCATTTGGTTGCCGTTTGTTGGAGTGTATTCAGTTACACACAAAATTTCCTATCATTTCGGGTAGTAAGCTGTCAGGCTGCATATCTATTGGTCTGTATCACAATCCAAGTATTATGAATTGTTTGGTCTCACACATCAGCAAAAAAATATTCTGTTCGGGTGGAATGGCTCCGTCAGAGTGGACGTGCTCTGTCAGCCCCGTCAGAGACACCCCGGTGGCGGATTACTCCGCGCCCGGCGTCAATACAACGCGTCGCGTTGTATATCGCCCTCCGATCGCTGTTTCACTGTCTCTTCGCGTCCTGTCGGTCTCCTATTTTAAACGATCACTCTGGCGTTGTGGCCAACTGTGACAATACGTCGGAATGGGTTCATTGGGTATGCGCTTGCATCGGGATTGCAATGCAATGGGTGACGCTGCGAATATCTCTCCTCGCGTTCC
>Ga0307515_10004891_pt1 | contig 27386 bp, 16 predicted proteins | sample 17_EM_MG_FD_194513 | JGI IMG/M metagenome (GOLD analysis project Ga0307515, IMG submission 194513) | Populus trichocarpa ectomycorrhiza microbial communities from riparian zone in the Pacific Northwest, United States - 17_EM | ecosystem: Host-associated > Plants > Roots > Unclassified | place... | reverse complement strand
ACTAATCAAATCTTGAAGGATGAAATTGAAAACAAAAATTTAATTACACAAAAAGGTCCAAAACAAAAAATAGCAATTAAAAAATAAGGATCAAAATTGAAATAAAAAATAAATTTAATTTTTTATTAGAGGGTGAAATTGAAAAGAAAAATCAATTTAATAAAACAACTCAAAAAAATAGTCAAAAGAATGAGGGATAAATTGAAAAGAAAAATAACATATCACAAATTGAGATTCAATGATGAAACTAAAAACAAATGAAGATTTCACAAAAGAGTTACAAACAAAAAATAAAAATCAAAAGAATAAGAACTGAATTTGACATCTCCATAGAGCAAATGACAAATTTGAAATTTGCATGGCCAGCATGATTTTTAAGGAGATAAAAGAGAAAAGTGGGAAGAGAAGAAAAAAAGTCATTGACGTCGCATTGCCACCCTAATATCGCCACATGTTGTCCCAAAATAAGAAGGCATCGTGACGCTTTCAATGACACGGTGAAAACTTATGTCTGGCATGTGTCAGCCGCTTTTTTTTTAATAATATTTTATATTTATTAAAATATCAAATAATCCTTCAGCTAACTTAATAATAACAGAAAAACCATTGAAATACTAAAAAACCCTTAAACATCAATTTCTTTCAAAGTTGTTTCATTGTGCTTTTAAGAAGCTAAAAGACTTATTTGTCCTCGATTTATTTAGTAATAAATAATGAACCTTTTGAAAAATACTTCAATGCCCCTTATTACCAATTCAATAATTGATACAATCCAGGCAATATCAGATTCGATTTTTGGCGTAAAATTTCTTATCGTCCAGTTTTACGCTATTGAGCATAACTCCAAATCAAACTGTTGGATTGATCTGAAACTTAATCAGAAGGTTTTAGATGTATTTTTCTATGTTGGGGTAAAATTTCAAGGGAATCGAATTTCAAAAACGCCTTGCAATATAGGTTAGAACAGGTTATATAAATTTTGTTATTTACTTCCTTTTGACTTGTGGGCTTTCTATTTGACAATGATCATTTTTCTACAAGGATGTGGCAACTTGTTTTGAGGATTTCCTAGATCTACTAGAATTCATTAATGTTCCAAAATCATTTTCTTACATGGATTCTTTATTCATCCTAGCTACACAAGGAAAGAAGAACTAGTGATATTTAATGACAAATTGGTTTTTAGGATCATTGGGCAGCATTGTAGGCTATTAATAAACATATATTAGACTTGTAACACCCCACTCCACTAACAAGATATTATCCGCTTTGGGCCTCCCAGTCAACCCATTTCCAGGGCTTCCACCCAGGTCCTCCTCACGGGTTTGTTCTTGGCAGCCACTCATGGTCCCAAAACGCATCTTACTAGTCAAGGTGAGCATGCACTTATAAGGCTCTGGCTCTAGACGCTTGCTTTCGATGTGGGATATCACAAGACTTGTATTTTTTTTCTTCTCTTCTCACAACAGCATAGGGGATTAACTTATAAGTTTTATTTTTATTATTTCAGCTGTAACTAAAGGCTTGTTTGAACTTAATTAATACTTTGTTTTTATCTAGAATCCAAAACTTGTTTGAATAAAAGTTTGGACTTACTAGTAAAAGTTGGGTTAGTTTTTGTAAATGGGTCAATTCAGCTCACATGGTAGATCCGGGTTGATTTCTCATAACTATTTAAACACATGCAAGCCTAATTTTCAGGACCTTTTGATGAATGATACTTTAGAACTTTTCAGTTTAACATGTGAGAGAGATTCTTCCATTCTTTAATTCTTGAACAAACTGAATCTGACTTATCAAAGATTTATTGGCTTTATGACGTCATTCAACTTCATTCCAATATTGTTGGTGCCATGGGATAATTTTTATTGTGTCACACTCCTATCATATCTCTTTCAGCTTTCCAGGATCAGATTTCAATCTTGATTGTGTGTTGTGTTCATGAGGTTTTATATGAGAATAACATAATCATCATTATACTGCTCCAATGAACAATAACCTTAAGTCTGTATGAATATTGTTTTTCTATAATGATTAATAGTGTTTGGTTACTTGTCATATATGTAAAAGATGAAGATGGTTAGGATTGAAAAAATAAGATAAGATAGAATATGGAGATAAAAGCATGTTTGATACTGGAGTGTAGTAGAGAATGATTGTTTATATATTTTGTTTGATTAATGGCGTTCAAGGGAAAACAAAATATAAAAATGTGTATTTGACCCTTATATATATTACCATGAAGCATAAAATATTTGCAACAACAATTCAAAATAATTTTTTCTTTAAAAATTAGTTTAAGTCGTTTAAAAAGGCAACTTCTCCACCTATTAATGAAAAACAAATTGTATAGTCACTATAAAAATAATTATGGATAAGAAGATAATATAATTACCTTGAAATTGGCTTGAAAATTATCCGGAGTTGTTTTTTTCTTCACTATCAAACAAGTTCTTGTTTCAATTGTCTTAGTTCCTTTTGTTGAGGTAAAAATCAAGCATTATCTAATAGTAAAAAAAAAAAAAGAATTTATTTATCTAAATATAATAGCTATTAAACTCAGTCTTATCTGATATATTGACCTGATAATCTCACAATCTAGAAACCAAATCATAATGAGTTTCAATTTAAACTGGTTCTAATATTAACTAATTAAATTTAGATAATCTAAGAAGTTGATTTATAACTCAATTGAAACGTTGAAAACCATCCAAATTAAAAACAAATATCTTTTTTGAAAAAACAAAACAAAATAACATTATTTAATTAAAAAAAAATACATCAACTTGGATTGAACCAATGATGCATTGACAACACAAGAAAAGCTAGATTTAATGTGACCCGTGCTTGTTGGTTGGAAGATGTAGATGTCAAGTTGGATTGGTGGCCATGTCATAATATGCGACTTCATTATGGCATGGCATGGCATAGCATGGCATGTCGGTGTATGTTATTTCTAGATGGAAGGTGCTCAGCAACTCATAGTGTTGATCCAAATCTATTATTTTGCTTATTGTCAGAATTGTTTTTGCTTGTCTTTTTTTTATTATTTATTTTTCTTGTGTCCTATATAAGTATTTGTACTGGAATGAAAGTTTTACGAAAATTAATTAATGACTCTATTATATGTCTCTCAGAAAAAAGAAATTAATAATAAGTGAGAGATTTTATATTTTTTTATCTTTATCTTTTTAACTGAATATAATTTTATACTTATTATTTTTATATTTTTTATTCTGAAATAATAACTAAACATTACCTAAAAAATAATATTTAAGTGAGGACTACCTATTTGATCATTGACATAAAAAAAAGGTTTAACTAACATTTTTTTTTTATTTGAATAAGAAAAGATAAAAATAATTATTAACATAGTTTTAAAACCTGATTTAAAAATCGACCCGTGACAAGACCCGAGTCAGTGATCGAGTTGATCATTAACCTGAATTAATGTAAGGATTAAAAAAATATTATTATAGTTTTAAAATCTGACTCGGGAGGCAACTCAGGGTAAGGTCTAGATCAGGTTGATTATTAATTGACCTGGATCAACTTAAAAATAAAAATAATTATTATTATAATTTTAAAAATCAATTCAAAAATCATTCGAAATAAAACACGAGTCATGAGTTAGGTTAACTAATGATCCAAGTTAATATAAAAATATAAATATTTATTATTTATTATTATAACTTTAAAATTTGACTATAAAATCAACCTAGATAATTCCACCATTATCTAGGATGAAATAAAACACTATTGTCCATTCATGTATAATAAAGAGCTTGCCCGGCTTTTGATGTGGCGTGGTGTGCTATAAAATTAAATACATCAAAAGGTTGTGTTGTACTATTGATAATCTAATGTTGTACTATTTAAATTTAAAATATGATTAAGAACATAATTTAAATTAAATAAATCGAATAATAGAAACGTCATAGTAATGTGTGTTGTTGTGTGTGATAGGATAAACTATATTATAGCTATTTTTCTAATTTTAAAGTACTTAAGTTTGTTTTTTTAATAAATAAATAAATTTTGGATTACCTTTTTTATATTTTTTTTAAAATGCAAGCTAGTATATATCTTTTTCATACTTTTAATTAAATCATCAAGAATTAAAAATTTAAAAGAGTAAACAAGCTGAAAGAGTAAAAGGAATAAAACAAAACTTAAGTGGAGGACTGCCTTCCACTTTCATCACCGTCCATTACTTTCTACATGTCCACATCTCCAGATAGTGACGGCTTGAATTGGAATTCAAGTGCAATGACTTCCTTGATAAAGAAATAATTTTTTTTTTTTTTGAAATGTCATGTGATTATAATTATTACTCAAAATTGATTGTTAACTTCAGATCTTATGAGATTAGTCGAGATACGTGCAAGCTGACTCGAACATCCATATTAATAAAAAAATATTCTTTAATGTCTTCCTAACATTATATTTATACAAAAAAATATAATATTATTGGTCAAAAACATAATATTAATTCTTCATGATCCCAACATTATTGGTCAAAATACAGAGTCCCTGAACAAATTAAGATGAAGCTATTTCCATTTATGAAAAAAAAAAAAGAGTAGCACAATCAAACTTAAAGATAAAGCTTGTATAGAAAAATATAGTATTTATTTAGATGACAATACCAACATAAAGATTATATTTGTATAAAAAAACATAAATAACAATAAATAGTACAGTCTATCTTGAAATTAACTATCTATTTAAATAAATAAAAAAGATAAAGAAATGATCGATTATATGATTTTAATGTTATTATGAGATAAAAAGTGCAGGAACTTGTCAAAGTTGTGGCTGAACATTGATGGAGGTGAAATTATAAGCATGGATCTTAGTAATGTGACACTTCTGCCACAATGAGAGAATTGAAAATAAGAAAGAGAGAGGATGAGTGAAAGTTTTGTTTTATAATCAATATTTTTTGGTGTGCCAATGTAATGATGTAAGGTGTAATTTACAAAAAATATAAATTAGAGGATGCTCAATCTAGTTTTCCCTTATTATCTTAGTCCTTAAACTTTTTACTTTTTCATTTTTGTCCATGTTTCTTGAGGCATTTTATATTTTAGTTCAAAACTTTATTTTATTTATATTTCAGTTTTTAAGTTTTAGAGGGGGAAGGGTCGCTGAGAAATAAGGGGGGTGAAAACTACCAAAATGTTATTTAAAAAGAAATTATTATGATGGGTTGTGTAGATAGAAAGATTGCTAATATTCTGAAAAAAGTTTCTATAATCTTAAATACTATGATTGTCTCTCTTTTTTTTTATCAAATAATTAAATAAAAACTAATTTTGAAAAATCAAATGTATCAAACTCATTCGGGTATATGTCCTGAGTCGTAAGTCTAATGAATTGACCTGAATCGATTCAAAATATCATTACTTCTATATTTATAAAAATAAGATGTTGTCTTGATTTTTTTTAGTCAACGCATGTAATTTATTAGTTTTCCATGTCATCTTTTAACCCGTCAAGTTTACCATGTCATATCAAGTTAACACCCACGAGGTTTGATTTGAAACCCGAGTTAGACAAGTTGCTGGAAGGCTTCAAGATAAACCAATAAAGCCAGATTTGATGGCACTTCTGAAGAGTCCCCTGCTAAAATATGGAAGCTTTGTATTATTTTTATGTTTTTTACACTCACATTAAAATTATCACAACGTTTTTTTAGTTCAAATAATGATTAAGATTTTTCTTGCTACTAAAAACCACACTAAGAGTGCTTGAACATTTTGTTTTTACATTAAAAAAATGGATCTGAGCGTGACCCAACTATCTAATAATCAACCAAAAGGATACTTTTCTTATACTTATAATAGGACCAAACAAATCTTAAATAATTCGAGACTAATAGTACATTTTATAGAAAAATACTAGATAGAAGGTTTGTGTTATGCCGCAAGACATGTCAAATTTTTTCTAATATAAAAAAATACTCAGATGATGATATCATTTTTAAAAGAGCAAGAAAAATTTGAAATACAGGTCATTGACTCGAATGGGTTCGATAAGCTTAGGTAATTTAATAATATGATTATAAAAAAAGCAAAAGAAAAAAAATTGACAATGAATAATAATAAAAAAATAAACGTTTGCTCATATTATGAAAAGATATGCTCTATATATTCATAAAAGATCTCAACGATCTTGATAACAAAGAAAAATTAAATGAGAACGATATCACCTCATAAAAAGAAAAATCAATGAAATTTGAAGCTTAATTATCAGCAAAAAAAATGTTGAAGGATAAACTGTAGAAAATCAATTTTAAAAAGGATAAAAAAAAAAAACTTGACTTGAGTGAGCATGCCAAATTCATGGCTTGGTCATGAGACCGGGAAAGCTTGCACATAAAACAATGGAGGTCAACTCTCAAGCAAACTAAATAATGAAATGTTAAACTGAAAACAAAATCAATTTAAAAAAATATCAAGAAAAAAAACTCAAGTTAGCCCGAAATAATTTTTTCATAACCCAATTTCAGGTTCCTTTGAAATTATCCTTTTCTTTTAAACAATAATAATAAAAAAAGGACAAGTGATATAGTTAGCAAGAACAAGCCGAAGAGAGATTTAAATGTATAAACGAGAGATGAAGGAACCAAACTAGAATCTTAGACAAAATTGGAAATTTAATTGTAACCTCAAAGGACCTAAAAATAAAGAACAATGCAAATTCAAGGTTAACTTGAGTGAATATCGGATGAATTTGCATAAAAATTAAGCCTTGAGACTTAATTATATTTTTAATAGGCTGATTTGATTTAATCATGGACATAATTAAAGATTTAATTAAGTTTAAGAATTAATTTGGGTCAAAATTAAAATAATTAATTAAGCGCAAGGACTTAATTAGATTTTTAATCGATCAAATTAATTTTATTAAGGACTTAATTGGTGAAAAAATAAATTTGAAAGTCTAATTTGAGTTTAATTAATAAGATTGAAATTTTGGATGACCAAATTTAATTTTTACAAATTCAATCGAATGAAATCAATGGTGATGTTGCAAAAAATCAAAGTTTGAGGGTTAATTAAATGCATAATTGAAGGAATTCAGGACTAAGGATCAAGATGCCAAAGGAGCAAGAAATATAGGGATCGAAATTGAATAAAACAGGGGCTAAATTGAAAGAATTAGGAGTTGTAAGGGTCAATTAAGGATGAAATCGAAAATATCCAAGACTAGGGATCATGTTGAAAAACACGCTAAAATTAAATGGGCCTTTTGAAATTTCACATAGGTAAAATTGAATTGATTCATAAAATCAGGATCAATCGAGGGTTTAATTGAACAAATTTAAAAAATTGAGAGCTCAAATCAAAAAGGAAAATTAAAACCCTAATTAACATCGAGTTATCAAAACGATGTCATTTCATTTAAATAAAATGGTGCGTCTTGATCAAAGTGGTTTGTTTTGTTTCAAAATGATGATGTTTTGTTTAATCCTGGACAAAAAAATATAAAAGGGGGCCAGACGACTTGATGTCTGGCCACTGTTGATCTTCTTCCTCAAAAAGTCCTGAAAAAAGCTTGGTTCTGTTGCCACCTTGCAGTGCCTATTTCTTCCTCATCTCTTCCCCCAAACAAGACAAGAAACATACTCCCTCACACCCTGCTTTTTATACTTTTACCCAGACAAAACAAAGGCTTTTTCATAGCCTTGGAGGCGCTGCTACAAGAGGCTAAAATTCACACCCCAACAGCCATGTCTGCCAGAAAATAACAAAAACTAGCCAATGTACTCTCATTGTTAGCTTTCAAACGCTGCAAAGGCTAATCCTAAGACTCAATGGATGGTTGAGATTTGTTCTTAAACATTAAAGGGTGAGGATTGTCCAGCTCATGGTCTCTGGATGATCCTCATTGCCCTTTAAAAACCTGTCACAAGCCATGACAGAAGAAACGTGGAAAACACATACCCTTACACTATCACACCCGAAAATCCTTAGCCAAACCATTAACCAACCAAGACAAACAACAGAAAACCTTTAGTAAGCCACCATTACAAGTCCAAAGTCTTCTTAGAAATCCCTAATTAAAAGGCATTGTTGTTAGACAAGGTATGTTTCCAACTTTAATGGGGGGGGGTAAAGCTAAATGAGCACACCCCCTCCCCTTTCATTCTGTTTATTAAATGTTTGCATTTGATGCTTATTATGCATTCCCTTTTAAGCTACTTGTTACTTTCGATGCAATAAGTTCTTTATTTGATCTTTTTTAGTTGCTTAGTTATGATTTGATTTAATATGTATATGCATGTTTAAGTTTTGTTTGGGGCTTAGTTTGATGTTTAGGATTGTTATTGAAGTGATAAATGGCAATTTGAGACACATTTTAGCATGTCTTAATGTTCCAAGATGTTTAATAAAGGCATAATGTGTTAAAAGGACGGGTTTTTTTGTTAGGTCATTATTAGTGGTTGACTGAGTTTGCTTAAGCTAAATACATATGGTTTATTGTTAAGAATATAAAATATAGCTAATGGAACAATGTTGAAATGTGTTTTTGGTTTGTTGTGGATAATATAGACTTTGCTTACTGTTTTGCTTTTGCCTTTTTGTTTCTTATTATTTTGATAGTTCAAACAAGTTATGGTTGTTAGGTTTAGGCTATTTTCTGGGTTTTTAATGCTTGTTTCTAGGTTGAACACTTGATGGGCATTTCTGAGTTTAGTGTTCATACATTGAAAATTGCCTAAGGTCTTTGATTTACATGTCTTTTTTTTTATCATTTATTGGTTCTTGCATATGTGTGCATGCTTGTTGATCATTAATTGAGGGCCTTAATGGCTTAAAAACACCAAAATCATGGCATTTAATCTTTGGCTCTTTTGTTTTATTCTTTGTATAAAATCAATTAATTGTGATAATTAGGTGTTCACTGTGATGATCCAACCTCATATACTTGTTTAAATAATGTTTTTACATGTCTATGTGCCTTCAATTTGATGTAATCTAGTCTAAATTAAAATTCATATTTCTAGGTTTTTTATGTTGTTCTTTACTGTTCTTGATGAGATTCAAGCAAAAAAACCTTATTTGATTTTCAATTTTTCATTTCTAATTCTAGATGGTGTTTTTGGGTTTGGGATCTGGGCCAAGAAGCCTAGTCCACATGGTTGGGCTAAGTTCATTAGCTTAAAATCGTGTTTGACATGTTCACTTTTTATCGAAGAAAAAAAAATATTTTGTCCTTAAGGTGTGTTTTTCAAACATGGCCTTAAGGCATTTTTTAAGCCTCTGATTTTTAGTTAAGGGTGTGTTTGATAAAAACACCCTACTGATTTTCCAGCAATATTTTTTTTTATGTACTTTTGCAAAACAGACCTCAAATAATTTCTGAAAATTTTGAAAAAATTCAGAGACCATTTTAAATTTATTTGTGAATACCTTATGCGTTTTCCAACCTTTTCATTTAATATTTGGCTGTAAACTTATATTATATGATACTGACCTGATATTAAATATATCTTTTTTTCTTCAAGATTTCAGAAAAATTTTAAAAAAACATTATCTAAAAAATAAAAAAATATATTTTTATTTGTGTGCATACGATCAAATTCTAAAAAAATCTCATGCATTTTTTTTATAAAACAAAAAACAAATGTATTTTTATCATATTTTAAAAAATTCAAAAGTCAATTAATTTGTATCATAACAAATTTGTAATTATCTATTAGGATTTGAAAAAAATCTTAAAAACACCACAAAAATCAATATGTTTATTTATTTATTTTAGGATATGAATTTTACTTTTTTTTTTGGATCTAGAACGGTTAGATTTTAGCCTAATAAAAAAAGGATCTCCTTCCTAAAAAAACCTTTCTTGAACTTTAGACAGAACAACAAATAAAAACATGACCTTAGAAAAAAAAATAAAAAAAATCAATAATGTGGTTTACCTTAGGTAGGGTGTACTGGGTGTGATGCATATTTTTTATATACAACTAGTCTCCTTAGCCAGATTTTCGCAGACTATTAGGTTTTATAGTGACCATAATACTAGGTAGCAACTCCAGAACCCTTCAAAACATAATTTTTTTATGATTTATTCCAACACATCCAAAACCCCTCTCAATTCAAGAGCCAGATATGTCATTTAACGTCGTGCATGCCACGACAAACTCGACTAACATGTGACTCATGAAATAAGATTAGGATAACCACATAAGAAAAAAAGCAAAAGAAAAAAATCATGAAAATCAAGTCTCAATAACATAATATTGAAGTATACCTAAAATACAAGATCAAAGTTAAACTAGGTTAATCTTCAAAACTTATGACCTGGATCATGAAATCGGAATTACTCCGTAGAAAATAAATATAAAAAAATCATGAATTTCTAATCATCTAAAATTAAAAAACAAAACAGAATTTTTAGAGTTTGAACTTGAAATCCCGAACTAAAAATTTAAAGCTAACCATCAAATTATATTGTTGAGATATTATAGATATGTACAGCAAAACATTAATTTGTAGCATTATTGCAACAACCAACACCATAATTACTCTTTTTTATACATCTTTCAATGGATTTCTAGTATTTATATTTGTGCAGTGTTGCTATTCCATGTGACTCTGTATATCCTATTTGTCTTTTTTTGCCTAAAGAAGAAAGCAAACAAAAAATCTAACCGATTGAGTCAATCTCCTCTACATAATCAATCGGATTGAAAAGACAGAGGCTTTCATGCCAACCTGGATTGATTGGTTGCCGAGAAAGAAAAATGGATCTGGAATTGAAATTGAAATGATCTGATTTTGGAAAATAGAAATCATGATTGATTTTATAGATACAGTGATCGTCAGGATTTTTATTGTTGCTGGGTTAAGGGATTGATGGGTATGTTTTGTTTTTTTATTTATTTATTAATGTAGATGTTCGGGTCAGCTTGCGTGTATCTTGATTAATCCCACGGGTAATGAAATTAATAACCATGTAAGTAAGGGTGGAGACATGTTAAAGGCTTGGGTGGGCTATAACCAAGTTCAAGATTTTATCAATATTCTTTTACTAGCGTTACGTAAAAAAAATTCATAATTCTCGATTGAGTTATTAAAAACTTCTAAACATTTGCATGAGTCTTCTGATATGATGTTTTAGCTTGGGTTAAAATTTTAGAATTTTTGGAGAAATTTAGAAATTTGATGAAAAATTTCAATTTGACCAGTTTTACGTTATTGGGCGTAATTTTCAATCCGACCATCAGATTGAGCTGAAATTTTATGAGAGATCTTAAAATATATTGAATAAAATCTGGTTAAAATTTTAGGATGAACGGAGCTTGGTAGTGCTAAGAAAAAAAAGAAGAATAGTCAAATAAAAGCAAAACAACTCATTAAGGGTAAAATGGTTATTTGACATTAAAAAATAAAACAAATCAGCTCTTCCTTCCTTTTATATGTTGCCGACTGGCCAGAAGCAGAATAGGAAAAGAAAGAAAAGAAAAGGCGAGAGAGAAATAGAGAAAAGTAAGGGAAAAACATAAAAAAATATCTAAGAAAAAAAATAAGAAAAGTGAGAGAATAACTTTGTAAACTTAAAAAGTCCAACTTATAAAACACTAATTTAAGAAAGAATCAAGTGAAGGAAGAAGAAATTCAATAACACTAATCTAAAAAAGAATCAATTTATAAAATACTAATATAAGGAAGAATAAAGTGAATCTAGCTATAAAACACTAATTATAAAACAATAATTCCAAACAGTAATAACATCGACGACCATACAATAAGTTACGAACTGAATTGTCATGGTAAGCTTGTCTGTAATTTGCAATTAACGGCTTTAATACCTACTTTGTCAACTACCCCAATCACCGTCTTTACAGGTCACAACAAGCTAACGAACGCGTAACATGTTTTTTAATTAAAATATCAGCATATTAAAATTATTAATTTAATTTTTTATTAAAAAATAATTTAAAAAATAAGCAAATAAACTATCCATCACTCTCTTTAAAACCTTATAAGGGATGCATTTATCGTGTTATAAATAATATTAATTATTTATTTATTTATTTAGAAATATATCAAAATAATATATTTTATTTTTAAAAAAATTATTTTTAATATTAGTATATCAAAATGATATCAAAATATCAAAAAAAATTAATTTAAGATAAAAAAATTAAAAAATATAATTTTTTTAAAAAATGTTTTTGAAATAAAAAACAAACAAGTTATTAAGCACACATTTGGCTTTTATTTTCTTTTCTTTTTTTGTTTTTTGAAGGAATGTTGCCAGCCAGCACGGATGATATGTACAGAATATATTTCTGCAGAAAAATTGAGAGAAATAATGACATGTATTTATGTGTAAGTCTCAATCTCCATGTCAATACTATAATATGCTTCGGGTATGTATCTTTTTTTATTTAGTGATTCTCGAGTCATTTTATATGTTAAATGAGACTACGTTTCTGTTCTTAATGATTTTTTTTTTTTAAAAAAGGGGTTTTTTACGTTAATTTAGTGTTCTTGAAACAATTAATAAATTTTCTTAAATATCAATTTCAATATATAAATCTAAAAAGTGAAATAAATAATCGTATCTCTTTTCGAATTGACATGCGGCGTCGTCGTCGTCGTATTCATATAAAATTTTTTATTATAGTCCTTGAACAGCGAATTGTCATGGAAGAGGTCCCACAAGTGAGTGATTTGAATATTGAAAACAGCCCATAAGAAAGAAAGACAAAGACCCTTCCTTAGCTCACACTCTTTCTCTGCTAACCAAAACCCGTAAATCCATAAGAAATTTGAAGAAGAAATAATATTCTGCGCTGAGTGTTGCATCATCACGTTAGAGGGGGTGTGGAGAGAGAAGATAGAGTGAAATAAATAGAAAGAAGAAGTGGGTTTTTGTTGGTGAAGGTGGATATGGCCTTTGCTTCTATGTTTTGTTGTGTAAAGAATTCCGATCGGTAGGTTTTTCGTCAACTGTTCATAAAGAAAATTTTACCTTTTTTTATTTCTTCATTGCTATTTTCTTTCCATTTTAGTTCATTTGAGTTTTTTTTTGTTATTGCTATACTTCTGCTTGTTTTGATAAAACAAAAATAAAAAAAATTGGGAAATTACATGGGTTCTGAATCTTGGATATTGGACTTGATCATATTGGTATATATAAATTGTTTGTTTTTATTTTAATGTTGAGAATTGTGTTTTGTTTGCTTCATGGTTTTGAAATACAGGACTAGAAATTAAAAGTCGAGGGAATTGGGTGGCAAATGAGAATTCATTGACTTAGATTTAAGGGTTTAGATGCTGTAATCAATTTCTAGTGTTTTCTTGGGATACTACTATTTCATTGGGTTTTAAATAGGGAGGGTTTGTTGTAGATGTTTTGTTGCTCTCAGAAATCTCTGTTGGGATTTTTGTCCACTTGCTGAAATGAGATGAATAATAATAAAAATGATTTATTAATGTGAGCTTGTGATCGGTTTTATAGGAAAGAGCGAGGAAAGAAGCAACCAACATGGCGGATTTTCTCCTTGAAGGAATTACACTCAGCAACTAACAACTTCAATTATGATAACAAGCTGGGAGAAGGGGGATTTGGCAGTGTTTATTGGGGTCAGCTTTGGGATGGATCACAGGTGATGGTTTGATTTTCAGCTTCCATGTTTTTGCCGTCCATTTTTGTTTAGGCATTTTGTTCTCGTGTTAATGGTTGAAGGGTATATAGTAGTTTTTCGCATGCAATAAGTCTTTGTAGCAATTTCATTGAGCTCGGTTGTTAATTTTTATTGATGTCCATTTAGAGCAAAAGAAAAAAAAAGGATGCAAACTAAAGATGCTGTCATTTTTCAAGTTTTTATCTGTTTTTTTAACCTCAGTTATTTGCTCAAGATTGTTTAGTTTGAGTTCTTTGGACTTTATGCGATTGTTTGATTCTATATATTTTAGCTTGTTCTCTTGTCTTATTTTGATAGTGGATCCAAATGAAATCTTTTTATGAAGACTGCATGAGCAGGTCTGATTGTTGAGCCTATGTGAGTGGACCTTCATGCTAGTGTAGACAGTATCCAGAGTCATGACATTAGAGGACAAGACTACGAAATCATAACTGATTGAAATAACAAAATCTCAGATATTTAAGCTTTGGATGCTAGCAATTAAGAACTTTTTTTCCATTAATTTATTTTTTGGGAACTAATTCCTTTTTAGGAATTGTGCTAATAAAGAGCAATATCAGATGGGTTGGGATGGGGGGGGGGGGTGGCAGAGTGAGTGTTCAAAATTGTCTTTTGTGTATCACGACAAGTAGGATTTTCATTTGATTACTGAACTAGTGTTGCTAATACTATTCCTGCTAGGAGAAAAGGGGTCTTGTATCAGGGTTGTTTCTTACTCTGTCATTAGCAAGTAGGTCATATTAGGATGTGGTTGAAGTTATCTGATGGTTTTTTTCCCCCACTTCAATTACTTTGCTTGGCACATTTTACGGAGAAAGTGTTCCTTGAATCATTTTACTAAGTGCATTTCTTTTAGTACAACAATAGTGGTGATGAAGCTAAAACGATGTGAACAGGATGATTCTTTTGGGCTGAGGCATGCATGTAAAAATAAAACTTGAGTATCTTAATGAGGGCAACACACATCACAGTGAAAAGATCAGAATGTGGATATCCTTCGTGAGGTGAATGTGATGGTAGGACTTCCTTAAAAGGGAATGAAAGAGGAGAATAGAAAGAGAAACTGTGAAGTTGGGAAGTATGCGCTTGAGAAATGAGGGAATAGTCGCAGGATAAGTGATGTGAGGGTTGTATATAGTGAGAGGGGGGAGGGGGCATACTTGGCCAATGAAATGTGTGCCATTTGTCCATTATTATATGGTTAAGGGCTACGGATCGCATTTATACCTGTTAAGTGTTTTTAAGAGAGATTAAGGTGGGTCAAGCCCTCTCTGGTGGACCCTGCTTCAAGCCCACTAAGCCAAATCTCTCAATTTCATCTATTATTTAGGATTTATTTATTGATCTTGCTGAAAACTGAGGTACCAGAGTATTAGATGTCTTTTCTGCATGATGCATAGTGTGGAATCAGCCTTTATGTCTGTGATTTCCAGTCATATTCCAATCTTCCATTAAACCATGCAGAACTTACTTGATGACTAAGGAAATGGAATTGTCAATGAGATGTTTAGTGCTCTTTTAATTCTTTCCCCGCTCGTTTATTGTGCGGTAATAGATAAACATTGACTTTCACCTGATAGAATTGATGATTCTGGACAGATGGGAAAATTTATGTAGCGATCAGTTATGCAGAAGTGCAACAAAAAGTACCTGTGCTTTTCTTGCTATTTAGTAATCGTAAGTGAGTGTTTGTACATGTAAAAGATGACGCATAAAGAATGCAAGCTTAGGCAATTCTTTTGTTATAGATGCAGGGGTGAATTTTTAGTGGTGGTAACATGTAGTCTCTGGCTCTCAGCTCACCATTGGGTTTATTTTGGGTAGGCCAAGACAAATTCATCTTGATTGTTTTTGGTCAATGACAATTATATAACTGATTTAAATCCAGCTACATCCTCAGGGTAAAACCAACAGTTGTATTTGGGTAATTTGTTTGGCTGTTTGTTTGTTTGATTGTTTCCTTGAACTTATCCAAAGCACATAAAAAGCAACTCAGAATTTGGAACCTTGAGTAATTTATAGTAATTCCAACAAGTTTCCATAGAATTGATGTTCTATTACAGAAATGTGAGCTTTATGGTTAAATTTCTTTATTTCTTTTAATTAGACAACGAAGAATAGTTTTTGTTCTTGTAGCAAGAATGCTAACAGGTGCCATTACTTGCGGCAACACTAAGTCTTCAACTTGCCACTGCTATGACGCATATTTAACCATTGAGAGTAGTCACTTCATGCCAAACATCAAAAGATAGGACTATCTCTAAATTTTCCCTCCCAAGACCCCATTTAACAATTTTAGAATATATCTTTAAGTTGTTGAAACTTCCTTGGAATAAAGTGGTTATACATGCTCTTTCAAAGGACTACTTATCAAGGAAATTTTTGTGAAGTGGATTGGTGTTATGTTTAAATGCAATATAATCTGCTTTTCTGATATATTTCTTAGGTTTGGTGTTGCATTTCGTAAATAGATTGAGTTTGATTATCAAGCTATGATCTTGTTGAGCTTCTTATTGTAACTGTCCATTAACTAGTAATTCACATGCGTTTTGGAAAAGCAATTGACTTGTGCTCATGGAATCACTTAAAAAGTGAGAAAATTGAAATTTGTAGTCTTCATTAGTTTTATTGTGCCAAAGTGTCTGGCATAAGCTGTCATTAAAAGAGTTGGAGGCTCATATGTTTCTTGCTTGATCTTTATGTTATCCTATGCAAAGCAATGGATTATTGTAATGCTTTATTTTCTATACAATGACAGGAATGTTTTTAGACCCACTAGCTTTGGGGGTGTAGCAGAGACTAGGTGTTCCCCATCCCCTATTTAGGCCTTTTCCATAAATTAGATCCAAATTCTGAAAAAGATATTTATGCAGATTGCAGTTAAAAGGTTAAAGGTCTGGAGCGACAAGGCAGATATGGAATTTGCTGTTGAGGTGGAGATATTAGCACGTGTTAGGCACAAGAATCTGCTGAGTTTACGTGGATATTGCGCTGAAGGGCAAGAGCGTCTGATTGTATATGACTACATGCCAAATTTGAGCCTGCTCTCTCACCTTCATGGGCAGCACTCTTCAGAATGTCTTCTCGACTGGAAGAGGCGGATGAATATTGCGATAGGTTCTGCTGAGGGAATTGCGTAAGTATATCATACTCAACTACTTCCTATCTCATCCTGCTGCCACATAGCTTATTTCATCGTTTGATTATTCCAGTTATCTTCACCACCATGCGACCCCTCATATCATCCACAGAGACGTCAAAGCTAGCAATGTGTTACTAGATTCAGATTTCCAGGCTCAGGTTGCTGATTTTGGATTTGCAAAGTTAATCCCTGATGGTGCAACACATGTAACCACTAGAGTTAAAGGTACCCTTGGCTACCTTGCCCCCGAATATGCTATGCTTGGGAAAGCATCAGAGAGCTGTGATGTGTACAGCTTTGGCATTCTTTTGCTAGAGCTTGCAACTGGCAAGAAACCACTTGAGAAGCTGAGTGCCACAGTTAAAAGAATAATTACAGAGTGGGCTCAGCCGTTGGCTTGTGAGAGGAAATTCAGTGAACTGGCAGATCCCAAGCTGAATGGGAAGTACGACGAGGAAGAGCTGAAAAGGGTTGTCCTTGTCTCTCTCGTATGTGCTCAGAATCAACCAGAGAGAAGACCCACAATGCTTGATGTGGTAGAGCTACTGAAGGGAGAGTCAAAGGAGAGATTATCTGAACTGGAAAATGATGAATTGTTCAAGGCCCCCCAGGCTGTTGATTATAATGATGGAATATCAGTTGCCGAGGACAGCTCGGACTTCATCTCGGAGGAGAAGGATGCAAACCGGGAAGTGAAAGAGATTGTACAAGAAAATACTCATGATAGCTGAAAGTGTTTGCGCATGTAAAAATCAGGTTTGGATTGAGTTTCTAGTTGAACACATGGTAGCACTGGCAAATCCATTTATCAGAGTTGTCAGGAATGATGCTGCTAACAGCATCGTTTTGTGGCTGCAAAAGTGTTTGTGCTTGTAATTATTGAGTATACCAGGTGGCCTTGGTATCTGTCTAGTATTAAGTGTGTCCAGATTTTTGGTTTGAAAGAAAATTAGAAATGGTGAAGATGAATGCTTTCCTTTCGTTTTGTATTTTATTCAAATGTTAATTTAAATTGAGATTCTTGAACTGGGATGAATCAATGAAAGGGTATGTTGTTCAAGCCAATCTGATTTTTATTACAATTATTCTAGATACAGTATGACTCCAATGATCATTTATCCCTTCCTTTAAACATTAAAGTAGAATATTTTTTTCCTAAAGGAGGCACTTGGCATCGAGCAGGCAAATAGATTTGCAGAATACTAAAAAACCATAAATTAATATGGCTTCAGAGCAAACCACTTCATAATCCGGCACCGGTCAACGGATTTGGGCAGCACAAAATGCAGAAAATAGAGCCAAAGCTCATTCACCAATTCCAACTTCTAGCAAATATTTACAGCTTATAAAGAGCGCTGTCGCAGACTTAACAGAGATCTGGGTAAGGTAACCTCATCAGGAAAATACAATACTGATACAACAAAAAAACAACAACAAAGGTTTGACATGATTTTATCCTCAGCCATGCCGTTGGCAAACTACTTCAAAAGGCACCATCATCCAACGACGACGGAAATAGTATTATTATACTTCAAGTGAATGTATCCTCTCTATCGCCTTCAGCGGTCTCGCCCTCCTCCAGGTTGCTGAACTCCAGGAAATGTGTTGGCCTATGGTCCTCATGGTAATACTCTCGAGGTGTCCCCAGCTTGATTCCATATTTCATGCTCACTGTATGCTTCACTCCCATAAAATTGTAATTCCATGGCCCATTATCAGGAATCTATGTAAACAAAAGAGAAATACCAAGTTAGTTAGTCCCCAAAATCAAACAAAGAGTTGCTCGTTCCAAATCATAAACAACCGTCCATTTTTTAGACATGGGATTAAAGAAGTCTTAACCATTCTGGACTTGTAACTCACCATGTAGAAACCAAGGAACCGGTCGCTCAGGAGCATCTGAACCTTCTCGTAATGAGTTGGCAGGTAGCCATGAGGATTGCTTCCCGTGTCCTTGTTGACACGTCCCCACTCATAACCACTAGGAGTAAGCTTATATGCAGTTAACGAGCATGATCCTGGAGTGAAACTACATGTCAGGATGATGCACTTTTCTCCATCCCATTGCTTGTTGTTCTCCAAAACCCGAGCATGAGCCGTGAGATCCTACACAAAACAAATAGTTCAGGTAAGAAAGCAGATCAGAGACATGCTATTGTACTCCCTTCATTAGAGAGTGGGAAAAAGAGTGGTAGCACTCGATTATGGATTAAAAGAAAATAGTCAGACCTGTGGTGATAACTGAGGAAGCTCATTTGGTTGTGTGTGCATCCATCCCAAAGGCTCCAGATCATTGAGGAAATCATGCTCAGGAAGAGCTGATGGAAGATGAACCTGTTGATGAGTCCCCCACTGTGGGGGCATAGCAATACAACGGATTTCCTTGACCTGAGGATTGTCCGGGGGGCTTATACCATACAAATACCCAGAAATTTGAGTTCGCAGATCAGCTATACAGATAAACTTCTTCAAGATATTCTTCGGCATGATATATGTGTATCCAGTTTCCTGCAACATCATGTGTAGAGCATCAAAAAACAGTGGAAATATTTTCATGTAATCGATCAGGAAAATAAAAAAATATAGCACAAATTTGTACCTTGATATCCTCAGAATTCACATAGATATGATTGACTCGAAGATAGAGATTTGTAGCAGATATAGCTCTGACACGCCAATCTGTTTTAGAACCAAACGCAGCTTGCTCATATGGACTAGTGGTTGTGACAATGAGTTCATCACCATGCACATTTGTGGTCCTTGTGGTGACCGCTGTCAGTTGACTCGCTTCTTTGGCCTGAAAAGTCCAACAGAACAGAATTTTTATGACAAGCAAGGAGTAAAGAGCAAAAAAAACATAAATGAAGTTGGAGGGCGCATTACCTGTTTCTCAATCTCTGCTATCTGCTGCCTTTGTTGAGAAGGAGGAGTGATCTCAGCTCCAAGAATAATATCACGTATCTCAGATTGTGTCAGTGCTGAGGTGTTCACATTGTTCTTCTTGGCATAGTCAGAGAGTATGAGATCCCTTAAAGCAACCTCAACTTTCATCCACTGATCATCAGTAAGTGAAGGCCAGATGTGGTGTGGCTCAGTAACGATAGTCTTATCAGGCTTGAGTAGCATCTTTGCCTTCTCATTATTAACATGAAGTGCACGGAGAATCAGAATGAGCCGAGAGAACGCAGTGTAAGATGATATACTCTTCAGCCAATCATCATAAATATTGAACAAAACCATTTGTGGTTCCGTTGCCTTCAAAATCAAATCACCAAATTTCTCTATCTTTAAGCATGACTGGAATGGGAGCTGCAACTCACTTCCCTTGATAACTATGTTGGGGAAATCAAGCAAGTGAACCTCCAATGGATCAAGCATCCCTTTGCGAGTCACAATAATTTGTTTTGGTTGTTCTTCCACAGGCAGAGACCGCACAAGAGCTGCAACTTCTTCAGCAGTTTTCCACTTGGCAAGCTGGCCCAGACGTTTCTGTCCTGCCCATACACTAGTGTGGATAACCTGCAGAGATCATGTTTAAAACTTCAGAACATCTAACAGAGGAAACAAGATAGTTTCAAAAACAACATTCAAAGCAAACCTTCAAAAATAGCTGCCCAGTTCTCGGATTGAATATGAAGATTGCACCATTTATGGGTTTTGTTGTGAGATTCCCTTCAAATGTCTTGTGGATTGTGACACGGTAGACATTAGTATCATCAACAAACCATATTATCTGATTGCTAAAGATCTCCCCATAATTCTGTGATGATAAATATGGTTCTGTAGGCTCTGAAGAATACAACTGCAAACCTTTTCTTATGCGCTCCCTCAAGACATACAAAGCTGGGTTTGACTGCACCAAAATAAACCGTTAGAACAAGCGATTGACAGCTATATCATAAATCAATCAACTCAATACCAAAGAACTATTGTATCAAGCATGAAAAGTGCACCTTCATTATTTTGTTCATAGCTTGAGCTAGCAGTGGTTTAGACCCCGGAAACCAGTTGCCAAATGCAGAGTGCAAATTGTACGCTAGATCAAGCCCAATCATAACCCCTGAACAAAAACAAATAAAAGCATGATTTAACTTATAACAGAATAACATATGAAAGCTAGAAACGGGAACCCAGCAGGAAAACATACCAGTTGGAGATGGATATATAGACATGTTGTCTGTTGTGTAATCCATAAATTTGGCCCTAGTATAGCGCTCAATATCATGAGAATCATAGTCTCCCCATCTCAGCTGTACATCTATCCAGTATTTATTGCTTGCTTTCTGGTCAAACACATCTTTTGACTCAGCCACAAGACTAGGCTTTGACATGGGCCATCTATGGGCAGCAAAAAGGAGAACGTCTGCACAGGAGCTGTTCATTTTATAACTTTTCCTTGGATGGATTGTTTCTTTCTGCACAGTCTCAATTTCCAAAGCATCCAGTTCCTGATCCAAGACCTGACAGAGGTCCATAACAACACTCTCATGAATCTTCTGCCACAAGTGAGCACGGAATATCTGAATCAGCGAAATCTTCAAGGTCGGGATCTTCCCGTGCATGAAGATGCCGGTTAGATCTAACTGCACTTGAAAACCCACATAAACATTTGCCCTGTTTATTGTGGGGGACCACCAAAGTGTAAATCTACGGTTAGGAATTTGGTTCAGACCAGATCTCTGTGCATTAGTAAGCTTCTTATACTTCATGGACTCCTCAAAGCCAGATGCCTTTTCCCAAAAGAGACCTTCCCAAGTTGGGAAACTGAAATATCAAGGCAGGGAAAGTAGTTACAGAAGTGTTGATGACAAAAAAACAGCTTCTCCCCCAAGTCAAAAACATGTAACGTAATCATTAGGTGTGAAATTAACCCCACCAATTCCAGTATATTGAAAGAAAAAGAATGTGTCATAAACCGAAATAATCTGCCAGAGTTGAGGAAAATTATGTGCCAGAACAGAATGTGTCACAAAGGCAATGCAATTTAATGAATTTCTAGCTATGCTAATGCTAAAAATATGGCGACAAAAATTGCAGTACTTATGTGCCAGAACAGAAGTACTTACTATGTTCCTTTGAACAAGGTATGCTCAAGAATTCCTTCAACACCACCAAGAGCTTGAATGACATCAGTTCGATAATTGTTCAAGTTCCACAATTTTCCATCATGTCTCTGGTGCGTCCACCAGAAAGGATTTTGTTTTAAAACTTGGTATTGCTTGAAGTCTGTGCGCACTCTCCACCCTTTGTCATATGCTAAAGTGTGACGATCTTTCTGAAAAAGAGTATTAATGCGTGGAATTCCCCTGTCCCATGAATCCTGTCAATGCAATTAGACAGCATTTAGAAAAAACAATCTTCAGTAAGAACTTCACAAAGATCACATAAAATAAGTCCAAATTCAAGGCAACACATGAGGAGGCTCCAAATTGGACTTAAGGAAAAACTTACTTCCAAATCTTCAAGTGTTAGACGCCTATTTTGCGCCTGCGCTTCCTGCCTCTTCAATGCATACTCTGCCCAAACCCGCTGCGAGTCAATGAACTCACTCTCCCATGGCTGTCAACAAAACAGTATGAAGCTCAGAACAGTCAAGCAAATACTCCAAAATCATGGTACCCAACACCCATGATTTATTTCAGCTTACCTGAATGTACCGATAAAGATTTGGAATCAGCTGGTCCTCCTCATGACTCATTCCGCTCCTGAAATGGGTTACACCAACATCTGTTTGCTGACTATATCGAAGATCACTTTGAGGGATCAATATGTGACCCATGGATAACATGCCAAGTCCTCCAATTTCTTTTGGTGTATAGAAGATAACAGGAGGAAATCTGAAACAGAAGTTAAATTCAGAACAAAATTTCAAGCTAAACACCAGCAGCTAAAACATGGAGTTAACTCTCATGAGTACAATTACATACCTGCTTGGCATTTTTGAGTTTAGCCCAATCTTGATACGGGTTTGAATTTTATTTTCACATTTTACAAGCAAATCTAACAGCTCTTGAGTATGCACAGTTGCTTCACGGAAATATGTCATCAATCCTACAAATAGAAACGGAAAAAATCAAAACAAAATTTCAGCGAATAAAATATAAGCACAAAGGAGAAAGTGATTAGCAAAAGGCGGTAATTACCAATCAAGGCTGTATTCCATTTGTTAACAATCTTTGTGAAAGTAGTTGACCCTGAGGACATCAGAATCTGCCTCACACGATTCTCAAACACTTTCATGTGCTCATCATCAACCCGTAGAAAAGCAACTGCGGTCCGTTCCTTGGTCTGCTCATTCTGCAAATTCCAAACACCATCTCTTGTATTGCTGAATGCTTCTTGAGTCATTCTTATTTTAGGAAGTATCCGAACTTCAAACCCACACCTGCAAATTGGCAGTACCGGTTATTTTAGCAAGGAAATCAATGCCTCACAATTTTTGTTTTCCAAAGATACAAGCTCTTGCAACAATAATATAAAGAAAAACCATCCACTTAGAAATTTTGTTTGGAACCCTTAGAAACATGTTAAGGTTCAAGCCCTGTGCACTTAATGTTGGGGAAAAAAGTAACTAATAAAGGCATATGTTACTAAAAAATACCTGGCCAAATTAAAGTGTCACTTCCCCACCCTCCCCAAAACAAGGAATATACCCAGATGCTATTTCAAGATTAGAAAGACATCTTTGCACATTAAAAAGGTGAGGCATAACTAAATCGACATAAGCAAACAAAAAGGCACACCAAGAACAAATTACCAGAATTTTAAAGGATGGTATGTTATCGTGTTAGAACCAAATTGTTAAGGTAATATATGCAGGAGTAACTAGGTTTTGGATACATAAATACACCGACATCAAAGTTCCAACCAATATCACTAATAGAAACTTAAAAATTAAATAATCGGAATGACTTCAAGCATGTGCATACACGAGTAAAATTTCAGTGCAAGAGTGAGAATACTTACATGCTGAAAAGCAGGTTTGGGTTGTCCTTGCTGTAAACAGAAACAAAGCTGTTCTCCCACTCTAAAGTTGTGATGCTTCGAGGGAGACGATTCTTCATGTCCCAGAAAACACTCCTCCCAAGATTGACTGGAGAGATTCACAAAAAAGCATTTACTTTTTTAAGCAAAATAAAGAATCCCAACAAAAATTAATTTAACTTGGAAGTTACAGATTACATACCATCATGTTTCATAAGCCTCATCCTTGCATCTCTAGGCCAGCATTTCTTGTTCTGATACCCAACCATATTTTCATTGTTGGGATCAGGATGCTCAGTGAGATATCGTTGTATTAGATCTCGGGCCTCTTCATGAGTAAACCGAAACAATATATGCACCCTGTCTATGTACCTGGAATAAAGACGAATTGGATGTCGTGTCTCAACCTTTGTATCCCAGTAGGTGATAAATTCATTTGGCATTTGTGGCGGACCAGCGATCTCACTGGCCCGGGTCAATCCAAGAAGCAGGAGATCCAGCACAAGTCCATAATACTGCACCACAAAAGAAGCAAACTGAAGGCCACGTATCAAACCATACGAGTTCGTGTGACTCATGTCCTTGTAGGAAAGGACAACATTGTTCTTGGCAGTCACATAATCAGCAATATTGTGGTCAAGGACCAACCGAAGAAGCCTGAAAAAAGTGGAAGACATATAAATGAATAAACATTGGAAACTTTCTCTAACATAACATAAGCAGGGGAGCTGAGGAATATTAACCTATTTAACATTGTCAAGTCGATCTTTTCAAAGAACTTCTCAAACTTGGTCTGAAGCATCACCACACACTGCCCCTCACTTGTGTCCCAGATACCTTGCAAATTGTTTATGCCTTGACACCATTTATAGACAAGCAGTGGTGGTGGCTCGGAATCTGCAGGTTTAATCCAGTTTGGAAAGAGGTGGCGCTTATCACCTTCATACCACAGATATTGGTCCAAATAAGCATCTGTTATTTTTTCAAGAGGCTCAATTTCATAAACCGGAATCAGAGAACTGTACAAATCCATGAACTCTATGCCCACCTGAAAAAGGAAAAAGAACAGCTCAATTTCAATCCAAATATCTATAATAAGACACTGCATAGAACAAAGTCAAAGCTAATACAGGCTCAATTGTCAACTCACTTCTTTGAAAGCACGCTGAGTGAGCAGGTGACGCTTGATCCGTGATAAAGCCTCATGGGGGTTGTCATAAGCTTGTTCAATAAGACCTAGTTCTTCCCTCTGCAGTTGGTTTAATCTCACAGCCACACTGTATGACTCTTTCAACCTTTCCAAAGCAAGGATAAGCAGCTTAGTGTCATGCTTGTATGACAAGGGAGGGAATGGAATTGGTGAAAACTTTCTGGACTCCAACCAATGGACAGTAGTTGTGTAAATCGCAACAGCTTCTTCTGGAGTGACATATGGGCCATCCTTCAAATAGTTGTGTTGACGTTCCTAGAAGGTAATGAAAATAGAAAGAATTACTACAGGATGCTCTGGTGAGGCCACACAGGTATAGGACAAGCGATAAGCCATGGAGTCCACTTATTTATAGCATGTAGTAGCAGAGACATCACAGGAATATATTTTAGAAAAAGAAATATCAAAACGCCTTAAATTACCTGTTCTGCCTTTAACCACAACCGAGTCAGTCTTCCAAGATTCTTTCTGCACACTGTCTTGTCAACAGTCGCACCCCTTCTGATACGCTCACGATTATAGTGAGCAACATTCGTCCACCAGTCTGCTTTTGACTTAACATACCGAAGTATCATGTTTTCAATGGGAACTGGTAAACCAGGAACCTTCCATGGAATGTTTGCTTTCCAGCAGCGCCAAGCCTCACTAAGGTGCTGCAGTATTGTTCTAGCCTTATTTTGCTTAATGCCCTCTGCAAATTGATATCGCACAATTAGACAAACATTACAAATAGATAGAATGCAGAAAGATACAAAGAAGAAATGAACATCAAAGGGAAAAAATAACAAAGATGACAACCTGGCATGGCATCAAGAACATCATGCATAACAGCAGCACGGAGTTCCAAGTCAAAGTGGCTCTCGACACGCTGCTTTGTAACAGTCTTGGCAGTTCCTTTTGAATGGCGCCCTTCAAACTGTCTTGCAAGAAGATTACCCAACCACCGTTCAAGAAGAGGCACTATGCCACGTAGGAAAAATAGCCATACCCTCCACATTGGTGCCCAAAATCCACAACCAGGTCCCTTACCCACTGGGCCAGTATTGAAGCGGTAATATATCAAATGCTTAAGATCTTTGCACATTCTTATCTGGCGCATCAGCCTATACTTGTATCTGTACATTCCTGTCAACTGACCAACATGGGAAAATGTATACTGAAGACCGTCAGCCAATTGGAAAGCGTCCACATTACCTAACCTGAATTGTATATTGGCATCAACCACAAGCTTTGTCAAACGCAAGATCTCACGACAAAGATGAAAAGCATTCCCAAACCGTGACTTCTTGCGTTCCTTTGTCGTAAGGGTCTTCACAGGCTTCAAGTTAAAATTATAATCAAGGTGGAGGTAATTTAAATTTTTCCGGTGTATCAATAGATTCAGCATGTTGTACCCCTGCTTACAAACTTGGAGACCTGCTTCAGCCCAATCTAGCTCTGTGGTTTGGAAGAATTTAGTTGCTGCTAATGACCGGAACAAGTGCTTCTTCTTCTGAGCTTTTGGCGGTCTATGATGCAGTTCATTCAAAACAAAACATTTCAACAATTTCTGATAGCTAACTCGAACTTTGACAGGATATGATGGAGGACTGGAAAACACAACAACAAAAAAAAGTTTTTCATGCACAACACAAAAAGGCTATACATGTGAACAGCACAAAAGAAATTAGAATCTTACCAGTGCTCCTTATACCACTCCGACACAAGGGGTATATCTTCTGCCCGTCGCATCCGTCCAGATCTCATGTTAAAAGGTCGGTTAGCAAATAACAAGGAAATGCCAGCAGCTGTGGTGTCGGTATAAAGCTGTGTATCCTCCAAAAAAGGTTCCACCCCTTCTGGCATAACAAAATCCTCATCATCGTCATCGTCATCATGAGTCTTTTTTTCACGGCGTTCCTTGTTAGAGGAGGTTATTGGGTGTATCAAAGGATCATAATAGAAAGCAGGTAAATCAGGATCCTCAGCTTTAATGTACATGATCATGGGAGTGTGATACACACAAAGTTTTACTTTCCGGGGCCTATTATTGTAAAGATGAGGAAATGCAATTCTATACTCTGTCCGCAAAGGTGACCGAATAATGAGTTTGTTGATGTCATTGAATTCGTTCCAGTCCTCATCACCTTTCTCCATGTCACGATACAAAGGTTCAAACTTAGGCCCGCCTACAAGAGAACAAAAATAGTTTGAAATCAATGGAACCGACCACATAGAAATATATTAGGCATCCAGGACAATTCATAACGATAATTTGATCAGTAGCAGTCACAAAACCCAAAAGTGCGCAAACTACAATTGAAAAATTGATTTAGGACTGTGCAAGCTTAATTTGATTTAGGACTCAGTCAGGAGCAAACAACATCCTGTGCAAGCTT
>Ga0307515_10004890_pt1 | contig 27397 bp, 8 predicted proteins | sample 17_EM_MG_FD_194513 | JGI IMG/M metagenome (GOLD analysis project Ga0307515, IMG submission 194513) | Populus trichocarpa ectomycorrhiza microbial communities from riparian zone in the Pacific Northwest, United States - 17_EM | ecosystem: Host-associated > Plants > Roots > Unclassified | place... | reverse complement strand
GGCTTATAGGGCGGGATCTAGGCGATATCCTAGCGTTTATAAGGCTTTTTAGGCCTAAACTTCGGAGATCTAGCCTAAATCCTACCCGGTGCCCCTAATAGGGTAGCCCGCCGCTAGACCTAAACAGAACTGTAAGTATCTAATCTAATGTATATTATAAGGGGGGTAGGTAGGTAAAAAGAACGACCTATTAAGTGTAGTTGTAAGCGATAATGTTATTGACCGTATTAAACATCTAGTTGAATACCTAAGTTGCAGGGTTTTCGGCTAAGTAATATATAGACACGTGATATCTATCTCTCGCACGGCACGAATAGGTTATAGTCCATTTTAAGTATATTAATTGTGGAGGGTATAGGCTTATAGGGCGGGATCTAGGCGATATCCTAGCGTTTATAAGGCTTTTTAGGCCTAAACTTTAGAGATCTAGCCTAAATTCTACCCGGTACCCACTAGCGAAGCGCCTACTACCTATAAAGAATTTAGTTAAAATAAGAGCGATTTCCGTAGTCCAAAGTATGAAGTCTCCACTCTATATTAGGCTTAGCAATATAGTAGAATGGCAGATAGTAATATACGGTATATTACTATAGGGAGACAGGTAGGTAGAATAGTGTGGCGGTGTAAAATTCTGCCGGCTCTATCATTGAACGGACTAATTAGGATTTTCCATCCCTGGGATAGAAAATCGCTATTAGCTCGGCTGAGGGCGGTAAGCAGAACTAATATCTTTGTAGTAGAAATAGGTAGACGTGTATACAGAACCTTAAGAATTTAATAACAATTGCAGATATTATAGATATGGTAGAACATAGCAGGTAACGCGCCTCTAGCACCGTTATATAGCTAGTATAGGCACACTCCGCTGGAAATTTAAGTTTAATTAAAGTTATTCGGTTTCTAAGGTATTATAGTAAAGTTTAACCGCATCTAATGTCTATTAACCTAACTGCGCCGTTTATAACTCTGCGAAGCCATAATTATGCGCATACTATACTGTACCCCTACGGAAGAAGTGGTTGGAGTAACTATTAGGCAAAATGCCGCCGCTAACTAGGCGGGTTAATAGAATCTTACACACTACTAGCGCCGAAAATGCTCTATTATTAACGCTAAATAATAGATCTAATAGAGGCTGGGGGTCACGGTTAAATAACCGTATTATTACAGCCACGGGGCATAGATAATCTCCCGGTATAGCGGCGATCTGGATATTAACGCCACTATAAGTTTTGTCTGTCTTGCTCCGTTTAAGGTAGAAGACTATTAAATAGCCGTTAGGGGCGATCCTAACGTCGCTATGGAGGGCCCTCGTAGTACTAAAGTCCTTAGCTTTCCTATTTGGGTACGTAATCTCTTCTATATATAGGAAACCCGCAAACGCCATCGTAAATGCCGCATCTACGTTTATATCCGTCTTATAGGGCCCGAAGGTAATAATCTTATCTAGAATGTCCTTTGTAATTAGTAGTTTAGTCTTTTTAATAGATGGGAATAGTAACATAGCCCCCGCTAGGGCCCTCTTAATAGTCTAGTCTTTAAAGGCGGCGATTAAGTAACCTAGATCTATATAACAAGATTAGATTATAGAGATATAGTTAGAGAGGGTTTCTAGCTTAACCCTGTCTATTAGAGGGGCGGCTGTACCAAACACTCGTTAAGCGATCTATTCCCCTAAGTTTATTCTCTCGGCCGGATACGGTAATAAACCGTTTAGGGCTAAAAAGGCCTCCCAGCTCTTAATAGCGGAGGAGTAGCCCTTCCTTATGTTGGCTGCTAAGCTATGCTATATAAGTAATAAAAAGCAATAAGACCCACTAGTCTCGCTTTAGAAGGTCGGGGGAGGTTAATTAAACGACTCTGGGTTAACTGCAAGAGTTAGTAGCCGCTTAGAGGAGAGATATTATTTTTCTAGCAAGAAGCCTTTGTTTATCCAGTAAGAAGCCGTTATTTATCCGGCAAGAAGCCATTATTTATCCGGTAAGAAGCCGTTATTCATTTGCTACTTAGGGCATAGTAATAATAATTTCTCGCGGTTAAATCGCGAGAGAGCATTAGTAAGCCCATTATTGGCGCTAGAGACCCATATGGTCGTCATAGTAATATTATTTATTATTAAGGATATAAGTATCTCTTAGAGTAATCGGTTTTTAGGACCTTTTATAACATTATTCTAGATGCCGCTGTAAACAACTATATTATCTATATGGATATAGAGAGACCTATGCCGCTAGACTAATAACCACCTTCTAAATACCTCTGCGATAGTATATATCTCTTTTAGGTTAATATGGTTATTCACTTGGTCTGGTAGGGGGTAATAGCTAAAGGCCTAGGCCTAGGGTAGGGAAGTCACGTAATTAGGCCAGTAGCCGTTCTCTCTACTAAAGTAGAAGCCTCCGTAGCCTTTAAGCGATAAGGCGTTAGTAAATAAGTAAAACTGCGGCCTTTTCTTATTATTAAAGAACAGTATACCGTTACTTAATATAAGAACCTCAAGCTAGAGGTTAAGGTCTTCTTTAAGCTCTAGGGGGAGGCGCTAGGGCGTATATCTTAATAACCTGGTAGGCCATTTTATTATAAAGTCCTATAAGGAGCGAGAGTACAAGCGCCTAAGGTGGATAACTCTTGCACACCATACTAGGCGGCCCGCTAGTTATTAGGCTTGCTATAATAATAGCCAGCCCATTTAGAGGGCTTCGGTCACCTAATTAATAGCTTTCTATTACTTAACTGGTAAAAGTCTTAACTCCATCACTATAGTGTTAATAGTGTAACCCAGAACTTTAGCCTCCGTACCTTTAATATTCTTAGTATTATTTTAGGGTACCCCTAGCTAGTTAGTAACCGAGAGGTATACCTCCCTTAGTAATAGCAGTATAGTTAGACACTTAACTACAAATATAAAGTCGTTAAGGTAGTGCTTAATAGCAGAGTTGATTTGTTATGCTAGGATCCAGTAAAAACCTTTAGTAAATAGGTTAAAGAGGAATGGGGCTGTTCGTAAGCCAAATGGCAAACAGTATTTAACGTAAGTAACTCCCTTCTAGATAAAGCCAAGTAGGTAACGCAACTATAATGAGACGGGCACGATCCGGAAGGCATCTTTAATATCTTATTTAACTAGGTAGCAGCCTCTACCGGCTATAATTATATATGCTAGTATAGTCTCTACCCAGGTATAGTGTAGTGTTGCCTAGGCTAGGTTAATTAAGTTATTAACTAAGGAACCCTTAGGTAAAGAGAGGTTATAGATACGGCGAAAGCCGCCGTCTGCCTTAGGCACTAGGCCTAGGGGTGAGGTAACTATAGAGTTAGTAGTCTGTATACGGCCTAGGGCTAGGTTAGTAACAATCTTTTTAGAGATAAGGTCTTCGTTATCACGTAAGGAGAGGTGGTTTTTACAGATACTAGATAGCATAGGTGCTAAAGGACCTATCTCCGCCCCATAGGTAAGGATACCTTATAAAATTGCTAGGAGATTTCCAGGGTACCTATAAAGGAGCGTACTCTAAGCGAGAGGCCTTAGGGGTAATAGTAAGTCGGCTAGAAAAGTTATTTACAAGTAAGTTTCAAAAAGAGGTACTAAATTAGGCCTGCCTTAGAGCCTTAGTGCCTATAGCAGGTCCAACTAGATAGTTAAACCTAGGAAGATATCTTTATCCACTATTAAGTCTTAGGTCTAACTACTTATGGCGGTAAGCTAGCTAGGGCATAACTTTAATAGGTGGTTTTTGTTATACTTAGAGTATGTGTAGCGGTAACAACACGGATCTTCTCTATAAGCCTACTGGTTGTTCTAGCTATAACAGGGCTTATTAAAGATAGGGGGAGGGGAGGTATTCTTTCGCGATCTCTTTAATGCTATACCATAAACTTTAAGCCCTTGGCTCTATGCCTTTATATTAGCCGCCCGGCAGTATAGGGCCTTAAACTAAGTAGGCATATCCCAGTTACTAGGCTTAAGCTAATTGCGATCTATAACGTACCCATAGTAGTTAAGTGCGAGGTCTAAGATAGAGGTCTAGTTATAGGTCGCGGAGTAGTCGCGGATCTTATTTATCTAGAGCAACATCCTTATATAGAGGTTAGTTGGACATACACAGAGAGTACTTACAATTACTACGTAGTTTATAAACCCAGTAAACTAGACTTCCTTATTCTCGTAGACCTTGCGGCTAGTAGTAGGTCTCTTTAAAATAAGCTTTCTGTTTTTAATAGTAGCCACATTAGAGAGGTCTAGGCGGCCAGAGTGTACCCATAGACATACTAGATTCTCTAGGCGGAAGGATCCTTTCTATATATTATAGAGGTCTCTTCTAGCTAGGCTAGGGAGGTCAAGCTTAAGCGTGCTAGAGCCTTCCGGCAGGTTATAGGACTTACCTAGTTTATTTACCTTAGCGGTAAAGGGGTGCTCTAGTAGATTAGGCTGCTTTAGAGCGGCTAGCCTTGCCTAGTAAAACTTCTCTTCCTATTCCGTCTTTTAGATCCGTGCCTATTTCTCCTATTCCGTCTTTTGGATCTATGCCTATTCCTCCTGCTCTCTCTTTCGGATCTCTAGGTTATAGAGTTATTAGGCCCTCTTATCTTATTTCCTAGCTCTTTCTTCTTCTAAAGATGAAACCATGGTATATTCGGTAGATGGGATAGTAGTGGATAAGGAGGTGAATAATAGGGCGGTTAAGCGAGGAGTTTTTAAGCGGGTACTATTGGCTAAAAAATCGGTTATGGGCTTTAATAATTATGTAGGCCACTAAGAATATTAATTGTAAATAATCTATAATAAAAAAAACAACCTATTAAGTACAGTTGCAAGCAATGATGTTATTAACCGTGTTGAACATCTAGTTAAATACCTAAGTTGCAGGGTTTTCGGCCAAGCAATGTATAGACATGTGATATTTAGTATAATATTGCAGTAGAAAAGTAGTAAATTTAATAAAAGAAAAATTTGCGGGGATGCTAAGAGAATATCATGATACTTTAATTAATCGTTGATCGTATCGAGATAAGATTAGATTTTGCCCTACCCTGCCTTAATTAAATCCTTACATTGTCCGAGGTTGTCAATGGGTTCCCAAGTGTTTGCTGAACGTGGCCATCCCTGCCACTTTACCCTATAATATGGTGTACCCCTAATCATCTCATGACCAATGATAGCTTCGACCTCATACTCCTCTCTATCGTCTGACTCTGTCAATGCCCGAGGTCGCCAAGTGAGTGTTGTCAATTTCTGTCGGTGGAATATTTCCAGCATCATTTGCAGAACCATCTTGAGAGGGTTAGTTCGCTATATTACTACAAAGTCACGCGACTCACCTTTGGGAACAGGCATGGCCATGTCATTGCATTGCAGCAGCGGTTCAATCGTGGTGGTAGTATTTATCGAAATACTTTGCTCACAAACTGTCACCTGGTGACAGCCACCCAGAGGATCCGAGATATGCCCATCGATGAGCTCTTTATAGGTTGTGTCTTTGAGGTAATCATCTGTATCGAAGATTAAGCAGAGTCATTAGATTTAGTCGAGCTTAATACCCACCATTGATCAGAGCGGAAGCGGTATGGGCCATGTCACCATCACCTGTAGGGTCTACAAATGCGCAGTTATCGATTTCCGATGGTAGCTCTATTCGAAAGCAACATTCAGTACTGATCCGACCTTACTCGGCCGTTGACCTTGCTGAAGCGTAAATACTTTCACCCACGTCAATAGCATCTACATGATGATTAATATGCAGCATAGGCTCAAACTTGAGAAACAAACCTTGTAAGTCCAATGAAGAGACATTGTCGGACTGGTGTATTGAGCCATCCTCTAGAGTGTCTATTATGACGAAGTCATTATCACTTGCATGTACTGTCTTCTAAGAGGAGATGACTAAATCGATTGAAATCTCGTCGCATATAGACGATAGAGGAGTTTAGGTGCCGCTGTTACCGCGTCCGCAGCTACTAGCTAGGGGGCTGTAGGAAGGCGACGAATGGCGGAAAGGTGACTTGCTTGGACTACTAGGAGCGACAGTTTATCCCATAGATACAACAGTAGTGTTAACGAATGCGTACTCTAATAGCCATTTCTAGTCTTCCGCTTTCTCGCGCTTAATCTTCTCCCCATTTTAGACGGTGGATTACCTTTTCTTCCGTTAGACGGAGCATCCTTTATTAATTTAATATCTCGACCTCTTCCGGCTTTTTAGTCTCTTAAGTAAGTGGATGCCGTAAGCGTCTTAAAGATAAAACTGAAGCTTTAGAGCGGAATTAAAGGTAATAGAACACTGGTGTGTTTGAAGTTTGTACTTTATAGGCTTTTCTTCCAGGGTATTAATGTGTCTCTAAATATAAGATTACTATTTTAGTTTGTTTTTAAACTGATACGTCCGTGTACTAGCTGGCAATCTTAGATTTATAAGGCAGTTATAATAAAAGCCTAGTATTACAAGAATGCCGTTAAAGACTAGAGGATTAGGAAAGACGGGAAAGTTTTTTAGATTATTGACATAAACCTGGTAATAGACTTCCTACTCCTCCATATTAAAGACCCACTCGCTATAGAGGAAACAGAGTTCCGCAAAGCTATAATTCTTTTCTTACCTTTCCTTGGAAACAATTATATATATATTTCCAGTCGTAAGGATTAAAATTGTTCTTTTATAGGCTCGGCTTTCGTCCTAAGTAGTCGTTAGTAGCTGTGTCGTCGTCAGCGTGGTTTTTATTTTCAATATTGGCACTAATCAATATTGGCGAGTATTGGCGATATTTGTAATATTTGCAGATCCTCTTGGCGCCCCTTCAAAAAATTAACTTAAACATCGTACGGGCGTTTGTATAGACGTTTGTATAGGCGTTTATATAGGCAATTAATTGATAAATCGATTAATTGTAGAGCCGTTTATATAGACGATTATAGAGTCTTCCTAGTATATCAGTATTGCGTGTTAGTAGAGCTCTATATAGAGCCTTAATAGAGCTTTAAGTAGAGCTTCGAGCAGAGCTTTTATAGAGCTTTTATAGAGCTTTAGTAGAGCTCCGTGTACAGCTTACCCCTAAGCTCATCTATAAAGATTCTTGCGAAGGTCCTTATAAAGCTCTCTACCTCTATATAGACGTAGAGCTTATAACTATATTAGGGCCTATATAATAATATATAGAGGGCTATAAAGTAGACATATAGTATATAAAGAGGTTTATTTATAAAGTTATATAGTAATATTTATAATATAAATAGGGCGTAAAATATTTAAGTTAGTAGTTAAAGTTTTAAATTATAATATAAGGGTAAGAGAATAACTTTTTATAATTTCTACTTAAGTACCCAGTTAATAAGTAAAGCCTTTTATATAGAATTTAATTGCTATTTATATTAGTATATAAATTATTTTAATAGCTTATTATTTAATTAATTGCTTAAAATTAATAAAGGGATACTATATATATGTATAGCTTTTTATATAGACTTATAAATACTAAATATAAAATCTATAATAGTTATTTATAAGTTCAACTTATTTTAGTCTATATTAAATAATTAGTAGTATAGAAAATAGATAAGTTAGTAAGTTAATTTAAGTATAGTAATTAAGTTCTAGAGGTAACCAAGTTCTATAGGCCTAAGCTTACTATCTATTATAAAAGATTAGTACTATAGCTACTCTATACTAAAAACTAGTCCCCTATAATATCCCTTATAGTAATATAGTTTTTATTTTTAATATTAGCTAATTAGATTAATTAATATTAGCAAGTATTAGTAAGTATTAGTTATATTTATAATATTTATAAATCTTCTTAGTGCCCTTTGTAAAAAATTTTAACTTTAATATTATATAAATCAATTAATTATAGAGCTGTTTATATAGACGATTATAGAGTCTTCCTAGTATATTAGTGCTGCATATTAGTAGAGCTTAGAGTAGAGTAGAGTGTAGAGCTTTAAGTAAAGCCTTATGTAGAGCCTTAAGCAGAGCTTTAATAGGGCTTTAAGTAGAGCCTTATATAGAGCTTTAATAGAGCTTTAAGTAGAGCTTTAAGTAGAGCTTTAAGTAGAGCTTTAAGTAGAGCTTTAAGTAGAGCTTTAAGTAGAGCTTTAAGTAGAGCTCTGAGTAGAGCTTTATGCAGAGCTTTTATAGAGCTTTAGTAGAGCTCCGCGCAAAGCTCTATACACAGCTCTATATATAGCTCCATATACGCTCTATATATAGCTTACCCCTATAAGCTTAATTATATTATATAACTGCTAATCTATACTATTGGGAATATAGGCAAGTTGCCGTCACGCGAGGCAAGTTGCCGTCACGTGAGGTAAGTTGCCGTTACGTGTCGCCGCGGTACTAGTGTGGCGAGGAGCCCTAGGCTCCTCGCCCTTTCTTAAGTAAGGAATATATATAGAACAATAATCATTATACTACCTATAACTTGTAGATACGTGATATTACCTTATATTACTAACACTAATTAGTGGTTAACTTTACTGTTATACCACAGAACAGCTAGGTATTCTACTAAGAAGAGATAAGCCACTGTACCAGTGCTACTTGTGCTAGAAGAAGCTGTCTTTTAAGGTTAAAACTAGTCCTAAACCTTAAATAGAACTCTTCTACGAATCTAAGGATCTAAAGGCCAGAACTGGTCCTAAGCCTTTCCTAGATTATAGATTCTTATATCTATTACGCAGAACAACACACTTTATAAGTCTTTATGATTTAAGGCTAGAACTAGTCTTAAACCCTATAATCGCAAATATATATTATAAACGCGTACTAAATAACGAACGCGTACTAAACAATAATCCCTACCCTAATAATACTTCCCTCCCCCTAAAAATATAGCTATGCCTACCTTAAATAACTGGGAAGACTCCTTACTACTAGGGGTAGCTTTATACGCGAAACTTATTAATAAAGATTAGGATAAATTTACTATTAATATAATAACTTATACCGCAAAATAAGTTAATAGCTTTTTCCTATACCGTATTATATTCTACTAAAGTAGACACTACGCCGATTTATAGCTGTGAGAATATTTTAGGGAGGATTTTATAGGATAGACCGCTAACACCTAGGTACTTGGCAATGTTAATATTGTTTAGGATTTTTAAGACTTTCTTTGTAGGAATGGGGTATACGTTACTAAAAATGGTAACCCAATTACTAGTAATATCTAGGCCGTTATTATTAGTATAGAAGAACTAGTATGGATAGAAGCTAAGATTATACGTTAACTATAGAAACCTAGAACTAACCTATATTCTTTAAAAGGCAACTTTAATTTAGAATAAAACCCCTAGAACGCTACTATCCCACATAGAGGTGCTCTCCTACCTAGAGGTACTCTCCTACCTAGAGGTATTCTTCCTCTACCTTTGCCGCCTCTAGCTCCTCTACCCTAGCTAACTAGTGAGCCTTTATTATAAGAAGTCACGAATCTAATAAAGGTATATTTGGACGAGGAGAAGAAGTTTAGAGGAGAACTATACAATATACTCGGAATAAAACTATAGGTCTTTTATAACTGCTGTAGCAAGGTCGGAATCTAATGCTATTAATTTTATTATGCTTTTTTGGTTATATTAAAGGGACGGGCGACGACATTTTATTATAACTATATTGTGGGTAGAAACTATAGCTTTAATATAATACTTTAGCTTATTAGAGCCCACTTTAAGACTAATAAGAATTGCTAACTTTATATATCTAAATAGCGGGAGACTATATTCTAAAGAGTTATCGCTTTTAACTTAATAAAGACTCGTTTAGAGTGCCTTTAACTACTTTTTAATAAACTTTAGAAAATCTAATATGGCTTTACTAAAACTTACTAAAATAAAAATAGTCTAAGGGACTAGGTTATCTTAGCCTGCTATAGTGTTCCTAAGTGTAATTTAGCGCTATATAAACCTATAGATATATTTAAAGAAGTATATGCTAAGCTACGCTCCGCTGTAGGTACTATAATATAAATATAAGAATCTTAACAGTTTTATACCGAAAACCCTACCTAACTAAGTATTCCTAACTAATATAATTATAACTAGACTAACTAAATATATAGTGGCCGTAGTAGGGAATACGGTAAAGGGTATAATTAATGTTAACTATAAGGTAATTATGGAGGTCCTTATAAAGGTTTATTTTAAAGTAATTACTAAAAGAAGTGCTACGTTTATAAGAAGCCAAATTACTAGTTAATTAGGTATTCTCTTAATGAGTAAAAAAAGGTATATAATAATTTTCGCCAGAGTATAAGAAATGTTAAAAATTATAAGGTTACTATAGCCTACTTTTAAAGCTTCCTGGTTTAATATAAAGGCGTAGAAGATTTTAAGGGTAAGGTTAATAAGACCGAATAGCTTCTTATAGATATAGAAATTAAGGACTACTTACCTAATTAATACTTTACTAAGTATAGTAAGGTAAATAGCATATAAACCGTTGCTATTCTTAATAATTAATCTATACTCCACTCTATTATAAAGTTAGATATCTTTAATAAGCTAAGGGAGAGTTCTACGTTCTCCTTTAAAAATAGATACTCGGCGAACGTCTTCTATGATATTATGCCAGACACTAGAGCCGTAGGAGTATCTATAGTAGGAGAACCCTAAGTTCGAGCTCTCTAGTAGCTTAATAGCTCTATTTAGATTAACCAATTAACGGCAGGCTAATATACGATTTATTTTAGTAAAGGTACTATAATCTTTCTTAGCATAATTAGGGTCCAAACCCCCTTAGGATATATTACTTTCTATATTATTTCTATAAACACTTCGTTTCTATTCTGCATTAGGGATATAGATAAATTAGGCGTTAAGCTTAATAACCTTAAGAATATGCTTGTGTAGGGAGATAATTGGGTACCTATTATACGCAAGTAGGGTTACCCTTAGTTGCTCCTTTAATAACTAGAAAAGAGCGTTGCTTAGAGCCATTTAACTAAGTTAAAGTTACGCCAACTATACTATTGTTTTAGTTACCTATTAGTTTACTAATTACTTAGGGTTCTCTAGTAAGTAGGCTATAAGGTTAAAATTAAGGCAATTAAATATCTTATAAAGTACTACTATTACTACTAAATAAACTAGAAGTCCCCTAGCTAATTTAAGTTTACCCTTAAAGATAACTATAACTTTAACTTCTGTATTATCGTTAATGTTATATATCTTAGCGGCAAGCTAGTACTCTAAGTTATTAACTTCTTAACCTCCTTTTAAGCCGCATGTTTCTTAAAGAATATATTAGCTAGGAACGTATAAGATACCCTTTAATTATACTAGATTAATATTTACCTAGGACCCCTTAATTAAATTATCTATAATATAGGAAAGAACTTCTTATCTGTAGAGTTTTAATAATAAATAAAGGTAATAGCAATTGAGGTTAAGGAAGTCCCTATTAAGGTATATAATAGTATTAGAAAAGTAAAGCGATATTACGCGCTATTATTACGCGTATATAAGATTATCTCTTTAGAACTAGAGGATGCTAGCAAAGAACTTACCTTATAAATGGCTATTAAAGCTATTAATAATTCCGCTAGCCCGGATAGACTCATACCTATATTATTAGTCTTTAGTGCCTACCCTTAAATAACTAACAATTCTCTACTATCTCCCTCTATTGTGTAATAAGCTAAGGCTATCCGTAAGACAATAAAGGAGGTGCGATATTTCTATACTATATATTAGGTTAATAACACACTAGGAATAAGAAATAGCCTAAATACCTTAACTACGCTTAATCTACTACTCTAGTCTAAGGTACGCGTATAGTGTAAAAAGGGAGGATAGTTAGGCCCACATTAACTCATTACAATTAATAGTTAAATTTATACTATTTAGATGCCTTATAAACCCACTTAATTCCATTTAACTATTATTAAGCCTTACTATAAAGATAATAGTTTTAAGCCTTTGTAGGATACCCTAAAAGATGCCCTAAAGAAGAATTATAACTAACGTACTCTAGAAGACGACTACGATCCTAATATAATTGTAGTAGATATACCGCAACCACGACGCGGTAGAGGTCGCCTAAAGGGATTATAAAATTGCCAATATCTTATTAATTTTAAAGAGCAATTTATTGCCGCTATTAAGAATGGAATTAAGTTATTAATGGCCTTTATAATAATTAAGGAGAAGGCTGACTTTAAGCTCGCAAAATAGCTCTAAAAGGAAGGTCGTATTATAACTCCTAGAGCTCCTTTCTAAATATCTAATAAGTAGGAGATTAACAGTCTTATTATAAGAGGAGTCTTTAAATTTAAGAAGTATAACCCTACTAAGTTTAATAAAGTTCGCATCTTTAAGTTAAGAATAGTTAATGAGATTAAAGGTAAAGCTATTAACGCCCTATTTAAGAAATTAAGGCTTGTTATTTAAGGTTATAACAATAATAGTAAGGAGGTAATTTTTACGCAATCTCCTATAATTTAACGAGCTAGTTAGCGAGTTATTGTTATACTAGCTCCCTCCTTAATAAAGAACAGAATAATGGTTTATTTATAAGATATTACTTAAGCCTACACCTAATTAGAGACGCACCTTTAGTGCTTAATATTAGCATACCTTTTAGAGTAAATTCGCCACTAGTATCCTAAAGATATAATTATAGTTATACTTAAGCTATTATATGGAATTATAGAGGCAGGAACTTATTAGTGGGCTACCTATAGTAAGCACTATAAAGAGAAGCTTTTAATAACTACTTCTATATTTAATCCCTGCTTCCTTATTATAACTATAGAAACTTTATTTAGAATTATCGGCATATAAACTAATAATATAATTATTTTAGAAGACGACCAGTTTTTAGCTCTTAAAGAAGATAAGCTAGTAAAGGTAAATCTTATAGTAAAGTTAAAGGAAAAGCTTAATTTAATAATACTATTACTCTTTAATAAATGTATCCTTGCCCTAAATAAGGATTCTATTGCTTTACGCTAAAAGGGTTAAGGTAAGAAGATTAACGTTATTAATGTTAATTCTCTAAAGTAAAGATATGTGGAGTAACGCGCTTGCGGAGTATATATTGCTTCTATTTGTTAACCTAAGGCTTTATTTAATCTCTTTATTACCGCCTAACACTAGAAACCAACTAAGGATAACGCTCTTACCCTAAATAAACGTCTTTCCTGGTAAATGAACTATCTTAATTAGGGACTACTCTATATGCCTATTAATCTTCCTACTACTAAGCTCTTTGTATTTGTTAATAGATTATTTATAAATAATAAAGATTTTAGCTCCTAGCTAGGATATAAGATTATTATCGCAAATAAATCTACTAGAGAGAATAACTTTATAATCTACGGTAATCTTATCTACTAAAGCTTAACTAAAAGTAAGCGCGTTACTTAAAGCGTTCTAGTGTTAGAGATATATAAAATAGTTAGCGAAGTTAATATAGTAATTGCAATTAGAACTACCCTAAAGATAATTATAAATTAATTTAAACTTCCCGCTATCCCTATAATTGTATGCACTAACTTATATTCCCTCTATAAGTATTTAATTAAGCTTGGTACTATAAAGGAGAAGCGCCTAATAATTAATATTATAGTACTTCGGCAATCCTATAAGCGTTAAAAACTCTTTAAGATTTAATGGATTAATAGCTAAGATAACCTAATAGATGCGATAATAAAGGCGAACCTAAATAAGGCACTAGAGATGTTTGTTAATATAAATACTCTATATATATAAGTTAAAGGTTAGGTTAAAAGGGAGTAGGAGTATAATATTCTGTAGACCCTAACTTAAACTAGCTAATTAGGATTTTCTATCCCCGGGATAGAAAATTGCTATTAGCTCGCTTACTACTAGTGCCTTAGTGGCCCTTCTAATAAGATATCTACCTTTAACTCCTAAGTAAGAAAGCACCATGTGCTAAGAGGCAAATTTTAGGATAGCGAGACTTATATTATAATGGCAATAGTAAGTAAGGAGGATTAATATTTATTACGCTCGTTAAGAGGTATATATATATAGATGGCAACCGTAAAAGAAGAGTTGCTAGTGTTAGGAATATAGGCAAGTTGCCGTTACGTGAGGTAAGTTACCATTACGTGAGGTAAGTTGCCGTTACGTGTCGCCGCGGCACTAGTGTGGCGAGGAGCCCTAGGCTCCTCACCCTTCCTTAAGCAAGGAATATATATAGAATAATAATTATCATACTACCTATAACTTGTAGATACGTGATATTACCTTATGTTACTAATATATACCAATCTATACTAGTAATTATATAATCTTTATTTTAGAGCAAATATATTTCTATTATGGTGGTTTTATCTAAATTATTACCAATATTTAAATATTGACACTGTAAATATTGACAAATGCCAATATTTTATTGGCTGGAATTTCGCTTATTAAAAACCACGCTAGTCGCCGTTAAACTGGTAACAACATTTATCTAATTCTATATTAGCGACTTAGTTAATTAAGGTACGAGCATGGCAAAAGGGACGCGTAAGCCTATATAATTAGTAGTCTATAAATAAGGATCTAAAGCTAAAGAAAGAAAAGGAGATAGAGGGCGGCGCCGCTTAACGTTATATATAATCCTTTAGTTACGTAACGGCAATTATCTAAAACTATATAAAACTGTCTGCGACTATCTACAACTATCCGCTATAATCTACTAATATCTATTAGTTTCTACTAGCGCTATAATATTACCCCCCCCCTCTAAAAAAGCCTGCCTTAGGCTTTATACGTTTATATTATATCTATAGGGTATTCTTATCTTTATACTTAATAGGCAGCTTATTATCTTTGCTATTTTAGCACTTTATCTACTTATTAAGGTACTTTAGGGGTCTAGGTTTATTGGGGTAATAGCTATAAAACTCTTAAAGCTTATAGGAACTACCTATAAAGTTCTATATAGGGTACTAAGTAGGGTCTAGGTTATACCCTTTCCAACTAATATAATATTTTAATATTCCCCTTATAAGCTTATAGGCTAGTATTTCTTTAATTTCCTATTTATTATTACTATTAACTTAAATCGGTAGGGGAGGTTTATTCTTTTATCTAGGTAATAGGTTATTTATAGCTTTCTGTAGTTTATCTAAAGAGGAAATAGGGTAAACCTTAATTAAATTTAGGAGCTTTACCTTATATAAGTTGCCTATTTTTTTTAAGAACCTTATATAGTCCTGCTATTTAATAGTCTAGCTTATAGCTAGGTCGTTCTGTCTTTTAGTTCTTTATTATAACCTAGACTACATCTCCTATAGTAAAGTTAAGCTCTTACCTATACTTATTCGCCTGCTATTATATTAATTTCTAGGCCTTTTTTAGATTTATATAGGCTACTATTTAGGCTTCTTCTAAGCGCTTGGCGTACTACTGTGCTTCCTTATAAGATAGTTTTTTGTATATAGTCTAGGGTCCTTTTAGTCTTTCTTAGTTAAAGCTTATATAGGGTAAGTAACCTATTTCTAGTTAAATAGAGGCAAATCCTATAGAGTTGTCGGGTAGGGTCGCTTAGGTATAGTCTATTAAGGGTAGTAGTTTAGCCTAGTTATTTTAGAAGTAGTTAATAAAGGGCCGAAGTCTTTAATCTAAGTATTAATTTACAATTTCCGTCTAACTATCTGTCTAGGGGTAGTATGCTATAAAAAGCTTTAGCTTAATGCCTAAGATCTAGGTAAACTTATTTTAGAAAGCCAATATAAATTACGGCCTATAATTGGATATAATAGTATCTAGTAGTCTATAAATTTAGTAGATATAGTAGATATATAGTTAGGCCGCCTTTTTAGTATTAATATTTTTATAATAGGGGATTAAGAATAGGCGCTTACTAAAGCGGTTAACTAGGATTATAACTATATCGTATCCGTTACGGTCTATAGGTAGTTTATAAAAGTCTATAAAGATATACTACTAGGGGCGTTTTAGTATTAGGAGTGGCTTTAATAGTCCTAGGGTCTTATCTTATAGAATTATAAATCTATAGTAGTTGTTATAGTTCCGTATATAGCGGTTAATATTTATAACTATTTTGGGCTAGTAGTAGCGGTTACTAATAATCTTGCGAGTTATATTTTTTCTAGGGTAGGCCGTAGAGACCTAGATATAAGCTTCGGTAATAAGCCGGGTCTATAAGTTCTATTTCTTAACTACTACTAGCTATTTCTAGTGCTTAAGTAGTCCGTTCTTAAGGGACTATAAGCTAGTAACGTTCTTTACCTTTTTATAGTACTTTTATAAAGAGGGGGTTATTTAGTTAGCCTATAGTAGTTTATTAATAAGGTTAAGTTTAAAGGAGTTAATAGGATATATCTTAGCGCCTAAGGAGTCTATACTTAGTTCTGCCCATATTTAAAAGTTAAGGTATTTTAGTTATAGTAGCGTCTAGGTCTATAATAAGATCTTTATAGCTATTTAGTTATTTAGGTTTTATTTACGCCTTATAAAAGTGTCCGCACGGTTTATAGCGCCTAGTCTATATATAATTAAGAAGTTAAATTAAGATAATGTATCCGCCTAACGTGCCTGCTGGGCCGTAAGGGCCTTATAATCTAAAACTACCTTAATCGGCTTAGGGGTCCCCTCTAGCTATATACGCCAGTGCTAAAAGCTAGAGATAATAGCTAGCATTTCTTTATTATAGATATAGTAGTTTAGCTTAGTATTTATTATAGTCTTTAAATAGTATATAATAGGGTACTATTCTCCATCCAGTTACTTTTAAGAAAAAAACACTAGCTATCGCGCCGTCTAAGGTATTAGTTTTTAGTATTAAGGGCCGTTTTAGGTTAAAATAGGTAAGTAGGGGAGCCGATACTAGCCGTTTTTTAAGCTTATTAAAGGCCTGCCTATATATAGCGTTAAAGTAAAAGAGCTAGTTTTTTCTAGTAAGACAGTTAAGAGGCTAGGCGATTCTACTATAGTTCTTAATAAAGCGTTAGTAAAAGTTATAAAAATCTAAAAATAATTATACCCCCTTTACGGTCTATGGGGGTGCCTACTAGTTAATTATAGCCGTCTTCTTTAGGTCGGCTTTAATTCTATTTATACTAATAATAAAACCTAGGTACTTTATACGCTTAATACTAAACTCTAACTTCTTAATATTAACCTAGAGGCTAGCCTTACGGAGCTGTTATAAGACTTTATAGACGTGCTCCTTATATTCTAGCTTATTCTTAAAGTAGATTATAATATTATCTAAATAGGCCGTATAGAAGTTATTAAGGTAGTTAAAGAGTATATTATATATATACTGCTAGTACGTAGCTAGTCCGTTAGTTAGTCTAAAAGGGAGTACCTTATATTTATATATTCTATAATAAAATATAATATTTCTATACCTTTTTATAATAGTTAGTATAATATCCTAATATACACCTAAGTAATTTTCTTTCCCGTTTAGGGAACTAAGCTACTTATGCTTTAGCCTAAGCTATGGCTGTATTAGAGTAAGCGATTTTAAGCCAAAACTAGGCGTATTTTAAGCTAAGACTAAGTAGCTTATTAGAACCCAGTTTTAGGCCTTATATTTAATAGGGAGTGCTAAAAGCCAGAGACTTATTAACCCAAATTAGAGTTCCTTACTACTATTATAATACTATCTATCGACCTAGATCGTCTATATACACTATATTTTAGTTATCTCTTAGCTTATAACTAAATATCTTATTAAATGTCTTATTACCTATTTTCTATTACCTATTTAATTTAGTTGTTTAGATTTACCTAATGTATATAAAGAGCTTCTAGAGCCCTCTTTAATAGATAGAGTTCTTATTTCTAATTATCCGTTTAATAGTTATAAGCCTAGGCCGTTTATTATATTATCTTTAATTCTAAAGCTTTTATTCCTATTAATTTTAATTATTATCTTAATTATAAACAATTACCTATAATAACTTCTTAATAAGAAACCCCTCTTGTTAATATATTATCTATAATCCTTATAAGCCTAAATAATTAGCATAAATAGATTAAGGTTATTAAGTTAAAAGCGAATAATAATTATCTCTAGAAGTATATTAACCTATTAACACCTAAGATTAATTTACTATAGCTTAAAGAACCTACTTATACCTTACCTAAGAATACTAATAGCTAGGGGAAGATAAAGCTTATAGAGCTAGATAAGGAGGAAAAGGAGGAGCTTTATACGCTTAAAGCCGACTATAGGGATAATATAAAGCTATATAGAAAATAGCTATTAGCTTTTAGTACGTTGCGTAGCTATATTCTAAGCTCTGTTTTATATACCTACTTAATCTATATATTTAAATACACCACCACCTATAACGTTTTAATATCTCTTAAGTAGAGAGTTACTCTAACTAATAGCGCCTAAAAGCTTTAAGCAGCTACCTAGTATATAAGGTTTAAGAAAGCGCCTTAAAACTAGAGCTTTAAGGTCTAGTTATAGGACATTGGGAAAATATTCGCAGGATAAGATTTAAGTATACTTTATTTAGCACGTTTCGCGTAATTAATATACAAATTAACTAACTCAACACGTAATTAACCAACTTAACACATTTAAAAGTTAAATAACACGCAGTTAACCTACTTAATAACTTTAAAAGCTAACTGTATATTCCTTAACACGTAGTTAACCTACTTAATAACCTTAAAAGCTAACTATATATTCCTTAATATACAATTAAGGTAAAGTTATATACTAATTACGCAATCTTATATAATTTTATATAGTTTTATTACTTAAAGGCTCTATATAAGGCTCTGTATAAGGCTCTATACAAAGCTTTATATAAAGCTCTACGTACAGAGGCTCTGTATAAGGCTTTACGCAAAGCTTTATATACGGAAGCTCTACATAAAGCTTTGTATTAGGTCTTAGCTATATTTATAATAACCTCTATATATATCTCTGCCTATATAGCCGCCTTATTTTTTACCCTTCCTTCCTTTCTTACATCCTCTCTATTTAGGGAGGTACTAAAACGGCAGCTAGCAGAGAACTATCGCTAAAACTAGACAACCGTTACTAAAATTAGATAACCGTTACCGGAACTAGACGACCGTCGCTAGAACTAGATAACCGTTACTAAAACTAGATAACTATTACCAGAACTAGACAACTGTCGCTAAAGCTAGATAATAACGACTAGCTAGCAAACACTATAAACGATTTAATTAATTAATTAAATTAAGGTAGTATAGATAGGTAGGTATAAATAGGTAGATGCTAACGAGTAGGTAGATATAGATAGGTAGATAGATATAAACAGGTAAGTAGGTATAGATAGGTAAGTAGATATAAATAGGTAAGTAGATATAGATAGGTAAGCAGATATAGATAGGTAGGTAAATACTAATAGGTAGGTGTGACGGCTTGTATAAATGCCTCTAAACCGAAGCTTATAGATTACTATCTAATAAAGATACTAAGCTAAGGAGAAGGAAAGGGGGTTGCGAGGGCTGGTATTAATAAATAGGTAGCGCGAGCCGCTAAGGCGCTAGTAGTAGACAAGCTAATAGTAGGCGAGCTAATAGTAAGAAATAGTACTAGATAGTATGCGACAATATAATAGGTAGTAGAATATAGTAGAACTTAGTAAGTAACACACTCTAGCACCATTACATTACCCCCCCCCTCCTACCCTTAGGCGTTGTCCGAGCTCCTTATTATTGTCTAAATTGTTATAGTTATTTAACTCTTCTTCCTAGCACTTAATCTAGTTATCTAATTTACGTAGTAGTCTAGGGAGGTTAGGGTAGGCTAGATAGAAGTCCCGTAACTTATAGAGGGAGTACTTAAAGTTAGATGCGGGATACTATTTTAGGTCTTTATTATAGCCTACCTAGCTTATACGGTATTTTAAGACCTTTCGGTCCTTTTTAACCACTAGAATTTCTTTAACTTCTTATTCTTTATTCTCTGTAATCTAGATTAGTAGTAGGGGGTTATTATACTACCTAGGTAATGGATTATCCGTAGTTTTTTATAGCCGGTTTAGGAAAAAGATAGGGTAGATCTTTATTAATTTTAGTAGCTTAACCTTAAAAGAATCTTATATAGGCTAGCTATTTAATAGTCTAGCTTATAGCTCGGCCTCTAGGTTTTTTAGTTCTTTATTAATACTTATACCTTATCTCCTACTTAAAAGTCTACTTTATAACAATATCGATTTATATTAAACTCCTTCTTTTACGCCTTTTTTATAATTTTTTAGGCGGTCTCCTATACTCTATACATTCTCTTAGTAAATACCTAGGCCTCTTTACAGCTAAGGCGTTCGCAAGCTATAGTGGGTTTAGTAGGCCTATCCTAATTAAAGAACGTTTAGGGTGTATACCTATTAAGCAGTTTAAATGGCGATATTCCTATACTATTATAGAGGAGTATAAGCTGCGCGTAGTCTATAATAGGCAGTAATTCTAACTAGTTATCCTAATAGTAGTCTATAAAGAGGCGTAGTTGCTAGTTACGATACTAGTTTATAATCTCGGTTTAGCCGTCTATCTAAGGGTAGAATATAGTAGAGAGTTTAATCTTAATCCTAAGGATATAGTAGAGTTTATTTTAGAAATCTAATATAAATTAGGGACTATAGTTAGAAATAATTAATTTAGGGGCACTATAGAATTAATAGATGTTATTAATGTAGAGGCAGGCTATATTCTTTATAGTTATAGTCTTAAAATAAGGGAGGGAGACGGATTACTTATATAGCCGGTCGATTACTATAAAGGCCGCATTATAGCCGTAGGCGTCCTTTAGAAATAACTTAAAGTCTATTATAATATATTACTAAGGGCGTTCTAGAATAGGCAGTAGTTATAACCACCTAGGGGTTTAATCCCTAGGAGTATCTACGCGTTTATAGGCGTAATAGTTTTTAATAAATCGTTCTATATTAGATAGAAGTCCTTACTAGTAATAACGGGGCGCTAATAGTTAGTAGGTTTTATCTTAACTAGGGTAGACCGTAGAGACTTAATAATAGGCTTTACAAATTAGCTCTGTCCGTAAATTAATAACATTTAAAACTATAAGCCATTCTTAGTATAAAAGCAATTCTTCTTCTATTTCTAAATTAGGGTTACCTTTTATAGCTTAGTCGCGGAGAGCTTTTAAAGAGTTAGCCATGCGGTTTATAGTTAGGATGCGGTTAACTAGCCCTATTAGTTTATTTAAGACTTCTCCTTCTAAGGGTGCTAACTTATTCCGTTTAGAGTCTAGTTCTTTAAAAAAATCTATAGGTTAAGCTATTTAGAATAGAGGAGGGCACGCGTCCAGTATTAGGTCTTTAGTTTATCCTACGGTTTTATATCTTATCCCCTTTAGGTTAATATATTAGCTTTAGTATTTTACCTACTAGAATAATATATAATTATAAAAAAGAATTAGGAGATTATTTTAGCCTAGCGGGCTTATTATCTAGTAAGTTGCTTTATAATCCGTATATATTTTAATCTAAGAGTTAGTGCCTTTAAGCTCTATACGCTATTAGGATAATAATTAGATAATAGCTAGCGTTTCTTTATTATATACTTTATAGTTATACTTAGCCAGGTCTATTATTTTTAAGAAGAAAGTAATAGGGTACCATTTGCTATCTAGATGTAGCTGTAATAGGATTCCCACTATAACTCCGTTAGAAGCGTCCGTTTCTAGCATTAATTTAAGGTCTAGGTTATAGTAATAAAGGATTAAAGTAGAGATAAGCCGATCTTTTAACTCCCTAAAGGCTTCTATACAGTTATTATTAAAAGATAAAAGGCGTATCTTTCTAGGTAAGTTATATAAAAGGCTTTGCTATAATTCTATAGTGTAATAGGACTAGCCCAGTTATAGTAGGAATGTCTTAGTGAAACACTTAACAGATGAATTCCGATGCTTTAACCAAATTCTACTAAATTTTAATAGCTTAATTAACTTCTACTAAGTTCTACCAGATAAATTAAATTCTACTAAAGTCCGTTAAAGACCGCATACGTATATACATACGTATTAACCACTAAGACCCCTAACTATTTAATTATATAATTCTCTTATTATTCCTTTCTCTTCTTTACACAACGTTTTATTTTTAGCAAGAGCTATATACCCTTAGATTTAGATAGAATTTATATTATTCCTCTAAATCTTCCCTAAAGTCTCTTCGCGCTCTTATATTACGTTATATTAAAATAACTACTATTAAAATAGTAAACTGTAACGAAGCCTTATAGGAAGTACTACGGTGGACTTGTTAATAGGCTAGGTATATAGGTATAGAATAGCCAACAACATAAATATAACTGGTAGAGTAGTTGCCTAATAGATTAACTCCAATTATATTCTAAGATTTATTACAAAGGAGAGAACTATCTAGGTAGGGACTGTGGTCCTTTAAATATATAACTATATTCCTAAGAAATCCCCTTTATATATAAGGTACGTATTGTACATATTATATATACGTTCCCTTCATATACTGCGTATACTGCGTACAACATTATATAACCTTAGTTACCATTTCTTATCACATAGCTCTATCGGCTCTATTCTAGACTATGCCTAAATTAACTAACTAGCTTCTTTTAACTCCTCTCCTAGTAGTTATAATATTGTACTTAAAGCGTCCGTAATACCATCTCCCTCCTCTTTATCTTTATCCTTAAAGATCCTAAACATCTCTAAGTTGTTTACTAGAGGTATAATATCCATCTAATTAATTTGGTTAATATTATTACTTATTATACCTAAAGTTCCTTCTTCTTTGCAAGCGCAACGTCGTGTTTATACTATTACTGCGATATTATCTCTTAGTAAGATTATACTGTCTCCATATTCTTATTGTTTAAAAGAGGGGTTAGTTTATATTATATTGGCGAACCCATCTTTATAGCAACCGTCCTCTTACTTAGAGTACACTAAAGCGAATATTTATTCGTCCTGTAATGTTCGCTCCGTCTTTAATGCTAAATATACGCGACCTATTATCCTTAATAGTCTTCTAGTTCCCTAGTTAATTTATTTTAGGGTTTTATATTTAATCTACTACTGCTTATCTTAATAGCGAGTTGTTTTAGGCTCTTATTAAGCTAAAATATTCTTATAATGCGGAATAAAAGGCCCTAGATACTTATATTACAGCATTTACTTAGTTACTCTATCTTAAGAAGGTTTATAAGAAGGTCTATTTTAAGAAGTAAAAACTTATAGAATAAGGTTTATAGGAACTTGGCGATAAAAGAATAAATTCTTTTCTAGCTAAGAAGGAAATAGATCTAAGTAGTTCGGCAACTACTCTTCTTAGGTCCCCCTTAGGTGGTTTATTTTTTAGCAATCCTTTTTTATTAATGCTGTCTAACTTAATCTCTTCTAATACTCCTATACCTTTCCTATAGCGTTTTTTAGATTCTCTAGTAGTTTCTATGTAGTCTTATTATAGCCTATCCACTTAACCTTATACCATATTTTATTGTCAATATCCTTATAACTAACGATTTTTAAAACTTACTATTTATCTTCTTCTTATCCTTTATATGTGTCTGCTTCATAAACTAGTAGCTTAATATTCCTATATACTAGCTCTAGTATTATAATATACTATATAGGATAGATTTTTATTTTAGCTAGTAGGTTTAACTTAAACATAACTAGTAAAATCCTTTAAATAATTTTAAAAGGTCCTAGTCTAATATAATCTAACTTTTTGCTTAGTTATTAACTCTTAAAATTTTTATATAGTAGCTACACTTTATCTCCCTCCTTAAGATCTAGTCCCTTAGATCTCTTAGCGTTATAGTACCTTTTTATTTTCTCTTATACTTTTTTCGCTAATTCTATAAGGTCTATATAAAGGTTTATTAGTATCTTTATTCTTTCTTTAGCTATACTACTCGTTTTTTTTACTTATTATAGTAATATCAATATCCATAGCTTATATCCGTAATTTGCCTTAAATAGTAATATGCCTATTTCTTCTTATAGTATTGCATTATATATAAACTATATAACTAGTAATAGTAATACCTTATTATTCTATACGTAATTAATATAATATTTTACATACTGTTCTAGCGTCTAATTTAAGGTGCGGCCAGCATGCGTTTCGCAGGTATGCTCGTATTAAGAGTGTATATAGCTCTACTATAGTATACTTAATAGTTTTAAGGTTTTAATTACCTCCCCCTTATATATAGGTGATCTGCGCCGGCACTAGAGGGTCTCTATAGGTACTTGCTACTAGTAACAGTAGGTCCTTTACTATGTTTATAATCGGTATCTCTACATCCAGAGGATCTGTATAGGTACTCGCTGCTAGTAATAATAGGTCCTCTATTATATTCATAACTAGTATAAAGAAGGAGTCTTCTGGCTATAACGAATAGACTATTTCGCTAGCCTTAATATCTACTAGGAGAGTGTTAAGGGTAACTATTTAGAGGTGTCTAGGATCTGAAGTACCCTAGATAAACTATCTAGAACGGAAGCTAATTAATAGATCTGCTTCCGCGAGCCAATCCTATCTAAGAACTATATTATAACTATTAAATAAGCCGCCCTAAAAGGTCTGTGGGCTAATAGTGCGAGAGGTACCCTAGGAGTCGCTAGTGGTAACTATTAAATTATAAGCATCCTAGATTGTTATCTGGTTGCTATTAAGAAAATATATAATAGGTTTACGTAAATATAGCGCGTAGCGTATAGGTAGGTTAAACCTATAGACGACATCTTAATTAATAAGGTTAATTTAGGACCTATTATTATATAAAGTACGTAGGCGGACTTCGCCCTAGGGCGTATTTATTGTAATATATACTATAATACGTTTCTTTTTTCCCTCTATATTAGGCCCTAGTTATAGTTAAAAGAGATACGCTACTAGGGCTTTAGGTTTTCCAAAGCCTAAGCTAACTTCTCTTTATTAGCTTGCTTTTAGTGTTCCTTATAGTAGCCGCCTACGGTCCTTTAACTCGCCTATATAGTACCGGCGTCTAGGGGGTCCCCTAAGCTATCTAGCTTTTAGGTAATCTCTCTAAAAGTTTACTTAGAAAAGCGTTACCCTTTTTAGGTTCTGTTTCTTAAGCCTAACTCTATAGAGCCTATACTACGACCGCGCTTTATACATAATAATTTGCTACTACTACTTACGCGATCTTCCGCAAGCTTTATAGTATTAAGCAATTACTCTATATAGCGGATTTTGTTAAAGAGGTCTTTAGCAGTTCTTACCTATTAGGCGAAATTCTAGCAGAAAAGCTCTACTTATAGGTAGGCTGGGAGATATAAGAACTAAAAGTCTACCTATTATTTAGGATTAATAAAAGGGGTATATAAAAAGAGGTCCTTTAAGCTACGTATATAGGCTAGGAAAACGTTAAACCTCTAGTTCTTCTTTATAACAGCCGTATAGTACATTATAGCGTTATTAAAGCTTCTTACTATAGGGTTCCTAATCTGGTCTTAGACTATAGTTTTAAATTTATCCTATAGTAAAGAACCCTTATCCTTAGTGCCTAACTAGCAATAAACTAGTTAGGTAATTATCTTCTCTTTTATAAGATCTTTAATGGCCTAACACGTGCGTTGCTTATAGTTATAGTTAGCGTTATTAACCTTAAATTAGTTCTTAACTGCGGCGATCTATTAGTTAAAATGCTATTAAGTAGTACCGCTAATATTGGGTAGTGACTTCTTAACTAGGGCGTTAAGATTTATTTAGTATATACGTTCGCTATATGTCACAGCGACTCAGTCAATCGAGGCACGAGCGCCGTAGAACGTATGCAAGCCTGTACAATTGGTAGTCTATGGACCCGGATATCAAGATGAGGAGCGGAAGGTAGAAAAGGACACGTCTATATACATATGCCAAGGCTCAAGCGAGCCCCCTAACTAGATCCGTTACGGTGCCGTAACACTATATAACTTATACTCTTTACTAAAGAGGCAACAAGAGGGCTTTATTAAATTAATAATACTTTATAAGTTAGCTATTTTCTTAGCTAGCTTATCTAGCTCCTTTATATTAGCGGTATTAGGTAGGACGCTAGTAACCTTACTAAGCTCCTGTTAAGCCTAGGTATATAAGTTAAACTAATCTCTAGCGTTTATAGATATCTAATCATTTTAAGGTTTAGAAGGTGGCTTAGATTCTACTAGTGTGCTTCTATTAGTTTTATCTATACTAGATCCTAAGGCGTTCTGCAGTCATATCGCTAGCGTATTACCATTAGGTGTAGGCGTTAGTTCCCCCCTTAAAGGCATTATAGAAAAATTAAACCGGCTATCCTCCTAAGGGGATTGGTAAGGATTTAAATGTAAGGTAAGGATGTGGATAGGGAGTCTAATGATAGAATAATAGGTATATTGTATAGACAGAGACGAATCCTTAAGGGAAAAAGGAGGAGTCTGTATGCGAGGTAGGAAGGGTTTTCCCTAGGTATGTGCAGAGCACGTGCCTTACGGGCGAGTCACCCCTGGGTTGCCCCAGGGTCGCCCGTACCTTGCGGCTATATAACTATCTACTTAGGTTTTACCTGATACAGAATTGCTAATAACGTGTTTTTTTTTATAAAATTAATTATAAGACTTTAAAAAAATATATTCTAAAAGCCTAGGTTCTATTATATAATTAATTAACTTTTAAAAATGATATAAAATATTAATATTAAGTTATTCTAATATCTATAACCTCTGTAACGCGGATATTATTAAATTTACTAGGAACCGTTGCGGAACACGCTTAGACGTGATTCTAGTGGTTTCGCACAAACGTAGTTAGTCAGCTTGCGGACCGATTAAAAATCCTTATCTCGGTCCCAGACGATCATCCAATCACAAGCTGCTTACATAAAGATTAATCAGCTTATAATGATGATCGTCTAGTACACGGTTCGGAAATTTGTTAGTCCCGCGCGCTAATTTATATGTGATCCTCATACAAACTCGCGCGCCATACTAATTTTTCAGCCATTAATTAATAACAAACCAACGCCTTTATAAATAATCGGCTAACGTTATGTTCTAGAACTTTATAAGGCGATTCTAATGCTACCAAAATTATTACAAATGGCCTAGTGGTTACTGCTACATTTCGCATTAAATAAGCGAATCTCCCCTTTAAAGCTCTGCTTAAAACTCTACTACTATTAATTAATAATAAACTAACGCCTTTATAGATAATCGGCCAACGTTATATTCTAGAGTTTTATAAGGCGATTCTAATACTGCCAAAATTATTGTAAACGGCCTAGTGGTTACTGCTACGTTTTGCCTTAAATATTACTATTAAAATAGCAAATATTCAGCCAGAGCTATTAACCATCACTAATCCTTAACGTTTAACCTCCTATATTAATATTTATAGTAGATAAACACCTAAATAGCTAATATATTGTATCTAGATTAATTCTATACCTTATTACCTGCTTTATTGCTCCTCAGCTACCTGCACAAAC
>Ga0307515_10004889_pt1 | contig 27398 bp, 20 predicted proteins | sample 17_EM_MG_FD_194513 | JGI IMG/M metagenome (GOLD analysis project Ga0307515, IMG submission 194513) | Populus trichocarpa ectomycorrhiza microbial communities from riparian zone in the Pacific Northwest, United States - 17_EM | ecosystem: Host-associated > Plants > Roots > Unclassified | place... | reverse complement strand
TTGCAAGAGAAGGCTTGCTCGAATTCCGGCAGGTTGACCACCAAGCCGTTCACGCGGTACTTGCCCGGCGAGTGGGGCTCGATCTTGGCATTGACCCGCAGCTCTTCGGGTCGCGCGCTCTCGCAGGCCCATTGGGCAAAGCCGATGAAGAAGCGCTGGATCGGCGTGAAGCCTTCGCGCTGGGCCTCCGGCGGCGTGCCGGCGATCTCGGTCTTCCACGCGATCATCGCCAGCACCAGCCCGCCCAGGTCGGCCAGGTCTTCACCCAGCGTCAGCTTGCTGTTGATCTTGATGTCGTCGACGATCGTGTACTGGGCGTACTGGTCGGTCAGGCACTTGGTGCGTTCGTTGAAGGCTTTCTCGTCCTTCGGTGCCCACCAGTTCTTCAGGTTGCCCTGCGCATCGAACTGCCGGCCTTCGTCGTCGAAGCCATGCGTCAACTCGTGGCCGATGGTGCCGCCGGTGTTGCCGTAGTTCGGCCCGTCGTCCATCTTCGGGTCGAACAGCGGCGGCTGCAGCACGCCGGCCGGGAAGTTGATGTCGTTCATCTGCGCGTTGTAGTAGGCGTTGACCGTCGGCGGCGTCATGCCCCACTCGCCACGGTCGACCGGCTTGCCGATCTTGGCCAGCTGGCGGCGCTGCTCGAACTCGGTCGCGCGCTGCAGGTTGCCCAGCAGGTCGTCGCGCACGATGCGCACCGGGCCATAGTCGCGCCAGCGGTCTGGGTAGCCGACCTTGTTGACGATCGTGGCCAGCTTCTCGAGCGCCTTCTTCTTGGTCGCCGGGCTCATCCAGTCCAGCGACTTGATCTCGGCGGCCATCGCCTCCTCGATCTGCTGGGTCATGTGGACGGTCTTCAGCTTTTGCTCAGGGCTGAAGGCACGGCGGACGAACTCCTGGCCCAACGCGTCGCCCAACTCGGCATCGACCAGCGTCACGCACCGGCGCCAACGTGGGCTGGGCTCGGGAATGCCACGCAAGGCCTTGCCGAAGAACGCGAAGTTCTCCTGGAAGAAAGGCGAGGCGAGTTGCGGCGCCACGGCATGCACCAGGTGCCAACGCAAGTAGGTCTTGATCTCGCCGAGCGGGCGCGTGCGCAGTTGCTGGTCCATCGCCTTCACGAAGGCCGGCTCGGTGACGTTGAACACACGCTGGTCGGTCAGCCCGATCGACTGCAGGTAGTTGGCCCAGCCAAAGCGCGGTGCCAGGCGCTGCAGGCCGCGCATGTCAACCTTGTTGTACAGACGATGCGGGTCGCGCTGCTGGACCCGCGTCAGCTGAGGCTTGGCCAGTGCGGTCTCGATCTGCAGCACCACCGCCGCGTCGCGCTTGGCCTGTTCGGGCGTGCCGCCCATCAGCTCGAACATGCGTGCGACATGCGTGGTGTAGTCGGTGCGGATGCCGCGCATGCGGGCGTCGTTCTGCACGTAGTAGTCGCGGTCGGGCAAAGACAGGCCGCCGGCGGAGACGAACCCGATCACGCGGGTCGAGTCGCCGAAGTCCTGGTTCTCGCCGAAGTTGAACAGCAGCCCGCCGTTGCCGGTGGCCAGGTGCAACGCAGCCAGCAGGCCGGGCAGGTCATCGATGCTCTTGAGCGCGTCGATGCGGTCGAGCCACGGCGTCAATGGTTTGATGCCTTGCGCATCGACCTTGGCCTCGTCCATGCACGAGGCGAACAGGTCGCCGATCTGCTGCTGCGGCACCGAGCGGCCCTCGGACTGCTGGGCCAGGTTGTCGAGGATGCCCCAGAGGAAACGCTTGTTCTCGTCGGCCATCTTGGCGTAGACGTCCCAGCGCGCCTGGTCGGGCGGAATGGGGTTGTTCTGCACCCAGCCGCCGCAGGCGTACTGGTAGAAGTCTTCGCAGGGCTTGGCGCCGGTGTCCATTCCCTTCACATCCAGGCCGGGCGTGTAGGGCAGCTCGGTCAGGGGTTGGTCGGCGGCGGTGGCGATGCTGGTCAGCGATGCGGCACCGGCCAGCGCCAGCGCGGCGAGAACGCGGTTCAACGAATGAGGCATGGAAACAGTCTTTGGAGAAAAGGTGATCAGGTCAGGCTCGCCGGGTCGACGACCTGCTTGCCCTTGAGGGTGTACGAACGGCCGCGGAAGGCCGCCACGCGCTCGCCGCGCTGGTTGCGCACGTCGATGTCGTAGACACCTGTGCGGCCGGCCTTGTTCACTTCGCTGGCGGTCGCGGTCAGCACGTCGCCCAGGCGGGCGGCGGTGACGAGGTTGACGTCGAAGCCCGAGGCCACGGTGACCTCGTTGTAGGCGTTGCAGGCGAAGGCGAAGGTCGAGTCGGCGAGCGTGGTGATCAGGCCGCCGTGGCAGATGTCGTGACCGTTGAGCATGTCGTCGCGCACGGTCATCGACAGTGTCGCGGTGCCCGGGCCGATGGCCAGCACCTGCATGCCCAGCGCCTTCGACGCGCGGTCGTCACGCCACATCGCGTCGCGCACCGCTTCGGCGATGCGCTGTGGGTCCGGTGAAGCCACTCAGCGGTCCTTGAACTGCGGCGCGCGCTTTTGCTGGAAGGCGGCCACGCCTTCGGCAAAGTCGTGCTGACGGCCCAGTTCACGCTGCAGCTGCGCTTCGAGCGACAGCGCTTCGTTCATGCTCATCTGCGCCGCTGCGTCGAAGGCCTGGCGGGTGGCAGCGATGGCTTTGCTCGGCATCGCGGCCAGGCGTTGTGCCAGCGCCATGCAGGTGTCCATCAACGCGGCATCGTCGACGCATTGCCAGATCAGGCCCATGCGCTCGGCCTCTTCGGCCGGCAGCTTGTCGCCAGTCAGCGCCAGGCCCAGCGCGCGGCTGCGGCCCACCAGACGCGGCAGCAGCCAAGTGCCACCACAGTCCGGGATCAGGCCGATCTTCGAGAAGGCCTGGATGAAGCTGGCACTGCGCCCCGCCACCACCAGGTCGCAGCCCAAGGCCAGGTTGGCGCCGGCACCCGCGGCCACGCCGTTGACCGCGGCAATCACCGGCACCGGCATCGCGCGAACCCGCTGGGCCAGCGGCTTGTAGTTGGCCTCGATCACCGCGCCGATGTCGACCTTGCCATCGGCGCCAGGCGCCATGCCGGGGTCGTTCAGGTCTTGGCCGGCGCAAAAGCCGCGGCCTGCGCCAGTGAGGACAACGGCGCGCACGCTCGCTTCCAGCGCGGCAGCGTCGAGCGCTTCGCGCAGCTCGGCATGCATTGCGCTGGTGAAACTGTTCAGCGCGGCGGGACGGTTCAGGGTCAGCGTGCGGACGGGGCCGGCATCGGCCACCAGCACCAGGGGTTCGGTCATCGCAAGTCTCCGGGAAAAAGGGGCGGCCAAGTTCACCGACCGACCGGTCGGTCAGCCGCCATGCGGGTGATTCTCGTCCAGTGGCTGCGGCCGCTGGTCGCCGGGCGGCCCGGGCAAACCCGAGTCCGCGGTTCGACCAACAACGTCGCTGGTCGTGAGGGTCGATGCGCCGCAGGTGTCTGCCGTGCAAACCGAAGTAACAAGGCGTTCCCGGTGAGGCCGATGAGAAGACGCTTGCCGCCGCTCATCGCCAGAGTGCCCGAGCGGTCGGCGTCCCACACTGCCGCCATCTTCAACGAGCCCACCTATGACCGCCGATGCTTTCGTGCTGAGCCTGATGCGCCTGGAATTCGGCATCGCTGCCAGCTTCCACTACCTGTTCGTGCCGCTGAGCCTGGGGTTGATGTTGGCGGTCGCGCTGATCGAAGCCGCGCACTGGCGCACCGGTCGTGCGGTGTGGGCTGAAGCTGCGCGATTCTGGTGGCGCTTCTTCCTGCTCGCGTGGATCGTGGGCATGGTCACTGGCTACCCGTTGCGCTGGCAATTGCAGTCTCATTGGCAGGGCTACACCGAGCAGGTACGCGAGGTGCTGGGCGCGGTGATGACGCTGGAGGGGTGGATCGCACCGCTGATGCTGTCACTGGTGGCTGTGCTCAGCCTGGCCCGCCACCGACTGAGGCCAATCACCCGCCTGCTGTTGAGTGCGTTGCTGATGCTGACGATGGCCATGCAAGCCGCTGGCATCCTGACGATCAATGCCTGGATGCAGCACCCGGTGGGCGTCGAATTCAGTGCCGAAGGTGCCAGACTCACCTCGCTCATGGCGGTATTCGCCAACCCCTTCGCCCACACCAAGATCGCCCACACCTTGAGTGCGAGCGTGCTGACCGGGGCGTTCTTCATGCTGGCCGTGGCGGGCGCCTACCTGCTCAAGCGCCAGCACCTGCCGCTGGCGCGGGTGTCGATGCGCGTGGCGTTGGCCATGGGGCTGGTGGGTGTGGTGGCGACGCTGTACACCGGCCACGAAAGCGCGCTCGAAGTGGCGCAACAACAGCCGATGAAGTTCGCCGCAATGGAGGCTCACTGGTCGGCCGCGTCCGACGAGGCCCCGCTGGTGCTGTGGGGCTGGCCCGACATGGCCGCACAGACCAACCACGGCGCGTTGGAGCTGCCCGGCGCGATGAGCGCGTTGGTCGGTGGCGCGTCGCCCCCAGGCTTGCGTGAGCTGACCCAGCAGGCGAAAGACCACATCCACCTCGCCCTGCAACCCGGCGCACCCGCCGAGTTGGCACCGTGGCGAGGGCTGTACCAACACGCGGCTCGCCTGCATGCTGACGTGTGGCCCTCTTTGAGCGACGAGGCTCGCCTGACGCTGGCGGCCGAGATGAGCCGCCCGCATGTGCCGACGCTGTTTGTCGCCTTCCGCACGATGGCCGGCATCGGTGTCGGCCTGCTGGGCGTGCTGTTGCTTGCCTGGCGCCGGCGCGTCGAGCTGGAAAGCGGCCGTGGTGGTCGCCGCCTCGTCGTCTTGCTGATGGCCTGCCTGCCCCTGCCCTGGATCGCCACGCTCAGCGGCTGGACAGTGGCCGAGGTGGGCCGCCAGCCCTGGGTGGTCTACGGTCAGTTGCTGACCGCGCAAGCGGCCGTACCGGCAGCGGCCACAGGCAACCCCGCAACGCTGCTGATCAGGCTGGTGGTCTACGCGCTGCTCGGCGCATTGTTCGTGCGGGCCTGCGCGGGCCTGTGGCGCCACGGGCCTGCCCCGCTGGCGTGGTGGGAGTCGGCGCTGCGGCAACTGCGGTGGCGCTTGCGGCTGCCACTGTGGCGCTCGACCCAGCTGGCGGCCTGCACCTCGATGCTCGAGTAGGCAAGCTACGCCGGTATGCCCGGCAGCGCGCCGATGCCGGCCAGCGTGAGGCCGCCCAGCACCGCAAAGATCAGCGCGGCCACACCGTGCACCAGCCGCATCGGCACCTTCTGCGCCACCTTGTCGCCCAGCAGCACCGCCGGCACGTTGGCGATCATCATGCCCAGCGTGGTGCCGGCCACCACGGCGGCCAGATCGCTGTAGCGCGCGGCCAGCGCGACTGTCGCGATCTGCGTCTTGTCACCCATCTCGGCCAGAAAGAAGGCCAGCAACGTGGTGCCGAAAACCCCAAAGCGCCCGGCGGCACTTGGCGTTTCATCGATCTTGTCGGGCACCAGCATCCAGCCCGCCATCGCCAGGAACGACAGCCCGATGACCCAGCGCAGGACCTGCGGGCCGAGCCAGGTGGCAATGCCAGCGCCCAGCCAACCGGCGGCCGCGTGGTTGGCCAGCGTCGCGACCAGGATGCCGGCCAGGATGGGCCCGGGCCGTTTGAAACGCGCGGCCAGCAGCAACGCGAGCAGCTGCGTCTTGTCGCCCATTTCGCCGAGCGCGACGACACCGGTGGAGATCAGGAAGGCTTGCATGAAGAGGGTCCAGGGGCCGGCGCGAGTCCGATGACCAAAACACCTTCCCGGGCCATGGATGCCGGGTCCGCGCCAGCCACCCCCAGGCGCCGCGCGAGGCGGTGGAAGTTGCTGCGGTCCATGCCGGCTTCCTGCGCCGCGCGGCTCAGGCGTCCACCATGGCGTGCGAGGCTGGCGCTGATCCAGCGTCGCTGGAAGTCGTCAGTCGCGTCGCGCAAGGTCTGGCCGTCGTGATCGGCGGCCAAGTCTTGACGGGTGGCACGCTCGGCCAGGACAGGTACCGGGTCCGCCAGTGCCGGCAGTTGCTCGTCTAGCCCCAGATGCTTCGGCTCGATCGCCACCCAGCGGACGCCGCGGCCCTGCTCGTTGAACGCCCGCAGCGCGGCACGGCTGAGCACATGTTCGAGTTCGCGCACGTTGCCCGGCCACGCATGCGCGACGAGGGCCGACTTCGCACCGGGCGTCAGCCGCAGGTTGCGCGCGCCCAGTCGGTGCTGGTTCTCCTCCAGGAAGCCGCCGGCCAGTGTCAACACGTCGCGGCCGCGCTCGCGCAGCGGCGGCACGACCAGCGGGTAGACCGCGAGGCGGTGGTACAGGTCGGCCCGAAAACGCCCCTGCGCAATCGCCGCGCGCAGATCGCGGTTGGTGGCCGCCACGATGCGGACATCGACCTGCCGCACCCGGTCGCTGCCCGGCCGCTGGATCTCGCCGCTTTGCAGCACCCGCAACAGCTTGGCCTGGATCGACAGTGGCAACTCGCCCACTTCGTCGAGGAACAGCGTGCCGCCATCGGCCAACTCGAACTTGCCGGTGCGGTCTTGCACCGCGCCGGTGAAGGCGCCCTTCTTGTGGCCGAACAGCTCGCTGTCGGCCAGGGTCTCCGGCAAGGCCGCACAGTTGACCTGGACCAAGGGCTGCTCGCGACGCAACGAGCGTGCATGCAGGCGCTGCGCGACCAGGTCTTTGCCAACGCCGGTTTCGCCGAGCACCAGCACCGTCAGATCGGAGGCGGCAACGGTGTCGATCTCGCACCGCAGTTCTTGCATCGCCGCGCTGGTGCCCAGCAACTCGCGTGTGGCGCCGCGCGACGACTGCTGCCAGGCTTGTGCGACCGCCTGCTCATGGGCCGCGCGCTGCTCCATCGCCCGAATGGTCTGGATCGCCTCGATGCCGGATTCGACCAGGCGCACCAGCGCCTCGGTCTGCGCCGGGCGAACGCCGTCGAACACGTGGGGCTGCAAGGCATCGAGTGTCAGCAAGCCCCACAGGCGGCCGCCGACCCGCAGCGGCGCGCCCATGCAGTCGTGCACCGCGAGGATCGAGTGCTGGCCGGCGACCAGCCCGTCGTACGGGTCCGGCAGGCCGCAATCGGGCGCAAAGCGCAACGCGCCTGAACTGGCGAGCAGCTGCGCGAGCCGCGGATGCGCCGGCACCGGAAAACGCCGCCCGAGTGCCTCGACGCTGAGACCATCAACGGCCACCGGCGTCAACACACCAGCGTCGAGCCGCAGCAGTGCGACCGCATCGCAATGGGTCAGGTTCTTCGCCGCCGCCAACAGCCGCTGGTAGCGCTCGGCTTCGGTCGGTGGTGCGTCGGGGCGAGGTGCGGTGAATTCGACAACAGAGGTGGTCTCAATGACATCAAGCATATGCCGTCAATTGGACAACGACTCTCTTTTTCTTTGCTGCGACAAGGACTTGGGTCTTGGCACGGTTCGTGAAACGCAAAAGGCATCTTCAACCCTCCCACCACCGCCATGTTTTCAGCCCACACCATCTCGCTCGTCCAGGCCACGGTGCCTGTCCTGCAGCAGCACGGCGAGTCGATCACGAGCCACTTCTACAGCCTGATGTTCGAGCACCACCCCGAGGTCAAGGCCTTCTTCAACGAAGCCCACCAGGCCAGCGGCACGCAGGCACGCGCTTTGGCCGGTGCCGTGCTGGCCTACGCCGCTCACATCGATCGGCTCGACGAGATCGCCGACGCCTTGCCGCGCATCATCCAGAAACACGCGGCACTCGGCGTGTTGCCAGAGCACTACCCGATCATCGGCCGCTGCCTGTTGCGCGCGATCAAGGAAATGCTCGGCGACGCCGCCACCGACGACATCCTCGCCGCCTGGGGCGAGGCCTACCAGGCACTGGCAGACCTGCTGATCGCCGCCGAAGAGCAGGTCTATGCCGACCATGCCGCGCGTGAAGGTGGCTGGCGCGGCGAGCGCGCGTTTCGCATCGCACGACGCGAGGCGGAGAGCGAACTCATCACGTCGTTCTACCTCGAGCCCGCCGACGGTCGGCCGCTGCTGACGTTTGCCCCCGGCCAGTACCTGACGCTGGTGCTGTGCATCGACGGCCAGCCGCTGCGCCGCAACTACTCGTTGTCCGATGCGCCGGGCAAGCCTTGGTACCGCATCAGCGTGAAGCGCGAAGCCGGCGGGCGCGTCTCGAACTGGCTGCACGACCACGCCCTGATCGAAATGGAACTGCGCGTGCTGCCCCCTTGCGGCGACTTCATGCTCGAACCCACGACCAACCCGCAACGCCCGCTGGTGTTGGTGACTGGCGGCGTCGGCATCACGCCGGCGATCAGCATGCTCGAGGCTGCCGCCCCCACCGGGCGCCCGATCCGTTTCATCCATGCGGCCCGCCACGGCGGTGTGCATGCCTTTCGCAGCCGCGTCGACGAACTGGCATCCGTGCACGCCAACGTTCAGGTCCTCTACGTCTACGACCAGCCACGGCCTGACGACACACCACACGCCACCGGCGTGGTCACCGCCACCTTGCTGGCCGGCCACCTGCCGCCCGACCGCGACGTCGACCTCTACTTCCTCGGCCCCAAGCCCTTCATGCAGTCCGTCTACGGCAGCGGCCTGGCGCTGGGGGTGTCGCCGCATCGACTGCGCTACGAGTTCTTCGGGCCGCTGGAGGTGCTGAAGGCGGTGTGAGCAGCCCTGGCTGCCAGGGACTCGGTCACGAATTGTCACGGTGGCGAAGTCCCTGAGCCATTCGAGGGTTCGCAGGCTGCATCGGCGCCAGTACGATGGTGTGCACAGGGAGAGCCACAACCACAACGCCAGGCGCGCCGCCCCGCGGCTGCGCCTGGCGTGGAGTGCCGATGGCCCGGGGCTTTTTCTCTAACGTTCGTCCGCTTCCGACCGGTGTTCGTCTGGTCACGAGAGCCGGGGTCGGTGCGCGGCACTGGTGGTTCGTTGCGCCTTTGCTGCTTTCGCTGTGGGGCCATGCAGCCGCCCGGCCAAGCCTGGAAGCCATCGAAGACGTCGTGCTCGCGGACCCCCAAGCCGCACTGGCAAGCGCGCAACGCGTGCTTCAGAGCGCCACCGACCCGGAGGAACGGCTGGACGCCATCCGCCGGGCCATCAATGCGCTGTACTTCCACTCCGACACGCAAGCCGTCTCGCCCCTGGCCACCGAAGGCGCCAAGCTCGCGGACCAGTTGCAGGCGCATGACGCGATGGCTGAAATGCTGCTGGCGCGCGCTTTTGTGGATTCACCGTTCGGCGAGCCCAGCGACTCTGCGAAGGGTTTTTTGCAGCAGGCACAGCGCATCGCCGAGGCGCATCAACTGCCGCGCCACTTGGCCTACGCACTCAACGAACAGGCGGCAGAGGCCTTTGGCGCGTACGACTACGCCGGGGCCTATGAGCTGTACATGCGCGGTTATGCCGCGGCCGAGTCGGGTGGCCGCGGCTTCCCGATGGCCTACGCCTTGCTGGGCATGGCGAACATCGAGTCGGGTTCGCAGCGCAGCGACCCGGACTGGGAGCGTGGGCTCAAGCACATGCGCGAGGCCATCGACCTGGTCGACGCGGAACGCCATCCGGTGGCAGGCATGGTGGTTTTCAATGCGGTCGGCGAAGCCATGCGACGAAAGGGAGATCTGGTCGAAGCGCGCCGGTACGCCGAACGTGCCGTCGAGCTGGCAGAGAGGACTCGGCTGCCTGACGCCATCGGGCTCGCCCTCGACATCCTGGCCCATGTGGATCTGGGCCAACGCCGTGCCGACGAGGCCTTGCAGCTGAGCTCACGGGCGCAGGCGCTGTCGTCCTTTGTTGCGGGGGCCAACGTGTTCCGCCTGCGCCTGGCCCTCATTCGAGCCAAGGCCTGGGCGATCAAGGGTCAACCGGCGGCCAGTGAGGCGGCCCTGAAGGAAGCCGAGCACCTGGCGAAAGAAGAAAGCCGGCCAGAGCCATCGGCGCAGTACCACGAGGCCGCCGCCGAGGTCTACGCGAATCTCGGGCAGTACCGGCGGGCGCACGAGCACATGGTCGAGCTTCGCCGGCTCGACATCGAAACAGCCCGCCTCGCGAGCAACCGCGTGATCTCTGAGCTGAACGTCAAGTTCGATGTCGCCCGCAAGGAGCACGAGGCGATGTTGAGCCTGGAACGCGAGCGTTCAACCGAACTCAAGCGTCGGCAGCTGGCAGGGGCGCTGATGGCAACGCTGCTCGGAGCTCTTGGCCTCGCCTATGTTCTGCGCGTGCAGTGGGCCCAACGCCGCAGACTGGACCTGCTGTCGCAGGAGTTGCAGACGCGCAACCAGGCGCTGGAGGATTTGAACGCCAAACGCACCCGACTGCTGGCCGCTGCCAGCCACGATCTGCGGCAACCCGCCCACGCACTGGGCATGCTGGCCGAGACGATCTCCAGCACCGATCACCCGCTGACGCTGGACCGCCGCCTGTCCAGCATCCGCCACTGTTGCACCTCGCTGTGCGACATGCTGTCGATGCTGATGGACCTGCACCGGTTGGAACAAGGCCACTATGCGCCGGAGATGATCCCGGTGCCGCTGAACGACGTGCTGGAAGAGGTGCAACTTCACTTCACCATCACCGCGGTTCAGAACGGCCTGTCGCTGAAGGTGCACCCGAGCAGCGCCTGGGTTCGCACTGACCCCCACCTGCTGCGCCGCATCGTGTTCAACCTCGTCTCGAATGCGATCAAGTACACCTCGCGCGGCAGCGTCAGTGTCGACTGCGAGGTGATCGGCGGCCTGGTGCGCGTGCGCGTGGCCGACACCGGCGTAGGCATTCCGCGCGAACAGCTGGGTGACATATTCACCGAGTACGTGCGGCTGGACACCGCGCGCTCGGCAGAAGGTCTGGGCATCGGACTGGCCATCGTCAAGCGGGCGGCCGATCTCATCAGCCACGGCTTGCACATCGACTCCGAGCCGGGCCGGGGCACCGCGGTGTCGGTGGATCTGCCGCTCCACCTCGGCCCATTGCCTTCGCAGGCCGACGGTGGGGCAGATCTTCACGCCCGCCCCGATCCCACCCAGGTCATTGCCATCATCGAGAACGACCGCGAATCTCGCGAGGCGCTGCACGGCCTGCTCGCATCTTGGGGCTACACCGTGGTGTCCGGCAAGGACAGCGCCAGCATCACGGCCGGCCTGCCCGATGATGCGGCGCCCGCGCTGGTCATTGCCGACCTGCACCTGAGTTCCGAGGACGGCTTTGGCGCGATCTCGGCGCTGCGCCGGCGCGCCGGCGGCCTCACCCTGCACGCCTTGCTGCTCACAGGCGACCTGGACGACGCGGTTGCCGCACGGGCGGCCGAAGCCAATGTCTTTCTTCTGCACAAGCCGGTGCATGCCAAGCGGCTGCGCGCGGCCATCGCAGTGGCCTTGGGTTGATGTCAGTGCCTGTCATAGAGGCGAACCGCCCAACGCCCCGATGAAGTCCTTCGCGGTCTGCCCCAAGGGGTTGGAGCCGTCGTAGACGGGACCGTGCGAGGGTGGCCGTGGGGTCGGCGGCGCCAGGCCCTGGTAGCCGACGACGTTGCCGATCGCGGCATCGAGCGCCACGTTGGCCTGGATCTCGCCGTTGACATCGATCAGGTGGTCGTTGATCTGCGCGAACAGCACGCGGTTCTCATGCGCGACGACCATGTTGTAGGTGAAGCGGGCCAGGTTGGACACCCCTTTGGCGTACCCCCCGATCGAGGTACCGAGGCTGACCAGACTCAACAGGGGCTCGAAATCGAGCATGTCGGTTTCCAACCAGGCCGATAGTGCCAAGGACGTCTTGGTCGCGCTCTTGCCGAACGACGCCGCAGAATCCGCGGCCCCCCAGACGCCTGTCGTCAGGTCCCACAAGTACAGGTCGTAGGACACGTCGAACTGCGCCTTGTAGTCGACAAACGAATTCGACATCGCGGCGGCGGCCAGGCCAGTGGCGTAGTGCGAGCGCGCGGCCGTGGCGAGCAGGCCCGAGCAGCCCAACTGGCCCGAGGCCGCGGCCGCCGTCAGGACCTCACTCGATGTCGGCGAGCCGCTGGACGAGGCCGCTGCCGTCAAGGTCGCCACCGACCTATCCTGCGAGCCTTCCTCCAGTGCTGCACAGAAGTCGAGCTTGTGGTCATACAGCGCTGCATCGACGACCGTCGCCACCGGCGCGCTGTTGGCCTCGTAACGGGGCCACGCACCGGGCCCCCCATCGGACAGTGCGATGACCAGTACAGTGGCCCCGCCACCGGTCTTGGTCAACGCTGCCGACGGCAACTCGTAGTGAAAGTGGCCGGCCGTTTCGTCGACCATGCCCAAGGTCGAGAAAGGCAGGTAGCCACTGGTCGAGCCATCGCAGGCTTCCCGGCCCTTGGTCGTCTTGGCCGGGCACGGCAGCCTCGAATGAACGAACGCGAACGACGCGAGCGCCGACCGCGCCGCCGACAGGCTGGCCCGTGCCCGCAGCAACTCGCCGCTGCCCGTCTTGCTGGCCATGACGCCGAGGACGCAGACGATGGCGACCCCCACGATGGCCACGGCCACGGCCAACTCCAGGACGGAGAAGCCGCGCATGTTGTCTCGCCTGGTGATCATGGCTTGAGCCCCTTGGTTTGCCACTGTTGAACCCGCTGGACCGACTCGTCGGCCAGCCCCTGGACATCCGCCTGGTACGCCACGGCATCGTCCCGAGCCGCCACGACCAACGGATAGCTCTTCTCGGACGCCTGCAAGGCCGTGACGGTCTGGTACAGGAAGACCGACCCTCCCGCTATCGCCAGGGTCATGTTGGCGTGGTTGGCGATGATCGCCGGGACCGTCTCGATCGCGATGTCCTTCGCGATGGCCAGCTGCGTTATCGCGAGCGCCTCGCCGACCCCCAATGCGGTCAGCCCGACCGACCAGTTGGCCTCGCGCCACTTGAGGTTGACGATGCCCTCTTCCGCACTCTTGACATTCAGGTCCTCGTAGTCGAGCGCGACCTTGGCAAGCTTGAGCAGGTCCTGCTGCGTCGCCGCCTGCTTGACCGAATTCGACAAGCGCGTCAGCCGGTCCACGCAGCCCAGCCGCCCGAGCATCTCCAGGTGGCCCACCGCGGTGGTCTCGAGCTGCCGGTCCACCGGCGCCGCAACGCCTTCATCGGGCAGCCACAACGGCACTTGCTCCGCCGGGCTGCCCTGCATGGTGTGGGCCGTCTGGACGGCGTAGCTGGCCCGGTGCCCGGCCGGCGTCATCGGCCCCGAGCGGTCCTGCAACAACACGGCATAGCAGAAGTCCAGTCCGTTGAAATCGCTGCGCGCGGGGATGGCGCCACTGGCCAGTTGGGTGGGGTCGGCCACCAGCATGGTGGCTGGGACGATGGTCAAGGTCTTGTTCGCGAAGTAGCGCGTCCTCGGTGTTTCAGGCAGGCCGAGCAAGGACGCCGGCAACCAGCCCTCGACAAAGCCGGGCCGGGTCGGGCTGTCGGCCGCTTCCAACGGCGTGGGCAAGCGCAGGTGGACCGCGGCGAAGCCTTCGATGGCCTGCTGGACCTGCAGCGTTCGCGGGTCGGCGGCGGCGTCGCGGCTCGCCGGAAGCAGCCGCTGGATCAAGGGCCACAACAAGGCCACCAGCACCCCCAGCCCGGCGATGACCACGGCCAGTTCGACCAGGGACCATCCACGATTCGATCGGCGCGACATGTTCATTGCCCTCCTTCGAGCGACAAGCCGGCGGCGTCGGCCGCATCCAACCACTGCTGCGCACCGTGCCAGACCGGTATCGCCTCGGCCTGCAAGGCAACCACCTTGTAGGCCGCCTGGTAGGCCAGGTCTGCCAGCAGGCTCACGGTCCCGCGGGCCAGATCGACCTTGCCGAAGAAGACGCCGGTCTTGGCGGCGAACACAGCCGCCTTCTTCAAGGCGATCTCCGGCGCCGTCTCGGGCAGGCCCGGCGTCAGTGCAACGATCTCGGCTTCGGCCTTGATGATCTCCGAGGCGCCGTTCTTCAGGTCCAGGCCCGTCCCGATCAGGCCCGTGCCGTCAGACGCCACGAAGATCGTCATCAAGACCTCAGCGGTGTCGTGGCCGGCCTGGATGTTGCCCTCCCGGAACCCGTCGGCCGCCGCGGCCCAGCTGTTGGCGATGGCCAGGGCATCCAGCGATGCCGCGGCCGTGTTGCATGCCAGCCTGGTCGACAGCGCATCGAAGCCAGTGAAGCGGACCAGATCGGCCGCACCGTTGGCCGACGCCCCCATCTCGAAAACCGGCTCAGACAGGTTGGCGTTCAGTGGTGGCGACTCCGACTCCCGGCCCGGTGTGGCGGCCACCGCCAGCGCGAAGGCCACGGTCGTCGCACGGCTGCCCACCTGCACACGGGCGCGGTCGATCGGGACCAGAAAGTCATCACTGTCGATGCTCCATCGGCCCTTCTTGCGCACCGATCTCAAGGCCTCGCACAGGTCCAGCCCGGTGAGGTGGATGGCCGCACCACCATCGGAGTCGTCGGCCAGGTGCGGCACATAGGCGTCGGCCTTCGGGCCCGTGAGATCAGGGTCGCTGCCGGCGCCACTGCCGCGATAGACGAGGTACCTGAGCGACCCCGACCCGCCGCCGAGCGTTGCCGTGGGCAGCCAGCCCTTGAAACCGGATGAGCAGTCCTCGGGGCCATCCACCGTGCGCGCTGGGCAAGGCAAGCGCGAGTGCCGGGTCGCAAACTGCAGCACTGCCGCCTGGGCCCAGTCCAGCGATTGGTCGCGGCTCTCGGTCGCAAACGCGCGGTGCAGTTGCTGGCGATCGAGCACCGCTGCCAGCAGCAGCCAGCCGGCCGCCGTGGCGCCGAGGATGGCAAAACCGATCGCGACCCAACCGGATTGGCGGCGCCGCCGCCTTGAAGAGATGGTCATCACTTGCCCTCCCGGGTTTCCAAAAGCCAGCCCAGCAGCTCGCTGCGCGCGACGACCGCCATCGACGATCCGTCACCGGGCTGAAGCGAAAAACAGCCGCTCTGCCAACCTTGGTCCGCCACCTTCGGCGTCGCCGTCAGCACATAAGCGGGGTGGCTGCCCTGGACCTCGCAGTTGCTCGCCGCGCCCGACTGGCCGTCGCCGGCCACGTAGGGCATCTGCGTCTTGTCGGGCGAGGCCGCCACCTCGAAGGCCGTGCCCAGCAACGCTTCCTTGCCGTGCAGCGCCGGGAAGATGCCGGTTGAATCGACCGGACGCACCAGGTCGCCCGCCACCGCGTCGCGCCAGACGCCATATCGAACCGACACCGTCTTGCTGAATCGGTCCGGATCAAGACCCAGAGCGACATACGGCAGCCCCCCTGCGCGTTGGCCCGGCGGGCAGGTACCGGTGCCATCGCCTTCCCGGCCCGTGTGGTTCAGGTCCGGGCAAGGCAGTCGGTGGTGCGTCAGCGCAAAGGCCTGCAGTGCGCGATACGCCTCGCGAATCGCCAGCGACGCATCGACGTCGGCCCGTATGGCCTGCGACTTGCCGACGGTTCCGATCACGAGGATCGCCAACACGCCTGCGCACAGCAGCAGCACGGCCAACTCCGGCAGCAGCGTTCCTTTGCTGCGCCGCCGGGACGTGGCGAGTGGGTCTTCGCTGGTTCCTTTTGCACTCCGTCTCGTGCGCCAGCGTACCGATGCCGCGCTCTTCCAAGTCATTGCCACCATCGCCACCCCCACGCCTGCACGGCGTCGAATGAAGCCCTTGGTGACGGACCCTTCCGTCACCATCGATGCCGAGATGGTGAAGACCGAGGCCCCGGAAAATTGGAAATGCGACGAAGCGCAGTGCGACGGCAATGAAGTGCCTGCTGCGTGCGTCGACTCAACGCGATTCGAATCGAGCGTGAAGCTGCAGGCGCGTTGCAGCCGGCGAGGTCAAAGCGTCTTGAACACGCCCTGGAACGACTTGCTGACCTTGAGCACCTCGGGCCGTCCGGTCAGGTGCACCGACAGCTGGCCGAGTTCGCTGCGCCGGATCGCCGAGATGAACGACAGGTTGACGATCACACCTCGGTGGATCTTGGCAAAGTTGCCCTTCCTCAGACGCGCTCCCAACTCGTTGATGCCCAGGCGCACCAAACCTTCTCCGCGCGCAGTCACCACGCGGGTGTACTTCAGGTCCGCCTGCAGGTAGACCACCTCGGACTCGGTGACGACCAGGACCTCGTTGCCGCGGCTCATCGTGATCCACGCCGGACCATCGGTCGGCGCGGTCGCGTCGCTCTCGGCGATCGGGGCACGTGCAGGGCGCAGGGCCTGCTGCTCGGCTCGCTCCAGCGCCACCTTGAGGCGACGCAGCGTGACTGGCTTGAGCAGGTAGTCCACCGCAGCCCGGTCGAACGCGCTCACGGCGAAGTCCGGGTCGCCGGTGGCGAAGATCACGGCCACATCAGGCGGCAGGCGCTCGAGCCAGGCGCCGCTGTCGACACCATTCAAGTGAATGTCAAGGATCATCAAATCCGGCGCCGAATCATCGACACCGGCCAGGACTTGCGCGACGCTTTCCGCCTCGACCACGACGTTCCAATCGGGTCGCAATTGATGGATCCATTCGACGATGCTCTTGCGCAGCAACGCGTCGTCTTCGGCCACCAGCACTCTGACTGGGCTTGCGTACATGCTTGACACGGCTGTGCCGTACTCCTCACTGCTCGAATGAATTTTCAGAGGGATGCCAGAACAATGCTGCATGGTTATCGCGGCGCCTGCAGGCGCGAGTTGAGCAATATGAGACAGATCCTTGGCTTGTTTCCAACGCAGCGGGCATGCTGACCATGCTCTACGACTCGCTCTGGCCGTTGCTGCTCGGGGCCCTCTGCGGCGCGGCCGTGTTCGCCATGCTGAAGTGGCGCAGCAAGCAGGCTGCTGCGGCCCGCTGCCTGCTGTCGGCCCCAGCGGCGGTGCCGCCGACGGTGCTGCTGGACACGCACCTGTGCCTGAATGTCCTCAACCGCTTCGCCATCGCACTGGATAGCGACGAACGCTTGCAGATCGGGGTCGAACACCTGGGCGACTACCTCGCGGCCAACCACCGGGTCGTACGCTCGCTCGGCAGCGAACGGCTGGCCGGCGTGCAGCAGGTCATCGACATCTACTGGCAGCTGTCGTGTTGGCAAGGCGGCCGACAGGCTCACGCGATCGTGTGGCATGTCAGCGGCGATGTGGCGACATCCCATGGCGTCGGTGTGCTGATCAACGCGCTGCAACATCTGCTGGCTTCGAAAGTCAGCGACATCGAGACGCCACACCTGAGCGTCGAGATCTCCAACGATGCCGACGCTCGGGCCCAAGGCGAACCAGGCACCGGCCGGCACCAGCAGGTCGCCATGATCCGCCTGTGCGCCGACGCTGCGGCCGTGCAGGCGCCATCAACGCTGGTCGCCAACACCAACAGCCTGGCAGTGCGTTTGCCGGTGTCCGGATAGTGCCATTCATGCACCTGAAGGTCGCGCCTCCTTCCGGCCGGCCGTCTCGGCCAAGGCCGTGGCCAACGTGATCTTGAGCCGGGCCGGCAGCAAGGGCTTGTAGGCCAGCACCACGCCATTGCGTTGCGCCTGGTCGGCCAGCTCCGCATCCAGATCGCCGGTCATCAGCACCGCGGGCACATCGGCCCAGCCTTGCCGAGCGCGCAGCGCCTTGATGTGCTCCATGCCGTTCTCGACGCCCATGTGCTGGTCAGAGATGATCAGGTCCGGCAGCGCACCGGGCCGCTCCTGCAACTGCCGCACCAGCACGGCCAGGCTCGATGCGGCGAACACGACAAACTCCCACCGACGCAGCAGCGCTGTCAAGGCTTGGCGAGACTCCGGGTCGTCTTCCAGCACCAGCACCAACCGACCCAGGCCCTGCAACTCGGTCTCACCCTGGCCACTGGCCTCGGCGGGCGCGGACCGATCGGCGATCGGCAACGTGATCGAGACCGCCGTCCCCTCGCCAGGCTTGGAGCGAAGCTGCAAGGCGTGGCCCAGCAGTTGCGCCGCGCGCTTGACGATCGGCAGGCCGACACCGAGGCCCTCCGACTCCGCGGTGATGTTCAGGCGAACGAAGTAGCCGAAGACATCCACATGGCGCTGGGGCACGATGCCCGAGCCGGTGTCCTCCACGATCAGGTCGACCTCCGGGCCGTGGCAACGCAGCTTGATCGTGACACCGCCGTGGGGCGTGTACTTGACGGCGTTCGACACCAGGTTGAACAGGATGCGGCGCAGCAGGTTTCGATCGCTGCGAACGCTCAGGCCCGTGGTGGGCAGCCGCAGATGCAGGCCCTTGCGATTCGCCAACGCCCCGTACTGCAGCTCGATTTCCTTCATCAGCTCGTCCAGCGAGACCGAGGTGATCTGCGGCGACTCGTGCCCACCTTCGAGCTGGGTTACCGCCAGCATCATGTCGAGCATGTTGGCGAGCGTGGCGCTCGCTCGCCGGATGCCTTCGAGCCTCGCGTTCCGCTGTTGGTCGTCGACCTGGTCCACCACCAGCTCCGCCAGCAGCCCGAGGGCATGCGCCGGCTGGCGCAGGTCATGGCAGGCCGCAGCCAGCAGCCTGATGCGCTCGTCGTTGATGGATTGCAGGCTCACGTTGTGACGCACCAGCTGGGCCGACAGCACCCGCAGGCGCAGCTTCTGGCGCAGCTGCACGATGACCGTGAACAGCACCATGACCACCAGCAGCAGGCTGGCGCCGAGACTCCATCCGAGCAGGTCTCGGCGCTGCCGGAGCAGCGCGTTTTCCTGCTCCTTCGATGTCACGTCATACCGGGTCTGCAGCTCCTGGCGCAGCTCGTCGTTGGCCAGCTCGCTCAACTCGGCCGTCAGCGCGCTGTGCGCCTGCGCGGCCCCCAACGCCTCCTTGAACCGGCCGAATGCCGCGAGCACCTTGATCTCGATCTGCAGGTACTGCTCTTGCAGCGCCGCGCGGCCCGCCAATTGCGGCAGCAGCTCGTGAGCCTTCGACAGCCAGCCCTCGGCTTGTCCGTCGGCCTTCTGCGCCAGCGCATCCGCGCGCCGGAGGCTCATCAGGAAAGCGACTTCCGGGTCCCATGAGCGAGAACCCTGCTGCATCCGGTCCAGCGTCTTGAGGGCTTCGTCGGGTTGCTGCTGCCGCAACAGCAAGGCGGACAGGTCCAGCAGGATCCCGTCCGTCCTGCCTTGCAGATGCAGCTCGGTGGCCAGGTCCAAGGCCTGGCGATAGGTCACCAGCGACGCCGCATAGCGCTTGAGTGCCGATTCGATCTGGCCCTTTGTCTGCAGCAGCCCCAGTCCCAGCGCGGGGCACGACGCGGGCGGAACGAGCTCCATCGCGCGCGCTGCCAGATCCAGCGCGGCCTGCAGCCGTGGCGCGCTCGGCGTGCCTCGCTGTTGCGCCCTCGCCATCGACAGCAGGATCGAGGCCCGCGCGTAGTCGTGCGGCGCGTTCTCCATCGCCTCGGCGAAATGCGGCAGCGCGTCGGCCGATCGCCCCTGCCAAACCAGCAGGTCGCCTCTGGCCTGGTCCACCGCCACCAGGCGCGCCGGATCACCCAAGGCCTGCGCGGCGCGATCCGCCTGCGCGAGCAGGTCCTGCGCCTCCTCGACGCGGGCCGCGGCCAGTCGCCGCATCGCGCGATCGACCAGCAGGTTCAGCAGAGCCGGCTGGTCGCCGCCCGCGCGCGCAGCGACGAGCGCACTTTCCGCCCGTGCATCGACACGGCTTCCGATCTCGGGGCCCAGCCATCTGGCGGCGGCCGCCATGTTCGCGGCCGCCGTCCACACCCCTGCATCGTCTCCGACCTGTCGCGACAGTTCATGGGCCTGCTCACTCTGGTCGAGCACCCCTCTCGGGTCTGTGCACAGGCGCTGCCAGAACGAGCGGTCTGCCTCCCGCCAGGTGGTGTCGTAAGCGGGCAAGGCGGACGCCGGCAGGCGGGCCGCGCACAGCGCCAGCCCCATGGCGCCCCAAAACAGCAGGCGCCGTCTCAACCCAGGCCTGACTTGCATCTGGCGCCTGAGGTCAACTTCCGCTCATGTCCAGGTACGCCTGCACTTCCGGTGCCCAGCCTTCGGCGTCGGTGGTGCCGGCGGGCCAGTCAGACCCCGTGGGCCCCGTGTCAGCGGCCAGCGCCACGCTGCGGAAGCGGCCGAACCGCGCGTCTGCATGCCCGTCTATCGCGCTGTCGAACTGGGCCGCCAGTTCCGTCGTCAGGCCGCGCAACAGCAGCACATGCCGGTCGACCAGCTGGAAGCTTCCCACGCTCAAGCCCGGCACCGACCAAGACGTGGTCAACATGCAGGCCTTGAGCACATGCGGCGAGCCCTTGCTGTCCTGGTACACCCGCATCGCCTCTTCACCGGGTGCGTCGCCCTGCGGGATCGTCACGCTCTGGCCAAGGAAGGTGTTGCTGAGCTCCGGTGCGCCCGGCATGTTGCACAGCAGGCGTCCGCCCGACGGAGAGCGGATGATGTGCTGCGGCGAAGGAATGCTGTCGCCTGGCACGACGCCGGTCCGGTGGACATGGCGATGGAACGCATCGGTCCAGGCGAACACGAAGTCGTTCAACAGGCCCTGCCCCCGCGCGGCACGCAAGACCTCGGCGCCGGAGGTGACGGCGCCATAGATGACGCCCAGGATCACCATCACCAAGGCCAACTCGAGCAGCGAGAAGCCTCGCTGCCGGCGGCTGCGCCGGGTCCCGACAGGGGCATAACGTCGACAGTCAGATGAATTTGATCGCATGCTTGTCCTCGCCCCTCAACGCGGGATCGCCATGGTCTGGCCGATGAGGTCGTAGACCGGCAGCAGCAGCGCGACGATCAACACCAGCAGCACGCCACCGACCACGACGATCATCAGCGGCTTGATGACTTCGGCCAGCGTTCCCACCAGCCGGTGCAGGCGTGTCGCGTACTCCTCGGCCACGTGGGCCAGCTGCCTGTCGAGCGAGCCCGACTCTTCGCCGACCGAGATCATGCGAACCAGCAATGAAGGGAAGCCGCCGACATGGCGCATGCTTGTCGACAGGCGCGTGCCCCGCTCCACCTCCACGCGCATGCGAACGATCCGGTCGACGTAGTACGCATCGGTCTGCGCCTTCTCGAGGATCTTCAGGCTGCCGACGATGTCGATGCCGCTGCGCACCAGGATGCCCAGGTATTCGGAGAAGAACGCAACGCCGGACGCCACCAGAATGCCTCGCACGATGGGCAGGCGGTGCATCACGGTGAACGTGCCCTTGCGGACGCGCTCGCTGGACTTCCACGTCAGCACCGCCGCGACCACCGTCCCGACGATGACCACGAACAGCGCCGTCGCATGGTCGGACAGCCACTGCGCCAGGGCGAGCACCTGCACCGTGAAGGCCGGCAGCTTGGCATTCAGCTGCTTGAACAGCTGCACCAGGTTCGGCAGCACGTAGACGATCCAGAACCCGCCAGCACCCAGGACCGCCAGCAGAGACAAGGCCGGGTAGATCAGCGCCTGCTTGGCGTTGGCCCGCAAAGCCAGCACACGCGCCATGTGGCTGGACGCCTCCAGCAGCATGTCGCTCAGGTTGCCGGACTCTTCGCCGATCAGCACCAGGCCGCACACCGTCGACGGGAACACATCGGTCTGGCGCAGAATCGCGTCGCTCAATGTGTTGCCCGCGTCGAGGTCTTCGTTCAGCTGTTTGCAGACCCGGATCGCATGAGCGCTGCTTTCGTCCTGGCCGTCGTCGATGCAACTGCGGATCGCCTCCCGAATCGGGATCCCCGCCCCGGTCATCACCGCCAGGTCTCGCAGCAAGGCAGACACCTCGTCCGGTTTGACACCGCCTCGCAGCAAGCGCAGACCGCGGTTGCCCAGGTTCGCCAACCAGGCCGGCAGCTTGTGCAAGCGCACGACGATGCTGTGCTCGTAGGTGCGCTCGAGCCACGCCCGCGCCGACGCCGGCAGCTCCATCGGGATCGCCTCGAGGCCGACACGCGTGCCCCCGGTCGGCAGCAGCAGCTGGTAAAAGTAGACCGCCCTCATTCGGCCGCACCTTCGTCGGTGGGGCCTTCGCCGACCACACGAAAGACTTCTTCCGCGGTGGTCTGGCCGGCCAGCACGCGACGCTTGCCCAGCTCAACGATCGGCCGGAAGCCGCTGTCGTTGGCCAACCTTCGAATCGCCTCGCGACCGACGTCATCGGCGATGGCGTTGGCCAGCACATCGTCGACCTCGAGCATTTCGTACAGCGGCAGGCGACCCATGAAACCGGTGTGTCGGCAGGCGTCACAGCCCGCGCCCCTGCTCCCCTCGGTGCCCCTGCGAACGCCAAGCCAGACGCACTCCGCCGCGGTAAATGCGACCACGGCCGAACAGTGCGGGCAGTTGCGGCGCACCAGGCGCTGGTTGATGACCAGCCGCAGGTTCTCGGCTATCTCCTGCGGCAGCAGCCCCATCGGCCGCAGACGCGGCACCACGCCGAAGACCGTCGTCACATGCAGCGTCGACAGCACCAGGTGCCCCGTGGCTGCAGCTTCGAAAGCCGCCCGCGCTGTCTCGGGATCGCGCATCTCGCCGACCAGAATCACATCGGGGTCGTGGCGCAGAAAGTGCCGCAGCGCGGTGCTGAAGTCGTAGCCCGCACGGCGATTGACTTCGGTCTGCCCGGCGACGCAAACCCGGTACTCCAACGGGTCTTCGACTGTCAGCACGTTGCGCTCGACCAGGCGCTGCTGCCGCAGGCCGGCGTGCAGCGTGCTGCTCTTGCCCGAGCCCGTCGGGCCCGTCATCAGCACCAAGCCGACCGGGCTGCCCATCGTGCGGGCGATGACGGCCACGTCATCGGCAAAGTAGCCCAGGGTCAGCAGGTCTTTCGCGTCACGCGATTCGGGCAGCAGGCGCATGACCATGCGTTCGCCGAACTCGGCGACGATCGTCGACACGCGAACGGTGATCTGCGTGTCGAGCACCTGGACCCGGAAGCTGCCGTCCTGCGGCCGGCGGTGCTCGGCAATGTCCATCTCCGCCTGCAGCTTGATGAAACTCAACAGCCGGCTCAAGGCCATCGGCATCGCGGTGATCGGCTGCAGCACACCGTCGATGCGGAACAGCACGTGCAGGCTGCTCGAGCTGTGCGTCAGGTGGATGTCGGTGGCGCGCTCGCGCACGGCCCAGTGCAGGATGTTGTCGAGCAACACCGCCGGTGCGTGCGTGTTGTCCGAATCCGCGGCCAGGGCACGCACCTCCTTGTCGACGTTTTTCTCGGGCGGGTTGAACGCAAAGTAGTAGGTGTGCTTGGTCAGCCTGGCCACGTGCGAGAAGGGGCCCATCACGAAGTCGCAGGCGAGGCCGACCCGCCGCAACACCTTCTGCGCCACCTCGGCCGGCAGCGCGTCGCCGAGCAGCACCTTCAGCTTGTCGCCGCTGCGGCGCAGCGGCAGGAAGCCGCCGTGCAGGCAGAACTCCTTGTTGAACAGCGACAGCACCGTCTTGTCCGGTGACTCCAGCCGCTCGACGTCGACGACGTCGATGCCGAGGATCTCGCCCAGCATCCGGGTCACCTGGATTTCGTCGACCAGGCCTTCTTCGATCAGCACCTGCCACAGGTGCCGTTCACCGATGGCACGCTTTTGCCGCACGTACTCGAGCTCGGTGGCGTCGAGCACCGCGCGTTCGACCAGCGACTGGCCGAGCCGCAGCTCGATCGCGGCGCTGGAGGCCGTGCCGTTGATCATCGCGGGGGCAAGCATGTGATTTCCCCGCGCTCAAGATGCCACGCGGGCGCGCAGCACGATGACCAGCTCGCGGGTCGCATGTTTCTTCGTCGTGCTGTTGAAAAGCGCGCCCGCCGCCGGCACGTCGCCCAGCCCGGGCACCCCCTTGTTGGTGGCGCCCAGCTGTTGGTCGATCAAGCCACCGATCAGCACAGTCTCGCCGTTGCGCAAGTTCAGCGTCGTCGAGACGGACTTGGTGTTGACCACCGGCAAGGTGACCTTCAGGCCTGCCCCGACGTCGCGCAGTTCCAGGCTTTCGGCATTGACCTCGTTCTGGCTGGGCTTGACGAACAGCTCGATGCTGCCGTCGTTGCGCGCTGCCGCCACCACGCCGAAGACGATGCCCGAGAAGATCGAATCGGTCTCGATGTCGGCGGCCGTGCTGGTGCCACCGCCGCCGACCGCCGTCTGCGAAGTCACCTTGCGCACGTAGCGGATGTTGGTGCCCACGCTCAGCAGTGCCGGCACGCCATTGCGCATGCGCACCGTCGGGTTGGACAGCACCCGCACCGTGCCGAAGCTGCGCAGCGCGTTCACGGCCATCGAGAAGCTGTCGTTGCCGACCACCAGACCACCGGCGCCATCCCCACCGGCCAACTGGGCGGGCAGCGTGATCAGCCGGTTGCCCAGGCCGGGTGGCAGATGGATGCTGGGCTGGTTCGTCAGCGCCGAGACGGTGGCGGGGTTCACACCGAGACGGCCCACCAGGTTGCGCGACAGCACGCTCCAGTCGATGCCGATCGAGGTGCCGTCGTTCAACTGAACGTCGACGATCTGCGCGTCGATCTGGATGATCCGGTCGCGGTAACCCTTGGCCTTCTGGATCCAGTTTTCGACCAGGCGCATCTTCGACGGCCGGGCCGACACGACGAGCAAGCCGTTCGCCTTGTCCAGCACGTAGCGCGGGCCATCATGGTCGGCACTCGCGTTGACCTTGCCCAGCACGCCCTCCAAAGACTTGGTGAGGTTCTCGTAGTTGTCGGACTTGTCGCCGAACTCGCCGCCCAGCGAGGCGATGTCCTTGAGGCCGGAGTTGCCATCCTTGGAGCCACCGGACCCCATCAGGTCACCGCCACTGCCGGCTGTCAGATGGGTCCGCCCCTGCAGCATGTCGATTTCGAAGGTGCGTTCGCACAAGAGCGAGACCGCCATGACGCCGTCGGGCCCCATGACAGCATCGACATCGAACAACGCCAGGATGCGCCGCAGCGCCTGCACGCCGGTCACCGAGTGCAGGTACAGGTTCGCCTTCTGCGGCAGCGCGAGAACGCGCGGGTCGACCGACATGCTGACGCCAAGCTCACGGGCCAACAACGACAACAAAGGCCCGATCGGCGTGCCACGCACATCGACGCTGATGGTTTTCTTCAGCGCCTCCGTCTCGAAGGGGTCGACGATCACCGGCGGCGCACTCGTCGCGTCACCCGAGCGCTCGACACCTTGGCGCAGCTTGTCTGCTTGCTGCGCCAGATCGGCCGAGCTGCGCTCGAGCGTGGTGCGGGCCATGTCGATCGGCTCGTTGGCCGATTCGCCCAGGCCTTCCTGGCTTCTGAATCCCGAGGCGCAGGCCGCCAGGAACAGCGGCGCCAGCAAGACCAGCAAGATGAACCGACAACCGCGTGCCATCTTGCGCACGAGCTGGCGTCCGGTACTGCACATGAGCTCTTCCCCTGTTGGGCCGTGAAGTTGACAGGCGGCGTTCGATCGGCTCATTGGCCTGCCGCAACGTTGCCGGCGACCATCGCGTCGTCCATGAAATCGGTGCGCAGCTGCTTCTGCGCAGCGGCGATCTGACCAAGCTTGGCCTTGATCCGGTCGGCCAGTTCCTTCGGCGGTTGCTTGCCTTCGGGAACCTCGGCGCGCAGCCCCTGCAGGTCACCGGTCAGTGCCTGCAACTGCGCCGCCACGGCCAGGTTTTGCCGCAGCACGTCCAGGTGGATGCCATTGATGTTGGGCGATCCGTTGGCCTGCTCGAGGCTCAACAACATGGCAGACACCTTGCGTGGGTCCTGGCGGTCCTGAGGCCCCAGCTTCTCCAGCTCACGCCTGACCGCCGCCAGGCGCGCCTGGCGCTCCATGCGAGCCTTGTCGCTCAATGGCGACTGACCCGCCGAAGACGCCGCTGCGGCCGAGCGCCATGCCGGCGCGCTGGGTGGGTCGCCATAGGTCGTCCCCGCGGCTGCGGCTGGCCCCTTCTGCGCGGGGGCAGAGGACGAAGCCGTAGCCAATGGGGCCAATGGCTCCTGGCGGACGGGATGGTCCGTGCCGGCAACGCGCCCCCACCGCATGGTGAGGCCGAATACGACGGCTGCGATCAAGACGACCGCTATCAGCAAGCTCTTGGTGGTCACTGGGATCCCTCCACATTGGATGTGTTGTCGCCGGCAGGGCTGGAAGCCGCGCCAGACGCTGGAATGGAAATGGCGCCGAAGCCCTGAAGGCGCCCGGAAGCGCCGTGTGCCGACTGGGTGGCCAAGCCATGCCGGTCAATGGCGCTGACCTTCGATCCGTCCGGCAGTACGTCGCCCACGCGGACCTGCCGATCGCCCAGCAGCACCACGGGCTGGCGCGTACCGACGGTGACGACGGCCAGCCCTTCGGCCAGCAGTTGCGACATCTCCATCGTCGGCTCGGCGCCTTGGGCGGCGGCGGCCGAGTACTCGACGACGAGCATCCGGGTCGCCACGCCACCCTGCCCTTTCAGGCGTTCCTGGAGCCTGGGCAGGCTCGCATCGACGGCGTCTGTCTGCGCGATCAGTTCGTCCGCGGCCGGCGGCGACATCGAGGTCGTGGCCGGCCGTGGCGCCGTGTGCCGCAGCCCGACGAAGGCCAGGTCAAAAACCAACAGCGCGAACGCCGAGCCGAGAAAGGCCGTTGTCCGGTATTTCGGTGCCACCGGTTTCATGGGCGGGCCTCCGAAGCGCCATGGGCAGACGAGAGCCTGAAGGCGAACAGGCGGCCCGCCATCGAGCCATTGCTGCTGTTGCCGCCGCGGTATTCGGCCGGCTCGACGCGCCAGCCGGCGGCGTTCAGTTGCTGGACGAAACCCGACAGCACGGCGTCGCCCGGCTCGCGCGCTTCCGGCAACAGGCCTTCGATGAAAACCTCCGAGCCGGGCGACGCTGCCGCCGCCGCACCGGCCTTGGGAACGGAGCGTTCGTCGAGCCGAACGCTGAGAATTCGAACCCGGCCGCTGCTTGCCCCGTGCAGTGCGTCCAGCAGGTGGTGCAGGTCCACACCATCGACCAGGCGCAATGCGTCCTGCTGGAACGTCAGCTGCCGCGTGAGGTCTTCGCGCACCGGTGAGACCCGCGCCGGCCCTTGTTGGCGTTCGGCCATCGAAGCCACCGAGCCTTCGACCTTCAGCGCCTCGGTCTGCTTCTTGTCGGCCTCCAGCAACCAGTTCGCCCCCAGTGCGCCCAGCGCCACCCCCACGGCGATCACCAGCCCGGCGGCGGGCGCGGCCAGGCGCTCCAGCGTGTAGAGCCATCGGTCCAGGCGAGGACCGATCGTCTGGGGCGGTTGAAGCATCGAAGCAGCCAACGGCAAGCCGGAGAAGAACACCTGCTGGCCGTCGTCCGCTTGAAACGACTGCTGAACGACTCGACACGTCAAGCCAAAGGCCTGTTCGAATCCGCGCTGGGCGGCCCCGCTGCCACCGTCTTGGTTCAGCAACGGCACCCACTCGACCGGCGCA
>Ga0307515_10004887_pt1 | contig 27401 bp, 36 predicted proteins | sample 17_EM_MG_FD_194513 | JGI IMG/M metagenome (GOLD analysis project Ga0307515, IMG submission 194513) | Populus trichocarpa ectomycorrhiza microbial communities from riparian zone in the Pacific Northwest, United States - 17_EM | ecosystem: Host-associated > Plants > Roots > Unclassified | place... | reverse complement strand
GATCTCATAGTCCACGCCGCACTGTGGGCATTTGAAGGCCTTTTCGACTCGTGTTTGGTTCTCTTGTGAGCTTTGAATCCAATGAAGCAAACAGGATTCTAGCGGCACGTAGGCAGGAACACGTTAGATCTGAAGCAGGAGACGAATAGGGATGTGGCGGCGCACCGTGAGCGATAAGAGTGCATTGGCATGGATGTGTCCACTTGGTTTTTGCCTGCGCGGGAACTACACATCATCAGGCCAATGTTCCTACTGAGCGGAGGGATTTCTGAGTCACACACACCATCGTATCGTTCCTCCTCTCTACAAATGTAGCACATCTTGACCTGTCGTGTTCCCATGAGCAGCGTTCACAAGCACATCCGCGAGCACCCCGTTCTCACCCTGAGGTCATCAACAGTCGGAACCCATGGTTCGCTCATTGTGTACCCGCTACCAAGCCAAAGTCAAATGTCGGATAAGGACGAGATGAGGAAGGTAAATTTCAGTGGATATTAGGGTCTGGACTCCACGCACAAGTACACCGTGTCGGTCCAATGGTTCCGGTTGTGGCGCGCGTTTCTCACGATCTCGCGATTGCTCAGAGCGGTGATACACTTAAACGAACACAAAGCGAAGGGAGGGATACAAAGCTCTGTACACAACATATACAGTCTAGTCAACCTCCAGTACAGTTCCCCGCTGAACACTTCCCCAACCTGTAAACAAGGGGGTGAGTAACGTTCTGACAGCGCGCCAAGCAAGATCCCCACCAACAAGCCGCCAGTGCTTTTCGATCCTCCTCGACAACGCAACCTTCTCCCCGATTTCCGTGCAGGCCGGAGACGTCAACTGAATCTTCGCTAAATCGGCTTTCACACTCAAAACACGTCCCCCCGTCGATGTCGAGCCAATGTTGATGAGTAACAGCTCGTTCTTCACGAGCTTCGCCACCTTTGTCTGTTTCTTGTCCTCTGTTTTTACTCCAAGTAGCCTACGCAGCAAGAACAAGCTGATCTCCAGTTCTGAACATCGACCAGGATCCATCAGCCAGAACCCAAGAAACGGACGGTATGCCACACACCAGTGAAGATTTTTGGAAGCTTTCCGACAGCCCCAAGTACTTGTCCGACCAAACGGTCTGCACGACAAAGAGTGGGGTCGATCTTGGTGCCAACACCGATCAGTCCACCTGGGACGGCAAACTGGAGGTGATTGCCCTCGGCATGCAACGAAACAATTCTGCTGAAGATGGGTTTGCATCTGTTCCTACCCTGCGCGTCCTTTGTAACGATACCAGGTCGAATCTCGACCTCCTGACCAAGCCGCAGAACGCCGGTGAGGATAGATCCGCCGGCAACTCCGCCTTTCAGATCATCAACTTCTGCACCGGGTTTGTTGACGTCGAATGAACGGATGACAATCAGCCGCGGGTCGGAGGTAAAGTTCCGTGATGGGACAGGGATCGTTTTTACGATGTACTCGTTTACTGCATCGATATTGTATCTCAGCTGTGCCGAGATGGGGACGATAGGGGAGGACTCGGCAACGGTTCCTTGTTGGATGATCAGTAACTGGACCAAAGCATCCAGGAGAAAAGGAAGAATAATACCAACCTTTCACGAAAGCAGAAATCTCTTTTTGGTGTTCCAGAGCCTGAGCTTCCTTGATGAGATCGACCTTGTTCTGGAGAATGACGATGTGTTCGAGTTTCATGATTTCTACAGCGGCAAGATGCTCTGATGTCTGCGGTTGGGGGCACGTCTCGTTTCCGGCGATCAACAGCAGGGCAGCGTCCATGACAGCAGCACCGTTCAACATCGTGGCCATCAGAATGTCGTGTCCAGGGCAGTCAACGAACGACACATGTCGGACCAACTTCATCCTGGCCCCACATCCCGGTCGCTCGCACGGAGGGTTATCTTCCTTGTCGGAACGGTAAGATCGGTAACATCCTGGTCGCGGACAAGCGGGATTTTCGCATTTGTAGATCTAACACCAGAATCAGAACGGCGGACCTTCGACGAGAGGATGAGATGGTAATGCCTTGGCGTTGGCATAACCGAGCTTGATTGTAATGTTCCTGACGAGCTCGTTCTTGAATCGGACCGTCATGACACCCGAGATGGCTTTCACGACGGTCGATTTCCCGTGAGCGACATGTCCGATGGTGCCTATTCCACAAAATAGGTCAACAGTGGTGCTTCGAGATCGGCTGGTTTAACCATTCAAGCACGAATCGTACCTAGGTTAATCGTAGCCTATTCCGCCATGACCGGTCAGCTCTCGTCCAAGAGCTGCAGAAAATTTGCCGCGGACGTACCTGTTTCGAAATTACCTCCGGAGAGAGTGCAGTCAGCTTTGTGACGTCTACTTCGACGAAAGGGATCTCCTCTTCCTCCTCAACTTCGGAATCGGATTCGTCGGAGTGAGGTCGTGTCTCGTCTTCAGGCATGATCACGTTCGGAAAGATGTCTTGTGGCTGGATATCCGAACTCGGGACAATGTCCTTGCTGATTTTTTATTTGACTCGGCCTGAACGGTGGAGGCGCCGAAGATCGATCACGTGATACAGTGATGCATAGTATGGGTAGGTTTTACTAATGAGAGCGAGTCTCAGGCCCTCCGACCTCAACGACCCCAATCGTTGCCGTATTATACCGTTATATAAATGGATAGATTATTTTCTACGAAGCCCCCTCGGCCTATTGGCTCCCAGGCTCCAGCCAGTCATCGAAGCAAGCAGGACCAGAAGCCTTCAGTCCGATGGGGAACGAACTGCTCCTTGCTCCAGCGTCCGTTCTCTCCTCCTCCTCAGTGACCCTGCGTACGACCTAAGAATCCACGTGAGATATTTGACGTCAGACAATCGGTTCTCCAAGACCAAGCGGTGGTGCAGGAACTCGACGTCTCTGAAAGTGAGGAACGGTGGAACAGAGTCGTCAACCAATTCCGTTTCCGACGTGAGCCGAACCAACGGGCGTCCCCCGATATTGGACAAGATCGAGGACGCGGACGGTGTGGGGATGGCAGGGCTTTCGATAATCTGATCAGAGTTGGAAAGGATTGTCTGGGTGCAACGGAGGGTAGGTTTCGTGGAGGTAGGAAGAGCAAGAAGTGCTTTGGGAGGGAATGTTTGTACGAACAACCTGACACGTTCCATTGCCTTGTCTAGCAGGTTGAACCTAAGAATGAACTGAGTCAGCAATGGAGAGGGTTGAAGGTACTGTAGAAGAAACTCACGAAGAAAAGACGCGAATCAAGGCGAGGTTCGCCCTCTCAATCAACCGAACGCGGACGCTGAAAATCTCATCATGCACGCCCGGGTCCTTCTGAAGCAGTTCCCAAACTTCCTCGGTGAATTCCAACACTTGATCCCGCCCGCGTTTGGCGCAGGACAATCGACCACATGTCTCCAGCACCTCCACGTACGAAAGGAAGTTCCTCTTTACGCCAACCTCCTCGAACAGAGTCTTGAACAACTTCTGGGTCCTACCAATTTTTCCGTGGGTGCAATGGACTGAGAGGTAGGCATTGACCAATTCCGTAGAGATGCAAACATCCTTGAACAACATCGGCGACTCGTTGCCCGGGTTGTGAGAGGGGACGGCTTGTGAACGTTGGGTGTCGTGGAGGATACCTTCGAAAAGGTTTTTGACCTCCGCCAAGACTTCTTCACGGGACTGAGGGGGGATTGAATTGAACCTTGGATCCGTGTCCGCGGTCGCAACCTCGCCAACGTCACCCTCCTTGTCCATCTCTGTCTCAGAGGGATCAACCGAAGTTTCGAGTGAACTGGATGAAGTAGGTTCTGGCGGTGCCGCTTCGATCGTATCCTCTGTGATCCGTGTCGCAGAACGATGGAAGGGAACTCGGTATGAGGCATATGCATGGAATATGTGGACAATCTTGTTCTCCGTCAGCACCACCTCGTCTTGTTTGGGTATCTCCATCCCATCGTCAACGCGGGCACGGTGCTGTTGAAGAATGATTTGGACCATCTCTGCTAAAATCCACCTCGCTCGTGGAAGGTCCCGGATCCTCTTCGCACCCTGGAGCAGTGCCCCGAATAGCGCATTGTTCGGTGTGAAAGCAGGGCGACCAAGGGCGTCTCTATGACCATCCAACATCTCCTTTGCGAGCCTGAAAGCCTCATTGACGAATTTCATCTCTCCGGACCGAGCACATGCAAGGATGACAGCAGTATACGTATCTCGAGTCGGTGGGATGTCGTTATCCACCGTCATTTCCGTGAACAGATCTAGTGCCCTCTGTGGTTCAGAATCGCCAGTCCCTCCGGAGGGAGGAGCATAGGCGCATGCTCGGATCATCAGAGTATAGGTGACAGCGTCAGGGGTTGGGTGTGCCACGTAACGCATGTGTGAGAAGAGGTCCCAAGCCTGTGCTTTAGCGAGAGATGATGGGATGGAGATTAGGGTGGAAATGAGAGAGGTGTAGGTTTTCATGGGAGGCGCAAGGTTCATGTTCTCATACTTGTGGAGAAGAGACAGAGCGGATAATGGTATGGTGTTCGGGGGTGTCGAGTTGATGTGCGCTTTAATATGGTGATGCCGCTGTGAGGGGTTGGGAGAACCTAACGACCGTCACGGTGAGGTTACGCCAGTGATTCAGATGGAGTTTCTCCATACCAGTTACAAAGCTAGAGAGGATGGACCCTGTTCTTGCAACATCGCCCGCACGGGCATAGAAAGCCATCACGGGTGTGACAACGTCATCACCCAGCTCTAATCCGGCTTTCTGCAACAACGTTACACAGGCGTAGCCAGAACGACTGAAGAGAACAACGGACCTTTATTAAGGCGAGCGACACCGCAGCGGATTCCCCATCCTCCGCACGAATCTGAAAGAAAATTAGTCCATAGGACTTCCAGCCTGCAATGCACTCACGCATTCCCGGATAAATGCTGCCCATTCTAGCGGTGATGGTAGGATTTGCTGCTTCACCTTGCCCACCGAGGGTGAGGGGTCAGGGTGTTCCGTCACAGTATCCGGCTCCTGGAGCATGGTAGCCAACTGGGAGACGGTTTGTCGGTAATGGGTGACAGGCCCCTGCAGATCGATACCCATCGTATGTGACTGAGAGGTTCCTGGCTCTGGGGGTGAGTGCCTGTTGAGTCGGCTAGTGAGCGAGTGCACTAATGTTCGATCATTCGCTTGTTCTTCAAACTCATTTGTTATTGATTCCACCGACCCAGGTGTTTGGGCTTGAGCGCCGAGGAGGTCCTGGTAAATATCCAAAAGTTCCATTTCCGTATAAACCGGCTCATAACGGCCATACGCAAGGTCGGCGTCATCCTTTGGGACATTAGCACCATTGCAGAAGGGAAACACCAAATCCTGTCTTACCTTGTCTGGAATCATAAGTCCCAAATCTTCCACCATCTTTTCGAGAGGACTCATAGCTTGCCTGTCTTCCTCAGGTGGGGTGCTGACTGCATGCGGTGGTCTGTTACTACGCCGTTTCCTGTGACGGAGGTTAGAATAGTCATAGAATCATGGGAATTTATACGGACAGAGAGTACAACGAAGTATTTTCCGGGGTTCCTTCTTGACCTGGGTTCCTGGCCGACACATCGACAGCATCGAGTTGAGACGCAAATGCGAGATCGACCGCTTGCGAGTGAGCTCCCCGCACCGGTTGCTTCCCCCACAGCCGTCGCGAGGTACGTGGGACGCTCAACTCTAGCAGGTGGTGCAGACGCAGTGCTCGGCCAGCCATGGCGCGTTTCAGTGTCAGTGCGCGGGGGGTGCTTGCGTCGGTGACAGTGGCGCGGATGAGAGCGAATTAGCCGACCGCCGATCACTTCGAAATATTTCTCCTCCGTCCATCCGCTCTCCGGTGTTCGTAATGGGCAAAAAAACCGCAAAATCAGCGCGGAAGTTTGCGGCAAGCGGCCAACTCAAGAAGACAATTCAGGCCCGCCATAAATACCAGCAGACGAAAAAGAAGTTTGAAAAACGGCGGGGAAACAAGGGAAAGTCCCAGCCGCCTGCCAAGGCGCCTGAATCAGATGAAGATGTGGAGGTCGAGGGGACCAGGAGGCAGTATGTGCTGGGAAGTTGTGCTTTACTGTTTGGCTAATTCCTCCCTGTTGGACAGGTTGAATGGAATGTCCGTCGATGACTTTCTCGGTGCTGGTTTCATGGATGAGGGCAACGACGAGGTATCTAGTCTCCGTGCGTTATGCGCCCCGAATTCAATCTTTTCAGGAAGAGGACCCGGAGGTACTTGACTCTGACGAAGAAGAAGAGGAAGACGGAACGGAGTTCGAGGATAACAGTTCTTTGCCTTCAGTAAATGATCTTGATGGTGCGTGTGACGGTACCTTTCAGCATTTTGGTGCATGCTGAGGAAAAAGCTCAGATGAGGGTGCTGCTCATCTCATTGAGCTTTCTGAGCTTGCCAAAAAAGACCCAGAGTTCTACAAATATCTACAAGAAAACGACAGAGAACTACTCGAGTTCGACCCAGATGAGGATGACCCTGGGTCCGAGGAAGACGAAGGGGAAGACGTGGACATGGATGAATCCCGGGAAACTAAACTTGCCCCCGTCCTCACTAGGAAGCAGCTTCAACGGTGGCAAAAGAGCCTTTTGGAGGTATTTTATCATATACTTTGGAGGTCCGGGACGCTCAGTGTGGCAATAGCATCGTTCACTTCGGGCATGGAGAAAACTCATAATTGCATTCCGCTCCGCTGCACACATGAACGACGAAGACCAGGTTTTGGCGTACACGATTGACAATTCATCGAGTGAGCATTGGTCCTACATCACAGGAAGATGCGCTGACAGATGTTGTCAGTTTACAACAAACTCGTCACAACAGCGCTGAAGTACACCCCAATCGTACTGCAATACCACGTCCCCTACAAGGAAATGGCCAACGGGAAATTGTGAATTTTACTTTTTCCATCAACATTCCGACTTACCCACCCAATTCCCAGCAAACAACCAACCCAGACAGCCAAATTCAAGACGTTACAGAAACTCATCCTGGCGTACTTCCATAACGCCGTCCACCTCACTTCGCAACTCACGGATACAGACTTACTCCACACTGCGTATCTGGAGATTACCAAAGTCATTCCATATATCATCACAAGTCGTAAGACCGTGAAGGCCTTCTTGACGGTAGGAACAAGAACTCGCTGGGGTCCAAAGTCAGCTGAAAGTATTATAGTCGTGTCTAGAAACCTGGTCGACAGCGGAGGATCGCGTTCGAATCGCTGCAATCCTCGCTATTCGGAAGTTCCTCAGCTCCGGCGACGAATCCATCACCGATTCCGTTTTCAAGGTTTGGCATGCCCCTCATGGCTACATACCACGTTCTCAAACCAACTTTGCATCTTTAGGGCGTATATCAAACGCTTGTCAGCGCCTCAAAGTCCACGACCGTTCATTCACTTCCTTTTATCAACCTCATGAAGAATTCTGCATCTGAGATCTACATCGCCGACCACAACACAGCTTACCAACATGCATTCAAGTATATTCGTCAGCTCGCAATCCTGCTAAGACAAAGTGTCAAAGTGCAAACGAAGGTACATGCGAATCTGGTATCGCCACGCCACATAATGATTAACTCAGAGCCCCACAGGACGCATACAAGCAGGTTTACAACTGGCAATATGTGCATTGTGTTGATTTTTGGAGCCTTGTGTTAGCCCGGGCTTGCGGTGTTGAGGCTAGGGCCGAGCGCGGCGGAGAAGCCAGCTCACTAGCTCCTCTAGTTTACCCATTGGTTCAGGTTGCCACCGGTGCTATCAAGCTCATCTCGAATTCCCGGTCGTACCCCTATCACTTCCACCTGATCAAATCTCTGATCCACCTCGTTCGACACACCCATACTTACATTCCCCTCGCTCCCTATCTCTTGCCCATCATTACTTCTACCCTGAGTACCGGAAAGCCAAAATCATCCACACTCCGACCATTGGACATGGAATCAAATATTCGTGCACCCCAGCAACTTCTACGGACTCATGTCTACGAGGAAGGCCTGATCGAGGAGGCTACCTATCTTCTCGGTGATTACCTCTCAACTAGACCAATCATGGGAAGCATCGCTTTTCCAGAAGTTGTAACCCCTGTTGTTGTCACTCTGCGTCGAGCCCTTAAAACAGGAAAGACGTCCGGCGGGTCAGCGAAGTCAAAAGAACTTGGGATGGTGAAAAATTTGGTGGAGAGGGTGGAGGAAAGCGCGGGGGTGACCGAAAAGCAGAGACTGAGTGTGAGGTTCGGACCGGGAGATATAAAAGAAGTCGATGAGTGGGAAGAACGGTTGAACATTGAGGATACACCGCTTGGGAAGTACATGAAGGTACAGAAGAAGGCGAGGGAGAAAAGGAGAAAACTCGTGGAGAAGGCAAGTGCTTGAGACTTGGCTGTCATGTTCATCGGACCCTTACTGACCCCATCACCTTCTAGGCAAGAGACGGGGAGGATGAGATGTTGGAAGATTAATCACCCCAGACATCCAGCGCCATATCTGACATGTAATTCCTGGGGTTTTCAACACGTTCGTTCATTCCTACAGTCAATGATAACCTGTGCGCGCAGTCCCGGCTTCTCGGTATCGTGGTCCACGCAGTTACTCGTCTCGCAGACCGGTGCGCGAGACCTGGCATGACTCTCTAAACCTCGGATGGTTAGTCTCTTGGAACATGATGTGGTTGACACTGCGCCCGAGTGAACCTTCAGCCAACGGGAAAGACATCCCGCGGGCGCTACATGCTGGCGCCCGCAATCAATAGACGCCTCGCCCGCCCCCGGGAACGCCGAGTGTCCGGGTACTGCGGCGGAGAACCCGTACTGCCTGTTTGAGTGCCCTTGCCTTCAATCTAACCAATGGGGCCATCCCGGCGCTTCGTTTGCGGGAGTTCTCCACGGCCAGGTCAATGCGGGGGGGCACATCTGGCTTCGGTCCGATATCCAGCATCTGCGGGGCGCCGTAGCGTGCGAGCACTGAAATTTTCGGGGAACCTCCCGTCAACCCTGGCAGCCGGGACAAGCTGTCACCGGTGATCAGCACCAGGTCTCTTACAAAGAGTGACTATTGAACTGCGGGTGTGCTGGGAAAATGTGCGGGTAGATCCAAAACACCGCCTCCGTTAGAGCGCGCTGAGTCCACCATTCCAATGACGGCTAGTGTACAAACATAAATCATGCGAAGACATCCACAATACGGCACGTAAATCCCTAACGATAGAACATGGTCTGATTGACGAACGATGGTGCGACCACTCTGCGGTAATCATTCAAGCGAGCTATCAGCTCGTTTTGTTCCTCCTCCGACATTGTAACACTAATCAATCACAAGTTAGCGAGTTCGGTCGGAAGTAGCGGTACGAAGGACGGTCACAAATTTTCTGCGAACTTGGGCATTTCGGAAGGATCCTTGATGAGACCAAGGCCGAGAATAGCGTCTCGTCTGCTGGACACCCTGAGAGATTTTGATGGTAAGTCAAGAAATGCAGGGCTGGCGAACTCTCCCTACAGATCTGATGGCTTGATTTTCTTGCGGTTCTTCCGTCGCGGGGGCCAGACTGGAGCTTCTGGTTCTTCGTTGCTCTTGGCGCTCTTTCTCCTCACCTCTCGTTGAATCTATGCGATGGAATTAAGACGTAAGGCTGTGCTCTCGGGATGGTCGATCTGGGATGCCGACCTTCTCAGCCTTCTGAATCCGTGCCCTTTGCACTGGGTTGTCACGAAGGATTTGGTCATTCACATGACTGTATTTGATCCCGATATTCTTCAGGGTCTCGGAAATTTCTGTCGGAGGCATTGGCATCGCATCCTCTGTTTTCACAAAGTTTCAGTGGAGTCCCCGGGGCCAGACCAGTCTAGGGCTTACCTTCATCCAACAAGAACGCCCCGAACCCACTAAAGTCATCCTGGGAAAGCAAAATCTATTTCGAGCCAACTGCATTTCTTTGACGAAATAACTAACCCCTTCTTGACCACTTGTCTTCTTTTCCGCAGCGTGAATTTCGTTCACGTCTTTCTTCGAGGCGCCCCCGCCCATATTCGCGAGTGCCCAATCAAGGTCGGCAAGATGCGCTTCTTCGATCTGTCGAGCGAACTCTTGAGTGACGAGGGATAGAGGTGAGATGATATGACCTACGGCCATCTTCGTAGCCAGAGTGTCCTTGTGAAGCTTGAAGATATTCTGGAGACCAAACAGCTCTCCTTGGCGCTCTTTATCGTTCTGGACACCCGCAAAATACCTAGTTTGCATGGGGGTTAGCGAGAGGGTGTGGAATCAGGAATGAGACCGCTGACCTAGTTTGGATACTCGCATCATATCCGATACGCATTTGTTGCTGCTTGTACACTTGTCGAGCATATATCAACTCTTCGATGGAACCTGCACCCAGCAGTCGGAACACCTCGACATCGCGAGATTGGCCGATCCGGAAGGCTCGGTCGATTGCCTGTAGGTCATGAGCAGGATCTGTTTACGTTGGCTTAATGACTGATTTCGAGATACCCAGAGGAGGTCCGTGAGTACTCACTCCAGTTCGGATCTGCCCAGATGATAAGCCAGGGTCTGCTAGGGATGAATAGAGAAACTCACCGAAGATGACGACTTTATTCGCCCCAACAAGGTTTAACCCAGTCCCTCCAGCAAGCGTTGAGATTAAGAAAATCCAGGTGTCTGGGTCCTTGTGGAACCTATCGATCATGGGCATCCCTAGAATGGAACGACAGGTCAGGGAACTGGCCGCAACCATGCAGGCACCACTCACGTTCGGATTGCTCTGTCGAACCATCCAGTCGCTCGTAACCCCAGTCTAAGTGGAACGTAAGAACTCGAGCAGGTGTTCGGGAGACGCTACCCACTTTGAGACTCGACATGGTATTCGAGAATTTCCAACAGCTTGACCGATTTCGTGAAGACCAAAACCTTGTTAGTCTTGTCCTTGTGCCATTCTTCGAGCAAGGCCTGTAGGATCTGTGATATCTTGTGTCAGCGCGACGACTCGCCCGCTGTAAACCAGGATAACCACCTTCCACTTTCCGCAGTGTTCTTCGAGGTGAATCGAGACCCCCCAAAGGGGGATCCGGTCGCCGAATGCCAGCTGTGCTATTTCACGGTTACGTTGCCTCTGTTCGTTGTGTTAGCCGGTGACCCGAAGGCGGAATTTCCTGCGAACCTGGTCCATCGAGTCCTTCTCCGCTGCAGAAAGGTCAGGAACATACTCTGACGAGAGGGGCTATACGGTGCGTACCGGGCAGAATCAATGCCAGATGATTCGATATCTTGATAAATGTAGTCATGTATCGGAAAACGTCTGTAAGGTCCATCTTGTAATGGCACTTGTGCCGACTGGGCAGAAAAGATTCTCTGAGTCTCTCGGCCCACATGGTTGGGGAATCAGACGCACGGTTTCTTGGAGCCACAGTCGCATTCTTCCTTCCGGCGTAGGATGTTCTGGAAATTCGGGGTCTGGAGCAGTCGTTCATACACGGAGGTCTGGGTCTCGGTGAGAGGACAAAAGACCACTCTGTCAAACTTGTGCGGAAGCTGCGAAAGGCGTAAATATTCGTCTCCGAGTCGGCGGCTAGAAATTACCTGAGCTTTGATAATATCCTTCGTCCTTATCGGGCAAGGTCAATTGTGGCATGCAATAGTTGGAATCCAAGCTTACCGGCGCTTGAAATATTGGGGGAGAAGTTTGTCTTTAAGGATTATGGCAACTTTCTAGATAGTTGGTTCACACGTATTGATTGGCTCTGCGAAAATTTCGGACTCACCTTTGCCCTGATTCTCTCGACATCTTTAGAGTTTTTACTCTGACCTATCGCCAGTGGCTTTGAAACATATTTGGTCCACTCCTTCAATGTTCCGAGCCCCTCAGGGTTCGCCCAATCCAGCATGGTCCAGAATTCAGTGTAATTATTCTGGATGGCAGTGCCTAGGGGTTCATTTTTCATCAGCGAACAGGAGCTGCAAGCGAAAGAGCCCGGGGGTCATACCGGTCAGACCCAGGCGAACAGGACATTGAAACATGTTCAACGTTTTGCTCGTCCGTGATTTCGGGTTCTTCACTCGATGAACTTCATCGACGATGACACACGACCAGTGTTGATCACACAACTGTTCGATATCGTCCCTCGCGAGTTCAAACGTTGTGACAACTAAACGAAATGAATGTTGTGAGTCCGGGAGGTCGGACGCGTGTAAAACTTACCGATGTCCAGTCGACCCATAGTAAAGTCTTTGAGGACGTCTTTGCGCTTAGTGGGGCCTTCGATGTACATTCCAACTTCGAAGTAGCCCCACTGGGGGCAGATTCTGAGGCATCAGTGCCTGATCGAGACCTATGCGTAAATAAGGTTCGGACGCACAGTCTCCAGCTCTCGCTGCCAATTCATTGCCACTGAACTAGGCGCAACGATCAAAGCGGTCGGCCACATATCGTTCGCAGGCGGCAATTTCCTAAACTTGCTCCAATCCTCAGAATCCTGCAGTTTGGCAACGTGATCCCTTCTGCGAAATTCATCTTTCGACGTGCCCGTTTTCCTCATAACGGCAGATAGAAATGATATAACTTGAATTGTTTTGCCCTGACATCAAGCGAAGAGAAGACTCAATGAGTATATTGAAGGTCATGCGATCCGTCTGAGTTTCAAATAAGGCCTACCAATCCCATGTCGTCTCCAAGCATTCCGCCCGTTAAATTCCTGAATTTGTTATACAAAAATTCAATTCCATCTCGCTGATAATCTCGCAGGAACGTGTTGATCGCAGAAGGCACCTGGATGTGTTTCCGCTGGTCCAATACCAGTGGGCCGAGGTACATTTGGGTGGGCCCGAGTCGGAAAGCCGGACGCGTTTCAAGTGGTTCGGCCTGGGAGTTGCTTCCAGCTGCAGGTGTGACCGGGGCCAGGGGTTCATCATCGGATTCAGTTTCTGATCCGTCAGAGATTCGGCTAATCCTGACTGGCTGTCTATGGTGGGTTTGGGGTATCGTGGCAGGCGAAATTACTGATAGAATGTCACGTCATTGAAACGAGGGTAACGAGAGAAAGATAGATATACGGCCAGATATGGTAAGATGGGGAAGAAGATATGGGGAATCAGTCGACGGAGGCGAACAAGGGCGTTCATGGGCACATACAGGGGGCATCATCATCAGATTCAGTGACTGAGCCGTCGCTGTCTACAGACAGCTTCTGTCGCTTGTTCAAAGATTCCGAATGTCCGGGGTATTTCCGTTTGGCTACAGACTGTGTGAGTGCCTTGAGGTCAGCTTCCGTTTCTGATTCTGGGAGCGTGACGTCAGGGTGTCATGCACGAGCTAGGAGCTGAAATTGGACTTACCTGTGACCGAATCCTCGTCGTCGAGTGGAGTTGACTCGAATGTGGGGTTGGTGGGAGTTTCGAAGCTGGGGCTGCTGGTTGTTGTATCAAACTTCCCACCTTGCTGCGATCCTCCCTGGGTGTGCCCTGCACCCTGGAGCTGCGATTCCACCTCGCGATCGACACTGCCTTCTCGGTTCAATACAGCGTCCTCAAAGTATGAGCTGAGTGGCTTGTGCCGACCACGCCTTTCTAGGACAAATGCCGGTGTTTCTGTATCGAGATGGGCCGATTAGACTATGACCATGTGGGAGTCGCTAACACGGCTTACTGTGATCACTGTCGAAGAAAGATTCCTCATCACTTCCATCCGAAGGGAAGCCGTGGTCGAGAAGGTTGAAATTAGCGACACGGTCGTCATCGCCATCTACCGGGTTCTTGGCGTCGGATTTCCTGGATTCCCCCCGTCTCCCACTCCGCCGGGCTTTTGTTTTCCCCTTCTTATCGTCCCTGCGGTCATACCAAAACTCGTGACCAAAGTCAGAGTCCTCATCTTCTGTTAGTGGGGCAGGGATCCCATTCATAAACTTGCCTAGCGTAGTTCTTTTGATTAGCCACAAGATCCGCGGTTCTGAATGATTGTGACCTACGGCGCTCGTAAGCTGATGACTTATCTTGCGACGAAGTGGCAGATGACATGACAAAGCGACGAACCCCAGCACCGTTGGAGAGGGCGATCGCGTCTTCAGGGGCAAGTCGTGGTTGAGGTTTGAAGTTGAGATCTTCTCCCCGTGGAATGCAGAAATTACGACGCGCGTGTCACGTGATGTATCTTTACAATTGGAATGCAGGCCACCCGCTCCGAGGTTGTTCCAGTACCACCAACAAAGACGATGCAGCTTCCATTAGAACCGCCAGACTCCAATCCAGGAACCTCATCGGGGCCGGCGAATGGTCTGTTGCGAGCTTTGTGAGCACACATACAATCAGAACTAATCACCGCCACCTCCAGCACCCCGTGAACCTGTCGTCGTCGTGAATGAAAACACAGGTAAGAGTACACAACCTGCCCAAGGGTGATCCCCTGTGACTTTGTTGTGCCCCAGATATTTCTCAACTGAGTCAAGCTCAACTATACGATCTCAATCAGGTTCGTGGCGTCCGCCGCAGATCTCTCGCCGTCGCCGGTTTCGTGGCGAAGCTCGCTTATCTTTATCCTCCATCGCTCGCAGACTCTACTGGATGACGCAGTCCCAGACCGACCGCTTATCGGACCACTGACATCGATGTCCACACTCCGCGCGGAGTACGAAGGAGGCTCTAGATCGTTCATTGATCAGATTGACCACCTCATCTCGCTAGGGTACGTGAGCATCCGGCGAGCACGTGGGGACGGTGATTGTTTCTATCGATGTGAGCTGAAACCGGGCATATCTATCAAGTCTCGGCCATCATCATTGCGTTATATATCTCATTAATCACAGGACATTTTCTCACCGTAGCTCTGGCGTTTGGGTTCATCGAAAATATTTTGAATTCGCCACAGCCGAACGTGGCAGTTGCAATTGCGACTTCCGTACTGGAATCCACTGTGCCGATGCTCGTGAAAGCGGGGTTCCAAAAACTGGTCTTTGAAGATTTCTACGAAGTGCTGCTGTCCCTGATCCAGCAAATCATCATCCCTGAGCCGGAAGGGACGACGCTTACTTCCGAAACATTGCTGGAAGCATTTCAAAGCCCCGAAGGTAAGTTCCACTTCGTAATCAAGCGCGTCAAGTGGACCTAAAGATCAGAATTTCAGTTTCGAACTCTGTCGTTGTATACCTGAGACTTGTGGCGTCGGCCCAAATCCGGAATGATCCAGACGAGTACGCTCCGTTCTTGTTCCATCCAGAAATCGGAGAACCGATGGGAACCCGCGAGTTCTGCGAACATTTTGTTGAGGCTGTCGGTAAAGAAGCAGGTGCGTGACTTGTCGCTCACGCTTCCTCTCTCTCTGAACCTCGTGTGGATCTACGAAATTATAGACCACGTTCAGATGACTACGTTGACGCGTGCTTTGAAAATCAATTTGAACGTTGCATACCTTGATGGGCGATCGCCGACCGGCAAGGTCGATTTTGTCGAGTTCCGGGACCCGGACTCGCAGCTCGAGAATAGTTCCCCAATTACGTTGTTATATCGGTGAGTTTCTCAGATCTCGACAATGTCGTGTCGGAGCACAAGTAGAGCCAAGCCGAACGGAGGTATCTTACTTATCACGACGATCGCAGACCTGGCCATTATGACGTTCTCGACAAACGGACCGTCGAGGCCCTTTGAGACCAAGGGGGATATGATGGAATGTGGGATCTGTTTGGAGTTTTATCGGCCGTGGATTTTTCCATTCATTCATTTCCCTAGTACCGCATCATTCCTTTGCAGCTGTTTGCGGTTCGGTAGACCGTTTCCTACAGAATACAGCCCCGATTTGTTGTTTATTTTTTGATGGCACTGGTGCTTGGCATCCCGGCATGATGCTCGATGCTGGGGCCAGGTCCGCTAAGTATAACCCACCCCGATTATCAGACCACTAGTAGGGGCCGGCGACCTACCCCTGGCATGAATCACAAGTTGTTGAGAAACCAGATGGGAAGATCGACGTGAGACAATGGACGGACCGGGAGGTGTTCCGGTGCCGGGTACCGGACCCCAACACGATCGAAAGGTAACCGGCAAACCCGGTGAACAACGGGTTGGGGCAGTACTATTCTGTGGAAAACGGACGAGCAGGTGTAGAGCCGGTCTCCTTTCGCTTTGCCGTTTGGCATGTGTTCTGACAGCCTGAGACCGCGGCGGAGATACCGTTCGCAAGAACGAAAAGGAGTTTTGTACGAAACCGGGACCTTTTCATAACCCGGAGCATCTGGTGCTTAGTTACGTACCGGGAAGAGACGATCGACGTCTATAGTTTTGCGAGACCGGTCCATTCATCTATTGCTTACAGAGAATAGAGAGCCCCAGACAGGAGAGGTTTGTAAGGCTTCGCTGATGCGGTCTCTGATATCGCCTGCTATTCAGATACAAGCGAGGGCGGTGTACTTTCGAAGCTGGCGGAACGACCAATAGCGTCCGAGGGATGTTTGAGTTGCAATTCAAATAGAAAACTTACACGAACTCGTAACGCCGTTGGTTCTGGCAGATCGCGGTGTGGATGGATGCCGACAAGTTAAGAGGGTGAATACCGATTTTTCTTGGTCCGTAGCGAGTACGTTGACTCATTATGTACAATTCAATGCGGTGCGCATGGAGTGACCAGCGAGATTTTTCGTTTGTTGTCAGGGGCTACGGCGATAACTCGACGGGACAACTGGATTGTTTGAATATGTAATGTGTTGACACTACCACACGCCGAAGAACCTTTTCCACCAGGGTCGGCCGATGCCTTGGGAACTTTTTAGAAACGCCTCCGTAAGCCTGTCGTAGTGTTGTGGCATGGAAGCCGGATTCATCATGCGTTTCCCAAGTTTGTACTGTGCACCAAAATGGTGAGAGGTGGCATGATCATGAGGACTGTTCCGGTGGACGGGAACGACGTACCTTATGACGCAGGTCGTTCTGTAACAGCGAACGCGTGGCAGTCACGGCTTGATCCGTGAGGTTGGGATGGTGAGAGAGGGACTCAAGGAAGGTCTTGAGTTGGAGGTGGGGCCTGAAGGGATCCGTTGGCCACTGTGTGGCGAGTTTCTGCAGTTGGGTCCCGGCGGCTTTGGTGGTCATCGTGAAAGTTACCGGACATGTGCGGGACGATCAGCGGAGTTTCAAGTTGATGCGGAATGGAGACCCGAAGTAGGTGCGCGTGGGACAATCCGACCGTTCATTTCGGTGGATTTCTCATATTCATCCTTAACCGAGGCGAACAGAAAACTCTCATGGGCGGAAGCTAGATCATTGTCGTCACGGAAATTTTGCGCATCGACCCTCAGGGGCTATAGCACCGCAAACACGCGACCGTCTGCGGTCGAGTGACTGCGGTCTGACGTGAAACCCGTTCGGAATGGTCGATAGTGTCCCTGAGCCTGCGACATCAGTATCGACTTTGCCCTGGCCATAGATTTCTCTCCTGATTATCGCGATTCCTGGATCAGATCAGCCTCATTCGCACTCGCTCATTGAAGCTTGATTCCTCGCCGTTCGCCGTTGCCAGTCACCCGCACATCCGAGTCCCGGTCCGGAAAGGCTGCAGGGAACCTCTGGGACCATTACGACAGCAATCACTTGTGCTCCATGGTCCCTGATGCTCCCCGGTGATCCCACGTTTGAGCCGTTGTCTGATTTCGCCTGCTGGGATGTGAAAAATCGGCTGATATGCGGGGAAGACATTCAATCGGAACGTTCCACCACTTTTTAGCTCGAATGCATCCGGAGAAGTCTCTTTAACGGAACAAAGAACTGAATATCAGTCCGTGTGGTTCCGCATCGCCGTTACCCGATAGCCCAAGGGCCAGACCATGGGTGCGCCCGGTCTACGTGGACCTCACGCCGCCTGGAAACCCTGTCCGAGGTCCCCGGCCCCTCCTAGCGGTCACTTCCGCACTTTTTCCCCCGGTAGATCGGACGCAATCACAATCTGCAGGTCTGCTTTGCAGTCAGATTGACGGAAGAATGGAGATCAAGCGATGGTTTTTTGCCCAGGAATCCAGCACGTCTGGTGGCCCTAGCACACATTACAGAGTGTCTCCCTCTGCGTCCGGGAGCCACGTGCCGCCGGCCGTCCGGGCCACGTGGCAGCGGGCGCTAGGCGCCAGAGTGGGCACTCTGCACAGCCAGCCTCGGGGCCCGGAGGTGTTGGACTTAGTGGAGGTTTCCCTGTTACTGTCCAATTCCACGCCTCCACCATGCCGTGCTGCGGTACACCAACTGGAAAACAGGGCGCCGACGTGAAGAATCGTCCTTACTCTCAATATCCTCAACAATCGCCCATAAACCAGCAACCTAATCCCCACCCTGTTTTAGGGTGGCAGGAGAAACAGTACCAACCCCCTACTATCCCCTCTCCTCCCCCGACCCACTATTCGCATCTGTCTTCTCATTCCCCACCGCCCCAGAGCACTCTCAATCACTCGTTCCCCCAACCCGGGTTCAGCCCGAGCACTTTGAGCGGAGCGACCTACCAGACCCCCTCCATCGTCCGCCCACCACCGAGTCTGCCGCCCTCACCGCCTCCGGTTGGAAGTTATGGTCCCATTAGCACCGTTTCTCCGCCTCCACCGACAAAAGGTTATCTCATTCCAACAGATGAAGGAAAACTCTCCGTCTCGATCGATTTCGGTACGTCAATCCCGAACTCCCTGGATAACTCATTACCGTGCCCTGACCATTTCAATTTCATAGGTACCACCTTCTCTGGCATAGTAAGAACTCTCCTCATCCTTACCGCCCGCTGCGTGGCGCGCGTACTGATCATCTGACGTCCTCTTTTCTTAAGGCTTATGGGTCGTCCCGGATCGCCGCCGGCCAAGTCCAACAGATACTCCACTGGCCTGGATCCTTCGAGACCTTCCGCAAAATCCCCACCTGTCTGCTGTATAGCGATGACGGACAGGTTCTTGCCTGGGGTTTGGAAGCAAAGAACGCGAGTCCAATGTCTGGCACGATAAAATGCGAATGGTCGGTATTAGTTGTACACCCTACCATTTACCCCAAAGCGCGTACCCTTATGGTATTTGGGTCATGTCCTAGCCATTTTTCACCTCTTGGTCCAGACACTCGGCTAACCGTGTTCTCCCTCTTCCTCCGCCAGGTTCAAGTTATTTTTGGAGCCGCACGCGCTTCGAGATGCCGGTGCTGTGGACCCCCGCCTGCCCCCGCTGCCTGTACGTGTCCCTAACTCGAACAACCGCCTGGGGATACGGTGGCCGACAACGGTTCTAAAACAATCACCACTTAACGACTCTATCTATAGCCTGGCAAAAAAGCCATAGATTTAATCATCGACTTCCTCTCTTGTATTTGGGAGTACGCCAAACAACAGATAACCCGCGAGATTGGTGCTGTTGCTGATCTCGGTGTGTATACGCTATCCAGTGTTGTGAATGGGACGAAGACGCTTATCCGTATTTCACTTACCTCCTTACTGCATTCGTCGTCTCAAGGTGCTGCGGACGTCTGGCTAACAGTTCCCGCCGCCTGGGACGCCATGGGCTGCCAAATGATGCGAGAAGCAGCGATCACCGCCGGACTCGTCCAGTCTTCCCAGGCGGGCGACCGGGATTGGAGGGATCGCCTCAGGATTATTACGTACGCCCTAAACCTCGTTGTCCTCTGTACACTGCTGATAATTGACTTCTGTGCATGTACATCCTGACTGTACGTACTGTTGCCCTGCCTGCGACTCTCCGTACTCCAGCGAACCGGAAGCGGCCGCCGTCCACTGTGCACATCTCACCGACTTGCACAAATTGCAACCGAATCAGAACTTTATGATCTGTGATGCTGGCGGTGGTACCGTCGTACGTGATCCACCTACGTCTTGATGACTCTTCTCGCTTACCTGACAATCGACCGTGCATTTGTGCTTTCCATCCTTGACCCTTTGACCGTTTGGGCATTATTCGAATCATTGTGTCGTTCCGTAGGATCTTGCCATCTACAAGATCATTGGACAGATGTCAAACCTGGAGATTGCGGAAATGTGCGCGCGCTCAGGAGCGAATTGTGGATCGTTATTCTTGGACCTGAGGTTCCGGGAGCTCGTCCGGACGTTGCTTGCGGACCATCCCGCACATCTGGACGCTCCAAGTTTAGCCTACTTCATGCATAACTTCTGCGAAACTGACAAGTTGGCTTATATGGGTGAAATTGATGATGGTGAGTGGTCCTGGGCGGTACGCCTGCATAGCACCCTTTTCCAGTTTTTTCATTGTTGATCTGGAACACTGACATCCCCACTCGTTGTATGAACCTGTCCGTGCTTGGATTCCGGTGAACAGACAAGATGTTCTACTTTACCTGTTTCAACGTGGAGGACACGGACGATCCTTCCGTGGGGCTTTTCAATGGCGAATTGGTCATTCCTGGAAACCTGCTGCGCCGGGAAGTCTTTGAGCCAGTTGTCAATCAGGTCTGTTTCTATTTTAGCCCCATTGTCTCGGGTGGGGCCACTTACAGTCCCTGAATCCTATGACGCCGTTTGACCGTCCAGGCTATAGAGTTGATCGAAGAACAGGCGAAAAAGATTGATCAAAGGCTTGACGCTTTGCTGCTCGTGGGCGGCTTTTCGGGCAGCGAGTACCTCTTCGGGCGTGTGAAGGTTCGTGTGGATTAGGGGGCGTTTGTGTGAAAAGTTGACTAACTGTATATTCCACCGGCTTTGACCCGGTCATGGCACCCACTTCTGTCATGTTAGGAAAGGTTTGGGGCGAACATTCGGGTCATTGCTAGACCCTCCGACTGTGACACCGCCACCGTCCGTGGGGCCGCACAATACGGGCTAGCTCGGAGACCCCTAGTCTCCAGCGTGATCGCACCACAGTCATACATGATGAAGGTGAGATTCTTTGACTCCCGGAATAAACGTTCGCATCTCCCCCGGCTTTCACCGTTGCCGTTCACCTGCTTGTCTGTTTTTTTACATCATAGTTGGGTGATGATGTCGAAGGAGAACTGGTGGCTGATGAGTTCTGTGCTAGGTGAAACTGCCCGCCGAATCGGAAGATTGGATGAAGCGTCCCGCATACATCAAGGAAAATGACGCAGGCGTTCCGGTTTGCGAGAACCGGTAAGTGTGAGACATCTCCCGTGGACGGTTTTGCGCTTGGGTTTCCGATCTTGGTTCCGAAAACGGGGTTGCCGACGAGGTCGTGGTTCTAGTCCCCGTCTTCTCCTTTGCCTACCCCACTATCCCCATTCCAAAACCCGGATTTGATCGCTGATCGCTTGTTGGGATTCCATCAGGTTGCAGTATCTGGTGGCTAAGGGTGCAGTGCTCCGTAAAGGGTGCGTTTGACTGTCATTTGTATCTGTGGCCCGTCGAGTTGATGGGATCGGTTTTGTGTTGCCAGGCAGAGGCTGAAGAGGAAGTTCTGGTGAGATATTTTTGCGAAATTTATGCGATATCTGGGCGGTTGATGCTAATTATCCCTTGATTTGTTGCAGTAAATTCTCACAAACTGGCCAAGGTAAATGACGGGCGATAAACCAGATAGAAATCGTTTCCGGCTGGCGTCTCCCACCCTTCACAGTTTGAGGATGGGCTTTTGGCTAACGTGCGAGTTCTGCAATCCAGATCGTATCTTCGATGCCATTATCTACACATCAAGGTCCGACAAGATCATGCGATACGGCGATGAGGTACGCGTGTGACGATGGCTTATCTTTCGGTCGCATTCTTTTTTTGTTTTTGCAATTATTGTGGGTCCGGACGACTGACGCGACGCGGGGTTTTACAGGGAGAGATTGTGGAACTTTGCAAGTGGACTGTAGACCTCGGATCGTTGCCAAGCTTCCAAGAGAACTCGAACATGCCGCACCCGAACGGATTCTACACAGGTCAGTGGCTCGTTGTTAGTATCCGGTGGACAGATATAGTTGACAATCGGGTTTGTAATAGAGTTTGAGCTCGGTTTGGAGTTGGACAGCGCTGAGGTTCGGGGTATACTTATTTATGAAGGACAGGATTGGGGACGTGTTGTGTTCGATTTCAGGGCGTGAATGAGGGGACATGACGGGATATAATTCGGGGCCTTTTCACAGGATTTTGGACTTGGATCTGACACGTATCATATATATGTCCATGCGTCTTCACAAGGGCGGGGTGGGATGAGAACGGCAAGAGCCGATGGACCCTGGTGGGATATTCCGGGGGAAAGGATGGACCACGGCGCGGGTAATCAATTGTTTCGCGTTTCCAGATTTCCAACGCGACGTCGACTGGGACTGGAGCGCGCGGGCAAGATTTATCGGGATTAATGATTATGTTTGTCGGCACTGCATAGGGGAAGATCTCCATGCAGAAGAGCGGATCTGTAAGCCGGGGGTAGCACCGTGAGTGAACCCAGCCCCCGACCTCTGCTGCCTTCCCTCGGAGCCGTCCGCTCGTCCGCTCGCCTGCTTTTCATCAGTCCGGTATATAACCACCCTCTCCTTCGCACCCAGAAAATGCATCCCCCCCCTCTCACATGTCTAGCCTCTCGTCGCTCCCAACCCAATCTCTCTACAACTCTCTAGAGGATGTCAGAATTTCGCCATCCTCCCCACACGCCACCTTTACCAACTGGGCCGGCACCTACGTCTGTCGCCCCCGCGCCGTCTTCGAGCCACGGACAGAAGACCAGTGTGCGCGAATACTTGAGCTCGCCAGGAGGGAAGGTAAGACCGTCCGTGCCGTGGGCGTCGGTCACAGCCCCAGTGACCTCGCTTGCACGAATGAATACATGCTGCGAACCACAAAATTAGATAAGATCCTCGAAGTGAGTTTGCTTCTCGATTACACCTTTCAATCATCCTCCGCCCCCAGCCCCCTCTCCCTCCACTCTTCCTCTTCCTCTTCCTCTCCTCGGGCCTTTGTGTCCGTCGTCCATCACCGAGCGACGGATGACGGTCCAAGGTTTACGCTTGATCTCTCCTTCAGGCACGATCGCTAACCGGTAACCGCCCGCTTCCTTCCTTTTCGGCATTTCCCCTCCCCCCAAACAGATCAACAGAGAAAAGTGTTTCGTCGTAACCGAAGCGGGCATCACCCTCAACAAGCTCCACGCTGCCCTGGGCGCCCTCGGCCTCGCTATGTCCAACCTCGGTTCGATTTCCGACCAAACCCTCGCGGGAGTAATCACCACTGCAACTCACGGATCAGGGATAAACTACGGGGTGATCTCAAAACACGTGTTGGCCCTCACTCTGCTCTTGGCAGACGGGACGGTGCTCCGGTGTTCCCGGACGGAGAATTCCGACCTCTTTATGGCCTCTCTGTGTAGTCTCGGGAGCACCGGTCTCTTGATCACGGTCACCTTGCAAGTCGAGCCCGCGTTTTGTCTCAAGGAGGTTGGCGAGACTATTGATTTGGACGAGATGATTGAGAATTTAGACGACCTCGCTGGCTCCGGCGAGCACGTCCGCATGTGGTGGTTCCCTCAATCAAACAAGGTTCGACTCAGCGTCTCGGATCGTACAAGAGAGGTGCGTTGGCCGCCTTTTCGTCACCAAATCAGCCTTATCCTGAACGGCGGCGGGATCTTCCGTGCCTTGTCCCTATATAGCCGAAGCAGCTGACTGGAGACTGGTTTTGGGACCATATTGTTGGCTATCACGTCCTCCAATTCCTTCTCTTTCTATCGCTCTGGCTGCCTGATCTCGTCTTCTTGATCGGCCGGCTCAAGGTGTGGCTTATCGGGGGCAAGTCTGTTCGAGTGGACGATAGCTACAAGGTATTCAACCTGGACTGTAACGTATGACACAATCTCTCTCTCTCTTCCTTCCTCCCTCTGTCGAGTTTTACTCAATCGCCGTCGCCAGTTCGCACAGTACACCTCCGAATGGTCCATCCCGTACGATGAAACCCAGGCGTGTTTACGAGAGTTACAGCAATTGTTCGACCGGGAACATGCAGCTCCGTTGGGAGCTCGGGTCCATTTCCCTGTCGAAGTCCGCTTCACCGCTCCGGATGATATCTGGCTGAGTCCCAGTTACGGCCAGAAGACTACCTGGATTGGTATCATTCAATACAAGTGGGTCACCCTCATCTCCGCAGTCTTTTGGGCAATCAGTTTTCCTTTTTTCGCCGAATGCTGATCCACTTGTGTTCCCTCCCTCCCCCTTCTCGTCCAGGCCGTATGGGTTTAACTCACCGTATCGTAAACTGTTCAATTCCTTCGAGGAGGTCATGCTCAAGCACGGCGGACGACCCCATTGGGCCAAGGCGCATCCGTTGAGGCCCGATGACTTGAAGCAAATGTACCCCCGGTTTGAAGATTTCGTCCGGGTCCTCCAGCAAGTCGATCCCCACGGAATATTACGAAACTCATACATCCAGAGGCATATATTTGGCAAGCAGGGTCCTCAATTCGATCCCAGGGCATTCAAGCCTCGCCATCGATCGTGATGTCTTTCGTTCTACCGTACGAGTTCTTTCCCCACACATGGTACGAGCACCCCGCACTTTTTTCATTTCTTAATGACAGTTGTTCGCCTTCTGTTACATACATTTGCTCACGCTGCCATGAACGCTGTCGCAGTATCGTATTGTATTCATCTCTCTCTCGCCCCCTGCTCCCCTCGCTTAACCAGCCAATCTCTGTATCCCTCCCTTGTCTTGTAAACCTGTGCTTCTGGTGATTCTGTTCCACCTCCGCGTGTGTTCCTCTTGTTGCTTAACGTATTCATACTTCTCGTCCATACATTCTTCTGATCCGCCTCGGGTAGCTTATACTTTCGCCTAGTTGCACCCCTTATCCATACACTGTCCCTAAATTCATAATATACATATACGCTTCTGCCCGTCCCGACCCTGCCACTCGATTCTGACATTCCTGATCTTCGTCCATGAGGTCCGACCGTGATGAATGCTGATGCATGCCGTTACACGTCTGCAGATCAACGTGATGCGCGTATGTGCATGTAGTAGTACACTTTGCACACACGCCGCTAGTCCGCGACGGAGTGCTCGGGTCAACTTGGGATGAATCGAAGCTGTGCGCTTTGGTGGAGTGTGATGTATGGAGCGCTATATATACATACTATAACTGCGTATCATAGTACCCTGCATTCGAACCGGATACACGCCGTATCTCGTTCGCGGACTGCACGGACGGCCCGGGGACGATGCATAGTAGTCACATCCTGCTCGGGTAATCGCATCTTCGTGGGAGATAAGCCACCGGTTCCGCACACCTTTCTCTTTCATTAAGGGGACTCCTTTATGTTTAATATCGCGATTACGGCCCCTGTGGAACCGATATGGGACATCGTCGATTCATCGCCGACGGGAGGTGGAAGGGCACCGCTTCCTAGCGCGCCTTTCAATCGCAAAGTTTTTCCTCAGAAGCTGTTGATCGAAATCTCTATATACCCCATGACAAATTCGCGAAAATTAGCTTCGTTGTTGTGTGGCAGTGGTAAGGTTCGCTGCAAGTTGTTCGCGCGCACGTCACCTGTCATAATCCCCTCAAGTTGTTGGGTAGTGCGTCCGTCCATCACGACACACGTCACGGCTGCTGAGTACAAGATGGAGGATTCCGAACTCAGAAATGGGGTCGGAGCTGGTGCGGGGATATGCTTCCGATGGGTGCCCTCTCTTCATTGACACTCCCGTACCCTTGCCCGTGATTGCTCTCGGGTCCCAAGCACTTGGCAACAGGTCGCCTTTGTGCCGAGGTCGTCTAAACCCTGGCCATCGACCTCTCGGGTCAGATTCGGTGGCGTCCTTGCCGTAAGCGGCGATCGCCCTGAGATAAACAGCCCCAGGCCGCTTCAAGTCAAGTTCCCTACAAACGTCGAAAATCAAGGCGGCCGCCCGGATAAGAACCGCTACACCCCCAAAACCCGGGCCCCCATAGCTGTTGTGGAAGTAGTACCGCCCTTGAATAGAGCCCGAGTTGACTCATGACACGAGCTGGGACCGCTCGGCCGAAGAGAGGATGCGACATGAATGCTTGAACTATCGTTATCCAAGTTCGGATCCAGACTCTCGTTTGGTCTGAGAAATGATAGGCCCAGAACCGGACCCCCGAGAATCGCCAAGATGTGTTTAATTGCGGCCTGTTACCTGGCCCACATTCGTACGCGACGGACCCACCAAGAGGTCGCAATTGATACATAATACGGTTGAAAACGTCTGGAAGAACCTGCAGCGAGATCACAGCCCGAGCTGCTGCCTGATGGACTCCCGGACGAGACGCTCGTACTCCTAATATCCAGATATCACGGTTGTGAGAATTGGCAGATGTTACAGCGGAAAAGGGAAGTAAATTTTGCAGAGAATAAGGGGTGATGATAAGGTTAATTGATGTGGGGTTGGATAGATATCAAATCACAAGAGGGAAGGGGCGCGGGGAACCGGCCGGGAATAAGACGCAAGGAGGGCAGAAGTGATGCTCACCGCTTTGTTATCTCGGTACAATTTGCAGCAGTCGATGTTGGCGCCGCTTTCTAGGTTCGGTTCTGGATTCGTATGCCGTGGAGCGGGATGCATGAATATGGTGTAAAGTGTGTCAAAGATGAGCAACGGTAGACGTGATGTGCGATGTGGAAAAACAAGCGATGAATAATACGGGGAGAGAAGATGGGACAGCAAAATACAAATATTAGGTGGAGCATCAAACCTCGCCCCCAGAACCGTGCCACAATAGGGTGGTGGAATGAGAGAGGTAGAAAAATGGAGATGAAGGTGGTGGGAAGAATAACGACAAGGTTTGGAGATGGAGGTCATCGAGTTGAACGTGCGTGCTCTCTCACCTGCTAACATTGATATCACGCTAAGGATGACCTTTTCTACGCTCTGGACGGGACTCCAACGTTCCGAAGCTTGTTCGTACATTGTAGGATCATCACCCGGCGTGTGCAATATAGAAATACACACGTTCCCATCAGGATAGACTAAGTCGCGGCGGTAAAGTCCGCAGGTTTGTCAAACGTCATGGTTAGATCTAGCAAAAAACTAGCAGGTTGTGACGACAGGCTCACTGTTGGGGTGGAACAAAGGGGGATCAAATCTCATCTTGAATGGTGATAAAGGGTAGTCGGAGGGCTTCCGTTCAAAGTTGATTTCGAGATTAGTGTTCGGAGAAAGAACAGCCGGAAGGTGAAGCCACGAGGAAGCGTGAGGGCACAGGATAACTGGCGTCAGCACAAATCGGTCAAAATTTGAATTTGTTAAACTGCGAAACATACAAAAGTGAGCTTGGCCGTGAATACTCCGCCTTCCTACAAAGTCGTCCAGGGGACAACGAAACCCGTGCGTGAGCCCTAAGAGTTGGAGAACACTGGCTTGTCGATCCCCCCTCGCACGGGGGTGTGACTCACGAAAGGTGTATCCTTCGGGCCACAAATCAATGCCTCCCAAGTGAAGAAGTCGGATTCTGATATTGGACCTGCGGGTCATAAGTTTAGGGTGATATTG
>Ga0307515_10004886_pt1 | contig 27412 bp, 42 predicted proteins | sample 17_EM_MG_FD_194513 | JGI IMG/M metagenome (GOLD analysis project Ga0307515, IMG submission 194513) | Populus trichocarpa ectomycorrhiza microbial communities from riparian zone in the Pacific Northwest, United States - 17_EM | ecosystem: Host-associated > Plants > Roots > Unclassified | place... | reverse complement strand
CAGATTGACCACCTCCAGATTGACCACCTCCAGATTGACCACCTCCAGATTGACCACCTCCAGATTGACCACCTCCAGATCAACCACCTCCAGATCAACCACCTGCAGATCAACCGCCTCCAGATAGACCGCCTCCAGATCAATCACCTCCAGATGCACCGCTGGCAGATCGAATGCTGGCAGATTGTCCACCTCGAAGTACTTCTCCATTCTCGATCGATCATGGCCTGCAAGTTCACCTCTAAACTCGCTCAATCTCAGCGTCCAAGTGCATCTCCACACTCACTCAATCCAAGCCTGAGAGTGCTTCTCTATGTTCACTCAATCATGACCTCGATGTGTATACCCAACCTCACTAAATTATCGCCTCCATGTTTGCATGATCATGGCCTCCAAGCACACCTCCCCACTCCCATCATCACGGCCTCACAGTGCATCTCCAAATTTGCTTGGTCTCAGCCACCGAGTGCATCTCCAACTGGCTCCATCAAGGTATGGTGAAACAGTGGAGCTCTCATGGCATCCGAAGCAAATTCACAAGAAAGAGCGGTTCCGCCTCGAAGAGCATAGAATGCAGATGACAGAATATGAACGGGTACCCAGGAGGGAGGAACCGCACATTGTGAGTGGATCGATAAAGGCTTGGCAAGAGTGTGTGACGAACCACACAAATAGCATTGATCTATACCAGCTTGACAAAAGTGCCTGTAACTAAGAGCTAGGAAAGTTTGACTGTGTATTTAGTATAATGAGATGATGCCTGTATACTTCACATTACCTAGTTCAACTCCATTATCCCAGTATCTCCATATGCCCCCCCTGTCAGATGCTAAGTCCATCTCCGTTTTCGAGGCATCACTATGTTCCTCCCACCGGTGTCCCCCTGCCAAACTGGATGGCGGTGGTTGTAAGAAACAAATTTTGTCACCGCAATGGCCTCCAAGTGTATCTCCAAGTTCTCTCAGTTGGTGTCTCCCCGGACTCCTCTGATTATGCTTGAGTAATGTATGCAGCGTGATTGTCAACAGCAAAATATCAATCAGGCTGGAAGCCACATGCAAACCTCCCAGAGACTCCTGTAGCCCTCACCAGTGCTTCCAAGTACTTCCTGATGCTCCCAGGCCATCCTGGAGCTTTGCAAAGTGTTCTCAGACTCTGCAAGAGCATTCTCGGGTGCTGCTGAAAGCACCTGCAGTTATGGAGGTGCATTCAGGATGCTACGAGATTTGACTATTAGGACAGTCAAATTTGGGAGCTCCTGAGACCTCTGTGCATATCTGCGGGAGACTTCGAGAGCAGCAGTGACTGCTGTACAGCTGTGCGGGAGACTTTGAAAGCAGCCAAGACCGCTGCGCAGCTCTGCTGGAGACTCAGTTCTGGATTCTCACAGTAGTGGTTCTGAGGGTTCTACAACCACAAGTCATTTTGTTTATCATATTCGTCTTTGTTACAGTCACATGATTCGCTACATCATAATACGGCATGCCAGTATTACCTAAGTCTCTATATATATATACATACAGAGATACAGGGATAACGGAGATGGACTCAGCAACAGGGAGTATATATCTGGGAGACCCCAGGGTAGATAGACATCATCGCATTGAACAAAATACACACTCAATCTTTCCAAGCTCTTGGTCTCACACACTTTTGCCAAGCGTTCATAGATCCATGCACTTTGTGTGGTTCATCATCGCCAGATAACCCTGCTTATCCTCTCATGTTCGTACTACCCTCCTCCAGCCAGAACCGCTCTTTCTCAACAATTCCCTTCGGACTCCATGTGAGGTGCGGCGGAGTGTTGATCCTTGGGAGGCTGCCTACTAGCTCCACCATTTCTCCAAACAGTGATCGATTGACCTTAGAAATACACTCCGAGTCCATGATCAGGGGAGGTTGGAGGCCATGATCGTGCGAACTTGGAGGCGGTAATTGAGGGTGTTTGGAGATGCAGTTGGAGGCCATGGTTGTTCAAACTTGGAGGCCATATTCGAGTGAGTTTGGAGGTGCACTGGGAGAGCCATGATTGTGTACACTTGGAGGCCGTAATCGAGCAAGTTTGGTGATACACCTGGAGACTGTAATAGAGAAAGTTTAGAGAAGCACTTGAACGCCATGATCGAGCGAGATTGGAGGAGTACTTCGAGGCGGTGAATCTTGAGCGGGTAGTTCGGGAGGGAGGTGCGACCGGAGCTGAGACTCTATTCATTGGTTAACTCGTATTTGTGGAAATGTAGAGAATGGATTACAACATGGTCTGCCAAGAGATGAGAGACTGGCTGGGAGTGGGAGACAGTCGATCTTGGGATAATGCCGTATGTGGTGTATGCAGTCTTCAGTGTATGCTGTACTCGGTGTATGCCGTACTCGGTGTTAACTCGAGTTCATGGCATCGAGAGATACGGAGGGATGAGTCAACTTTGTGTACTTCGGTGATGGTAGAGTTGAGCAGGAGGAAATAGTGAGATGAGAGGAGAGGAGATGGGGGAAATCATCATGAGAAACTGGGACATCAGGGAACTTTGTGTGACTGTCAACTTAGCATCCTTGATACGGCAGGTATGAGTCCTGATCTGGCGTGTAATCACGCTGATACGATGTCCTCCCAACCAAATCAGGCAAGTCGTACCACTGATTGCTCATATCCACTCGTAACCTCCACATTGTTCTCATCTTGAATCCCCATCTCTCTCTGTCTCGTCCACAACTCAACCATCATTGAAGGACACAAAGTTATTTGATCCCTCTCTTTCTCTCCATGCCACGATCATGAGTTGACACCAAGTACAGCATACACCGAGTATAGCATACACCAAGTACAGCATACACCAAGTACAGCATACACCGAGTACAGCATACACCGAGTGAAGCATACACTGAGTACAGCATACACCGAGTACAGCATACACCGAGTACAGCATACACCGAGTACAGCATACACCGAGTACAGAATACACTGAGTACAGCATACACCGAGTACAGCATACACTGAGTACAGAATACACCGAGTACAGCATACACCGAGTACAGCATACACCGAGTACAGCATACACCGAGTAAAGCATCCACCCAAGATTGTTTGTCTTCCCTTCATTCTCATGATTACCAGTTGACCTTTGACTGTAGCTGCAGCTTCTGGCATGCCTCCCTCCACGATCGACCGCCATCAGCCGGCTTTCCATGAGAGCTCAACGGTAAAGTTACCTTGACACATTCCCACGGTTGCGAGTTGACTAACTGATGAATACAGTCTCAGCACCCGGCGTGCTGACCATCGACCCCCTGCCAATCCTCGTCCAATCTCGCTCGATCACGGCCTCCAAGTGTATCTACAAAATCGCTCGATTATGACATCTAAGTGTATATCTCCAAAGTCACTCGATCATGGCCTGCAAGTGTATCTCCAGACTCGTTCGATTACAGCCTGCACAGTTCACCCAGACATCGCCTCCAAGTGCATCCCGAAACTCGCTTGATTACATCCGCCAAGTGCATATCCCTACAGTCGCTCAATCACGGCTTCCAGGTGCATCTCCAAAGTCTCTCAATCACGGCCGCCAAGTGTATCTCCGATCACGCTTGTTTGCGGCCTCCAAGTTCGCACGATCATGGCCTCCAAGGGCATCTCCAAACTCATTCAATGATGCTCTTGGAGTGCATCCCTTAGTTCACTCAATCACGGCCTCCAAGTGTATCTCCAATTTTGCTCGATTACTGCCTCCAAGCGTATCTCCAAACTTGACCGATCACGACCTTGGAGTGTATCACGGAGTTCACTCCATCATCATTTTCAGGCACACCTTGAATTGCTCTCAAGCACTGCCTGCAGCGAGTCCAGATATACCATGTGTACATGGGTGGCGATATAGATCCATAAATGAGAATACAAACTGAACACATAAGTTTCGAAAATCATTGAACGATGAGTAGTAGGTATGATTTCCAGGCACACCAGCAGCGTTCCCAAAGAAGATGTTGTTGTTCCCAGACTGCTCTACTGCAATTCGAGGTGCACCCAGACTTGTCGCCATCACTGGGAGGCATGTCGTCGGAGCTCCCTGGTGCTCCCAGGCTTGTTGTCGGTGCTCCCAGGCATGTCACCGGTGCTCCCAGGTGGTCCTAGGTGCACCTGAAGTTGTCTCCGGCACTTCGAGGTGTTCCCAAACCTATCACAATCACTCCCCTGGTATGCCTAAGCCAGTCATCAGAGATCCCAGTTACTCCGAAGGCCGGCCGGAATGTCCTTGCATGGTCTGATACTCTCCAGCAATTGACACATCCAAGTTCACAGGCCACATCCTCTCAGACACTCCTGGAGGCTCCCAGTGACTACAATACATTTTGCTGATGGTCAGTAGGCATATATACAGAGAGACTTAGATAGACAATACATGCCGTATTATGATGTAGCAAATCTTGCGGCTGTAATAAAGACGAATATCATAGACGAAATGCCTTGTGGTTATGGAACCCAAAGAACTGCCACTGAGACATTACGGCTCCAAGTCTCCCGCGGAGCTGCACAGACCTATGCAGTGGTCTCAGCTGCTCTCGAAGTCTCCTGCAGACCTGCGCAGGGGCCTCGGCTGGTCCGAAATTTGAGTATCGTATAAGTCAAATATCGGAGCATCATGAAATCACCGCCATAACTGCAGGTGCTTTCAGAAGCACCTGAGAATGGTCTTGCAGAGTCTGAGAGCAGTTTGCTTAGCTCCAGGGGGGCCTGGATGCATCTGGAAGTGCTTAGAAGCACTGGTGAGGTTGACTGGAGTGTCTGGGAGGTGTCTATTTGGCTTCTGGACCAATTTACATTTTGCTGATGTACTGTATATCATATGGAACCTTGCAAGACTGACTTCGAGGTGCACAGCCAAGGAGTGCAGCATATGAGAAGGAGCTGCTGCTAACTTCAAAAGAGGAGAAATCAATTCCCAGGTTTTGTGAGACTCTAGATGACTTGCGATATCCATTGCAAGCAAAGATGGTTAAGGCATTTGCAATGTCCCTTCTACCTCCATATCAGCAATTATAACTTGGTAAGCACTGGATGGTCATGCTTTCTCAACTGCCATCCTGGAATCACTGCAAAGTTCGGTGAACATCTAGATCAACAAAGGGCTAATGGCAATCATCCTGCAATTTTAAAGGACTTTTTTTCGCAAGGTATATCATTTTAGTCTATATATTCATTTTAAGCTAATACTGGTCACTATAGCTTATAGCAAAGTGGTCATGGTTAATTATGGTTACACCTGAAGGCTGATAGGTATTAACATTACACGGCCGACCGTATATGAAGGCGACGCGGGATTATGGGACTGGGAGGATGCGGGCGATGAGGGGGGGTGCTCGGCAGCAAAAATGGATCTCGAGTTGTCTCGGGCCCATACGGTAGCGCCAAGCATCATATTTTTCTCGTGGGCTACTTGGGGTGCGTCGATGGCGGTTAGGGTTAGTCGCCCAATCAAATTTGACGGCTGGGCTCGAGACAAGATCTCGAGTGTGATGTTTGTAAATCGCGGCCTGGGCGGCGATCTGAATGGAGCGCGTCTTTACACTTTGAGGCGGGGCTTGGCAGCCTCATTTGCATTTGCGTTAGCTGCAGCGGACACTCGACAACCATGGCGGACTCTCCACGATCAAAATTTGACCATCCGCCACTGAGCCCACAATTCTGTTTCTCGACGCGAGCACTGAAAGGTTCCCCCTCCCTGTCCTCCCCACCCCGTCCTCTGCTGACGGGAACAGACTTCCTCCGCGCCTCCCGCTCCACAATTGACGACACCATCAGCCAAAACCTCAACGCGCTTTCCACACCCCCGCGGCAGCGGCTCGACCCAACCTTCACCTCCCGCCAGCCAATCCCCCCATCCCACACCCTCCCCGCTCCCGCCTGCACCCAGTTTGTCCAAAACGTATTGATGCCGTCGTGGCAGAGCCGGAGTGATATATTGAACTACTGCGCGTCCGTTGCCATCTCCGATGATCCGTTAGACCCCGACATACTCGCAGAGCGCGCAACGGACCGGGAGAGGGTGATCGATGAGCGGCTAGATCCGTATTCCGGTCGGTTCTATCCGAAGGAGACGAGGACGGAGGTACTAGCGAAGGTGGTGAGGCAGGAGAGGGTTGTGGAGGAGATTGTGAGGGAACGGAGTTGGAGGGTTGTGAGTGAGCGGTGTGGGTTTACGGATGCGGGGTGGAAGGAGGTGTTGGAGACATGGCGGGAGAAGTATGGGGGGAAGTGAGGGAGAGAGGAGGGGAGTTTTGTATTATATTTGTACAGTATATACCTAGAGGGCAGGGAGAGTAGAGGTACTTAGAGATATTTTATAGATCGCTGTTCTCTTGATCTGCACTTGTAGTAGTGAGTCCTACGAGTGACAATAGTACGTAGCGAACGATTTGATGATATCATCGGGCGCGACTTTGTCTCGCGCCAGCTGTCCACGTGATGTGGCTCTAGTCGTACCTCCTATCATCGCCACAGGTAAGCGGTGGCCTCGGCCCAGGCTCTTGGAGTGGCAGGGGTGTGATTGGCTGTGAGCTATTATTAAGCATATCATGTGATACACATGTGAAAATTTGAAATTTAAAAAAGAGCCTGGAAAACAAGTTGAGTGCATATGAAGTGGATTTGGGGTTTTCAACTATTGCACTTACTGCAACCTACTGCATATAAACTTCATCTGCTTAACTCTGCGCTTCATTCTGTCCGACCCTGGTGCCAGCACGATAAGAATTTAGTGAGATATTGATGGTTTCAGTGTGACATGCATGGTAGTGCACTTAGAATGTTATTCCATGACAAACAATATGTGCTCTATCTAGAAACCTACCAATAATATGAGCGCTATCGATGAACCATCCGACAGGCCCTCTGAATGCGGGATAAAAGACTAATAGTCATTTCTAGAATCTGAATGCCATCAGCAAGATATATTCATTGCATAGTCACCATGTCATCCACTACGCCAGCAAGAGATATCCAAACCCACACCCATCAAACTGTTATGGGTGGTACAATACACTCTTTGAGCTTTTCAATTTGATTTCATTGCTGATGTGGTTCAGTTGAAACTGAAAGTGTGTGGTCATGAATCAGTTCGAGTTGGGAAGTACACATTTCGATTCTTCCCCAATGGCAAATCTGTTGTATTACTTGCAGCAATTGTACGTTAGCTTAAGTTTGCACAGGACAATTTACTACAGCAAAATCACTTCGTTGTTGTTGTAAGTTGACTGTATAAAAGAATCAGTGATGCAGAAATAGAAAAGGTTACAAATTCACAGGTTCTGCGGCAAGAACTTGGAAACTTCAGGCTGGAACTGTTTGAAAACTATAACATCTTCCGTGATATTGAGTATGCGCAAAAACAACATGCTGCTATCTCGACAGGAGTTATTCAAACGACAGCATGCATCAATCATGGCAGACAGGACTCGTCAAATACATTTACAGAGCAACCAGATATTCAGGATGGCATATTGTAAAGGAAGGTATTAAAGTAGGTCGATTCAGTGGCTGGTAAGAGAATTGCACTTCCAAAAAGTGCTAGGTTAACTGTAGCACGTTTACAAGAAACTCCATTTAAGAGAGTACAATCAAAGAGATAATTGATATAATACAATAATCTGAATGTCTACCACAATACAACAGCGCAACATTACACAATCAGAACCATCAGATTAAATATAGGGCAGGTTATATTTTTTTCATCACAATCAGTACTCCCTTGCCATCCACATTTGTAAACTATTAGTATGCATTTGTTATGAAGGTTGACGATACATCACTGCAGGAAAAATTACTCTAATATATACAGTATACATTGGAGCATGAGGTAGGCAAATTTCTGTTGCCCTATTGCCAAAGATCAAGGAATTCCGAACAAGATGGTTGAAACGCCAATTATCACATTACTCCATCACCACTGGTGCATATGAGGGCAAATAAGAAACATGATGATTACATGACATTTCCCACTATTGACAAGAATAAACTGTCAATCAATAGTATAATTGTGATTCTGAAGCAGATTATCAACACATTGGAATTGAACTCCAGAGATTCACTGGATTCTGTGTTATGGATAAGGGGTGACTGTCTCACATTCTGCAACGTGTTAAGGACTATCTACCATTGACAGCAGCAGCAAAAAAGGATTCATAACTTCAGCTTTATTGAACCTATTACCTGTCTATTCCACCTGCAGATGAATGTACAGAAAATCATTAGGCATGCTTTGAATAGTGAGGGTAGAGATCCCAGGTCCCTGAGGCAATTTGCTGCTTTATTGTACTGCAAAACAGTACAAATAAATGTAAAAGACTTTCATGGAAGCCACAAGTTCTTTAATCACATTCTGGATGCACATATTCTGGCATGCCTTATGAATGAGATTAAGACTAAGATTCTGGCGGAGCTGTATCAGTGTCTGCGTCAGAACAACTGACCAAAGTCAATCACTGAGATATCAAGGGCATATGGTGATCCATACATTGTTCAAACGAGGTATTCTGCCATGATAGATTCCACGGAAACTCAAATGAAAGAGCACACAAAACTGGTACTAGACAATTGAGTAGTGCTTAAGGAAGCATGTGTGATAGAGAGACAGTCAACTGGTTGAAACACAGATCCTCAAACATTATTCAATAGAAAGATAGAGGAAAGCAGGATCTTGAAAGAACTGAGTGGAGGGTTGTAGGATGTTGTATGGCAGAATGCAGCATTACTTGTAGTTGCAGGTCTTGTATACTGAGTCTTCAGTGAAGCAGGCAAAGTAGGCTACAGCAGTAAGATAAAAAAATGTATACTAATGTTGATGTTGATGTTTCAGGTAAGAACACATTTCAAGAGAAGTGCACAAACTTGAGTAACTTACCTAAATACAATAGGGTTAGGGCTGGTCAAATTATGTAGCGGAATGATTGCACCTAGTGGTATCATTGACAGGAGTCTGGCAGCCAGAGTTTAAGATGAGATGGCTTGATTTCTGCCTTAAATTGTCAATGCCAAAGAGGATTACTGGTGCACAACTGATGGGATGGAGAAATCGTTATCAGAGGAAATAATTATAAGGTATGAATAGTGTATCAATAGTGGGATAGATACACTAATTGGTTATATTAAGTCAGGCCTTCCGCAAATGTGAAATGTGATGAAATTATATGGAATGTAATCGGTCTGAATATACCTGCACTTGAAGCAGTACAACACATGGTGTATAGTAGACATGGTTCATCAGACAAGTATACACATCATCATATAGTTGATTCAAATGCAGATGCAACTCAAGTATGTGCTGAGCTTGTTGAAGAAGAAGTCTCTACTTTCAATGCAGAGAGGGGCAGCTCTGCTGCGGAGAGTGTGAGCTATTCACCCGATTTATGCTGCCAAGGACTTGAAATAATCTCAAATGTGGCATCTTTGAGAGAGGATAAGTTCAAAGCAAGAGGATACTGGACGAATGGCACTGTAGTAGACTGAGAGAATTATCAATTGGAATCTTTGGAGGGTGAAGTAGGCATTATGGAAAATGATGAGGATGAAGAGTATTAGGCTATCTGAAAGATGATTGTGTTTTATGGCAATCTAAGAGAAGTACAGGATGAATGGTATGTTTTTTACTACTATCTCTAAGTTATATCGTTGTCCGTAAGACTGCACCACTTCATGTGTTTAGGACCATTCGTGCTTGACTTCTTCAATGCGTTTTTCTGCTTTGCATACTGTGTGGACACTGTCTTCTATTGGATCCTTCTAATTGCTGTCTGCTGAAAATCTGATCTACATTTATGAGTGATAAACTCCTGAGCCTCTGTTATTGCGAGTAGAGTCCATCAGCAACAACTCTAGTTTCCGTCTGAAACACCCGGGTGTTCCGGACAACTCTGATGGCTCTGACGGAACATTGTACCCATTGACCGAGGATCACACACTTCCCGTTGCCCAGGCGATGCGTCACATTCCATACCTACCTCCATTACTTTGCGCCTGGTATACACACCATCAGAACGACACCTGTGTTACACTGTTTGCAGGGGCTGCAGTTATGCTGTAGCCGTTAAAAAAACGCCGGGTGATTTTTATGCATTTCTTCGGCCGATAGCCACATTTTACCTCTCCGCTATTGTTATACATTGGATGCCGCACTCACCCCACACATGTTTAGCTTTGAGATTTTGTCACATATTGCAATACAGTCTTCGCTTCGGATACATCGCTTGCCGTTGCATTTGCTTCGCCATTATCGTATTTTACCGGTCTGAAGTATACAGTCTAATTTCCACACTCTCTAGTACTATGCCCTTGGTCCTCCACATTCTGCGTTGATCCATCATCAGCTTGCAATGTGTATTCCGCCTCATCCCCATCCGCATCGTCGCCATGCTCACACTCATACCCATCGACATCACTGGTTCCCAGGTCAAACCTACTATGCCCTCAGTTCTCCACAGTCTGCGTTGATCCATCATCGCCTTGCGATGCTTCTTCCTCCTCATCTGCATACACATCGTCGCCATCCTCGCCCTCATACCCATAGACATCACTGGTTCCCAGGTCAAACCTCTTCAGTTCAGTCGCGGGCCGTCGTCGCCAGCTGGCGGTGGGGATGGCATCACACACGTCGCTTTCATCACCTTCATCTTTGCAATCCCCACTGCCCCCTGGCATCCCCAAATACAGTTCCTCATCCGTACAATTGTTATTCATCGGGATGTTTGGGTCAGTGCTTCCGATTTCAGGCTCCTCAAGCGCCACTTCAGACGTACAATGATCAAGAAGAAAAGCATTGTCAACACGTGCTGCTTCCACCCTGATCACCAGGGCAGGCATTCAGTTCTCCAACTGTCGGATGTGATGCTAGACTGTAGCAAGTGTGTCGTTATACACTCTCTGTTGGTAGCTTTCCGGTAGTGTGTTCCAGGTATTCGTCAAGAATGCATATGTGTCTGCACCGCCAGGCGAGGTTAACAACTTGCGACCTGTTGCAGCACAGCAGGATGCATTCTTACCACAGTCATTGTTGTAATTTAAGTAGTTCGAGCGTTCAGGTCTGTCCACTTTCAGCTTTGACTTGGAAGCTTTCGGATGAATGCATTTGTTCTCTTGCCACTCCAGGAGAGCATGGCGTAACGTGGTGCGGGTAAACATGATCAGTGGCGAGGGTATATGACTGTCCTTGTCGTCAATCATGAAATTATATCATCCATCAGCATACTTACCGCGGTTACTCCCCAGATGATAAAATTTGATGTTGATAAACCCTGGGATTGCTTCGGCCAGGAAGTTAAGTGGACGGTGGCCAATTGTTAGCAGCTTTCAACACTCTCTGCGTTGGATTTGGACCACATACACCACCTTCCACATGTTCTGCTATGGGAAAAAGATACTTATTGTCTGCCAGAAGGGAATCAATGAATTCCGAACGCTCTGCGTTGGATTCAAAGTGGTGGAGATCTTATAGCTCTGCTATATTGTCCCTTGCTGGTTGAACAAAATGGGATTTAACCTTATTGACTTGTGCGCGAACCTGGTACCAGTTTGAGTGTGTAATATCCACCCTGGGCCGTTGCTTCAGCATTTCTCTTTCAAGATCTCCTTTCTGCGTGCTTCGAATGCAATGGACCAAATGTTGTTTTGCTGCATTGCGGTGTTCCAGTACGTGTCTATTATCTACCAGTGTGGGGCTTCAGCTAATGCTTTCGCAAAGCGTCGTGTTGCATAATGTACCGTCTACCAGTCACTTGCACTCATAAACAGCTGTCTGTTCCACATGTAGTGATCCAGGAGTGTGCCCGTTGCAAATACATGATGTGGCATGTTGGAGTGACCAAATTCGATGGATGCTGCGACTGCTGAAGACCAAGGATCGAGCTGTAGACACCCCCTGCGTTTGCAAATTCCACTGCATCAGTCTCTGATTCCTTTCTGTAGCTTGCATTTGCAGTGGATTTGTAATGATCGCGCAGGCTTGTGGATTGGGTATGAAGGTAGGCAGGTTTTCAAGACCGCTGAGAGGAGTGGGAGTGCTAGCAATGCCGGATGCAGGGGCTGGATACAACACAGTGCGTTGAGTCTGTCTGTGAGGTACCGCCAGGTGCTGGTGTGTTACAACTGCTTGTACCGGGTGAGGCAGTTGGAGTAATTATCGACCGTCGCTGTGTAGCGGACGGGGTGATATCTGCAACTCGAGAAGTGTTCAGCGAAGATGCGGGGGTGGAGTTCTGACCGTGGATTGTAGAGGCTACAGAACTCCCACCTTGAGCGGAATCCCTCTCACCAGCCGGTACGGGTATGCGTCTCTTAGCGGGGGGAAGTTGAGCATTCCCACAAGGACCAAGCTTCTGTTGATTCTGACGATTAGCAAGACTTCGAACATTTCGTATGACCGGAGATGTGACAGGGTGAGGGCTCTGGGAAGGCATCATCCGATATGGTATTTCGATGATAAGACTGTATGAATAATTTCCTCTGCATGCCTATGCAACGGCAGGCGAGGTAGACTCCTATTAGAGGAACCATGGAGGGTTTCGACAAGAACGGGAGGCGCAGTATAGACCGCGCTATACTCTAAACCGTGACAATACTTGGGAATGAGATTCCTTCAAAAGTATCCAATTATGGGGTTAACTGCCATCAGATTACACTCAGATTAAACTCAGCATTGATATGCACTGTTACAGCAACATCTGAAGGTCTATGTGCACCGCTTGAAGGGTGTTTATGCTATCTTCGCGCGATTATCATCGTATTCCACTCGTTCTTGGCACAATGCTTCGAACCATCGATTGTGTATATGTTCAGCTTCCTGTTGGAAATCTCCCTCTGGCTGAGCTAAAAGCATCGCATAGCAAACAATGACATATTCGCTATACTATGACATCAGTTGAGTGTGCTTTTTCCACCGCTAGACGCTGGTAACCGTGTTGGATGGTTGCCCAGGTACGACAACTTGAGAACTACTCAGTTTGTTCCGAGATGCACCAGGTCTGAGCAGTACAAGTGGTATGTGTCATCACCGCGAGTACTAAATCCCGTCTCAAGGCTCCTCATTCATGTGGTGGTTAGTGGTTGTGCAAGATGAGGGCTGGGCCGTATTGTGTTCATTAACCAACAATATGCAGGATATGAATCAAATCGCAGAAACTCGAGTATATATATCCCCTCTTCCCGCCTACACCTCCATTCCCTTTTCTTTGCCTGCCTACACCTCCATTGTCTTTTCTTCCCGAATTGAACACACTGCCAGCATCCGGAACCATCTCGACATCATGTGACTTGCAGAAGACAACGCCTCTTGTTCCAAAACACACCTGATAACCCACACAACTTTGTATGTTCACTCTGGGCTTCCTTCCGCTACCTTGAACTATATCACAATGCTGATGCCTCGGATGTAGATTCATTTTCAACTCGCAGCGATGGCACCAAACGGCAGCCAAAGAGGAAAGGGGAAGGCAACAGCTAGCGCAAAAATGCCGACATCAGTTATAAATTGAAGCCTGTCGTGGGATCGGAACCGTAGACAGGGATTCATCTCAGAACACATATGTGGACTCATCCGGATATACACTGTTTGCGGTGTCAAGGATGAGAGGGACTGGGACTTCTTTTATGATATAATCTTTCTTGATCCAGTCATGACTCACCACTTTTCACAATTCCAGCTGATGTGGCCACACCGCAGGAGTAGGAGTTCACCTTTTCGGGAGTAGTTGGCAGCTTTCCGCTTATATATGGGGCAAATGTTTGACAACACCCGTAACCAAATGAACAATTGGAGGTGGGACAACCCCCATGCCTTTTGGAATCATGTTGATCCCTCCAATCCGCAGACAACCAGCTCGGGAAAGGTCAAACGCACCGGTGAGCGTTTCTCTTGCTATGGTAGCAATGATTTTAGAGCAAAGATTGAGCCGCCAAGCTGCTGGCAGTACAAGCCAGGCAACTTCCCGGCCGTTACACCACTGAATTGGGATGAGCCAATCAACGAGGATGATGATGAAGAGAACTGGGCGGGTCCCGGAGTGCCGAGTGGTGGAAGGAGCCATCCTGGCGATGACAATGACAATGACAATGGAGAGGGTGAGACAGAAACGCAGCGTGGTGAGAGACGGACCGGGAGAGGGAGCGGAACAAAAGATGGGGAGGGGAAAGGGATGGCGACTGAGGACGGGAAGGGGAATGGGAAGGGGAAGGGGAACGGAAACGTTAATGGGAAAGGTATTGTTGAACAAACCTCAGGGGGAGATGATATCTCTCATGCCGTTGCTTTGCAGTTGCAGAGGAAATGTCAGAGGCAGACTTGGACATGGAGGGCTAACTAGTGTGGGTATATTTAGAGCTGGAAGCATCGCCCGCCGTGTCAATGTCCTCAGATGATGTTACTGACTCCACCGAGTCGCAGGGTGAATATGCCTCGGAACATGATCCTGATGTGGCCATGCGCATTGAGGATGATGTGGACGCACGAGACAGCGTTGATTTAGATGGCGATGTGGATATGGTAAGGGACGGTGATGATGAAGAGGAGGAAGATGAAGAGGAGGATGATAAGGATGAGGAGGATGAGAAGGAGAAGGAGGAGGAGGAGGATGAGGAGGATGAGGATGAGGATGAGGATGATGGCAAAGAACCTCGGACGATTAGGCAGGGAGTGATGGTAAATTCATCAGCTGATGATGTAGATACCATGGTAGACGATCAGCGAATCGTGCTACCTGAGCAAAGCCAGGAGTTGCGCAAGCATACCCCACCGCCACAACCTCCAGCGCCTGCACCACGGCCACAATCACCGGAGCCGCGCCCACGATCATGAATGCCAGAGACTCATCCCCTCAGGTGGCTGGAGGATCTGGGGCTTGTGACGCTGCCAAAACCTCGCCCGGCGGTGCGAAGTCTGTGAGAAGCTGAGGCAGCCGGAAACACCTCAAATGTGGATGTGGATCAGCAGCTGCTCGGTGAACCGGCAGGTGGCGACAGTCCCCCCAATGACCCTCTCCCCGACGTGCCTCTGTCCAATGTCCGTCCCTTTGAGGCGCGCCCCGCGGGCTCTGTAGGCGAGGAGTGAACCAGTTCTCAGGTTGCAGAGGAGGCGATGGTTGATGCGCTTGTGTTAGGGTTGGGTTCATGTCATGTTCGTTTCCTTTGTTCCAATCTATTTATCTCAGGCATTGATTATTACACACGTCGCGAGGTTTTTGGATCGCTAAGGGTGTATTTTATTCACAGTATTATGGGACATCGCGCATGCAGCGTTTTTGCAACTTCTGGCGTGTAAGGAACCTCCTTCTGATCGTGTTGAGGCTCTATAAATCTCTCAAGTTAGCTGAAGTTATCGTTAGCTTACACACCAGGCTGCTCAGGCCCACCAGCACCATTCGTCCCTGTCTACACTGAATACTCCACTCCCCACATGTCGTTGACAATGCTAGAGAAGACCCCTTTCCGTTGCCCCGAATTTTCATGTCGAAAGATGTTCACCTCAGACAGCTGGCGACTTAAACAAACCAAATTACACCATCCTGAACACCTTCAAGTTGCATGCCAGAAGAATCTGACTATTTACAGCATGCCCTGACGCGTTGAACCCGCTCAGCGTTGTGAATTTATCGCTAACAATGATTTAGTTGAAGACTTGGACGCGTTTCCCTACCTCAATCACGCTGAAAACATCGCAGACTCGGAGTCTCAAACACCGCCACCTCCTCTGCCGTGGATGGAAATATACCCCGGCGCCGGCGCTGCGCTGATCGATTACATTGCTGAGCAATTGGAACGCGACGTGCAGGGTTGCCATGAGATGAACCTATAAACCAATCCCTACTACCTGCTTGCGACGTGTGAAGAGTACAATTATATCCAGTGTGGGATCAAAGAGAAGGGTATGAAGACGTACTATGACAACGTGCTGAAGGAAGAAAACACCGCTCTGCGTTTCCCAAGCTTCAACAACGGGGATGGCGTCCAGAAGCTCACGGCTAGCATTCCAGATGAACATGCTCTCAGGGAGTGGGAACTACACACTCTTGAGGATATGAGATGGAATGACAATAACCAACTCTCTATCAAATACTGGAGTCGAGACATCATCAAAAGCATGAGATGGTTGATGTAGCAGCCAGCCTACGCCGCGCATTTCATTTACACCCCGCAGAGTTGCATCAACAGCGATACGCCACCGAAACCCCTCTATACTGAAATGCACACTGCGGACTGGTGGTGGGAGACACATGTAAGCAGAGATACTCAAGGATAATACTGGGCTAATTGAGGTTAAGGCAACGCTCAGACTCGGGGATACACCGGTTCCCTTGATCTGCATGTCCGACGGAACACATCTCTCGAATTTTGCTGGCGACAAGAGAGAGTGGCCTGTATATATGAGAATTGGCAATATATGTTCGAAGATCAGCCAGATGACCTCAACGCACGCCGTCGTGATGGTCGCTCTCCTGCCGATTCCAATCAAGAACCGCAATATTCCTGAGAAGTGGCTGGATGAGCACCGGCAAACAAACTGATTGGTGCTTAAAGAAATACTCTGGCAGGTACTCCATCCTCTCCCTTCTATTCAAAATTGCAATGCCAAGAGTGTGTATTACAATGTTCTCTGTGCAGATCGTAACTTCAGGCTTTGCGATCCGGTTTCAGCAGCATGGCTTGCAGATTGCCTTGGGTACAATGACCTACATCATCTGGAGCGGCATGTGTGTTTTTGGTGCGAGTGTCCCAAGAATGAACTTGGAGATTATGTCCCTCCTGATGATCAACACCCCCGGCGGGATCACAATCTATATCGAACGCTCAGCGATGCCAACACGAAGGCAGCCAATGCCAAACTCTCGTTGCGCCGTTTCACAGAGAATTCAACGTGGTTCGACATATTCCCTGTATCGTGACCGACCTCCTGAAGCCCGACCTCCACCATAAATTGGAGATCAGCATGCTTGACCACCTCCAGAAGTGGATTTTCCACATCATGAAGACTCACGAACGGCTCGACAAGTACAATGCACACTGGTTATCCGTACCTGCTTCCAATGACCTCTCAACAAAACATAAGTTATATGAGGAAGTTTCTCAATCGAATGGGAAGCAGATGAAGCAAATGAGCCGGTACCTGCTTGGAGTTGTTACCCAGTCTCTACGAGGCAGAAGCCACGCTCAGTGTCCCATATTCAATCACGCAATCGAGTGCACACGGTCATTGTTAGAATTCTAGATGTATGCTCAATATAAATCTCACGATGATGCAACTTTGAGCTACATGGAAGACGCCTTGCGTCATGTTCACACCTCCAAAGATGTTTTCTTTCATGGGCGAGCTGGCAAAAATGCGAAGGCCCAAGCTGGTGCCCTGAGAAAGGAACTCATGAAGAAGCACAAGGTAGATGAGGAGACGAATGCTGAAACCTGGATCCCATCCAAGATGCGGCGCGAAATGAACTCCTGGTTGGATGATACGAGCCATGAGATAGATGTTTCCAAGGAGTTGGATGCCAACTTCAACTTTCCGAAGATCCACTTGATGTCTCATTGGGTTGAACAGATTCGTGGATACCGACCCCAGTAACAGTATTCAGCCGAGAGACATGAACTAGCATATAAAACGAACCTCAGGGACGGTTGGAATGCCTCCAATCACAATCTCGACTACCTGCCGCAAGTAATCATCTTTCAGCGTCGCATTCTCTGCTTGGAAATTAGAGTGCTCAATCTCCAAGCCCTCGCTCAGTGTGAGGGGAACAGCGCCGCCGCCTGCAAAGTCCTCCCTTCCGGTGCTGATCTGGCTGCCCCCCTAGGCTCCCAGTCATATGGGAAGCCCAAATTCATGGGACCCCAAAACCACCGTGATGGAAAGCATCCTGACGCTATGATCAAAGACTTCAGAGCGTTCCTCGACAATACACAAGATGCAATTCACCGCGTGGCATTGTACAGAGGCACACGAGAGTGTATCAAGCATCAGACTCGTAACAAAATGTATATATCGGATGAACAACTGCACGCAATGGAGCTCTGCATTTGCGAAAGTATTAAGGTTCAAGTTGAGGGTTAAGATGGTGAACGCATATCTCAGATGTGTCGATGCACAGGAAGTCAGAGCTGGTGTGGAGGGGATTGACGGAACGACTGGGTGTGGGTAAAACAACGCCCAGCGAGGTGTTGTGGCGCGCTAAATGGTCATCTCCCATGGCAACTGCAACGACTATTCAAAATCAAACTCCTACACGAGGATGGAGCTTTCGTTGAGGACTGGTTAGCCCTGGCGCTCACCACAATACCTGAAAACTCATGTAACTTGGATCCCGTCTTGAAATTTGTACAAGTGAGAAAAGCACCGGCAGCCGTTGCTTTGCAAGTTCTCAACGTGGGAAATATTGTCGGCTGCGCCCATGTCATTCCAGAGATAGCTACTAGTAGTAAGACATGAGATGGACGGAACGAGCGATGGTTGGTCAATAGCCACCTAGATCTGGCGACCTGGAATGATGTGTATAATGAGTGAAAAGAGAATTGCATTTTGCGCACAGGTATAAGGAATGCGAGGAGAGATCTTTGCAGCATCACCCATGGCATTGCAATCCCGATGAAAGCACGTACCCAATGAACCAATTCCGACGTATGGTCACAGTTAGCCGCAACGCCAGAGTGATCATTTAAAATAGGAGACCGACAGAATGAGAGCAAATGGTGAAATAGCGATCAGAGGGCGATATGGAACACGACGCGTTGAATTGACGCCAGGCACGGAGTCATCCGCCACTGGGGTGTCTCTGACGTCCCTGACGGAGCGCGTCCACACTGACGGAGCCATTCCGCCTGGAGGGAAACATTTTTTGCTGATGTAACAACCTGACTGGCGGTGGGACATCAGGAAAATGTAAATCGGTCCGGAAGCAACATGCAATCCTCCCAGACACTCCAGGCAACCGCACCAGTGCTTCTAAATACTTCAAGATGCTCCCAGACCCCCCTGGAGCTAAGCAATGTGCTCTGAGATTCTGCAAGAGCATTCTCAGGTGCTCCCGAAAGCACCTTCAGTTATGGAGGTTCATTCAGGATGCTACGGGATTTGACTTACAGAATAGTCAAATTTTGGAGCTCCTGAGACCTCTGCGCAGATCTGCGGGAGACTTCAAGAGCAGCTGGGACCACTACGCAGCTCTGCGGGAGACTTCGAGAGCACGGTGAGAGACTTGGTGCCATATTCTCACAGCAGTCGTTCTTATATACCCACAAGGCATTTCATCTTATCATATTCGTCATTGTTACAGTCACAAGATTCGCTACATCAGAATATGGCATGCATTATTTAAGTTGTTGTATATATACACATATGGCCAATCTAGCCGCGGATGGTTGTCAATCTCAATCGGAGGAGACACACTGATTGAGAGAACTTAGAGAATCACCACTCGGGAGGCCGTTGAGGTGAAACAATGGAGCTAGAAGGCAGAGATCCCACCTTCAACACTCCGCCGCACCTCTTGCGACATTCAAACAGAAATCATGAGAAAGAGCAGTTTTGGTTCAAGGAGCGGAGGAATCGGGTGAGAAGACAGGATACTACCCGGCATTGAGGATCCACCCAATTGTGTGGCTCCACGAAATCTCTCGGACAGAGGGAGTGAGACCAAAAGTTGGGAAGGATAGAGTGTGTATTGTGATTGTATGATAAGATGACTTGAAAATGAGATGATGTCTATTGACTCCGGAGTCTGCCGAATATTTACTCCCAATCTCTCTGTCCACCCCCGGTACCCCTGTATCTCAGTACACCCGCTGTCACTCCCTAAAGATGTATTTAGACGCTGTGATTGATCGAGTTTGGAGATGCACTTGGAGGCAGTGATCGAGCGAGTTTACAGATGCACTTGGAGGCTGTGATTGAGCGAATTTGGAGATGCACTTCGAGGCCGCAATCGAGCGAGTTTGGAGACGCACTTGGAGGCCGTATTCAACCGAGTTTAGAGATACACCAGGAGGCTGTGATCGAGCGAGTTTGGAGATGAACTTGGAGGCCGTGATCGAGCGCAATCGGAGAAGTACTGAGAGGCGGTCAATCTGGGGGCGGTAGTTCGGGAGGGAGGCGCGACGGGAGCTGAGATTCAATTCATTGGTTCACTCGCAATTGTGGGAACGTAGAAAATTGAGTACAAACATGGTCTGCCGAGAGACGAGAGACTGGCCGGGAGTGGGAGACAGTCAATCTTGGGATAATGCGCTACGCGGTATATGCAATGCTCAGTGTATGCTGTACTCGGTGTTAACTCTTGATCATGGCATGGAGTGATGACTTAACTTCATGTTCTTAGGTGATGGTAGAATTGAGGACGAGAAAGAGAGAGATGAGAGGCGATGGGGGAAATCATCATGAGAAACTGGGACTTAAGAGGATTTCGTGTGCGAGTCAATAGACCATCCCCGATACAGCAGGTACGAGTCCCGAACCGGAGTGTAATTACAATGATATGAGGTCTTCCCAACCCAATCAGGCAGGTCGTACCCTTGATTTCTCATATCTGCTCCTATCCTCCACATCGTTCTCAACTTCATCCCCATCTCTCTCTTTCTCGTCCACAACTCCACCATCATTGCAGAACACAAAGTTCAGTCATCCCTCTCTATCTCTTCCATGTCATGATCATGGGTTGACACTGAGTACAGCATACACCGAGTACAGCATATACCGAGTACACATACTCCGAGTACAGCATACACCCAGTACAGAATACTCCAAGTACAGCATCCACCCAAGATTGATTGTCTTCCCTTCATTCTCATGATTACGAGTTGACTCCTGAATGTAGCTTTAACTTCCAGCGCGCCTCCCTTCACGATTGACCGCCATCAGACAGCTCTCCATGGGAGCTCAAAGGTCAAGTCACCTGTCACATTCCCACGGTTGCGAGTTAACTAACTGATGAAACGAGTCTCAGCACCCGGCATGCCGTCCATCGACTGCCTCTAGGTACTCGTCCAAACTTGCTCTATTATGGTCTCCAAGCGGATCTCCTTACTCACTCGATTACGGTCTCCAAGTGCATCTCTAAACTTGCACAATTATGGCCTCCAAGTGGATCTCCAAACTCGCTCGATCACAGCCTCCAAGTGCATCTCCACACTCGCTCGATTATGGCCTCCAGAGTTTGCACAATCATGGTCTTCCAAGTGCATATCTCCAAAGTCGCTCAGTCACCGCCTCCAAGTGTATCTCCAAACTCCCTCGATTCTGGTCTCGAAATTTGCATGATCATGGCCTCCAAGTGCATCTCCTCAGTCGCTCGATTACGATCCCGGAGTGCATCTTTAAGTTCCCTCAATCACGGCCTCTAAATGTATCTACAAACTCGCTCAATTACCACCTCCATGTGCATCCCATAACTCGCTCGATCACGGCCTCGGAGTGTATCTCTGATTTCACTCGATCGTCATTTCCAGGGGCTCCTCGAATTTGCTCTCAAGCACCCTGCCTGCAGCCAGTCCTGATATGCGGTGTAGATAGGTAGCTATATAGATACATAGATGAGATTATAAACTGGATATATGCGTTTCAAAAATCGTTGAACGATAAGTAGTAGCTGTGATTTCCAGGCGCACCTGCCAGGTTCCCAAGGATGTCATTTTTTCCAGACTGCCCTGCAGTGATTCGAGGTGCTTCCCGGCTTGTCACTGGGGCTCCCAGGTGCTCCCAGGCTTGTCGTAGGCGCTCCCAGGATTGTCATTGGCGCTCCCAGACTTGTCGTCGGCGCTCCCAGACTGATTGTCGGCACTCCCAGGCTTGTCGCTTGCGCTCCCAGGTGCTCCTGGGTGCACCTAATGTTCTCCCTGGCGCTCCGAGGTGTTCTCAAACTTAACACAATTACTCCCAAGCCACTCCTGTACCAGTCATCAGAGATCCCAGTCACTCCGAAGGCCGGCCGGAATGCCCTCCTACGGTCTGATACTGTCCTGAAATTGACACGTCTATGTTTACACTCCACATCCTCTCAGACACTCCTGGAGGCTTCCAGCGACCGAAATGCAATTTGCTGATGGAAGTGTTGATGTCAAATTTCTGTGAGTTTCTTTTGAAGTGAATGGGAATGCAGAATCTATGAAAAGCTGTACTGTTGTGGCTGCTAGATTGTTAACCAACAACTCTGGAAGTGTAAACCCAGGCAACTAACTCAAGAAGAATAGTACAGCAAAATCACATCTTAGCGCTGTTGTACCCTATTGTGATTCATCTGTTGACTGCATGAGCACACCAGCTAGCACAGTATGATTATCTAATGCTTCCACATAATTGCTATGTGCTGATTCAGTGGCAGATTGCAAAATGTCATGTCCCGATATATCAGGTAGTGAAGCGTCAGTAGTGGTAAGAATTGTGCCATCGCAGTGACCATTCCTCATGGGTAAGCGCTGGACATATTGTGTTTGCTTAACATTGTCCACCTCTGTTGTAAAAGCCTCGCACAGTACTGTGAGTATAGCTTCAGCCTGAGTCGACAATCTGCTCTCTTGGAAATTGAAATCTTGCTCATCCATGTCTGTCACAATGGCATTTTACATATTCAGTTGTCTTGCATCTCCGGGAAGTTTAGCGCAGATCGATGGGGAGAAGTACTGCCTATGTTGGAACCCAAAAGTTGATTTAGCCCATATATCAAGTGCACTTCTAACTTGAAAATGTTCCGCTGTTGAAGTCTGTACTGCTTGCTTCTTGGGATTGTGATGCTTAGCTGATATATGTTCGGCTGCGGCCGGGTCTCATCAATCTCAAGACTCCAAGTATCGTATTGATCCTCACATATCAATTCTGCTCCTTACAAACTCTGATTGCTGACCCATGCAGAAAACAATGTTACCCCAACAGCCATGAACCCTGGGCTAATGGCTAAAAGACATTGTAATTGAGAAAGATTGCCATTACACATCAACACTGGTAGCCTGTTGTATTTTGATACAACAGGATAGGTTGGTCAACACAGTGATAATGCATTGCAGTTGCTCTTGGATTTCCAGTTCAAACCCCTACATACATGTACTTGATTCACTTTGGGCTACGCAGTTGGCCTGCTCCGATACAGTGAGATCTATGTCTACTCATTGAAGACTTTGGGTATTTCGTTTGGTAGGATCTGTTTCTGGTCAACACATAGTACTGAAATGGCTTTAACCTTAGGATCCTGAGCAGCCGTACCAATGTGCTGCCATAGGGTTGCAATCATAAAATGAGAGATATTTTCCATTGCATGATCACTTCTTTATCTGGGATATCCACTCCCATTCCTGCAGAGTCTATGCATAATTCTGTAGTACCCATATTTCTGTTGCCCCAGGTGATATGATATGTATTGGTGCAAACGAGAACTCTGGTTTTACCATCTTTGAACACGTTCAAATACTCCTCTGATACCCTGAACTCTAGGGATGCATCATAGGGCCTGATGATCTTTCGATGATATTCAGCCATTGAACAAGATAGTTCATTGCGAAGGTAAGTTGCTATACATATACCATCATTGATAGTATCCACAAAGATCATTGACTTCGGTATCCGCCATGCCACACTGGTTACGGATATCAGTACTGATAGTTGCACATAACACTGTGCCAGGTTGATCAGTGCAACCATTTGTGTGATATTTTGAATATCTATTGCTGCTAAATATAGGGGTAAACCAGGTCGAAGGCCTACTGAATTGATGATGAACTTGAACACTCTTCAGATTATCGTGGCCCAGAGTGCAACAAAGGATGATGCCGAAAGTCGGTGTGAATCGCCCCAAGTGAGAGATAGTCATTTCTGAATTGACGCAATCCCATACAAGATGACACTGATCGATAATGACAGTGTGCAGGTGCTTAGTAAAAGTGCATTTCTTCACTTTAATAATAACCTCCTAGAAGAATGAAGTATCCCTCAGCAAGACCTCTGGTGACGCAAAGACCATGCTGTACTTACCATCCTGCAGTTGTTCTTATATACCTGGGTTACCACATAGTATATCTGCAGTCAATTACGGCCTTGATATTTTGAACATGAAGGTGTCTAATCTGCCAAAAGCTTATTGTTGACTGTGCAGTGGCAAGAGGATACCTATCTGGTTCAACATTAGAGCCAGTGTTGGACAGATAACCAAACATATAGCACTTTCTTTCACTACCAGTACTGTCTGGTAAAGCAAACTTTTCTCTGAATTTGTTTCTGCAATTGCAAATACATCTTTTTCACCCTAGATAATGTGAGTAATTGCACTGACCTGAAACGGCTTTGGTTTGAACCCAATGTGCTGTCGTTCAGCAGCATCAATTGGCGGTAAACCTAAGTTCAGTTTTGTGAAGTCCACGCATCTGTAGTCAGCACCATCGAAATCTACACCCACTGCGATGCTTTGAAAATGATATTAAGTTGCCATCACTGTTGGTGCTGCGACTGCAAGGGAGCAGCAGACACTTTATGATATCACCAGACGTGCACATTGGCCTCCGAATAATTTTGGTGGGGCACCTCATATTTTATTCATAACATGTACGCCTGAAAGATTCAATCCACCATGCTGATCTGCATACACTAAAACCTCTTCTAAACATATATCCAGCTGAAAACAAACCATATGGCATATACAGATTAAGAATATGAGGGTATACATGAGGTACTCAGAAACACCAAAGAAACCGAACCCAGACACCCACATTGCCATACTCAAGATGCCTCTCTCTGATTTTTAGCATCATCTTCCTTTACTGCACCGGCCACATCTATACACTTCAAATTTTTCCCCGCCTCCTTTGCCCCCATTCCATCCAGTGTGTCATCCTTCATTGCGGGGTCAGGATTCGAGATGTCGATTTACATGCACACTGACAACCTCAGATCAAATTGATCATTGATATCGTGTATTTGCTCTTCTGCTTCATCCATCGAATCCATCTCATCCTGGTTGGATTCAAATTTCAAATCCAGGTGGTCATAAATAGTATTGCCTTGCAATTTCAGACTTAATAGCGCATTAATTGATGATGTGGTATAGGTGGCAGTACTGCATGAAACTGCCATAACGAAGATGGAGGCTTACTTGGTCTATTGCCTGGATCTTATATTCAGTTAGTTGAAGTGCTATTGCAGACTGCAGAATCACCGAAAGCAATAGAGGAGGTGCGATTAGGTTGTTGCAACTGGAGGGGCAGATTATTGTCTCTGGGAGCATTGAAAGTTGGTATTCCTCTCCAGCCATCAGAAGCTACTTGGCCCTGAATAGACAAACTGGATGAAGACCCATTGTCGAGTAATATATGTGGGGATTGAGCTACTGAAAAGGGAGGAGCCAAAGTAGCAGATACACCATGGGAGTGAATGTACCTGCTACTGCTTTCATTGCGTGCAGAGAATACACCATCAATAGAATCCGGAGAAAACTGAGTTGACCCAAAACTGGCTCTGATGGAATTCAATTCCAAGCCTGAGACCGTGGCATGCAACTGCTCCTCCGGAACATGCAGCTCATCCCTCTTCTTCAACTACTCCTCCGTGTGTCGCCAAACCTCCCGAAGCTTCTCATATTTCATTTGCAACTCTATAATCTCTCGCTCATACTGTTCCTGCTTTCTAACAACAATTTTGTATGCTATGGCGCTGCTATGATCAACACATTAACGCACAGGAACTCCAGTTCACGGTCTGATAATGATATCAATTGGTGCTGCCAAATATTGCGGCATGCAGATACCTCAGTGAGTTTCGTAAAAGTCCGACAATTTAAGATGACAGGTTCATGCGGTTTAGATACTGCTAGCTCCTCATTCATCTGTGCTGTTACCTCTCTGTTGAGGTTTCCCTCATCAATCTGGCTGTGCAACGAACAACAGAATTAATTATGGAGTGCCTCACCTGCCTTTGCAGCTTGGTTATCAATCTCTGTAAAGCCGTTAGGGCATTCATCATTATATCCCACAAGTCCTTCATCCATGCACTTGACACTTTGCTTGTGCAACTTCAGCTTCTCTGATAAAAGTAAGCTACTTGACATGCAGTTGGGCTCTTCTGAAGTTTTGAGTTCTGACTCGTCGAAATCGTGATCAGTGCTGGGACAATGTTTCAGCTCCCAATTGAAAATTTCTGGATGCACTCCTAACTCTTTGTGACGGATACCAATTTTCGAAATATACCAATCAGCACAAAACTTCCACCACTCATTACCGACCATATAACTGCACACAGACTTGGCATGTGCGCATCAATTGAATACCCGGCGGTATGATACATTTTGAATTCTGCATATCTCTGTATCAACTCTAGCACTACACTACACAATTTCTCTTTGGTGGTATTAGATTTGACTGGTGCAGATGCAAACCATGCAAGGATCTTCAGAGTCGCATATTCTGTCTCACAAGATGGTGGGCACACCAACCAGAAATCAATGGCTTTTGTTCTATTCCACTTGATTCTTGGATGGCAGTTCAATGTAATTATATGCTCAGGTTTGGACAGGACCTCTGGGTAGGGAAACTTGGTTGGCTTCACTTGCTTATTATGAGAACTCAGTTAGATGTTTTTCATGATTGTGTAGCGCAATTAACTTACTGAGCGTGCTTATCAACTGTAAGAAACTCCTGGCAGGTGTGTGAATCAATCCACATCCTACCATGGTAACTAATCTTTCCAATAAACTGCTTCTGAAATGACAGATACACATCCTCAAATTGATCTAGTAGCTGGCCTCATCGGTCATATTCTGCTGCAATGATGGAGATGGTTTTCTGGAATATTGCATAGCACTCTTTCAATTGATGGTTGTGAACAATGACAAAGATGTGGGCCCAAAAGTTGAGAAGGTACTGGTTGTAGTAGTTGATATTGATTGAATCATGCAAGGTTGGGAGGGCATCTTCACATGCAATGTGTGGCAGAGTTCGAAACGTCTTAAGTTATATATGTGTTCCTTGTGTAGTGTTAGCAACGGGTCCGGGTAACCCGCCAGCGGTCCGGGTTTGGACCGCGAAAACGGGTCGGTTCGGTTCCAGAACCGGCCAAAAACCCGACCGGCAGACTCTTGGCGGGCCAAACCCGGACCAGTACCCGTCAACCCGCGGGTTTCGCCGGGTGTGGCTAGACCCGTCGGTTCCAATCTCCGGTTCTGCGTTTCAGGTTTCACATTTATGGTCGCATTCAGATATGCAACTGTTAATCGTAAAATATTGACCATGGTACGTCACGGTTCGTTTTCGACGTATTAGCCACCTTGATGTGCAAAACAAGAATACTCAAGCGCCCAACTACATCCTGAAAATGAGTGTCAACAGAGCGTTAACGATATTTGGTCTTGTATCTTCGGTAATATGAGTGGTGCGTGATCACAAACATCCATAAAGAAGGATATGACAGCCTTTATAGGCATATAT